>SXGS01068859.1_pt1 | contig 17666 bp, 16 predicted proteins | sample 3174681 | NCBI WGS metagenome assembly SXGS01 (sample SAMN11356861, study PRJNA531348) | freshwater metagenome | isolation source: freshwater sample F1-80 | place: China: Fuxian Lake, Yuxi | collected 2017-12-25 | reverse complement strand
TGGCCGGCCCGGTTCCCGTGTAGGGGACGGTGGTGAGGTCGGTGGCGATGGCTGACATGAACATCATGCCGCACAGATGCGAGACCGCGCCCAGGCCGGCGTTGGCGAGCGTGACCTTGTCCTTGTTCGCTTTCACGTAGGCGATCAGCTGCTGCAGATTTTCTGCGGGAAAATCTTTCCGGGCCAGCATCGTCATGGGCACATCAAGCGCCTGGCCGACGTATTCGAAACTGGCGAGCGGATCAAACGGCAACCGACGGTACAGTGCAGGTGCGGTAGCCATCCCCATGTGATGGATCAGCACGGTGTAGCCATCGGGGTTTGATTTGGCAACGCGCTGTGACGCGATGGTGCCGCCGGCGCCTACGGTGTTTTCCGCCACTACCGTCGTGCCCAGCGATTTGCCCATCGGGCCCGAGATCATTCGCGCGACCACATCGGTGGGGCCACCTGCCGCGAAAGGCACGACCAGGACGACGGGTTTGGTGGGATAGGACTGGGCACTTGCCTGCGAACTCACCGCTGCCAGGGCGGCGGCAAGCACGGGCAGGAAAATGCGGGCGCGTGGGTTCATGGCTTTCCTCGGTTGGCGCACGCAGTCGTGCGTAAAACCGGATTGTTAACCGGCGATTCGCTTAACCGGCGAGATGGCGCGCGACATCAGCGTGTAGTTGCAGCCAGTGGCCCACCGACTCGGCTGGCCGCCGCCCCAATCCGCATTCGCAGGCAATGCCGAACGCCGGCGCGAACGGCCGCGCGGCGTGAATTCGCTCGAGCGCACCCTCGACGCCATCGTCCAGATGCAGAAGCCCCAGAAACAGCTCGCTCCTGGGCTCAAGGCGCAGACCGCCGAGCGGGGCGAAATAATCGGAATCAGTCCGGTTCTGGGGCACGGGCAGGTGAAGAAAATCCAGGCGTCGAGTTGTCCGTGCAATCAGTCCGTTGGCCACGGCCACCAGGTTTGCCGTGTCCAAGGGCTCTTTCCAGTGCTGATTGTTCATGCTGCCGTAGCAGAGGTGAAGCCCGAGTTCCACCCCGGCGGGCACCGCGTTCAGCAGCCGGGCGACACTGTCGAGTACGCCGCTTTCAATGTCGTTGAAGGGGGCGGGATAGACCCGCTCCCACCAGCTCATTTCGGTCGCCACGTCCCACTGAATGCACAGTGACTCGGATGGAATGGCCTCGCAGAGCGCGGCCAGTTCGGCGAGCAGTGCGGCTTCGTAGATCGGGTGAATCTCGCGCTGCCAGCGGTAGCCAATGAAGGAATAGACCGGTGCCCAGGCGGTTGGGAGGGCAACCTGCAGACGGGTGTCGGGAGCGAGGGTGCCGCGGGCCTTGAGGTCCTGAAACACCTTCCAGGAGTCGATGGCTTCGGCCGCGAACCCGAGCGGGCCGAAACGTACGTTGGATGGTCGCGCGTCGGGGCGTAGCGTAAACGGCGGGAACAGTTGATAATTGCGTTCGCGGGCGTCGGATTCGACCAGCGCGGCAACTGCTCCAAATACGGCGCGCTGCCAGGCGATCCAGTTGCTTCGGCGGCCGGTCTCGCCGTCGGGCAGGCGGCGCGCGCTGTGTCCCAGTGTTTGGGCGGCGGTCTCAAAAACAGCTGCCGAATCAGCGAGCGGCACGCTGCCCACCAGCAGCGTGGCGACGCCCGGCGAGACGCCGGCGGCGTCGGTGGGCATCAGCGCCCGACGAATTGATTGGTGAACAGTTCGGCGACCGGTGTTTCCTTGGGGACAATGCCCTGAGATACGTAAAACTTCTGGATGGCCGAGAGCTTCTCGGCGCTGATGGCGCCCAGCGGGCCCGCGCCCCGGTAGGTGTACTCGGTGTACTGGCTGAACACATCTTCAAGGAACGCTTCGCGGCCTTTGAAAGTGGGCGAACCGGCTACGAAATCGGGCACGACCGCCTTGGGATCTTTCATGATGTCTGCAAGCCCGGCGAGCGTGGCGCGAACCAGCTTCTGGATGAGTTCAGGCCGCTTCGCAATCATGTCGTCGGAGGCAAGGATCGCCTGCGTGGTGGTGGGGATGAACTGGTCGGAGGCCACTGTGGTGACCTTGGCGCCCGCGCCCCGAGCGCTGATCGCAAAATCAACCGGTCCCGCAAACGCCTGGGCCTTGCCGGTGGCGGGCTGCTGCCAGACGCCTACCGGGCCAGCTGCCTGTACCTCGACATCGTTCTTGGTCAGGCCCGCCGACGCCAGCACGCCCAGCAGCACGTAGTAGGACGTGTCCTGATAGGACATGACGGTGATGGTGCGGCCCTTGAGATCAGCTACTTTTTTGATACCTGCGGAGTCGAGAACATGAAGGTGATGCAGTGCGCGGCCACCGATCAGGGCCACAGCTTTGACTGGCACGCCCTGGGCGCGCACGATGATGGGCGTATCGCCAATTCCACCGCCGATGGGCGCATTGCCCGCGCCAACCTGCTTGGCCACATCAACCCCACCCTTGGCGACCAGGAAGTTAACCTTGAGACCCTCACGTGCGTAGTAGCCGCGCTGCTGCGCGAGCACCCAGGGCGCGAACGCCGGCAACGTAGGCGGGGCGGGAAGCAGGTAGCTCACCTCTTCCAGCTTCTGCGGCGCCTGCGCCTGCGCGACGGTACAGGGGAAGAGGGTGGCAGCCGAAAGGGAAACGGCCGCAAGCGTGCCGGCGAGACGGTTCATGAGCTCCTCCTGACAGGGTGAACGCGTGCGCCCGGGATGACGCCGCGCGTGTGTTTTAGTGAGTCGCATAGTAGCATCGGCTCGTCATGTTTCAGCAAGAGGCGGGGATGAACCCAAGCAGCGAAAACATCATGCTTACTGTATTCCTCAGGCATGATCAGTCGCAGAATCTCGACCAGCTTCAACGCGCACTGGCCGAGCGCAACTGGTGGGACCGGTTTCCGCCAGCAGGTGTCGACATCGTGTCGTGGAATGTGGTGATGGGGATTGGTCAGATCGTTACGTTACGCCTGCCGCCCGACAAACTGGCGATGGTCAATGTCGAACTGGAGCGCTCGGCCTGGGGGGTGTTCACCACCGAATTCTTCCCCACCTACGATTTTGTGCCCGTGCGTGAGCGGATCCGCGCGCGCGCTCATGCTGGCGAATGGTCGGCGCCGTCGCCCCAGCCCGGGGAGCAGCCATGAACCCGTTCGGCGATCGCAGGTTCCCCGAGCCCTGGATGCAGCCGCACCAGGCCCGCCGGGCTCCGCCAACCGATGACGAGAACGCACTGGCCTCATCCATCGAGGCTGCGTTTGCAGCGGGGGTGTGGGATCTTGCAGGCTTGGTCGCGCGGTTGAACGCAGAGGGCCTGCGCACGCCGGCGGGCGAACCCTGGACCGAGGCGCGCTACCGCGATGTCATGGCCCGACTCGGTCGCTGAGGCACACATGACGACCGACCCCACCGATGAAGAGATCGAGACCCTGCTTCGCATGGGGCTGCGTAACCGCTGGTATCCGCTCTGTCCGTCGCATTTTGTGACTGATCGACCCGTGTCGCTGTATCGGCTCGGGCTCAAGCTCGTGCTGTGGCGCGACGCGTCAGGGACGGTGTGCGTGCAGGATGATCACTGCCCGCATCGCGGCGCACCGCTGTCGCTTGGGCGTTACCTGGGCGATCGGCTCGCGTGCGCTTATCACGGCGTGGAGGTCTCCACGACCGGCAAGGTGCTGTCGGTGCCGGGCAGTCCGGGCTGCAGGCTTGAGGGGCAGATGGCAGTTCGCACCTACCCGTCGCGCGAACTGAAAGGGGCAATCTTTGCCTACGTGGGCGACTCGCTTCATGCGGAACCGTGTGCGTTCGAGCCGCCCGAGCAGCTGGCCTCCGACGAATACGAAGCATTTCTCTGCTACGCCGAATGGCGAACCGCTTACCGCTACCTGATCGACAACAATCTGGACCCCATGCATGGAAGCTTTCTGCATCGGCAGTCGCACTCCATGGCGGCAGGCGATGTGCGTGCAAGTTTTCAGGTTCGCGATACCCCGATCGGCTTTCGCTTCGAGAAGGTCACGCAGCGCGATGTGAATTTCGACTGGAGCGAGTGGTGTGACACCGGTACCCTCTACGCACGGCTGGAAATCCCCTATCCCAGATCGGGCGGGCCCGGCGGTAACTTCGGCATCATCTTCATGTCCACGCCCATCTCCGATACGCTCTGCGCAAACTTCTTCTGGCGCAATCGCCGCGTGCAGGGGTGGGAGCGTGACACCTGGCGCTTTCTTTACCGGAACCGGCTTGAAGGCCGGCACTGGCAGGTGCTTGAGCAGGATCGTGCAATGCTCGAGGCTGTCGAACCCGATGCCAATCAGAACGAGTGTTTCTACGACCATGATGTGGGGGTTGCGCGGGTGCGCCGCTGGATGCGCGAACGCGCCATTGAACAGCTGCGGGCTTTGAACGCAGCCGGCGCGCGCAAGCCTTGGGAGCGACGCGCTGCCGCAGGAGTTTCAACATGACCCTTCGCAGAGTCACCTGTCCAGAGGTGCCCGAACCGGCGGCGCCTTTCTCGCAATGCCTGGTGGTCGACCGGCAGGTGTTCCTGTCGGGGGTGACGGCAGCCGGGCCCGACGGGGAGATCCGCGGTGGCAGCGACATGGCGGCGCAAACGCGCGCCTGCCTTGAGAAAATCAGTCATTTATTGCGGGCGGCGGGCACGGATCTGAGTGATGTGGTGAAGCTCACGATCTACACCACCGATATCTCGCGCCGGGTCGAAATTTCCGTTGCGCGCCGAGAGCTTCTTCGCGAGCCTTATCCATGCTCGACGCTGGTGGAGGTGAAGGCGCTCGCCGCCCCCGGGTTGCTGGTTGAAATCGATGCCACCGCGCTGATTGGCGTCTCGCAGGGAAGCTCGCCGCCATGACCCACATGCCGCCCGACCTGCTGCGCTTTAAGGACCGTATCCTGTTTCTCTCAGAGGACCCAGACAAAGTTGCATCGCAACTCGCGGGCCAGGCGCTCGCCCGCCAAGCGGCGGGCACGCTTCGCGACAATGTGTCCACTGACGAGATCACACCTGTGCCGGCCATGACCCGATGGGACGACCGGCTGGGCCGTATTCCCTACACCGGCTTCAAGGCCGGGCAGCGTCTGCCGATCGGGCGCGATGCGATTCGCGACGCCGGTATCGAGGTGGTGGTGGCGGGCGCGCGCTATGGCAAGGGGTCTTCGCGCGAGCACAGTCCGGCGGCCGAGCGGGCGGCGGGTGTTCGCCTGGTGATTGCCGAAAGTTTCGAGCGCATTTACCGGCAGAACGCTGACAACATTGGCCTCCTCACCTCCACCGATTTCGGGCTGATTGAACAGATCCGTCGCGGTGAGCCCATCACGCTTTCTGAGCTGCTCGCCGACCGCGATCAGCTCGCCGCCGCCATTGTTCGCGCGGGCGGACTGATCGAGTTCGGTCAGCGCCATCTGCGGGCGGTGAGCCCGCAACCGATGGCGGTCTCGGGCGAAGCTCCCCCTCCGCGGACGCTCTTCGAAAAAATCATCGAGCGCAATCTGCTTGCAACCCCGGTGAGCGCTCAGGCGGTGCATCCTGGCGCCGGGGTGTTTGTACGCGCCGACTGGCGCTTCATCATTGAGTACTACGCGGGCATGGCCATTCATATGCTGGAGCGCCGCTTTGGCAGCGCGCTCTCGCTTGTGGACCCCGAACGTATCGTGATGTTCGAGGATCACACCTCCTATGCCGAGGAAAGCACGGTGCATGTTCGACTGGGGCTGCTCACCCAGGTGCGCGAGATGTGCGAGGTGCAGCGCAACTTTGCCGACCGCCATCAGCTCAAGTTCTTTCGCACGCTGCCCGAAGACGAGGCGGCCGCTGATGAGGGTGGGCATGTGGCGGGTATTTCTCACGCTGTGATGTCTGAGCAGTTTGCGCTGCCCGGCCAGCTCATCGTGGGTACCGATTCGCATACGCCGCATAGCGGCGCGCTCGGGTGCTTGGCGATCGGTGTCGGCGCGACCGATATGGCTAACGCCTTCGTTACCGGGGCGATGCGGGTCACCATTCCCGATACGATTCGGGTCGAATTCACGGGGCGCCTGGGCCCCGGCGTGACGGCCAAGGACGCGGTGCTGCATCTGCTGTCGCAGCCGGCGATTCGGGCGGGCGGGGCGCTGGGCAAAGTGTTTGAATTCTGTGGGGAGGCGGTTCGGGCCATGGATACCGACGAACGGGCCACGCTCACCAACATGGTGGCCGAACTCGGTGGACTCACCGGGCTGGTCGAGCCCGACGACGAAACCGTCCACTACCTGAAGGAGCGCCGCGGTATCAACTTCCAAATCGAAAGCTGGATGCGCAGTGACCCTGGCGCGCCCGTGGCTGAGCATCTGCGGATCGACTGCGCCAAGCTCGGGCCGATGCTGGCGCGGCCCGGCGATCCGGGTAACGGCCTCGCTATGGCTGAATTGGCTGCACGTGTGCCGATCACCATCGCCTACGGCGGCTCGTGCACCGGGGGCAAGCGCGCCGATTTCGATCATTATTTTGCGGTGCTGCGCTGGGCCTTCGATCGCGGGCTCAAAGTGGCGCCTGGGGTGCAGCTCTATCTGCAGTTCGGCACCACGGCCGTCCGCGACTATTGCATTGCCCGTGGTTACATGCCGGTGTTCGAAGGGTCGGGCGCGAGGCTGCTGCAGCCTTCCTGCGGCGCCTGTGCAAACTGCGGCCCGGGTTCCTCGGTGAGTGCCGAGCAGGTGACCGTGAGCGCAATCAACCGCAATTTCCCTGGTCGTAGCGGGCCGGGTCAGGTGTGGCTCGCGAGCCCGCCTACGGTCATTGCGAGTGCAATCGCGGGCGAACTGATGTCGTTTGAGGGGCTGCAGGCTCGCCACTGATCCTTGCCGGGGCTGGGCGCCCGATGTCCCCAGAACGTGAACGGTTGAAGCTTGTTGTAATCAACTCGGCTTACCGGTTTCCGGCCACTTGGCCTCTTTCCTTTCATCCACCGTGACCGGATTGCCCATGTCTGGCTCAGCGCTTAAACGCTCTCACCCTGCTCACGCTGGTTGTGCTGCCTGCGCTCTACCGCTGGTTCGACGATCGCCCGGAAGAGCGCTGAGACTCAGCGATCCATGCCGTATTCGCGCTGGATACGCTCGATGTCGTCAAATCCGATCAGCTTCTTGAACTGATCCATGCTGGTCTGCGGCAGGGGCAGGTTGCGCGCGTGCCGGTCTGTGGCGAGCTTCGCAAGATTGGCGCGTATGGCGCTCGTAATTGTCATGAGCGGCACCAGCGGGAACACCGCAAGCCCGGCGACTGATTCAATATCGGCTGGGCTCAGATCGCGCTCCAGCCAGCCCAGGATCTGTAACGACAGACGCTTGCCGCAGGCGGCCTGGAGCCGGCGCAGGTCGTCGATCGATTTCATAGTTTTCGAGATTGGTTGAATCAGATCGGCACCGGCTTCGGCGTAGAGGCAGGCCCGTTCGATGGCTTCCTCCACGCTGTCGGCGTCAGTGCGCGCGATCACCAGAAAATCCCGATCACGGCGTGTATCGCAGGCGGCGCGGATCTTTCGTGCGGCTTCTTCGGCGGGCAATACCTCTACCTTGCTCGCTGCGGCCGGGCAGCGTTTGGGGATCAGCTGATCCTCAAAAACAATACCCGCTACGCCGGCATGCTCGAATTCGCGCACGGTGCGGATCACGTTGATCACATTGCCATAGCCTGTATCGCCGTCAGCGATGACAGGGCGCTTGACCGAATTCACCATGTGACGCACCACGCCCAGGTTTTCGGTCATGGTGTAGAGCTCGACATCGGGCAGGCCGAGGTGAGAGGCGGAGATGCCAAAACCGGTGGTGAAGACCGCATCGAATCCGGCCTCGTCGACCAGGCGGGCGGACAGCGCGTCGTAGGCGCCTGCCGACCAGATGGTGCGGCCGGCTTCAACGATATTTCGTAGAGCGCGGGTATGGGTGGTCATTGCGGTCTCCGGGAGAAAAGGCGGGGAGCAGGGCTAGGGGGTTGCGGTTGCCCGGTGCTTCAGATAGCCGGTGAGACCGCCATGCTCGAGCATGCTGAGATCGGCGCTCGCGAGCGGCAAAAATGGCATCGTGGCATCATTGTCGAGCACCACCTGCTGGCGGGCCCAGTCGATGGTGAGGGTATCCCACCGGGTTACAGCCTGGAGGATGCCCGGGCAGGCGACCATCGGAAACCCCATGCTGATTTCACCGCGCCAGAAACCCGGCGAGAACGATTCGGCGATCAGTGCACGAATGCCCAGATGCCGCATGGCGCGAAGCGGCGGGTAGTGGGGATGACCGTAACCGAAGTTCACCCCACCCACCAGCACGTCGCCCGGTTGCACCTGCCGGGCGAATGTGGGGTCGAAATCTTTCATGGCCTGTGCGGCGAGCTCTTCGATGTCGGTGATCTTGATGTTTTTCACGCCCACGATCTGGTCGACGTCAAAGTCTTCCTCAGGAAAGATATAGGCGATCCGGCCGGTGATGTTTTCAAGTGCCATGGCGGGGTGGGTGAGGGCGGTTGATCAGACGGCGCTCGTGGCGAGCAGGGGGCGCGGGTCGGCAATGCTGCCGGCCACGGCCGAGGCTGCGACCACAGCGGCGTTGCAGATGTAGATTTCGGAGTCGGGACTACCCATGCGCCCCGGCACGTTCAGGGTGCCAGTCGACACGGCACGCTGGCCCGCGGTCATGGTGCCAATCCGGCCAAAGCAATAGTCGCAGGAGGGCGAGCTGACAAAAGCCCCGGCGTCAGAAAACACCTGGATGAGGCCCTCGGCCGCCGCCTGCGACATGATCGCCTGCGAGGTGGGCACGATATGAAGCGATACCCCTGCGGCCACCTGTCGGCCGCGCAGCACCTGGGCCGCGGCGCGGAGGTCTTCCATGCGGCCGCTTGCGCACGAGCCGAGGTAGCCTGCGTGGATGGGAAGCCCGATGAAGTCGGTCAGGTCACGGGTGCGCGCGGGGCTGGGCGGAATCACCACGATCGGTTCAAGCGCCGAGATGTCGATCTCGACCACCCGCTCGTACACCGCGTCGGGGTCGCTGGTGACCGGATCAAGCGCGATGCGTGCCCGATCGCGCGCGTAGTCGATCGCTTTCTGGTCGGGGTTGACGATAGCAGTGGTGGCGCCCACGAACATCGCCTGGCCGCAAATCGTCTGCCGGCCCTCGATGCTCATGGCATCAATCACCGGCCCGCCCAGTTCCAGCACCTTAAAGGCGCACGACGCCGGTCCCATGACCCGGACGATGTGATGAAACACGTCGCGCGCCATCACGCCATGACGCAGCGTGCCGCGCAGATTGACCCGGACCGTTGCGGGCACGCGCAGGCTCACGGTCTCGTTGACGAACGCCTCCAGAAGGTTGCGTCGGAGCCCGATGGCAAGCGTGCCGAGCGCCCCGAGCTGGCTGATGTGGCCATCAAAATGAACTGCGAACGCGCCCGGCGTGGCATAGCCCAGTTCTGCACTCACCTGATGCCCGATTCCTTTGCGCTCGTAGACCGGAACGCCCTGCTGAGCCCCCCACTGCCGGGTCTGGATGTGGAGTTCCTCTTCCTTGGGCGTGGCGACCGGCACCATATGATCGATGAAAAGCGCGAACCGCTTCGGGTCGGTCACCCGGTCGATGCCGAAGTCGTCTTTCATCTGCTTGAAGATGACATCGGTGTAGCCAGGGAAATCATAGGCAATGACAAAGTCGGGGCGCGCCAGCACCTCATCGCCGGCGCGCACAGCAGGACGCTGCGCCACGCGCGCGAGAATTTTTTCGGTGATCGTGAAGCCCATTGTTCCTCCGCAATTCGCCCGCCTGACCGCTGGCCGCTGAACGCGCGGGGCGGAGGGGTCTGATCTGGTCATCGGCAACGCCTTGGCGGGCGTTGCGGATCTGGGTAGTCTAGCGATAACCCGGGCGCGCGGGATGTTCGCGGTTCACGCCCGTGACGATCCCCCATCAAAACCGGTAGTTGGTTCGGGGCGATGTCCTTTATCATCCGCGGGCCTGTCAGCTTTTCCCACCAAGGAGACATACATGTTGAAACGGATTCTGGTCGCGGCCGTCACCGCAGCCTGCGCAAGCGGCGGTGCCATTGCGCAGTCTCTCCCCGCTGGCCCCAAGGTCACAGTCACCGCGGTGACCCAGGCGGCGCCATCCATTCCGCAGTACACCCGGGTCGACGTGCCGGTGCTGCGCGAGAACATGCCCAAGGCGAGCAACGGCCGCATCGAGTTCAATCTGAAAAGCTGGCCCGAGGCTAACGTTCAGGGGCCAGAGGTGATCCGTCTGGTTCGCTCGGGACAGGTGGATATCGGCGGCGCGCCCCTCACCACGGTGTCGGGTGACGTGCCCATCCTGGACGGGGCGGACCTCGCCGGCCTGAATCCTGAAATTGATCAGGCGTTCAAGGTGGCTGAAGCCATGCTGCCGCTTGCCAACCGCGAGCTCGAGCGGCTGGGCGTCAAGATCATCGCCACCTATCCGTATCCCGCGCAAGTCTTTTTCTGCCGTAAGGCCATCAGCGGACTGGCCGATTTCAAGGGTCTGAAGGTGCGTGTGAACGGTCCGTCGCCTGGCGATCTGATGAATGCACTTGGGGCGCAGCCGACGGCGCTTGCATTCGGTGAGGTCTACACCGCGCTCGAGCGCGGTACGGTCGACTGCGGCGTGACCGGGTCGGGCAGCGGTAATGGCACCAAGTGGTATGAGGTGTCCACCCACCTTTACACGCTGTCGATCTCATGGTCGACCTCAGCGTATTTTGTGAACCTCGCCTGGTGGAACAAGCTCGATCCGGCAGTACGGAGCTTCCTTGAAGCGCAATTCCGCGATGTACAGGCCCAGCAGTGGAAGCTGGGCGCCGACGCGTCGCAAGACGGCATCGACTGCAATATCGGTAACGCCGCCGCCTGCACCATCGGTACCGTCGTCAAAAACCGTCCGATGGTCTGGGTGAAGGCGACCGATGCTGACAAGGCGCGGGTTCGCGAGGCGCTTCAGAACGTGGTGCTGCCCAACTGGGTCAAGCGCTGTGGAGCGAAGTGTGGCGATATCTATAACGAGGTGATCGCACCGATCTCGGGCGTGCGCTACTCGGCGCGCTGATCGGAGCCGCGCGATGCTGCTCGTCGTGGTGCGCGCAGCCAACCGCGCGGTCGACGCGCTGGCCCGGGTGATGGGGGCGTGCGCAGGCTGGCTGATCATTGCCTGCGCACTCTTCATCACCTTCGATGTGCTGGCACGGCGGTTTCTGGGGTTCTCCACTCAGTCGAGCGTCGAGCTGTCCGGGTACATGCTGGGAATCGGTATCACCTGGGGGCTCGCCGCTGCGATGGAGGCGAGATCGCATGTGCGGATCGATGTGCTGATCATGCGCTTTCCACCTGGAGTGCGCCGGTGGCTCCACTGGGTGGCGCTTCTGGCGCTGGCCATCTTCGCGGGTTTCCTGGTCTATGGCGCCTTCTACACCGCCAGGGAGTCCTTTGAGTTCCGGGCCACTGACAACAGTCTGCTGAAGACGCCACTCATCATTCCGCAGGGGTTATGGTTTGTGGGTTTGGCCGTGTTTGGTCTGATGGCGGCGCTTCGTACCATCGAGGTGACTTTGCTCCTGCGGGGCGGCACGATTGGCGAGGTCGAGCGACTCACCGGCCCGCGCAGCTATGTTGAGGAGGCTGCAGAAACCCTTGACGCGATCGGCGTGAAGGCGGGTGCCTTGCAACAATCGCTTCAACCTGATGGGAATGGAGCCTCGGCTCGCATGGCTCGTCCGCGAGACAGGAGTGCGCTGTGATCGCGGTAGTCTTTCTGATCCTTCTTTTAGCGGTGACGGTGGGCGCCTCGCTTTTTGGCGGCGCGTCGGCCTCGCAGGTGCCAGTCGGCCAGATACTGATGCTGGTCGGCCTGTTCTGCCTTTTTTTTGGTGCCGGCATCTATGTGGCGGCGGCGCTGGGGCTTTTGGGCATCATCGCAGGCTTCGCTTTTTCCGACCGGCCTTTCTGGAACTTCATTGGCCAGATGGTCTGGGGACCCACCACCAATTTCGTGCTGGTCGCGGTGCCGCTATTTCTGTTGATGGGCGAGATCATGTTGCGGGCGGGGTTGTCGGACCGCCTGTACCGTTCGCTCAACTTGTGGCTACAGCGGGTGCCAGGGGGCCTGCTGCACACCAACATTGCCGCCTCCAGCGTGTTTTCGGCCATTTCTGGCTCCAGCGTGGCCACGGCAGCCACCATGGGTTCGGTGGCCCTGCCTTATTTTCGCGATACCCGCTACTCGCAGCCTATGGTGCTGGGCTCTCTGGCCGCTGGCGGAGCGCTCGGCAATCTCATTCCGCCCGGCATCACCTTTATTGTTTATGGGCTGATCACCGAGACCTCGGTGGGTGCGCTCTACACTGCGGCAATTGGTCCCAGCATCCTGGTGGTGCTGCTCTTCACACTTCTCATCCTGTGGCACGGCGTTCGCAACCCCCTTCCGCGGCCCGATGCAATTCCGATGGCGGTGAAGCTGAAAGGTCTCCTCGACCTGCTGCCGACCCTGGTGCTGATCACGATTGTGCTGGGCACCATTTATTCGGGTCTGGCCACGCCCACAGAATCCGCCGCGCTCGGTGTGGTGGCGTCGATCATCGCAGCCGCACTCGCCAGGCGCCTTTCACTGTCCATGCTCAACGAATCCGCCAAAGCGGCTGCGCGGACCACCGCATTCATCGGACTCATCCTGTGCGGCGCCTATCTGCTCAACTATATCTTCAGCGCGCTCGGCGTGCCGCGAGCGCTGTCTCAGGCGGTCTCCGACCTGCCGGTTCCTTCGTGGATGATCATGACGCTGATCGTGGGGTTTTATCTCGCGCTCGGCACGTTCATGGAAGGGTTTTCGATGATCGTGACGACAATTCCGGTCATCTTTCCGGTCGTCAAGGCGCTCGGCTACGATCCGATCTGGTTCGGTGTGGTCGTGACGATGCTGGTCGAGATTGCGCTGATCAGTCCTCCCGATGGCACGGTGCTCTATGTATTGCAGGGCATGCGGGGAAATCCAGGGCCGATCACCGATGTGTTCAAGGGCGTCATGCCCTTTCTTCTCGTCTACATTGCTGCGATCATCTTGCTGATGGTGTTTCCGCAGATCGCCCTGTGGCTGGTCGCGCGAACGCCCTGACCGGGGTTGCCGGGCCCGATTCCTCGGCATTTCTTCAACTCAATTCGGGTTTTGTCATGCTGCTTGGGTTTGTTGTCGTTTACTTGCTCTGCACGATCGCAATCGGGCTATGGGCCGCGAAGAACGTTAAGACTACCGCCGACTTCGCAGTGGCTGGCCGGCATCTGCCGATGATCATGATCGTCACCACCACCTTTGCAACCTGGTTCGGGTCGGAAACCGTACTCGGCATTCCCGCGAAATTCGTCGAGGGCGGGCTGGGCGCGGTGGTCGAAGATCCCTTCGGCGCCGGCACCTGTCTCATTCTGGTGGGCCTCTTCTTCGCAGCCAAGCTTTACCGGATGACGCTCCTCACCATCAGCGACTATTACCGCGAGCGCTATGGACGGGGGGTGGAGGTAGCCTGCTCGCTCATCATCATCATGAGTTACCTGGGCTGGGTTTCGGCCCAGGTCACCGCGCTTGGCCTGGTATTCAACCTGCTGTCGGGCGGCGCCATTCCGATCGAGATGGGAATGATCATCGGCACGACGGTCATTCTTGCCTACACCCTGTTTGGTGGCATGTGGTCAGTGGCGGTCACCGACTTTGTGCAGATGATCATCCTGGTGGTCGGGTTGTCGGCGATCGCCATCTTTGCGGCCAATCTTGCAGGGGGCGCCGACAAGGTGATCGAACTCGCAGCGAGCAAGGATCTGTTCAGGTTCTTCCCGGAGCCCAGCTTCACCGAAATCATGTTCTTCATTGCTGCGGCGATCACCATGATGTTTGGGTCGATTCCGCAGCAGGATGTCTTCCAGCGCGTGATGTCGGCGCGCGATGAAAAGGCAGCCACCCGCGGCCCGGTAATCGGTGGCATCTGCTACATCCTGTTTGCATCGGTCCCCATGTTCCTGGTGACGAGCGCGCTCATTATCATGCCGGAGAAGGCGGCCGAACTGATCGCAGAGGACCCGCAGAAGGTGCTGCCCACGCTGGTACTGGAAAAAATGCCGCTCTTCATGCAGGTGCTTTTCTTTGGCGCTCTGCTGGCAGCACTTCAGAGCGTGGCCTCAGCTACATTGCTCGCGCCTTCGGTCACGTTCGTTGAAAACATCTGGCGGCAATTCAAACCCCGCACCAGCGACAGGCAGGATCTCCTCACCATGCGGATTGCGGTGTTGGTGTTCGCCTGCTGCGTGTGCACCTACGCGATTGCCCTCAAAGGCACGCCCATCTACGAGATGGTGTCGGGTGCTTATCAGGTCACGCTGGTGGGCGCATTCGTGCCGCTGGTCGCGGGCCTCTTCTGGTCGCGAGCCACCACCCAGGGGGCGGTGTTTGCGATCGTGCTGGGGCTTGCGACCTGGGGCATCCTGCTGCTGGCCGGTCTGGGCAAGGTATTCCCGCCTCAGCTGGCGGGGTTCGCCATGGCTGCTGTGGGCATGGTGATCGGTTCGCTGGGGCCGCAGCGCCTCATCCGTGATCAGCAAGGGTCGCATCACCACATGACGGGGGCGGAAGGGCGAGGGGCGCGCTGAGCGGGTTGTCGGGGCTCTGGTTCGCCCGGCGATAGACACCATGCCATTTCTCCACTACCGTTCGCCCAGCATTTTCAAATACACGGAGACGCAAGTGATATTTAATCTCGTTCGCCGCTCTTTCGTTGCCGCCGCGTGGGTTGCGGCTGCAGCTTCTGCCGCCTATGCGCAGACCCCGGTAGCCTCGCTTGATCAGCTCGCCGCTCAGGCGCGTACCAAGGGACCCGTAATCTGGTATGAAAGCTCGCCCACCGATCAGGCCGATAAGGTCTCTGCGGCCTTCGCAAAGCGTTTCCCTGGGGTGCAGCTGCAGCACACGCGTGACGCGGGCGGGGCGGGTATTGGCGCCCGGGTCATTCAGGAAGTGCAGGGTAATGCCCGAACCGCTGACCTGCTTACTGGCAGTGCCTCAGTGATCTGGCAGCTGGTCAATCGCGATATGGTCGTGAAGCAGGACTGGCGGGCGATGGGGGTTCCGGCGAGCGTCAGCACCTCGCCGTTCACGATTGCGAGCACCACTGCCGTGTATGTGCTGCTCAGCAACAAGCAGCAGGTATCTGATGCCGAGGCGCCCAAAAACTGGGACGACCTTCTCAATCCCAAGTGGTCGGGCAAGATCGGTCTCTGGATTCGCGCCGAGCCGCAGCTGTCGCTCGCATCGGTTTGGGGCGAGCAGAAAACCGCAGCGTTCATCGAGTCGGTAAATCGTCAGAAGCCGTTTGTCTTCAAGAGCACGTTCCCGCTTGCCCAGCAGGTGGGCGCGGGTGAAGTCCCGGTCGGCCTCGGGCTTTATCACGCAGCCATGGTCCCGATCTCGAAAGGGGCCCCCATCCGTTTTCATTTCCCTGACCCGGTACCCACCACCACGCTGCACAGCGCGGTGATCGCTGCAGGCAAGAACCGCGAGGGGGGGTTGTTACTCGCCCTCTGGCTGGCCACCCCCGAGGGGGCCAAGGTTTACGAGGCCGCCACAGGTCGCGGTCATGCCGGCGTGGAGGGCACGGAGGTGCAAAAGCTGCTCGCGGGTCGCACGCTTGCCGAATTCTCGCCCGACAAAGTTCCGGACAATCTCGAGATGTTCGAGCGCTTCAACAAGTCCATTGCTGCCGGCGGCCAAGCCGCCAAGTGAGGTGGGCGCCTACATCGGGCGCACCTTCCATCGGGCACGGTTGGGGAGCGCGCCTCACTGCGGTGGCAATGGCGCTGCTCCTGCTTTACCTGGTGGTGGTGCCTCTGGTGCTGCTTGGCATCAGCAGCATTCGACCCACTGGGTTTCCTCTCGAGCCCGGTTTTACGCTCGACAACTTCGGCAAGGTCTTTCTGGCGGGCGATTTTGCCCCGCTGCTCTCGACCACAGTGGTGTTCGCGCTCGGTTCGACCGCGCTCGCCCTCGTGTTCGGCACCGGGCTTGCGTGGCTGATCGAGCGCACTGATCTTCCAGGGCGCGGCGCGTTTCGTGTGCTCGTCATCTTGCCGATGGCTACTCCGCCGGTTCTGCTCGCAATCGGTTGGGCCATGCTGCTGTCGCCCCGCACGGGTTTCTTCAATCTGCTGCTCCGCGATGGGCTGGGTCTGAGCACGGCACCGTTCAATGTGTACTCGGTGCCCGGCATGATCTTCGTCGAAGCGCTGGCACTCGTGCCCACGGCCTTTCTGTTTCTTGCGCCTGCGTTTCGCAATATGGATCCCAGCCTGGAGGAGGCGGCGCTTGCAAGCGGTGCGTCCACCTGGCGGTTGATCCGGAAAGTACTGCTGCCGCTCCTCTGGCCAGCGCTTGCGGCGTGCGCGGTGTTTTTGCTGATCGTGTGTTTTGTGGTGTTCGATATTCCGGGCACGCTCGGCATGCCCGCGCGCATCTACGTGCTGAGCACTCGAATCTTCTACCTCACCGCAGACAGCCCCTCCGGTGTGCCGCTCTATGGGCAGGTCAGTGCGCTGGGCAGCTTTTTTCTGCTGATTCTTGCGGTACTGGGATATGCCTATTTCCGCTTCACCCGCGAGAGTCAGCGCTATCGGACGATAAGCGGAAAGGGTTTTCGTCCGCGACAATCGCCACTCGGTCGCTGGCGCTGGCTGGCGTTCGGTGCCGTGAGCGTCTACTTCCTGCTGGCGGTCGTCGCGCCGCTCGCGATTCTGGTCTGGGCGAGTCTCATGCCCTATCAGACAAAGCCCAACCTCGCGTCGTTATCGCTTGCCACGCTTGATAATCACGCAGACTTTCTCCGTAACGCCCGTCTGATCACCGCTTCGCTCAACTCGCTCACCATCGCCATCGTATCGGCCACCGCGGTGGCGTTGCTCTCGCTCGTGGTGTCGTGGCTGGTGGTTAGACAGCGGCCGCGAGGGGCTACGCTAATCGATAACCTGGCGTTCGCGCCGATCGCCATTCCCGGTGTCATGCTGGGCGTGGCGGTGGTGTACGTCTACCTGTCGCTTGATCGGGTGTTTCCGGTCTACGGCACGATCTGGATTCTGGTGATTGCCTACGTCACCCACTACCTGTCGTTTGGCAGCCGGCTCGCCAATGGCGTGATGGTGCAGATTCATCCCGAACTCGAAGAAGCGGCCCGCGCATCGGGGGCCGGGGGCTTTCGTGTCCTGGCGCGCATCACCGCGCCGCTGGTCTGGCCGGCAGTGGCAGCCATCTGGATCTGGGTGCTGGCCCATGCGATGCGCGAGCTTTCCACGGCACTCATGCTGTCCAGTCGCAACAACACCGTGTTACCTACGCTGCTCTGGGACTACTGGACCGGGGGGGAGCCCACTCGTGCTGCCACGGTTGGCGTCTGGCTGGTGCTTGCGCTGGCGCTGATTCTTGCTTTGTGGCACGTGCGTGCCACACGGAGCGCCACGCGGACCTCATGAACCCGACCGGATGAGTCAACATGCTTGAGGTGAGTCAGCTTCGCAAACGCTATGATCGGACGGATCCCAACGCGTTCGCTGTTCGGGAAGTATCGTTCGCGGTGAAGCCTGGCGAGTTT
>SXGS01055090.1_pt1 | contig 17669 bp, 17 predicted proteins | sample 3174681 | NCBI WGS metagenome assembly SXGS01 (sample SAMN11356861, study PRJNA531348) | freshwater metagenome | isolation source: freshwater sample F1-80 | place: China: Fuxian Lake, Yuxi | collected 2017-12-25 | reverse complement strand
CGAGATATTTCTCATGCTTCTTCGTGATAACAATGGAAACCTTCTGGCCTGGGATACCGCCTACGATGAATACCGGCATGCCCTGCAAGGTCGCAAAAGCCGCTCCGCCTTGGGCGAATTTCTCGATTACGAGTGTATGGCTCTGGCCGGGCTTTAACTGATCACCGGAGGCCTGCTGTAGGGGTACGCCCTGATCGCTTGACATAAAATATATTATATAGTATAAATACGTACTTTCAACTGCTGTATTCGCCTCACTCTTCCCATCAAAGGGCCGAAGAAAAATAGAACCGGAGCAGTGCAAACTGCGGTACTCACGCTCGGGCTTTTCTTTACTACAACTATTCTACCACTCTCAGCCTACGCTGCAAGCGTCTCCTCGGGTTATGGAAAGAATGGAAGAATTGTTGTGATACCGAAACATGCAGCAGCACTTCTACTACCCGTGGTAAACCAGAAAGATATTCTCCCAAAGCATCGCATTCTTGCAGACCGTGTCCTGCGTGCTCTGCCCTCCTCATGTAAAGACAGCTTACGAAACTTCTATGTCAATTACGAAAAGAATCCTGAGAACCGAGGACTCGGTGGAGAGTCGACAATGATCGTTACTGGAAATGTTCCGGACAGCGAATTTATGGCGCTCATCATCCATGAATGCGGACACCTCGCCGATCTCGGAGGGCTGCGAGGCCACGATCGCAAGCAACCGACGGCATTCTACGACGGAACGACGGCAATCTACGGCGATGACCGCAGCGTGGCATTCTATTCGATCAGCTGGCTCAGTCCCCGCATGATGCAGCCGAATATGGATGACAGCGACTTCGTCTCGGGATACGCGAAGACAGACCCGTTCGAAGACTTCGCCGAATCGTACGCGTACTACGCACTCCAGCAGGAAGAATTCTCAAAGCTTGCCGAGAAAAATTCAATCCTGAAAGCAAAGTATGATTTCATGGAGCAGGTGGTCTTTGCCGAAATACCGGCACTTGCGATCGGAAAACATGTGCGAGGCAAGCGCGCACCGTGGGACGTGACGAAGCTGCCGTACGTCTGGCATGCGAAGAGGTAGATCCATCGATGATAGAACATATGCCAATCCCTCCACTTAAATTTGAAGGCCAAGACATCGCTCCACTGTTTACTGAAGAAACAAGCCCAGATGGACTGCCATTCGTCCAGGGTCGACCTGATGAATCTCTCTGCAAAACATTATTCGACAATCTGTTGCTTCAAGTTGACCCTATGCGCAGGTGGATTACTGAGCTCAATCAACCTTTAAGGATAATGCCAGGGAATGCATCGTCAAAACGCATGATCGAAACTATGCATCCAATTATGAATAGAACTGGAATATCCGACGATGAAAATACATCGGATCAGCCGACAGTCATTGCTCACGTTTGTGACGTACAAAGAGTGGTTGTCGACATGTTGCAACAAAATAAGAGCACACTCTCTCTATTCTTGGAGATCGCTCTTCGAAGTGAGCATGCTCAGTTCTCACGGAAAGCACAGACAATCATTCTTGAAACCTCCAAACGTACTGAGCGAGAAATCGGTCTGGCGATTAGGATGCTCTTCAAAACAATAAGGATCGCCATAGAGCGTGATCCCGATCGAAGTCCTCAACTAGTGGAGGTGCAAAACGAAATCACGGAACGCATTCCTCATCTGAAACAATTTTGGAATGCAGAGCCCGCTATCGTCCTCTGGGACGAAAATACAAATATGCATCGAAGGCAAGGCAAGCAACTGGATGGTCAAACCTTGTTCCATACCGACCTAGGGGAAACAGCAACATGGCAACTTATCGCATTAGGACGATTCACCGGACAACAAAATATAAAGCGCTTATTCCTGTCGTAAGAAGAACGGTATACTGCTGGCATGACCCGCTTATTGCTGCTTACTGCCTGGCTCACTACCGATATCGTCCTCTTCGTCGGTGCATATGTGTGTGCCTACTTCCTGCGTGTGGGATTCATCCTCTCGAGTGATTTTCCATTGGACCGTTACGTGCAGGCGGTTCTCGTCATTTCCCCTATCTGGGTCGGCGTGATGATCGGACTTGGCATCTTCCGACTCACAAGAGTGCAATCCAGTAAAAGAAATATTTTGCATCTCTTGTTTGCCTGCGTCATGGGACTCTCCCTCTTCACGCTCGGGTACTACTTCCTCTTCGGACAGTTCTTCAGCCGCTTGCTCTTAGTCTATGCAGGAGCGCTGAGCTTCGCCCTCACGACGATCTGGCACTTATCTTTCGACCAGTGGCAACGACGCATTCTTCGGCGAGACCCACCTGCATATCCGATCCTCATCGTCGGCATTACGAGAGAGACAGAAAGATTCATCCGACTCCTGAATGACAAGCAATCGCCATTCAAGCCCATCGGCGTACTCGATAGCCAAGGCTCGCCGCTCAAAGAAGTGGCAGGAGTCTCCGTGCTCGGCAAACTAAATACTCTCGAAGAGGTAATCAAGACAAAGAAACCGACACACCTCGTGCAGTGCAGCAATCTGGAACATACGATCAATCTCATGAGCGTGTGCAGGCAGCACAAGATGACCTACATGCTCCTGCCGTCAGTGATCGGAAGCATCGGGAATCAGTCGATGGATAGCATTGAAGGACAGGCAATGATTACCGTTCATTAATTTATGCACTGCTTCATCCTCGCTGGCGGCTTCGCTACACGTCTCTGGCCACTGAGCGAGAGAAGGGCGAAACCTCTTCTGCCACTCGCCGGAAAGCCGCTTCTCAGTTACGTCGTTGAGAGTGTGCCGAAAGACATCAAGATCACCGTGAGCACGAATGCGGTATTTGCAGACGATGTGCAAGCATGGGCGAAGACAATACGTAATCGAACCATCGCCGTCGCCATCGAAGATGCGGGACATGAAGGAGAGAAGCTGGGGGCACTCGGAGCCGTTTCAAAGTGGCTTACGGAAGAGAAAATCGACGATGATCTGCTCCTCATTGCCGGAGACAACTACGTCGGATGCCCGATGGAAAAATTTCTTTCTGCGGCAAAAGGCAATCCGCTGATTGCGATCCATGATATCGGAGACACGGAACTCGCGAAGCAATTCGGAACGGTGATCGTAGGAGCGGATGGAAGCGTGCTCTCCTTTGAGGAGAAACCTCTCAAGCCGAAATCCACATTCGTATCGACAGGATGGTGGTGGCTGCCAAAGAGCTCGTTATCGGTACTGAAAGAGCACGCACGAAAACATCCTGATAACGTCGGCGGCGTATTCGAGGAATTTCTCCGGCGCAGCATGCAAGTCGACAGTTTCGTCTTCACCGAACCATGGCATGACATCGGATCGTTCGAGTCGTACCTGCACCTGCACCAAGAAATCGTCGACGGGAAGACGTTGTGCGATGCATCTTCAACAATCAGTTCTGATTCCAGCCTGAAAGGCAGCAACTCGATCGGGCCAACATCGAAGATCGTGAAAAGTGTTCTCACGGATTGTATTATTTTTGGAAATTCCACGGTCTCAGACTGCGTGCTGGAGCGCTGCATCATCGATGAAAAATGTCATCTGGAAGGCGTAGATCTGACCAACCAGATGCTGCGGGCGGGAACGGAGTTGCGACGATAAAGTGGATTCCTGCGTCTCACCGTTCCCTTTGCACTCTTTTTGTGCCAAAGCTACACTTCCCCGCACATGAAAAGGAGTGGTTTACTTGTCTTCGGCGTTGCCTTGATGCTCTCCGCCTGCGGAGGACCGACCACGATCGTGAAAACGATGCATATTCGCGTTTCTGATTCCGCGAAAGTGATGACGATTCTTCAGGCAACAGAGAAAGTAATGGAAAGGCGTTTTGCAGCTCTGAAACTGAAAAATGCACGTGCAAGTGTCGTGCCTCTCAATGCGAATACAGCAACACTGACGCTCTCGCTCCCCGATGCTGAGGCGACGAAGAATATGGAGGGGATTCTCGCCGAGGAATTCACCTTCGATATCCGCATCGAGAAGATGAAAGACAAAAACACCAAGGAAGATGCTCGGCAGAGCGAATGGCTTCCCACGGCCTTCACCGGATCGAGCCTCAGTTGGGTCCAGGCTGTCGGCAACAAAAATACGGGAAGAGTTGCGCTTGAACTGCAATTTACGGAACAGGGGCGAACGGTGATCCAATCGATCTTCCGGGAAAATGTCGGCAAGAATATCGGCATCTTCGTGCGTAACCAGCTCATGTCGTCGTTCCAAATCACCGATCCAAACGTCGGTGACACGATCGCGATCGGCGGCGCACCGTCGGCAAACATCGCCGAAGTCTTCGCGGACGACGTAAACGTCGGACTGTTTGTCAGCTTCACGAATCCGTAAGCGATGCTATTTTTGAACTTTCGTACTACACTCCGTCTCCGGACTTCCCTCTTCCTTTCTCCTCTCCCATGGCTTCCTCCGATCAACGCTCCTCCTTCTGGCCCACCGTCACCATCGTCGCAGGAATATTCTGCGCGATCGTCGCACTGCCGGATTCCTGGAAAACCAACTTCCCAAGCTTCCTGCAGCAATCTGTTCACCTCGGGCTCGATCTTGCCGGAGGAACGCAATTAGACTTTCGCATTTCGGAAGACGAAATCATCGCTCGCAAGGAAGAATTGAAGAAAGAAATCGCCGCACTGAAGGCAGAGGACAAGACCAAGGAAGTCTCAGCAAAGCAATTTGAGCTCCAGAATGTGGAGCAGCAGCATGCGCTGCTCGTCGAGGCAATTCGCACCGTCCTCGAGCGTCGCATCAACGGCCTCGGTGTCAGCGAAGCAACGATCACTCCCTCCTACTTCGGAAACGAGAAGCACCTCCTCGTGGAGTGCCCCGGCATCATCGATGTCAATAAATGCATCGCAACTGTCGGCAAGACCATCCAGCTTGAATTCAAGGAGCAATTCAGCGGTGCCACGCTTGAATTTGAAAATAAGATGAGAGGAAGAGCGGAACAGGTCTACCGTGCAGTCACCACGGGAACGGGAAATTTGCAGGTCTATGGACAGGATTTAAGTTCGGTACTCGGTGTCACGTACTTCGATGCCAGACCCCTCTTCATCAGCAGTCTGCCGAAAGGCCTGGAGATCCTTGCCAAGCGCAAGGCATCGGACCCCGTTCTGAAAACGGAGGCTGTCATCCAGTCGACGGGACAGGATGAGAACGGGCAGCAGGTTGTCCGTGACATCAAAGGCATCTACCTCACGAAGCTGATTACGGACCCAGCTCCTGCCGAAAGGCAGCTCCAAGATCCTCGGGAAGCGTACGACGAACTCGCACGCACCCTGACGGAAAGCAACGTCTTGAAGCGCGATGCAGCCAACATCACCGAAGCGCCGAAAGAAATTACATCTCTGCTTCAGACGATGACGATCGGCTCTGAGGAAACGGTCACGCTGCCGGACGGAAAGGCGGGCATCGTCTTCCTCTCAGGCAGAGTCGAAGGAACAGAACAAATGTCTGCCAGTCACATTCTGATTCAATACAAGGGTGCCGATCGAGCAGAAGCAACCGTGACGAGAACCAAGGAAGAAGCGAAGTCGCAGATCGAGAGCATTCAGAAGCAATTGAAGAGCGGAGCGAATTTCCAGGCACTCGCAAAGAAGGTCTCCGACGGACCGTCGAAGAAGCTTGCAGGATCACTCGGTGTCATCCAGCGGGGGCAGATGGTGGAACCGTTCGAGACGGCAGCCTTCGCTTTAAGCCAGGGGCAACTGAGCGAGATTGTTGAGACTCCGTTCGGGTACCACATCATTCGAGCGGATAAGGTTGCAGCCAGCACACCGGCAAAAGTCAGTTATGCGCTGCTGACATTCAAGGGAGACCTCGAACTTGCAAAAGAGCTCGTTGCCAAAGTGGAGAAAGGTGAAGTGAAACGCATGGAGAACCAAATCGTCATCCGAAGCATCTTCTTCTCACTGGAACCCACGGGATGGAAAGACACCGACCTAAACGGACGCAGATTCCGTTCCGCATCGGTGACCTTCGACCCGATAACCAACATCCCCGTTGTTCAGATCCAATTCGATGAAGAAGGAGGAAAGCTCTTCCAGGAACTCACGAAGCGCAACGTCGGCAAGCCCATCGCCATTTTCGTCGGAGGTGAGCTGGTCTCCGCACCCACGGTCCAGAATGAGATCGTCGGAGGCAATGCCGTCATTACGGGAAGCCGTGACATCAAGGAAGCGCAGAATCTTGCTCAGGACCTGAATACCGGTGCCATCCCCGCACCCATTTACCTCTCGGGACAGAGCACTATCGAAGCGACACTCGGGAGCAGCGCCCTCAAACAGTCGGTAACAGCTGCTGCAGTCGGACTCTTCATCCTCTGCTTCTTCCTGATTCTGATCTATCGCGTGCTTGGCGTTCTCGCAAGCATGGCGTTGATCTTCTACGTGATCCTCGTGATCGCATCGATGAAGCTCCCGATCGGCCTGATTTCGAACCACTACGTCGTGCTGTCTCTTGCCGGCATCGCAGGCATCATCCTCAGCATGGGTATGGCAGTCGACGCGAACATTCTCGCTTTCGAGCGCGTGAAGGAAGAATTGCGAAAAGGAAAGATGCTCAAAACCGCCGTGGAAACAGGCTTCCAGAAAGCATGGCCGAGTGTGCGAGACGGCAATACCTCGACACTCATCACCTGCATGATCCTCTTCACGATCGGCACCAGCATCATTCGCGGGTTCGCCGTGACACTGATGATGGGTATCTTCATCTCTCTCTTCACCGCCATCGTCGTCTCGCGCTACCTTTGCCGCAAGATCGCCATGTCTCCTCTTGCCGAGAGACTGGAATTGTTTGGGGTGAAGAAGAGCGAGTAGAGAGATGCTCATCTCCTTACAACGCGCGAAGCATCGCGCTCCCCATTAATAGTCTATAATTTTTCATCGGGAGCGGGTTGCTACCCACGTACCCTTGTCACTGAAACTACTTATGGACTCCATACTGCTCAAGAATATCCGCTTTCGGACCCATATCGGTGTTCCTGATGACGAACGAAGAGCCGCGCAGGAAATTCTTGTGACAATCGAACTTCTGCACCCGCTGCAGAAGACAGGAACGAATGATGACATCGAAAACGGGATTGATTATGCAATCGTGACTGAAGAAGTGATGACGCTTGCAAAGACCGAGCGAAAAACAATCGAACGTTTTGCAGAAGATATTGCTTCCGCCATCCTTCAAAAATTCAAGCCAGAGGGAGGCGTGCGTATCACGGTCACGAAGAAACCTCTCCTTCCACTTGAATCGGCCTCCGTTACGATCCAAAGACCATAGACACCGTCTACGTCGCTCTGGGCTCGAACATCGATCCTGAGGCAAACCTGAGGGCTGCTACGGCAATGCTATGCAAAGCATTCCCAAAAGTCCGCTTCTCTTCAGTCTACAAATCAGCACCTCTTGAACTGGAGAAGCAGAATGCATTCCTGAATGCCGTCGCGATATTTAAAACGAAGCTCACGCCGGAGCAGGTCGCAAAAAAGTTGCAGGCAATCGAGAAGAAGCTGAAGAAAAATCCGCCCGTTCGCTTCGGCCCCCGCACGATCGACTTGGATCTCCTGCTTTTTGGAAATGAAATCAGGCTCGAGGATGAACTGACGATTCCTCACCTGCGGCTGCATGCACGCCGATTCGTTCTGGAGCCCCTGCTCGAGCTGGGTGCCGGAGACATTGTGCATCCGGGGTTTGATAGGAAGCTACGATCGTATTGGAAGAAAGTGGAAGGACAAGAATGTAGGAAGATTGATTTTTCTTTGTAAATTTTTCTCATTGCCCTTTCTTTTTGCGCGAAAAAGAAAGGGCGAAAGAAAACGCGTGCGCCAATTCCCCCCAGCAGACCCCCACCGGTGGCGCACGCCATCCCTTGGGATGCTGTAATACAACATCCAAAAAGTAAAAAGAATCATGATAGAATACCTTCCTCATGGAATCCCTCTACAAAACTCTCCTCAAAAAAATCGGCGAAGACACGAGTCGTCCCGGGCTGAAGCGCACGCCGAAGCGCTGCAATGAAGCCATGAAGTTTCTGACATCGGGGTATGATCAAAACCTGAAAAAGATCGTCAACGGTGCGCTGTTTCCTGCCGATACGGACGGGATGATCATCGTCAAAGACATCGAGTGTTACTCGCTCTGCGAACACCACCTCCTCCCCTTCTCCGGGAAAGTGCATGTCGGCTATATCCCAAGCAAGCACGTCATCGGCCTCAGCAAGATCCCACGGATCATCGACATGTACGCGCGTCGACTCCAGACACAGGAACGCCTCGGTCAGGAGATCTGCGATGCGTTGCAATCGGTTCTGAAGCCCATCGGCATCGGTGTCGTCATCGAGGCAAGTCACTTCTGCATGATGATGCGTGGGGTAGAGAAGCAGCATTCGATCGCCGTAACAAGCTCGGTTGCAGGAACATTCAAGCGGGATGCGAGAACGAGGCAGGAATTTCTCCATTTAATAAGATCGTAAGTAGAGACGTAAAATTTTGCGTCTCTACAAACTTTCTACGCCGCAAGCGCAACGCCTGCCTCCTGCACCTCCGGCAGCTTTCCCTGCTCTTCTGCCGCTCTTCGAATCTGGTCCTCCGACATGCCGACGGCACTGCCCTGCGCCATCATCTCATCGAAGCTGATCCCAGGCTGTTTCCTCCAGACTTCCTGCTGCAGATGGTTGCCGACATTCGCTCCTCCCTTTCGAACATAGCTTCTGACTCGCTCCGCACCGATCTCTTCGACGAGATCGGCACCCTCGAGGTACGTTTGCTTCGGTAAGCCTGCACGGCGACCTCCGAGATGCTTGGAAACACCCGATACGACATCTCCTTCGATCAACGTCGTCGGACCATGAAATTTGCCCTTCGCATCGATGACGGCAAGAGTGCCGACTGCATTCGGATCTTGCCCTGCATGCCCGAGATTCTCGCTGTTCTCATGTAAGACCGTATCCATCGTTTCACGCGTACGTGCGGTGATCTGAGCAGGGTGCAGTTGATCCCTTCGAAGAACGGATTCTCTGACGCCAAGCTTGTTCCGGCCAAGGACGCCACTCCCAAGATCATCAGCAATCTCAACGTCGTCATGCCCGCCGGATTCGGTCGCCTGATCAAGGGATGCGCTAATCTGCTGCATCCTCTTTCCGATCTTCCCTTCTGAGCCAACCTCACCGAGAAGACTCCGCACATCCCTTCGGACATCGCCGATGGTCTTTGCTTCGGAAAGCGTGTGCTCATAAAGTGTGTCCGCGATCTCCGCTCCTCCCAGCTCTTCCAATGCCGATGATGTGCGATTGTTTTCCATGCGATCAGTATCGACGAATGTGAACAATGGAACATCAAAGAATGATGTGAAGTTGGAGCACGTCAAAAAAACAATGCAGAGAAGCCAAAAAAAGCACGATGGCGAAGTATCACCAAACTGTTATCGCGTTCGTCGCACTGTCGCGCATGCTCCGGATTTCTCATTCGCTCGCACCGATGGCAACGCTGTCTGCGGCTTCGTAAGCTTGATCCCCGCCGCTTTCACCGCGACAATCAGCTGTTCGAGATCTTCCTTGTTCGTCAGCGGATTCATCAGCGAAAGGCGCAGATAGACACCTGTGGGCAGAGTCGTCTGCACGATGTAGAACCTTCCTGATTCGACGACAGCGGCACGGATCTGCGACTGCAGTGCGCTAAGATCATCCATCGTTCTCATGTGGGGGACATAGCGGAAGCACACGATGTTGCTCTGCGGCTCCACACCGAGCTCCAGCTCCGGATCGTTTCTCGTGCGATCTGCAAACCACTGAGCGAGATCGAATGCATCCGTGACATGATTCGCAAAGAACTCCTCTCCGTAGAGAGACATCATCGAATAAAACTTCACACCCATCGAAATCTTCGTGCACTCGAGGGTACGCTTGCAGAGCGTGTACCAATCCGCCTCGATATCGGGACGATTGGCATAGAGGTACTCCGCGTCCTGACGCATCGCTTGATAGGAATCCTTGTGCTCACGGAACAGCACTGCGGTGGCAAGGCCCGGCACCATCATCATCTTGTGGAAGTCCCACACGACCGAATCGGCATGCTCGATGCCGTTGAGGAAATGCCGATACTTGGGCGAAAGCAGAGCGGGTCCTCCATGAGCGGCGTCGACGTGCAACCAGAGACCCTTGGCCCTGCAGAACTCTGAGAGCATGACGAGATCGTCGAATGTTCCGGGACCTGTATTGCAACTGCTGGCTGCGAAGGCGATGACCTGCTTGCCCTGCGCAACCGCCTCGGCGTAGGAACGCTCGACTGCGTCCCTCGTGACTTGGAAATCCTTGTTCGTCGGCACGATGACCACGCTCTCCTTCCCGAGGCCCATCATCTGCATCGGGCGACGAATGGAGTAGTGGGACTGATCGGACGTGAGAATGGCAAGATTCGTATGCTGTTCCAATCCTTCCTTCCAGACATCGAAACCGTGCCGCATTCCCATTACCTGGCGCGCCGCAAGGAGTGCTGTGAAGTTCCCAAGCGTGCCACCGGATGTCAGAAATCCGCCACCGGACTTGAAACCGATTTTTTCGCACATCCAATCGACGATGCGCTTCTCGACGACCGTTTCCACGGGACCCATGTCGAAGACCGCAGCGCAGTTATTCAGGAGTGAACTAATCATGTCCGAAAAGACCGAGAGCGGCAGCGGAACGGCATTCTGATGCCCCATGTATTTGGGACTGTGCAAATGATTGCACTGCAGGAGAAAGCGTTCCATCATCGCAAAAAATTCATCCGGAGTGCCCCCCTTCGCATTCGATAACGGTCCCCACTCCCGAAGGAGCATGTCCGGCGTCACGGGAGGATAGACCGGCAAATCCGCCGCTCTGCCCGTGGCACGACCAAGATACTTCGACACCATATCGATGATCCTATGACCGACGTTTTGGAATGTGTGTGGATTGTAGGCATCGGCATACGACGCCCTACGAGGCGGAGGCTCGTCACTCTTCGGATCGATCTGCATGTTCGTCATGGAAGGCTGTTTGGAAAAAAAGAGTAGATGAATTGTAATGACAATGAACGAGAGCGCAATATAATTCTTCTCTTCTTTGTCCTGTACATCATCATCGATGAACCTTCAGGCCCAGCAATAGACCAAAGTTCCGAACAAAAAAAGTTGTTGCAACTGTGGAAAGTAGTTTGTGATGAGATCCACCTCTACGAAAGAAAGCTCTCAAAAATCTTATGATGCGAGGAAACAAGCTGAAATTTTTCGAGGCGTATCTTTATACGTTGAGAAAAATTTCAGTGCTGTTGACGAAGCAGCATTGATTTTTCAGAGCTTTCTTAGAATTTCCAGAGAAAACGATTGAATTGCCACGCCGACGCATCATTGATGAACGGTGCGCCTTGCTCCGAGGGCTCGACCGCGTTGAAATCATTCGGATACCAGTCGAGCGGGATGGAAACGACATCACCAAGATACGGTGCTGCCACCTTCAGAATCTCCGTATGCGGCAGCTGATCCGGCACCAGCACGCCTTCCTTGGGATTCTTGATCATCCAGATCACCGATCCAAGCACCGCAGCCGCAACCTGCAACGTCGTCGCATTCTGTCCCGGAACGAGCTTGTTGGATTCCTCGATGCCGAGGATGCTGCCCGTCCACCACGATTTGAATTCGTGACCCATGATGAGAACGCCGAGCTCATCCGCACCGCTGACAATGTCATCATTCATGATTCTGAATTTCGCCTGCATCTTGTAGTGGTTTGCCCGGAGCGCATGGAGAGACGAAATGGCGGCGAGGCAGGGGGAATACGCATAGTGCACCGTCGGACGGTAGATGGGCTTGTCTTTGTCCCATACCGTCAGCGCATCGGACATCGTGAACGCTTCGCCGTGACGGACGACCATGCCGAGGATTTCCCCACTCGGTACGCGTGAACGCACGAACGTGTTGATGCCGAAACGTGACAGACAGATCTGGTTCTTCGGTCCCGTCTCATGCTGATGCGCATCGGGGGGCAACACCTGTTCATGGGTACCCCAACCGATCTCGGCGGGAGACGTCCCCTCTTCGAAGAATCCTTCGACGCTCCACGTGTTCAGGAATTCATCGTACGTATTCGGCTCGTTGCTGATTTGCGTGTCGATCTCGCTGATGTGAATCACCTTTACGCCGAGCAATTGCGCCAACGTATTGAACGACTGCGATTCCACCGCACGCTCGATCGCCTCCTTCTGAGCACCGTTTCCGTTCGTACTTGCGACAGCAGCGGTATTTTTTCCTTTCTTGCCGATCACTTTCTTCGCAATATCGAGAAGCCCCATCTTCGTGAAGTGGGAGACCAATCCGGGATTGGCACCGTGCTCGAGAATCGCCGTCGGACCCTTCGTTTTCCAGCCTGCGATCATCTTGCGGAGCGCCATGTGACGAACGTAGAGCGTGCGATCGGTGACCTTCGCTGTCTTCTGGTACGGATCCCAAAGCTCGGTGGATGTATTGACGTACGTGACCCCGTGATCGTGACACCATGTCAGTAGTTCCACGGTATCGATGTTCCATGCGAGATCGATGATCATGTCCCCCGCCGTGACATACTTTGCAAGTTGTTCCGCGTACGTCTCCTGCATGATGCGCTCACGAATGAACTGCACGCCTTCAACGAGCACGGTACTGAGAGCCTCTCTGCAGTCGGCCATATCGATGACCGTAATGTTCTCCGTCGGCATGCTGAGGTGTTTCAGGAGGAGCGGCAGAACGCATCTGGATACGCCTCCGGCACCGATGACGAGGATCTTTCCCGCGAACACAACTTTTCTCATAGCGCAGAATGTAGCAGGTGCTCCCTTGCAATGCTAGAAATATTTTTCAGGAAATTATTTTGCCCGCTCGTAGTTGATGTACGTGAATGCAAATTCATGGTCGGCATCTTTCGGATGTTCCTCTTTTGAAATTTCTTTCCACGCAGAAAAATCGATCGGAGGAAGAGAGACATCGCCGTCGATCGTCGCATGAACGCGCGTGAGATACAGGCGATCCGCAAGCGGAGCACTCATCTGAAAGAGCTGCGATCCTCCGATGATGAATGCTTCATCGCTGTCTTTCGCGAATTCCAAAGCGGCACTCAGAGAATTCGCAAGCTGCGTACCCACAGGTGCAACTTCAAGAGTTTGCGAGACGACAATATTGAGTCGATCGGGCAAAACCCGACCAATGGATTCAAATGTTTTTCTGCCCATGATAATGGGATGCCCTCGTGTGAGGGATTTGAATCTCTTCAGGTCATCCGGCAAATGCCACGGAAGCTTGTTGTTCTTCCCGATGACATCGTTGTCCGATGCGGCGACGATCAAAGAGAGAATCATGGTGACAGCTTAGCATCGAACCTCACCCCCGTCCCCTCTCCGCGCTCGGAGAGGGGTGGATCGCCTCAGCGAGCCGGGGTGAGGTCTTAAATTGCTATCGGCGCCTTAATCGCCTCATGCGGCTCGTATCCCTCAATCACAACATCTTCATACGCAAAATCAAAAATACTTTTCCTCCCCTTATTCAATTTTAAACTTGGTAACTTCCTTGGCTCTCTCGAAAGCTGCAGTTTCGTCTGCTCCAGATGATTCAAGTAGAGATGTGCATCGCCGAGCGTGTGAACGAATTCGCCGACCTCGAGCCCCGTGACCTGTGCGACCATGTGCGTGAGCAGTGCATACGAAGCGATATTGAACGGCACGCCGAGAAAGATATCCGCACTGCGCTGATACAGCTGGCAACTGAGGCGACCGTTGGCGACATAGAACTGGAAGAAACAGTGACACGGAGGAAGCGCCATCTCAGAGATAAACGGAACATTCCAAGCCGAAACAATCAAACGCCTCGAATTCGGATTCTTTATTATCTGCTCAATCACATTCGTTATCTGGTCATATGTCTTTCCGTCCGCCCCCTGCCAGCTCCTCCACTGCGAGCCGTAGACAGGTCCAAGATTGCCGTCTTTGTCCGCCCACTCATCCCAAATGGTGACACCGTTGTCCTTCAGGTACTTGATATTCGTTTCGCCTTTCAGAAACCATAAAAGCTCGTGAATGATCGACTTCGTATGCACCTTCTTCGTGGTGAGCAGCGGAAAACCTTTCTGAAGATCGAACCGCATTTGATAGCCGAAACAAGAGAGCGTTCCCGTTCCCGTTCTGTCATCTTTCTTCGTGCCGTGGTCGAGGACGTGCTGCAGGAGATCCAGGTACTGACGCATGCCTGAATAGTACAGGAAAACCGCCACTACTACTGGCACCTCTCCGGCCTTGCCGTGGCACCCTTCATCGCCGCGTATGTAGGTCCGTAGGCATTGTTCGCACTCCAGACGGTGAAGCCGCAAAGACCCGCATCGAAAACCGCCTTCATCTGATCTTCCATGTTCTTCTTCGTCACTCCGTACCCCTGAATCCACGGACGAAGCTTCTGACTCTGCTCTGGCCCGAGAAACTCCTGATATCCCGTCAGTGTTTGGCGGACAAGGAAGTACATGCGACTACCGGAATGAGTACGGGGGTCGTAGTACGCATGCGGCGAGAACGTTGCCGGATACGCCATAGGGGAGATGATATCGACGAGCGGTGCGAAGCGAGCGACGTCCTGACCGAGCGTCTCGACGTTGATGTCGTACTGCCACCCGAGGATTGCAAAGGTTGAGAGCCCAAGCTTGGTGTCAGGTCCGCAACGATCGATGGTCTCACGTGCGGCACGGATGAATGATTCGACTCGATCTGCTTTTTCTTTTCCTGAGAAGACCTTCAGCTCTCCGAAATCCTCTGTGGAAAAACGAATGTAATCGAGATTGATCTCGTCGATGCCCATGCCCGCAAGTTCGCAGAGAATCTCCATATTGTAGGCAACGGCAGTTTCGTTCGCGGGGTCGATCCATTCATGACTGAGCGACCTGCCCGTCTTCGGATGCCTGATGCGCGTCTGAGGCATCTTTGCGGTGAACGCCCCGTCTCGAATGGCAACGAAACGACCGATCGAATAGAGGCCCTTCTCCTTCGCGAGCGCAAGAATGGCAGGAAGCTCATAGAGCGATTTCACGAGACCGATGTCATTTGCCATCGGAGCCGCCGAATGAAAGAACACGTGTCCTCCCTTCACATCGAAGACGAGTGCGGAGCCGCTCGCAGCGAGAAGCTCGTCGATCGTGTGCAACAGAAAATCTTCATCTGCGATGCTCCTCGCCGTGAGAAAGACTCCGGTCTTGTTGTCGCCCCGAATTTCCTCAGAAACAGAAGGCGTCGAAAGCGGTACTGCCCCCGATGCGGTGACTGCAGGTACGGCAACTGCGCCGGAATCGGCAGCGATCAGAATTTCTTCGTCAGTGGTTTCCTGCTCTCCTGCCGCTGCGTGATACGTCTGCTCGGAAGAAGGAATGGACGGAATCTCACGCTCGGTCGATGTGTAGTCGAAAGTAAACATCGAACCGGCAATAACGACGATCAGCGAGAGCTTGAAGAGTGGAAAGCGCAGAGCGGCGCCACCGAAACTGAAGACCGAAACCGGCATCTGAACCGTCCTCTCATCTCCGGAGCTGATATCCGTGAGAGCGGTATGGGGGAAATCTCCCACGATATCCGTCCCCAGTGCCTGCTCGGCACGAAGCATGGTTTTCAAGCGTTCAGCCGAAATTTCTCCGGAATCCGACATGAGGATGGATATGTGTTTTTCGTCTTATTGTAGCAGAAAAATCAATTCTTCTCAATGAAATTCCGCACCGCTTCTCCGTACGAAGCGGTCAATCTCTTGGTAATCGGACCCACTCGACCGTTGCCTATTTTTTTTCCGTTGATGCGCACGATCGGAACGATTTCACGCACACGATTGCAGAGAAAGACCTCATCGCTCGATGGAAGCAGTGAACGCTTGAAATCCCGAATCGTCGTCTTCAGTCCCGTCTTGCGTGCAAGCTTCAGGACCAAACTGCGCGTGAGGCCGCGAAGAATGCGGTTTTTTGGCGTCAGGAGACGGCCTCCGCGAACAACGAAGACATTGCTTGTGACACCTTCACGAACAAAACCCTGAGCATCGATCCCGATCACTTCACTCGCTCCTCTTCTCTTCGCCTCTTTCGCTGCAAGCACGAGATGCTGAAGGCCAAGCGTCTTGATGGAAGGTAACGGCCTCATAAGAAGCATCGTGCAAGCAGACGCTCCGACAGGAGGACCCTTCTTCAGATCTAACCTTTCACAGGTGATGACGATCGTCGGCTTGCGTGCACGGGAAAAATCCCTGCCCTGTGCTCCGCGCGTTACGGTGATACGAACGCGTGCATCGGAAAGAGAATTTCTACGAACGATCTCCGAAAGCCACTTATCAATTTTCCGAAGTCCCCAAGGTAAAGGAATATCCATCGCTTCCGCCGATGCGGCGATTCTCCCCAGGTGCAGAGGCAACTCGAAGAGCACGCCATCGTAGACCCGGAGCGTGTCATAAAAACCGTCGGCATAGAGAAACCCGTTATCCAGAACGGAGAGGGTTGCCTTCTTTTCCGAAACGAATGTCCCATTGATGCAGAAGATCATGGAGAGAGCATAGCAAAAAGAGGAGTCCGCCAGAGGGCGGACTCCTGTGTGCGGCTGCCTCCTAGCGGAGGGAAGCTACTGGCTTAACCATTTGACGATCATCACGATTCCGACGATGACGGCAATCGCGAGCGCCAGCACACCCCAGACTCGGTCCATCGCGGCATACGCCGCGTCTTCCTCCGGGGTGTTAGGCGGCGGCTCGTCGAGCGCCTCGTCTGCGAATGAAGGATCATCCGCAGGCGGCTTACCGAGCCACTGGTCGTCATCGAAAGCATTTGCTGCAAGCATTGTGTCTCGTGGTTGAGACATAGAGCACCTCCTCTAGTGAATTGAGAGAACAGAAACAGACGCATAAAATATTATACTTTATTTTTAAATTTAGTCAAAGACCCAATCCTTGCGGACTGGGTCTTTTGGCTCCTTTTCAGGGTTGATGGTTACTAGGCAAGCCCGAAACTGCGACGAGCAATTTCGTGCGCGGAGTGTCCGCCCCAAACAGCAATGGCTTCTCTGCCAAGAGTCTGGAGCGTATGCCCCGGGTTGCCCGAATCGGGAAACTGGCGAAGAGTCAGGGTCTCACAGGCAAAAACGCTTCCGGTCGTCGGATCGAAGACCCGATTTCCAGGTTCCAAGTGCCAGTTCTCGCCACCGACCTCACCCGAATAGTAGGTGCAGCCGATGGCTCTGGAAGCGTGGTACAACACACGAATCGCGGACCGGAAGTAACTCCAGTCCAAAGCACGAAAGACATCCGGCTTGTTGTACCCGAGCCGTTCGAGGTGCCTCTTAAGCTCCGGCTTCTCAGCCGCAGCCCTGAGATACGCTTCATGACTTCCTTCCAGCTCCATGAAATCCATGCCAGCTTCGGGGCCGGCATAATCGAATGGAACGATGTTCACAGGTCGGCCTCCATTCATTTCGACCACAAACACATCACAAGCGCCTCCGCCCGCGTGCGCATTGTTTTCGAAATTGAGTGAGAGTCCGACCCCCTCGCCGATACCGCTGTTCGCGGAAATCGTGAGATAGGTGAAAATCGTATCGTCGATCGCTTCCTCCGTGATAGTAGAGTTACCACGAGCACTGATATCCACCAATTGCTCATAGGTGGGCCTGTGCCCCTTCAGT
>SXGS01503123.1_pt1 | contig 17676 bp, 13 predicted proteins | sample 3174681 | NCBI WGS metagenome assembly SXGS01 (sample SAMN11356861, study PRJNA531348) | freshwater metagenome | isolation source: freshwater sample F1-80 | place: China: Fuxian Lake, Yuxi | collected 2017-12-25 | reverse complement strand
TCGGGCGGCAAGAACATCACGCCGTCGAACATCGAAAGCCGGCTCAAGTTCAGCCCCTACGTCTCCGATGCAGTGGTGATCGGCGAGGCGCGCAACTACCTGACTTGCCTGGTGATGATTGATCAGGAAAACGTGGCGCAGTACGCGCAGGATGCCCAGGTTCCCTTTACCGACTTTGCCAGCCTGACGCGGGCTCCCGAGGTGGTCCAGTTGATCCAGCGAGAGGTCGAGGCCGTCAACCAGGGGCTGGCACGGGTGGAACAAATTAAGACATTTCGCATCCTGGCGCAAATGCTGACGGCGGAGGACGAGGAACTGACGCCCACCATGAAACTCAAGCGTCGCGTGGTGGCGGCCAAATATGCCGTGTTGATCGACCAGATGTACGGCACGACGGCAGAGTAAGATTGTGTAGTGTTACCCAAAACCAAAGGAGATCAAGCATGAAACTGACACCACTTCTGGCGGCTGCCTGCGCGGCGGCGACGCTGTTTGCCGCACAACCCGCATGGGCGCAGCGCGTCACCGATACCGAGATTGTGCTCGGATCGCATCTCGATTTGTCCGGCCCCACGGCCGCTGGCATGCCGATGCTGCGCAACGCCATGCAAATGCGGATTGATGAAGCGAACGAGGCCGGCGGCGTGCATGGACGCAAGCTCCGCCTCGTGGTAGAGGACAACGCCCTGCAGCCGCAGCAAGCCGTGCGCGCGGCTCAGAAGTTCATTAATCAGGACAAAGTGTTTGCGATCATCAACTCATTCGGGTCCGGCCCGAATGCGGCTACCGTCAAGGCTGCCACTGATGCCGGCGTCGTGGTGTACGCGCCATGGGGCGCTTCAGCGATCATCCGCCAGGTATCGGGCAATAGCCCGCTTCTCCTGACCACCGTGCAGAACTATGACACCACCACCGCCACGGGCCTGTCGTGGGCAATCAAGACTTGGGGCGTCAAGAAAGTCGGTTACATCTTTCAGGAAGGCCCGTTCGGCGATCTGGTGCGGCGCGGCATCAAGACGGCAATGGATGCCCACGGGATGACGCTTGCAGCGGAGGCGGGCTACAAGCCAGGCGACATCGATTTCTCGTCTCAGGTTGCGCGGATGAAAGCGGCGGGCGTCGACCTGATCGTGGCGGCAACGGTAGTGAGGGAGACGGTGGCTGTAGGTGCCGAAGTCAAGAAGCTGGGTTGGAACGATGTCAAAGTCCTGACTGCGATCCCGGGCCGCAGTACCATCGTCGCGGTTCTGGGCAAGCAGGCAGTGGAAGGCATGTACGGTATTGGCGGATGGAAACTCAACTATGCCGATTCGGCGCCGGCTGATGCAAAAAAAGTGATGGAAGCCTACAAGAAGAAGTTCAATGTGGACCCTGATGAGAATGCCCTAAATGCCTATTCATACACCGATTGGTTCGTCAAGGGGCTGCAGGCTGCAGGGCGGAATTTGACGGCCGAGGGCTTTGTCAAAGCCATTTCTGGAGTTTCCCAGGAAGACTTCACCACCTATGGCAAGCTTTCCTTTACTGGCAACCATGTGGGTCCTGAAATGGTCGAAATTGACCAGGTCAAGAACGGCCGTTGGGTCACGTTGACCAAACCCATGAGTGGCGTGATCAAGTAAAGCTGGCGACAGGGATGCATGGTGCAAACGGGCTGCCTGCTGGCGGCCCGTTTTCTTCTGGCGGCATCGATTCCGCTCGCCTAACGATACTCGCGGGCTAGCCGACCCGTTCAATCACCATCGCCGAGGCCACGCCGACCGCGCCACAAATCGCGACGCAGCCGTAGCGTGCATCGCGTAACATCAGCGCGTCGATCAAGGTACCCAGCAACATGGCGCCGGTAGCGCCCATTGGATGGCCAAGGGCAATGGCGCCGCCATTGACGTTCAGGCGGTCGTGCGCAATGCCCATCTCTTTTTCGAAATGCAGCATCAGCGCCGCGAAGGATTCATTGACTTCAAACAGGTCGATGTCCGCGACCGCAAGGCCGGCGCGTTGGATCGCCAAGCGTGCCGCGTCGACGGACCCTGTCAGGGCCAGCGTTCGGTCCACGCCCACATCTGCCACTGCCAGGATGCGGGCACGCCGCTCGAGTCCCTGGCGCTGGAGAGCCGCGCTGGTACCGACCAGCACTGCAGCAGCGCCGTCCGCCATGGCGGGCGAATTTCCCGCATGGTGCACGTGGTCAATCCTGTCGATGTTGTAGTCTCTTTCCAGTAGGGCATCGTATCCATTTGCACCTTCGCGCAAGCCCCATTCGGCAAAGGCCGCTGGCATCGATGCCAGCTTCTGTGCAGTAGTCCCGGGGCGCGGCGTTTCATCTTGCGCCAGGGCGATGCCATGGGAGCCATCTACTGCGACGACTGAACGTAGCTCGCCCGCAGCGATCGCCCGCAGGGCACGCTCCTGCGAGCTGACGGCATAAGCGTCGCAGTCATGGCGCGTGAAGCCATGCTGGGTGGCAATGGCGTCGGCGGCAATGCCAATCGGTATCAGGCCGGTGGCGCGTTGAAAATCGCCATCGTGGGTCAGCGGTCCTTTGTCGGATGCCATCGCCACGCGCGACATCATCTCGACGCCGCCGCCAATCGCGAGCCCGTCGTACTGCTGTGCCTGAAGGGCGGCGATTGCCACGGCCGACAGCCCGGATGCGCAGTATCGATTGATCGTCAGGCCGGACACCGCATCGCTCCAGCCAGCGGCCACCAGCCCAAGCTTGCCAATGTTGCCCCCCTGTTCGGCCGTTTGCGTGACGCAGCCGAAGATCGCATCGTTTACCAAAGCCGTATCGAGGCCGCACCGTTCCTGCAGGCACTTCAGGACTTGCCCCAAGAGATGGGCGGGCTTGATGTCTTTCAGCGCGCCACGGTCGTTGCCGCGCCCACGCGGAGTGCGCAGGGCTTCGGCAACCCAGATGTCGTTCACGCGCAGCCCACCACAAAACTGACGACGGTTGCGGTGCTGCCGCCGATGTTGAGGGTCGCGAAGCGCTTGGCCCCTTCCACCTGACACGGCCCGGCCGTATCGGTGACCTGACGGGCAGCATCGAAGAGCATGCGTGCGCCGGTGGCGCCAACCGGGTGGCCACAGCCAATCAGGCCTCCTGAGGGATTGATCGGCAATTTTCCATCGGGTGCGATCACGCCATCCGCCACCGCACGCCAGCTTTCCCCGGGCGGCGTGATGCCGAAGTGGTCGATTGCCATGTATTCGGTCGTGGTGAAGCAGTCGTGGGTTTCAATCCCGTCAAGTTCAAACACATCCCTGACTCCGGCACGCGCGAACGCATCGTCAATGGTTTGGCGCACATGAGGCATTACCAGAGGCCCACCGGCACTGCGTTCTATTTTCTCCATGTAAGGCAACCCGGCGGTGCGGTGGCCCCAGCCCTGAATTTGTGGCAAGCGGCCGAGCGCGCTGCCGCGTTTCTCCGCGTGGGCCTTGGCGAAACGGGCGGAAGCAAGGATCACGGCACAGGCGCCGTCGGTGATCTGGCCGCAATCCTGTCGTCGCGTACCAGGCTCGATCCAGGGATTGGCCTCATTGTCGTCGGTGAAGCTCTTTTCGCCGAATTGCCACTTGCGCGTTTGGGCCAGCGGGTTGCGCCGCGCATTGCCATAGTTGATCTCGGCGATCCGGTTCAAGTACTGGCGATCGAGTCCATAACGCTTCTCGTATTCCATCGCCAGGTGGCCGAACACCGCTGGCCAGAGGAATTGGCAGTCGAGCCGCTCATGGCCCACCCAACCGGCGGCGTTCTGGTTCTGTGAAGCCACGTTGCCCGGTAGATTCTTGAACTCCTCCGCACCAAGTACCAGCACGCAATCGTAGCGGCCGGCTTCGATCTCGGCCATGGCCGCCAACGCGGCCAGCGAAGCCGATGCGCAAGCACCTTCGTGGCGCCCGGCGGGTACGCCCCATAGTTCGGGTACGACTGCCGACACCATCGCACCCATGTGTGCTTGCTGGCGCTGCAGTTCACCGAAGGCGTTACCGACGTGGATCGACCCGATTGCCTCAGCATCGAGCTGGCAATTTTCCAGCGCACCGTAGACCGCCTCGCGCATCATGTCGGAGACATCTTGTCCCTGGCGCGACCAGACCTTGGCAAAGTCCGTCTGGTAGCCGCCCAAAATATAGACTGGTTGACTCATGGTTTCACTCCTAAGGGTTGGCAGGGCGACGGGACTGGGCGATGCGAAAGCGGCTGGCCACGAACGCGGCATCAGTCAGTGCGGCGTTGCCCGCGGGGTTGAGCCCGGTGACGTGGTAATCGCTGTAGGCAGCGGCAAAATTGAGCGGCATCGGGCCGGTCAAGTTGATCGTTAGCTGGGCACCGGCGCGCGCATACGCCGCCTCCGCGCGAGCGATGAATTCGTCGTCAGTGGAATAGAGGAACGCGGTGAGGCCGCCGTGCTGCTTGACGTCCCGCGTGGCTTGGCGGAGCGCGTCGTCGGCATCGGCGGTCGTGATGCAGAATGAAATCGGTCCGAAGCGCTCCTCGCAGTACAGGTCACGCTCGTCGGGGGTCACGCCCAGCATCATGGGTGTGGCGGTGCGCGCTTGCGGAAATTCCGGATGCACATAGGCATGCGAATCGAGCAACACGCGGCCCCGCTGCCGGCCTTCGTCACGCAGGCGGTCGATCAAGCGAAGCGATTGCCCGGACTGGATCGTCGCCAGGATCATGGCCGCCTTGCGCGGATCCTCCACCAATGCTGCCACGGCGGAGGCCAGCTGGCTGGCCACTGCTTCGGCTGCCACGGTGTGGGCGGCCGCTCCCCGTCCCACTCTGACGCCGGAGGCGGGAAGATAGATGTTCTGTGGGCTGGTGCACATTTGCGCCGAAAACATGCACAAGGTAGTGGCCAGGCTGCGCAGCACCGCGGGCAGGTCATCGCACGATTCAATCACCACCGTGTTGAGGCCCGCCGTCTCGGTGAAGGCCAATGCAGGGTGGGAATTCTTCTCCACCCATTGGCCAAACCCGACGCTGCCGGTAAAGTCGATGATCGCGGCACGCGGGTGCTTGACGATGGTCTTGCCGATCGGCGCCTCGAAGGTATCGACGGCCATGGTGACCAGATTGGGGTCGAAGCCGAATTCTTTCAGGGTGGTGCGGAACACTTCAACACTGATGGCCATCGGCAGCACGGTTGCCGGATGTGGCTTGACGATCACCGCGTTGCCGGTGGCGAGGCTGGCCATCATCGACGGCCAGGCGTTCCAGGTCGGAAAGCTGGCGCAGGTAAAGCAGACCGCGACGCCGCGCGGGACCAGCCGGTAAGTCTTGTCCAGTGCGATGGTCGCAGAGCCGAAGCTGCGCTGCCAGGTGGCCTGCCGCGCCACACCGGCCATGGCCTCATGTGCGTAGACCAGGGCTTCGATGCCGCGGTCGAGCGCGTTCACGCCGCTGCCTGCATAGCTCATGTTGAAGCTCTGGCCGGAGGTATGCATCACGGCAAACGACACTTCAAACATCCGCTGGAAGAGCCGCTCGATCACTTCGAGCAAGAGCCCGATGCGCGTTTCGGGGTCGGCGCTCTCCCAGCCCTGCGTCATGGCGGCCTCGGCTGCCTCAAACAACGCATCGAGCGCTGCCTGGGGATAGGTAATGCCCAGCCGCTGGCCAGTGTAGGGCGACACTTCCTGGCCAACTCCGGCACTGCCGGGCTGGCAGCCGGGGAGCTCCAGGGGAAACGGGCGCGCGAGATAGCCCTCAAAAGCTTGCTGGCCTGCGGCCCTGGCGCGCTCAGCGTCAGGATACTTCCCGGGCATTTCCGGAAACGGGCTCCAGCAGACGCGGGTGCGGCAGGTTTCGCGGGCCTGCTCGAAGCGGGTACGGTGCGTCTCGAACAAGTTCATGGTTCGCGTCGCCACACCAGCCGGTGCTGCCGCTCCACGTCGGTGCCTGGCACTTTGTCCGCCGCCGATAGGGTGAGCGTGCCGTCGGCATTGAAGGTCATCAGGCGACGTTGCTCGGTACCCACCATGTTGGGGTTGTGGGCGATGGTGACGCTATGGATCACGTAGTCGCCCTCGATGCGGTAGCGTCCGCCATAGCTGAAAAAACTGTCGAAGGCTGCAACGCGTTCGGCCGGCGGGGCAGTGCGTGCCGATTCGCTGGATAGCGCCGGGCGGCCGGCACGCATCATGCTGGCATTCATCCAGCCATCTGTGGTGTAGGCAATCATCCCGCTGGCGTCCTTGCCCAACGCGAAATGGGCAGGTCGCTTGTCGTCATAGGTGGTTTCCCAGCGCACCAGGTGCCATGCGCCGATCAACGGGTTGGCGCTCATGCAACACCCTCGCCGTTGGCCCAGGTCGAGTGGGTCCCGCTGCAAATGCGGTGCGGCAGGATGATGCGGCATACCGGCCCTTCGGTGAATCGCTTGGCATCGATGAGCCAGCATTCGGAGCGATCGTTCTTCATGTCCGTCATGAAGGACACCAGATAGCCATCGTCCTCGTCCCTGGCATCGATGCGCGGCGCAAACGGCGATTCGCTGCCATAGACTTCGTCGCCGAAGGAGAGGGTCAGGGAGCTGCCGGTTTGCAGGTCGTGCTTGACCATGCCAGTAAAGAGGAACCAGCCGGGCTTGGATTGGACGCTGTAGGCGTAACGATAGGGCCTGCCGGCGTATTGCTGGTTGAACATGCCAAATTCCAGCACGCGGTCATCCAGCTTTTCTTCCCGAGTCGTGCCGGTTGCCAGGTTAAAGCGCCAGCGGTGCAAGTGCGGCTTCATTGCATGCATGTCCAGATAGACCATCATGCGCTTGTAGAGCTCCGGCGCATCCGGCGGGGAGACCGGCATCGGCGCGTCCTGGAAATAGCCGTCCAGGACGATCTCGTCGCCGTCCTCGTAGGCGTTCAGAAAGTGCAGGACGAAGGTGGGCTCGGCCTCGAACCAGCGGATCTCTGAAGGCTGGCCGTAGCGCGGAATCACGGCAAAGCGCGACTTTTGCTCAGGATGGAAGCGCACAACATGCAGGTTGCGCTTCAACATTTCCGGATCCCAGAACAGCGGAAAGTCGTTCAGGATCGAGTAGGTGCCGGTAAACGCCATGTCGTGCGGCAAGCGCGGCCCGGGCAGGGCGACCGGGACGTAGTGCTTGAGCACGTTGTCGCGTCCGACCACGCCGTAGTGCATGTAGGGAGCGCGCTTGGAGTAATTGAAGAACAGCAGTTCGCCGGTGTGCTCGTCAACCTTGCAGTGGGCGGAAACACCCTCGCGGGGGAAGCTGCCGCCCCAGGTTTCCGGGCCCTGCTGTTCCAGTGTCGTCGATGACAGCCGATAAGCATCGCCGCACTGGTAGTAAGTGGTCAGTGCGCGGCCGCCATGGACCACCACGTCGGTCGACGACGCATCCTTGATGAATCCATGCGCGCCCCAGCCCGGACGGGATTTGGCGGGTGCCTCCATCAGGCCCGCCCAAAGCGAATGGCCGGCGGCGCGCTCGGCCTCAAACCCGGTGGTACGGATGGCGCGATTGCGGTATTCGGCACGTCCTTCCTTGAATCGCATCATGTGCAACATGCCGTCGGAGTCGAACGGATGGAAACGGCCAAGCGGCTGGTGAATCTGGTTCTGCGTATTGCGCAGGTAGACGCCGTCGATGTCCAGGGGAATCGTGCCGATGACTTCCATGTCGGAGGCATTGACTTCCGCAAGGTTGGGCGTGAATGGCCCCGTCAGGTAGGGATGGTCGGTCGGATTGAGGTCGGAATCGAGGGTAGCGACGGTTTCGAAGTGCATGTTCAGCGCCCTCCAAGGTAGGCTTGCGGCACCCAGATGCCGTGAAAGCCGGCGGGCAGGCGTTGTGGGATGTGGATTTTTGCCAGCGGGCCCGCGCCAATCCTGCGCGCATCAAAGAGCCAGCACTCGCCGCGCTGGGTCGCCTGGTTATGCAGGAAGGTGACGACATAGCCATCGTCCTCGCCGGCGGCATCGCCGCGTGCGCCGTCACGCGTGCAAAATTGCGGCTCGCTGCCGTTATAGTCCGCACCGAATTCGAACGATTCGACACTGCGAAGCTGCGTATCCCACTTCATCAGGCTCTTGAAGCGGACCGGTATCTCCTGGTAGTCAAAACCGTTGCCATAAACATAGCGCGTCGGCCTGCCATTGCGAGCCGTGTTGATCATGCCGAATTCGCCAATGTCTGGCGTCACCGTCTCCTCAGTGGTGGTGCCGCTGGCCAGATGAAACCGGTAACGCACCAGATGTGCATTGATCCGGTGGTTGTGCATCATGCGATCAAACTCGGTTGCACCGTCCGGGTAGTCGGTAAACGGACGCTCGAACTTGAACGCCTCCATCACGATGCTCTTGTCGGATCCGGCACCTTCTTCCCACGCGTTGGTGGAATGATAGATATAGCAGGACTCTGCCTCAAACCACTGCACCTGCTCGCTGGTGCCAAAGCGCGGCAGGATGCCAAAGCGTGCCGGCATATGTCGATGCCAATCGGTCTTCCAGCGCCCCGCCTTGGCCGCGTCCATGTCCTGGAATACCGGCAGATCCATCAGGATCGAATAATGTTCGGTGATGGCTATGTCATGCGGCAGGCGCGGCCCTGGCAGGTCAATCGGCACGTGGTGCTTGAGCGCACCGTCAGCGCCAACCACGCCGTAGGTGAGGTAAGGTGCCTTGATGCCATAGTCAAAGAACATCATGTCCCAGTTGTGCTCATCCACCTTCAGATGGGCTGACACCTTGGTCGTAAGCTTGCCGCCGAAATCGTCCGGCCCCAAGGTTTCGAGTGTCAGTGGATCCACCCGGTAGGGCACGCCGCACAGATACCAGGTCGTGATGAGGCTGCCGTTGTGGAATTTCACGTCCGTGTTCGACGTGTCCTTGAATGGCTGCTCCCGGCGCTCGCGGTTGGCGCGCTCGCGGATGCCGCGCCAGATCGGGGCGCCCTTGGTTTGTTCCTCGGTCAGGGCACCGGTGCGCACCCAGCGGTTGCGGTAGGTGGCGCGGCCGTCTTGAAAGCGCAACGCATGGAGCATGCCGTCGCCGTCGAACCAGTGGTAACGCCCTTCCGGACGAAAATAGGCATTCGGCCCATTGCGAAAATAGATCCCGGCAAAATCGGCCGGGATGGAGCCTTCTACCTTGAGATCGGCGGCCTCAAAGCTCGACTCCTCGGTGACGGGCGCAAAGAACTCGCCGTCCAGGTAGGGATTCGATTCAATCGTGCTGTCCATGGTGTCTTCCCTCAATGCTTGGTACGTAAACCCGCGCGATAGCCCCGCAGGATGATTCTAAGACAATCCGTGCAAGTGCCGGAAACCGCTGGTGGGTGCGGGTCTCTGACATTTTTTTGCGGTGCCGGCTGGATGCTGTGCGGTCTAGATCTGCGCGGCGGCCAGACGGGCTGCGCGATAGCCTTGTTCGAGATCGTCCACGATATTCGCCAGCGGCTCGATACGGGCGCTGGCACCCACACCTTGGCCGGCCGCCCAGACATCCAGCCAGCGCTTGTCCTTGAAGCCGGTATTGCTGTTGTAGTCGCGTTTGGGTGCTTCCGGTAGTTGGTCCGGGTCCAGCCCATTGGCGGCCAGCGATGGTTTGAGCCAGCTGGCACGCGAACCGGTGATCGCCGCGCTGACGATCAGATCGTCGGCGTCGCAATCGACAATCATCTGCTTGTAGGCTGGCACGGCCAGGCTCTCGGCGCATGGAATGAAGCGCGTGCCCATGTACACCAGGTCGGCGCCAAGTGCACGCGCTGCAAAGATGGCGCTGCCATCGGCGATCCCTCCACCGATGATGATAAAGCCGTCAAAGAACTCGCGCACTGCCGGTACGAACGAGAACGGTGTCAAATTCCCGGTATGCCCGCCTGCGCCTGCGCCGATACAAGCCAGACCATCCACACCGGCTTCGGCGGCCTTGCGCGCCAGCTTCAGGTTGATGACATCAGCGAATACCAGTCCGCCATAGCCATGCACGATTTCGATGGCCGGCTTCGGGCTGCCGAGCGCGGTAATGACGATGGGCGGCTTGAACTTGGCGACCAATGCGAGATCTTCGGGCAGGCGTGCGTTGGTCGAATGGGTGACCAGGTTCGCCGCCCAAGGCCCGATCACCGCAGCCGGGTTGTCGCTGCGCGCCTGTGCCAAGCCGTTGGTGATCGTTTGCATCCACTCGTCCAACACTTCGATAGGCCGGGCGTTTGGTGTGGGGAAGGCGCCAATGATGCCGGCCTTGCAGGCAGCCAACACTATTTCGGGCCCCGAGATCAGAAACATCGGCGCTGCGAACGCCGGCAACCGCAGCGGGAATGGAAATGGTTTCATGGAATTCGTAAAGGGTTGACTCATTCAGCCGATTTGAAGCCGGAGAGGCGCACTGCCTCCTGCCAGCGCCGCGAATCGCGGCGCATGTAGTTGGTGAACTCCTCCGGTGACGACGGCAGCGGCACGAAGTCCATGGCGCGGAAGCGGTCGCGCACTTCGTCCGAACGCAGTGCACGAGTCAGTTCGGCGTTCAATTTCTGGATCAGCGCATCCGGTGTGCCGGCGGGGGCGAGCAGCGCCGCCCACGTGGTGATGGTCAGGTCGGGAAAACCCGCTTCTTCGAAGGTGGGACCATTGGGCAACTGCGGGCTGCGCTTCTCACTCGTGACCGCCAGCACCTTGACCCGGCCGGCATCCACGTGCGCCTTGACTGCCAGCAAAGGCAGGTAGGCCGTATTGACTTGACCGCCCACGAGGTTCTGCACTGCGGGCGGGGTGCCATTGAAGGGAATGTGCAGCATGTCGATGCCGGCACGCTGGTTGAACAGCACGCCGGCAAAATGGGACGAATTGCCTGCCGTGAACGACGCATACGAGACTTTGCCGGGATTGGCTTTCGCGTGGGCGATCAGTTCCGCCAGGTTGTTGGCTGGTAGCGAAGGGTGTGCCGCGAGCACCAGCGCCGAACCGAGGAAATTGGTCACCGGCTTGTAGCTCTTTTCCGGGTCGTAGGGTAACTTCGAAAACGTGTGTGGATTGATCACCATCATGCCGGCACCTGCCAACAGCAGCGTGTAACCATCGGGCGCCGCTTGAGCCCCTGCCTGGGCGGCGATGAAGCCAGCGCCACCGGGCTTGTTATCGACAATCAGCGTCGGACCACCGTTATCGCGCATGCGGTCGCTGACGATGCGCAGCGCCGCATCCAGTGTGTTGCCCGGCGCGAACGGGGTATAGACCCGGATCGGCTTGGCCGGAAATTCCTGTGCGGCAGCGCCACCGGGTGTGATGACCAGTGCCCAGGCCAGCAATGCGGCGCAGGCCTCGCGCCAAACGTTCAAGATACGCGGGTGCATGGATGTCTCCTTCTTGTGATTGTCTATTGTTGCAGGTTGAGGCGCTGTAACCAGGCCGTCAGTAAAGCGTTGATGCGCGCGGGTGCTTCCATCGGTGCCAAGTGGCCGACCTGATCGATTAGTTCAATCACGGCACCGGGTATCGCCGCGGCCATTTCTTCTGAAAGCCTGGGTGGCGTTACCTTGTCTTCGCGTCCGCACACCAGCAAGGTCGGACAGGTGATCGCCGGCAACAGCGCCCGGCTGTCGCTGCGGCCCATCACTGCTTGCGACTGGCGGGCAAATGCCTCCGCGCCCACTTCCATCATCATGGCATCAAGCGCTGCGTTGAGATTCGCGTTGCCAAGATTGGCGGGTGCCAGCATGAATGGGCGCATGCTGGCCAGCAGGCGGGCGAAATCGCGCCGCGCCAGATCGATCGATTTTTGGCGTCCGGCCAGCGCTTCCTGCGCTTCGGCGCGGGCCGACGTGCTGATCAAGGCCAGGCCCGCCACGCGCGCCGGCGCACGCCGCATGATTTCCAGCGCCACGTACCCGCCCAGCGAAAAACCTGCCAGCGCGAATCGCTGCGGCATGCTGCGCAAGGCATCCTCGGCCATGGCGGCAGTGTTGTCCTGGGTGGAGATATCGGCAACGTGAATCTCGGCCAAGGGTGCAAGCCCTAGGCTCTGCGCCGCCCAGACCCGCGCGGTATTGAGTGTGCCGGGGATCAGCAGCAGAGGAATTTTGGCCATTGGGTCGGTTGTGGACAGAAGGATCAGCTCGGCGTTGCCGGGGTCACGCACTCTCGCAGTACGCGCTTGAGTACCTTGCCTACCGGATTGCGCGGCAAGGTGTCGATCAGGTGCAGGCGCTCCGGAAGTTTGTACACCGCAATCTGCTTTTCGAGGCGCAGGAAACTGGTGATTTCCTCAAGCGTCAGACTGGCGCCCTCCGCCGGCGCTATGCAGGCACAGACGCGTTCTCCCATGATGTCGTCTGGATATCCGATGATCGCAGCTTCGCGCACCTTGGGGTGGCCGATGATCAGATTTTCAATCTCTTCGGATGAGATGTTCATGCCGCCGCGAATCACAATATCCTTGGAGCGCCCCACGTAGCGATAGAACTCGCCAAGCGCGCCGCCGATCTCGAACATGTCTCCGGTGCGGTAATAGCCCTGCGCATCGAAGGCGCGGGCTGTCAGCTCCGGGGCCTTGAAATAGCCGGAAAAGATGGTCGGGCCGGTGAAACGCAGCTCGCCCGCGATGCCGGCCTGATTGATATCGGCGCCGGTTGCCGGATCTACCAGCCGCGTCTTGATCTTGCGCGTGGTGGAAATCGTCCAGTCAAAGCCGGCTACGCCGGCGCGCGGAAAGAAACGCGCGCGCATCGCCGGATCAGGAATGTCGACCGGCCCGCCGGTGAGGCTGGCGCCCTCGTTGGAGCCGAAGTAGTTCACCAGTTGCACCCCGTAGCGATCGTGGAAGCCGCGCACCATCCATTCGGAGAGCGGCGCAGAACCCGAACCGATGCGTGCCAGGCGCGTAAAGTCGATGCCGGCCAGCAGGTGTTCGTTCTGCAGGAGCTGGTTGAGGATGGCCGGCGCGGCGACGGTGTAGTCGATACCCTCCTCGCGGATTTGGCTCAGGAAGACGTCGAGTTTGAACGGATGGTGCTGCACCACCGTGGCGCCCAATACCACCCAGGCGGCAAAGTTGGTCGACAGGCCGGCCATGTTGACCAGCGGAAACGGGTTGAGCAGGCAGCAACCAGGTGCCAGCTGCGCCCCTTCGACAATCGCCGGTGCGACGATCAGCCACTCATTGTGGCTGCGCGGCACGCCCTTGGGCTGCGCTTCGGTGCCGGAGGTCCAGCAGATGGTGAAAACATCGTTCGCGCTCACCGGGTGGCGCAGGAAGTGCTGCGCAAGGGCACCGGTGTCGGGCTGCGCAGCCATGCGCGGCGCCAGCCCGATGACGCCCGCAGGCAGGGTCGCGCCGAAGGCCAGTATCGCGCGCAGCGCGGGGTGGTGCGGCTGCAACTGGCAGAGCATTTGGGCATGGGCGTGGTGGCCGATGCGGGTACAGGTGACTACAGCGTGCGCCTGCGTGTGCCGCAATACGTGATCCAGCTCATGCTCGCGATACTGGATGGGCACCGGCGACACCACGATACCGAGCGCAGCGCAAGCCAGATAGAGGACGAATTGCTCGACGATGTTGGGCAGCTGCACCACCACAATGTCGTCCTTGCGCAAACCCAGTTCGATCAGCGCCATGCAGCAACGCCGGACTTCGGCATCGAGTTCGGCGTAGGTGAGCCGTCGCGGCGCCCCCTCGGTAAAGTCGCCGCGATTGGGGGCGTCGACCACCGCCAGGCGTGATGGGTGGGCCGCCACGTTGTCGCGAAAGTAATCCACAAGCGTGCGTTGACCCCACCAGCCGCGCGCGGTGTAGTCGTCGATTTTTTCTTGCGGAACCAGGATCATTCAGGCTACTTGCCGGAAAATATTACTTGCACAAGTAGACTGATGGTACTAGACTTTAGTCTGATAGTGCAAGTAATAATGCGTGTCCGAGCTTGGCGGAGTCGCCTGATCCTGAAGCCGAAGGTGGACGCCATAAGTTGTTGATGCATGCGCGTTTGTCTCTTTTCTCTTATTGACCTGCTGTCGAATTGACAATCTCCCTGAACCACCCACATCGACATCGCGCTTCTGTTTCCCTGCGGCCGCCAGCGCGAATGCCGGCGGGCAACGCAGTGCCCCCTGCGGCCGAGCGCTCGATCGCACACCATTTGCGTGGCAGTTCACTCAACCGCGCACTCGATGTGGTCGGCGATTGGTGGACGCAGCGCATCCTGCGCGAATGCTTCGTCGGCGTGCGCAATTTTGAGGGCTTTCAGAGCAGGCTCGGCGTGCCGCGCCAGACCCTGACATTGCGCCTGCGCGCGCTGGTGGGGCACGGCATTCTCGAAACCAGTCGTGGCGGCTATCGGCTCACGCCACGTGGCCTCGCGCTTTACCCCTGGGCGCTGATGATCTGGCGCTGGACGCGCAAATGGAGTGACGGCGTCGTCACCGGCCATCCACCTCGGCTGATCCATCTTGACTGCGGCCACGTGATGACGCCGGTGTTCGCCTGCGCGCATTGCGGTGTTGAAGCGGGAGTGCGCGACGTTCAATATCGTGACGCGCCGGGCCAGCGCGCAGCTGCGGCACCTTCGCTTGCCCTCGCTACGCGCTGGGCCGGCGGGCGCTTCGTCAAGAGCCCGGTCGAAGGGGCATGCCACAGTGCCTTTGTCACGGCTGACCGTTGGACCCACTTGATCCTGAGTGCCGTGTTTCTCGGTTGCCGCTCGTTCGAGCGCCTCGAACGCGAAATGGGAATCGCGCCGAACATCCTGGCCCATCGCCTGGCGCTGCTGGTTGAGGCCGGGTTCCTGGAGAAACGGCGCGGCGCCACCGACGCGCGCCGTTTTGACTACACCCTGACCGAACGCAGCCGTGATGTGTTTCCTCTCACCATTGCGTTGGTCCAGTGGGCTGACGCCTGGCTTGCGGGGCACCCCGGGCAGGCGCCGCCCCGTTCGCGCCAAGTGCCGCCAATGTTGCGCTTTCACCGCGCATGCGGCGCCCGCTTCCAGGCTGAAGTGCGCTGCTCGCATTGCGAAGTTGAGTTGCTCCCGCATCGCGTTTCCTTCCATGCGACGCCCGACCCGGCGACGCCCGCTGCTCCAACCAACACCACCTCCAGGAGGTTGAAATGAACGCTGCCGTGATGAATGATATCGACCATGAATTGCCACCGGTACTGCAAGGCAGCTTCGAGCCGGTGGCCGAAGAGCTATACGTACGTGACCTCGAGGTCATCGGCAGCGTGCCGAAAGACCTGAACGGCGCCTACTTTCGCAATGGGCCGAACCGCAAGTTCGCCGCTGAGGGCCGCTACCACTGGTACGACGGCGACGGCATGGTGCACGCGGCCTATTTTGACAATGGCCGTGTCAGCTATCGCAACCGTTGGGTGCGCACCACCCCGCTGCAAGAGGAGCTCGCCGCCGGGCGCGCGCTCTGGAAGGGGTTACGCGAGGCGCCGCGCCATGATCGCCCCGACATGCCGGTCAAGAATACGTCCAATACCGACGTCAAGTTTCACAATGGCAAGCTGATCACCATGTGGTATCTGGCCGGTGGCATGTATCACGTCGATCCGATGACGCTCGAAACCATCGGCCCGGCGCGCTTTGAAGGCGCCCCCGATTTTCGTGCATCGGCCCATTCGAGGGTAGACGAGCGCACGGGCGAATTGCTGTTTTTCGACTATTTTCCTCACGCACCTTATATGGAATACGGCGTGATCGGTGCCGATGGCCGACTCAAACACAAGATCCCGGTCCAGCTACCCGGCCCGCGCCTGCCGCACGACATGGCGATCACCGAGAACTACACCATACTGCACGACTTCCCGCTCACCTACGACATGGAAGCACTGGCGCTGGGGCGGCACAAACTCAAGTTTCATGCCGACTGGCCGTCGCGCTTCGCCGTGGTGCCGCGTCATGGTTCAGCGGATCAGATCCGCTGGTTCGCGGCAGAACCGAACTACCTGCTGCATGTGGTCAATGCCTGGGAAGAGGGCCCGGATGACGACAAGACAATTGTCATGATCGGTACGCCGTTTCGTCTGCCCCGCGATCTTGCAGGCAACATCGAGTCTGACCGTTTCGCACGAGCATGGTCGACCATGCAGCACCGCGACTACCTGACCTATGAGTGGCGCTTCAACCTGCGCACCGGCAAAACGGCGGAACGCATCATCGATGATGTTTTCTGCACCGAGTTTCCGATGATCAACTCACACTACCAAGGCTACAAGACGCGCTATGCCTACGCGATCAACATGGTACGTGGCAGCCGCCACCAGCCGCGTTTTGCCGGCTTGGCCAAGTACGACTTTCAGCAGGGGACCGTGCACGCTTTCAGTGAGGGCCGTGATTTCTTTTACAACGAGGCGCCGTTTGCGCCGGTCGACAACCCGCAAAGTGAAGACCACGGGTACATCGTCAGCTTTGTCTGGAACGCACGTGAGCATCGCTCCGAGCTTCAGGTCATCGATGCGCGCGACTTCTTCGCTGGACCGGTGGCGCGGGTGCTGTTGCCACAACGCGTACCGAACGGCTTTCACGCCACTTGGGTCACCGCCGAACGGCTTGCCAGCGGCCGCTAGTCCATGACGGCTACCGCCCGCCTGATTCGTGAAGGCGAAATCGGCCTGATCGAACTCGACAATCCCCCCGTCAACGCCATGGCACATGGCTTGCGCGCAGGCCTGCACGCCGGCCTTAGCGAAGCGCTGGCCGATCCTGCCATCCATGCGATTGTGATCATCGGTGCCGGGCGCATGTTTTGCGGCGGCGCCGATTTGCGTGAGATGAACAGTCCGGCCAGTGCGCGCGAACCTTCCACGCACCAGGTGCGCCTGGCCATGGATGCCTCGTCCAAACCGATTGTGGCGGCGATTCACGGCAGTGCGCTGGGGGGCGGGCTCGAATTGGCACTTGCCTGCCATTACCGCATTGCCAGCCCGGGTACCCGCCTCGGGCTGCCGGAAGTCAAGCGTGGCCTCCCGCCCGGTGGCGGCGACACGCAGCGGCTGCCGCGGCTGGTCGGCGTCAAGACTGCCCTTGCCATGATTGTGGAAGGCGAAGAAATCGGCTCTGCGCGGGCGCGCGAGATCGGCCTGATCGATGCCGTCATCGAAGGCGAGTTGCGCGCCGGTGCACTGGCGTTCGCAAGCAAGGTGGCCGCCCCTCGCGGCACGCATCCCGTGGTTTCGCTCAGAACCGCAGCGCTTGAGGACGCAGCGGCGTTTTTTGCCGCCGAGAAGGCGCGCATTGCCAAGGCCAAGCGCGGCCTGGAAGCACCGCTGGCGTGCCTGGCCTGTGTGGAAGCGGCAACGCGCCTGCCGTTTGCCGAAGGCATCGAGTTCGAGCGTGCGCAGTTCCGTGTGCTGGTCGAAGGCGTGCAGTCGAAGGCATTGCGCCATATCTTCTTTGCCGAGCGTGAGGCCGCCCGCATCCCCGGTCTGCCTGAAGATCTGCCGTTGCGGCCGATTCGCAAGGTGGGCGTGCTCGGTGCCGGCACCATGGGTGGCGGCATTGCGATGAGCCTGGCCAATGCCGGCATTCCGGTGGTACAGCTCGAAACCGGCCAGGCTGCGCTCGACAAGGGCCGCGCCACGATGACCAAGAACTACGCCGGCACCGTGGTCAAGGGCCGCTTGCAGCAGGACGCGATGGACCGCCGCCTGGCCCTGATTACCGGCACCTTGTCCTATGACGACCTTGCCGATTGCGATCTGGTGAT
>SXGS01234084.1_pt1 | contig 17678 bp, 12 predicted proteins | sample 3174681 | NCBI WGS metagenome assembly SXGS01 (sample SAMN11356861, study PRJNA531348) | freshwater metagenome | isolation source: freshwater sample F1-80 | place: China: Fuxian Lake, Yuxi | collected 2017-12-25 | reverse complement strand
ACGATTCCGCTGATCGGACGAGCCGAAACGATGGAGGGGATCAGGAGAGAAGCTGCGGTGATGCAGCTCAAGAAACGCATGCGGATACTCATGTGGTGATCGGGGGAACTGTGGAGAGTATCGTACACTTTCGTTGCCTCACGAGACAAACGTTTGCGTCTCGACTATGGCTCCAAATTCCTTCATATCTTCTTTGCGCTCGAACAGGGTCACGAGTAGCCAGAACCCTCCGACGACGTAGAGGACGGATGGAATGAGCACGATGGAGATGTTGCTGAGGAAAGAGTCCGGACTCTTTCCGAGGAGCGCTCCCACTGTTGTGGGGTGACCGGGGAGCACGTCGGAGAGACTGACTGAGAAGTCGAAGATGCCATGCAGGACGATGGCGAAGAAGAGGCCGAGGGCCGTCTGCGTTCTCGCGTAAATGGCCTCGGATTTGATAGACAGCATCTGGTGGATCATCCGGATGATCGGATGTGCTTTTCCTTGCGAGAATTGGTCTCGGATGAGAGGGGAGGCAAAGAATGCGAGACCGAAGTAGTAGCCGGCAACACCCGTTGAAACGATGTGTACCATGCTCGTGAGCACTCCTCTGCCAACGACGCTGCTAATGAAGGCTGCCCACTGTGGGCTCTCTGGAATCATAAGATAGTTGCGCACGAACCCGACGAAGTAGGATGGGTTCACGAGGTTCTCTGCAAATGCAAAGCCCAAGGCAACCATGATCGCAAGTTGCAGCGGATCATCGACGGACCGGAAAAATTCTTTGCTCGAGTGCCGTAGGACCCATACCTTGCTGATCTCTTCGATGACACCGACCATAAGGTACGTGACGAGTGTTGTGAGCACGATCGATTCGGTGCCAACGGAGCCTACACTTCCGGAAACGAATTCCGATGAGGAGGCACCGAAGTTGATCGGAATGATTTTGAACACGAAGAAGTTGAGGACGATATTCCTCGATGTCAGTTCGCTATAGAACAGAATTGGTACGGTCGAGAGCATGCCTGCGAAGAATGCGAGCAGCACAACGCTTATTCTTTCTTTATGATAATTCAGGAAAAGTCTGCACCAGATGAGGACGGGAATCATTGCGACGACTGCGGCGATGCCTGTTGCAACCAATTCTTCCTGTGTCTTGAATCTCAGGATCGCGTAGCTCACCCAGAAGAGGAATGCACCGAGCACTGTGGCTTTAATGGATGCTTTCCACGGTCCGAACAAGAATCGCCAACCGATCACCACGCACGTCATGCCGAGCGCCATCACGAAGGGGTCTTCTTGGATCCCCGTTTCGAAGAAAGCGCGTTTGAATGCGATCAGTATCCACGTCACGATGGTGCCGAGCACGAATGCGAAGAAGTACTGGTAGCGGTCTTTTCCGCCCCGCCAGCGCCTCTGGTCGAACAGCCCGAATGCGACGATCGCCGCGAAGACGAAGAGCGTTCGGTAGAGTGCCGTGCTTCCTTTCAGCGATGCGAGAGACGTGTTCTTTCCGTACTTGAGTGAGAGGAAAAAAAGCCCCCCTGCCACGATGATCGATATGAGGATAGCGCCGATCTTGGGGAGGTACGGATGACGTTTCTCCACCGAGGCCAAGGATTCCTCCTCGATGAGTTTCGTGTTCATGGCACCGGTCCAAATCCTAATGAGGATGACGGCAGCCACGATCGACCCGATGACGAGGAGAATTTGCATAGAGAGAATCCTCAGATTATAGCAGAAACAAGGGAGAAAAGCGAGAACGCAGCAGAAGATCCATATCTTCCGCGGACATTTCAAGATTCCTCATGACCGCGGAGGTTACGAACCTCCGCTGAGGTACTATTTTTCTTTTTGCCGTCCTACCCTACACTTCGTGTATGTCCGCTCCCACCCTCGACGCCCTCGTCTCTCTCTGCAAACGTCGCGGGTTCATTTTTCCGGGATCGGAGATTTACGGAGGACTTGCTAATACGTGGGATTACGGACCGCTTGGTATCGAGCTTAAGAATCGCGTGCAGCATGAGTGGTGGAAGCGGTTCGTGTCCCAGCGGAGGGATATGGTGGGCATCGAGAGCGGCATTCTCATGAATCCGAAAGTGTGGGAGGCGAGCGGTCACGTTTCGAACTTCGGAGATCCGCTCGTGGACTGCAAGAAGTGCAAGCAGCGCTTTCGCGGCGACAAGTTGCTGGAGGAAAAAATCGGCGTCGAGGGAGCGGCAGTGCTGACCCTCGAGCAGGTGCAGCCGATGCTCCTTGCGGAGAAGATCAAGTGTCCGTCGTGCGAAGGACTCGATTGGGCGATCGCCAAGAAGTTCAATCTGATGTTCCGCACACAGCAGGGAGTCATCGAGGGAGAGGGTGCCGATATCTACCTTCGGCCGGAGACGGCGCAGGGAATGTTCGTGAATTTCAGAAACGTTCAGCAGAGCATGCGCAAGCGTCTTCCATTTGGCATTGCGCAGACAGGTACGGTTTTTCGCAATGAGATCACGCCCGGCAATTTCACGTTCCGCACGCGCGAGTTTCAGCAGATGGAGATCGAGTACTTCGTCGCTCCCGGCACCGAGGGTCCGATCTTCGAGCAGTGGAAGGACGATATGTGGCAGTGGTGTCTGGATATCGGCCTCGCGCCTGAGAGACTCCGTATTCGTGAGCACACCAAGGAAGAACTCTCTCACTACTCTTCACGCACGATTGATATCGAGTACAAGTATCCGTGGGGTTGGGGCGAGCTCTATGGCCTGGCCAATCGTTCGGATTTCGACCTGTCGCAGCATCAGAAGTTCAGCGGTCAGGAAATGACCTATACGGATCCGGATGATCCGACGAAGAAATTTTTGCCGTACGTCATCGAGCCGACCTTCGGTCTGACACGCACCGTGCTTGCGATTCTTCTGGAGGCGTATGAGGATGAGAAGTTGAAGGAGGACGACACACGTACCGTGCTTCATCTCAAGCCGATTGTTTCTCCGTATGACCTCGCCATTTTGCCGCTTTCGAAGAAGGAGCACCTCATCGCCAAGGCCGAAGAGTTGTATAAAAAAATTGTTCAATCTTCGGGGCTCCATGTAGACTTCGACGTTACAGGAAGCATCGGTAAGCGTTACCGTCGTCAGGATGAAATCGGCACTCCGAAGTGCATCACCGTCGATTTTGGAACGCTCGGCGAAGATACGGCTCAAGGCGAGAAGGATACTGTGACGATTCGAGATCGAGATACGCTCAAGCAGGAGAGGTTGACGATTGCAGATTTACTGAAGCATCTTCATCCGCCAACCGCCTGAACATCCGGTTCGTTTTCTGCCCTCGCCTCATCTTCCGTCGGTGTTTCTTCTTCGATTCTCCGAGCAAGTTCTTGGAGCTGACTCTGGATTTGTATGAGTAGACCATGCAATTCTTCTGCCATAACCAGAGGAAGCTGTGCATCGATCAGACGATCGTCAAATTTGTTCTGTTTCTCATCACTGTCGCCGAAATCATTGATGCAGGCTTCGCACGTGCAATGTTTTGCTTTCACTCCGGTTGTCTCGCAAGGTTCGTTCCGTCCAATGCGGTCCATTCCTTCCGGATAGCGAATCGTTCTTCCTGTATCAGGAGCATGGTCGATCATCATCGCGATGACGGGAGCCATCGATGGTACTGTATGCAGAAGTTCCATCAGTGACATTCTCTGTTCAGCCGACAGTTTTTTGACGGTATTTGTCTGATGAAATCCATTCTTTTCCCTCGAGAGTTTAGCTCCGTTTCCGCGCTCAACCACGGAAGCAGAATGCCTGAGATGTTGCGGACGTGAGAATCGCGGTGTGAATTGGCCGAGATCCGGAGAATGCTCAAGAGACATAGGTGTGAGGAAAAGGTAGGCGCGGATTCTAGTATGGTCTTCAGGGAAGTCAAGAATGTGTTGCATGAGTCACAATGAACCTGTATACATATCCCGCTGCATCGCAGCAATTTCCTCCCCGACCGATCGCGCGGTCCTGGTCGCGCTGAGGCGCGATCATCCTGAGTAAGCCCCATAGCGGGGCGCATCGAAGGATGGTCCACCACTCAGCCGAAATCCTCCGCAAGGTGCGAGAAGACGTCAGGGAGCAGACCCCAAGGAAGTTCCATCACCTTGATCCAAGTTTTTTTCCTGAGATATCTCTGTATAGAATTTTCTCTTTCCTAACCCCCCATCCCTAACCCTATCCCCATGTCCATCCCATCCCCAAAAGATCTGATCGATGCCGCTTGTCACTTCGGTCACCGAAAGGAGAAGTGGAACCCGAAGATGAAGAAAATGCTGTTCGGTGTTCGACGCGGCGTTCATATCTTCGATCTTGAGAAGACACACGAGGCTCTGAAGAAGGCATGCGAGCAGCTGAGGGCACTCCAGAAATCCGGCAAGACGATCCTCTTCGTCAGCACGAAGCTCCAGAGCTTGCAGCCGATCGAGCGTGTCAGCAAGGCACTCGGGCAGCCCGTGGTCACGAAGAAGTGGGTGCCGGGACTCCTCACGAACTGGTCGACCATCAAGAACCGCATCCGCTACTACTTGGATCTTCAGCAGTCCTTCAAGACGGGGGAAATCGAGAAATACACGAAGAAGGAGCAGACGGCGCTTCGAAAGGAATTGGCGAAGCTTGATGCCGGTTTCTCGGGAGTATCGACCATGAAGGGCCTGCCCGATGCTCTGTTTGTCATCGATGCCGTTCGCGATCACGTTGCCGTTCTCGAGGCGAGAAAGCTCAGTATCCCCGTGTACGGGATTTGCGACAGTAATGCCGATCCGGATAATTTTAAGGTCTTCATTCCATGCAACGACGACGCTCTCAAGTCCATCGATCTCATTCTGAGCACGGTTGAAGCGGAGCTTTCCGGAGCGAAAGACGAGAAAGACTCGAATGCAAAGTAGTTATGATTTTTGACTTTAACCCTAACCCTCATCCCTATGTCTCCCATCTCCGCCTCCGACGTTGCCGCCCTCCGAGCCAGAACCGGCGTCGGTATTCTCGATGCCAAGAATGCGCTTGAAGAAGCGAAGGGTAATCCGGACCTAGCCATCGATATTCTTCGCAAGAAGGGCAAGGCGCAGGCAGTCAAGAAGGCGGATCGTGAGCAGACCGAGGGGGCCATCTTCATTGCCAGCGATGGAAAGAAAGCAGCGCTCGTTCAGGTGCGTTGCGAGACGGACTTCGTCGGTCGTTCCGAGGTTTTCCTGAAATTCGGACAATCGCTAGCCGACACGCTCCTTGCCAAGGGTAAGGCAGGATTCGATGCCTTCGCCGCTGAAAAGGTACCCGCTGCCGTGCTCGAGCTTGGGGAGAATATCGGGGTCGCCGACACGAAGGAGATCAGTGCTCCGGTTGTCGGTTTCTACGTTCATAGCAATCGCAAAATCGGCGTCGTGGTGGGAATTTCCGCCGGAACGAAAGAGCAGGCAACCGATGCGGCCATGCATGCCGCCGCGATGAATCCTCTCTACGTGAGACCCGAGGAAGTGACTGGAGAGAGCGTGCTGAAGGAAAAAGAGATTTGGAAGGATCAGATGAAAAACGAGAAGAAGCCGCCTGAGATCCTCGAGAAGATCATGCTCGGCAAGGAGAAGAAGTTCAGGGAGGAGAATGCGCTTCTCACTCAACCGTTCGCGAAGGATCCAAGCCAGACAGTCGGAAAGATGCTCGGTTCTGCTGACGTCGTTTCCTATGTCCGCGTTTCCTTTGCGTAAGACCGTTATTGTGATTCTCGGAGAAAGAGAGTACAATGTGTCTTATGGCGAAGCGTAACATCATCATTGCGGAGGATGACACGGTGCTCCGCGATTTGTACCTTCGGAAGTTTGCCACTGACACCTATGATGTCAGGACTGCTTCCAATGGTCAGGAAGCGCTCGATCTCATTGCAAAGGACAAGCCGGATCTGGTGCTTCTCGATATCAATATGCCGGTTCTGGACGGTTTTGGAGTGCTCGAAAAACTGCCAAAGCCCGAAAGGTCGTTTCCGATTGTGATGCTGACGAATTTCGAAGATCAGGCGAACAGGGACAGGGGAGCTGCTCTCGGAATCGACGATTACTTTGTGAAGAAGGATATGACGATCAAGTCATTGCTTACGATGGTTGAAGGACTCCTTGCGAAGGGAGCGGCTTCAAAATAAGCCACGCATCGCAGTGTTTTTTTGTGTCATGTATTTTGCATGATGAAGATATTCCAAATTTCATTTTTTTGTGTTATAATAAAGAGAAATACCAACTCCAACTCTGCGACGCTCCCTCGTGATCATTCTCGGCGTGCTCTCTGCAATTCTGGTTGGTCTCGCCATTGGGTATCACCGCGTACCGGTCGGCCCGAATGATATCGGATGTATGCTCGGTGCCTTCGGCAATGTCGGGGCATTCTTTAGTCTTTCGATCGGCATCGCGGTCATGCTCATTGCGATGGCGGTGGAATGGTCCGAAATTTACAATCACGTTCGGGTCAACAGAATGCCGCTTGCAAGTGTGGAGTCCGATCATCCGAGATTGCCGCCGAAGACCGAGGTGATGATTGCAAGCATTCTCACGGTTGCCGCACTCATTCTCTTCGTTCAGTTCATTGCAACGGTCTATGCGATGGCATTCACCCTAAGCAGTTCAACGATTGAGTCCAAAGTGACGGCGAGAGTCGTCATGGGAGATTACGATGGTGACGGAGACCTTGACTACATTGCAGGAAATACGGGAGCGAGCGAGCAATTGGATTTTTACAAAAATGACGGAACAGGAACCTTCACGTGGAATTCGATGTTCGGATTATCAACCAACATGGTCGATATGGTGACAGGCGACATCAACGGAGACGGCTACCTCGATATAATCGAGCTTATTTCCCTGGGAAGTTCTTCGGTTGGTGTTTACTTAAACAGTGGCACGGGTTCATTCCGTTCCGTCAGTGCGCCGACGCTGATGGCGGGTGGAACGATCATGACGCTCTTCGACGCCGATAACGACGCCGATCTCGATCTTCTTTTTCTGAAGGGCAGTACCATGATCAATCCGCTTTTTCTGAACGACGGTCATGGAGTGTTCACCGAAGTTGCATCAAATTTGCCGCTTTCGCAGAGCGCGATCGGTGTGGCGGACTTCGACACGGACGGGTATCTGGATCTGGTTTTTTCTTCCACTGCTGCAACCGCCGGTCAGGTGTTCCGAAACTCCGGAACAGGATCGTTCGTTCAACTATCATCGTTTGCGAATCCTCCTGCCAATCTTGCATATTTTGCACCTGCAGATATCGACAATGACGGAGATATCGATCTGATCGCAGCAGGTAACGGCAATGCGTACACATTCTTCAACAGTGGTGCGGGCACATTCACGCTTGGCAGCAATTACGGGACCATAGTAGTGACAAATAGCATTTCCACCGGTGACATCGATAACGATGGTGATATTGATTTCATTCTGAGCGGGTGCGACATCGGATTAAGCGGTGGAGCGGAGATTTTTTTGAACAATGGTTCCGGGGTCTACTCTACACTTGGTGCTGTGACTGAGGGGGCCGACTGCGTGAAAAGGAGCATCATCGGTGATATCGATGGTGACGGAGATCTGGATTATATTCGCGGCAATCAGGATTATTTTGGAACGAATAGAGTGAATCGTCATTACAAGAGTGATCAGGCAGCTACGACAGCTAATACGGTACCTACCGCACCCACACTTTCGACACTGACAGGAACACTTGTTTCTCCGACTCCCAGAAATCCGAGGGCTGCGGCAAACGATCTTGGTATCGGTACGATTGCATGGTCCAATGCTACAAATGTCTATGCAAGCGATGATGCGTATGCAACTGCCAGTTTCACCGCACCAAGTGGGATCAGCAATTATCTTACGGCAACCGATTTTGGGTTTACCATTCCGACGGGCGCGACGATTCTTGGTATCAAAGCAGAAGTGGAAAAAAAACAAGGTGTAGGAGTGATCGATTATGCAGTTCGTCTCATCAAAGGTGGTGCGGTCGGAACGACCGATAGAAGTGCCGCAGGCTCTTGGCTTATTGCCGATACCACGAGTACGTATGGAAGTGGCTCAGATTTGTGGGGTACCACGTGGACTCCTGCTCAGATCAACGCTTCTGATTTCGGTTTTGCGATGGTGGCACAGGATGCAGGAGCAGGCGGAGCTACGGCATTCGTGGACCATATCCGCATCACTGTTTACTACAACATGCGCGATATCCGTCTCACGTGGGGTTCGGGCTCGGATACGATCACGTCAACGAAGATGCTTCAGTATCAGCTGAAAATCGGTACGGGAAGCGCTCTCAACAATATTTACTCATCTCTCACGTCGACTCCGAACTGGGTGACGAGGGTCGTCCCGAACGGCCAGAGCAGGACGACGCTGCTTCGTAATCTTCCATGCGGACAGTCGTTCTATTGGAGTGTTGCCGCAGTGGATTCCGGCTTCATGTCCACGCGCAGCAGCGAACAAACATTCACGTTGAGTGCCGCTTGCGGCTTCAGCGGAGGCGCAGGAGGCGGAGGAGGAAGCAGCAGCAGCGGTACTGCGGGCCCTGCGGGAGGCAGCCTTCGCAGAATTGTGATTGAGCAGGCTCCTCCGAGAGTCATCATCGGACACATTGCCGTTTCAGCGTTTGAGGACATCAATGGCAATGGAGTGAAGGATCTTCGGGAGGAGAATACCTTTCAGGGTCTTACGCTTACTGCATCCGGATCGACGGCTTCCGGAGTGACCGTACGCAAGACTTTGAATCTTTCTTCGATGGGAGAAGCAGTGTTCGAGCTCGAGCAAAGCGATGCGAGAGGCTACTCGATGCTTGTCGACCCTTCTTCTAAAGAGCTGGAAGGTTTTGAAGCAACAGGCAAGATCGTCTCCGACCCCGTGATCGTGCGAGAGGGGACGATGCAGTCCGTCGCTTTCGCATTTCGAAGAGTGACCTTGCTCGATTACAAACCCTGTCTGACCGTTGCCTCGGCGGCTTCGCAGGATAGGGGCAAGGGGGATGCACTCATTCTGCTTGGAAGACTGGAGGACGCTTTCTCCCGTCGCATCACGGACGGCGTCACTCTCGGCGCAGGATTGGTGACGAGGGCGAATTTCCTTACACTGCTTGCGCGTACCCAGTGCATTCCGCTGGAGCAAACGCCTGTGGCGTACAGTCGGAAGGGAAGAAAAAACATCTTGATCGATCTTCCACCCACTCCCCCAACGACGTTTGCCATTCTCGTGTATTCGCTTCTGGGACAGGAGCTTCCGGTTGCACGCTTGACCCCCAAGGGTCCTGCAGCGGATCTCTCTGCACCGCTGACACGCAGGGAAGCTCTATCCATGCTCGCCGCCGCCATGAACATCCCGGAGGACAAGCGGGTATCCACTGCGACCGATCTGCCATCCGATCTTCTGCCGCAGGATCCGATTCTCTCAGACTTCCTCACCCTCCGTTCGCTTGGGATTCTCCCGCAGAACTTCCTGTCTCTGCTTGGAGCGGAGCAGGGGATGGACGCCACGGAAACGGCGTCGCTTCTCACGAGAGCTTCTTTCCAAGCCGGACACATCGGTCTCTTGCCGATCGTGTTCGACAGGAGCGGACATGCCGCAGCGCCCGAGGAAGTCGAGACGTTGCATCTCCCTGAAGATTTCCCCGATCTCCCTGTTCGGGAATGTCTCCTCACCGATACGGAGCGACCGAAAAAAGTCAGTTTCAGCGACATCCTTCCCGGGGATGTGCTCGAGCCAGTGCTCAGAGATATTCTCAGTCGCGGGACGAAAAACGGAGATGATAAAACTCTCTGGTTGCTTCCTGCAAACAAGAAGCCCACGGAATTCGGAGTGACGAAAGGAACACCTACGATCGATCTCGATCAGCCGGTTTCTCTCTTCGAGGGGCTTCGCACACTTCTCGTTCTGCGCTGTCTCCCGCCTCTGAGTGCAAAAGAATTCGTTCTCTCCTCCGAGAGAACGCCGGAAGGATCGCTCGAGAGTCGGGTTCCCAGAGACAGGCTTTCAGGGCTGCAACGTGATCTGAGCTTCGTCTCCAGAGTCTTCTATAGAGCGCAGGATCATGAGAGGGAATTCGATCTTTCGCTCCTGAAATTCTCCCCGGATTTACTGACGGGTGAGACGCGGGACCCCGATTCTCCTCTCAGTGTCGGCGACGGATCGGCGCTGCTTGCGTCGGGTCTTTTGAATCTTGCCGTACACGAGAGTCTCATCACCCCGCAGGATGCCGAGATCATGGCCGAGGGTCTCACGCTTCATTTTGCGAGATATTTCCTCGGCACGCCTGATCTGGAACGTGGCAGCAGTTCGATGCTTCGAACCCTTCCTCTTACTCGCAAAATGCTGATCGAATTCCTCGGAGCGGTTTTGGAGAAGGAAACCGTCCCCGTCGATGCTCCGAAGAAAGCGTCGAAAGAAAATCGCTCAGTCGGGGAGAGTTGGTGGGAACGGCTGCAATAACTTATTTCAATGCAATTGTTTCGACCGGAACCGCACGCACAATGTAACGCTCCGCAATACTGTCGGGCGGCCAGCAGGTGTAGAGAATCAGTTCTTCTTTCTTGTCACCCGATTCGAAGATTGATCGATCTTTTGCCGGAATGGTCTTCTTCTCGATCACCTGGTAGACGAATACTTTCCCGAGGTGCGTGACGTACACGCGTGAGCCGATGGAGATCTTGTTGATGGTCCTGAATATTTTCGTGTACTTCGAAAGATCCCATGGGTAACCGCTGCTGTGTCCGTAGATCATGATCTTGCTGCCTTCACCCGGATAGGCGAACAGATGCCCTACTCCGTTCTTGAGGATCTCGAGCACGCCGTCCTGACTGAATGCGTCTTTGGGATGCGTGATCGTCAGATCGGTGATAGAAAGGCTTGGAATGGAAATCGCAAACGATTTCTTGGAAGCGTACTGCAACGCAGCGGAATCATCGACGATTTGCACATTTTCCATTGCTCCGGAGTCTCCTCCGATGAAGATTTGTTCTTTCGGTTGAGACTGTGAGGGAACGACGGAAAGCTGCGTCGGCTGGATTCCATTCGAGCTACGCAACTGCTCGGCCAACGTGAAGAATGCTCCGCGTGTCAGATACATGCCCGCACGAAGTGTGGTGCCCGGCACTGCTGCTCCGCGCGAGTTCAGAATACTCAGCGAGTTTGTGTACCATCGTCCTTCGTCATTTCGAAGCCCCGTGCTGCTCATGAAAGGCGTCGATTCGGCTTGCCCTCCGAATGCTCGAACTAGTATGGCTGCCGCTTCTTCCACTTTCACACCCCGTTCTGGCCTGAAGAGTCCGTCTGGGTATCCCGTTACGAGCTTCGACTGGAAACCAACTTCGATGAACGGCGCGTACCAGGCCAATTGGTCGACATCCGGAAAGAGTGAGAGCGGAGGCATCGCATCGGTGATACTTCGAAGGCTCGAGGCATAGCGGGGCTGCGATCTGAGAATCACTTTCAGGGCTTCGGCACGATTGATGCCCTCGGAGAGTCGTAGGTCGACCAGAGGCCCCTTCTGAATAATCCCGTCGCGTTGCAGACTTGAAACGTATTGACCGTAGATTGCAAGATTTTGCGCTGAAACCCTCTGGGAGAGGCCTATAAGGCATCCCAGTACGGATATCGCCAGCAAGGGAGTTCGCAGGGACATAAAGGATTTTTATTATATATATTTTTGTTCTTTTGTCAATATTTTCCCAGAGAGAAATCTATGCGGATATTTCTTTATTCATTGCGTCTCAAAGCCAGAAATCAAGGCTTTGCTTCTACGGTTTTCCGTCTCTTCATAAGCGTTCCTGTTTCGTAGCCTTTCATGAATGCAAGGAGCTCCAGAAGACCTTCTTCTTTCGTGAGCATGTCGTTGTCGATCGTGTATGCAGGATGTGTTGGTATTTCATACGGGCGATCGGGAGCGGAGAGCCCGCTTCGTTTGATGTAAATCCAGAGTGGCTTGCAAAGCTGTGAAATTTCCTCCCTTACATCGGCAAATGGTGCGATGACGGCAACCACAACGAGGAATCCTTTCCGCTGCATCAGCCGGGCGAGTCTTGCACCTCTTAAATTGTGCGTTCGGCGGTCTTCGGCCGAGAGAGAGTCCCGTTCCGAGATCGTCGATCGCATTTCATCTCCGTCGAGTACCAGCACGCGCCGGCTGAGCGGATGGCTGTCCGCAGGACGATCGTTCCAGTGTTTCTCGAAGGCTTCCGCCAGTGTTGTTTTGCCCGCACCGGAATTTCCGGTCAGCCAGAGAATCGGAAATATCATGCGCATGTCAGGAGGAAATTTTCAGGTTTTCTGCATAGAGTTTTCGGCGAATGTCCGTTGCGGAAATCGACTCCGTCTCCGCGTCGAGCCTGATCAAATCGTACCCGACGTCTCGACCGATGTAGACGGTCATGTCGGCATCCGGATCATCGATGACATCGATCGTCACTCGAGGGTCGCTCCCAAATTCGCTGCGGATGAGAGCCTTTCTCTTCTCGAGATCAAACGGGTTTTTCTCCGTCTTTTTCGTGTCCCGCAGGAGGATGATGCATCGGTCTTTCTCCTTGAGAATGCGGTCGACGCATCGTCGATGCCCTTCGTGGAAGGGCTGGAAGCGGCCGATGAAGATCCCCGTGCTCACGTGCGGATGGTAGATCAGATTTTCATTGCTCGGCAATCAAAAGCTTTACAGCTTTCCATTTTCGGGAAGATGAGGCCGGTAGAGCTTCATATCCGATTGCTGATGATGCATGGTCGATTGCCATACCCCTGAGATGATCGACCAGGGATTCTTGATGAACGGACTGAGGATTTTTTCCGCGTACTCCTTGTCTTTTCCGATTTTCGGATAGTGAACCAGTGTGAAGGGAATATCGTTCTGGAGGCAGAGGAGCTGCGTGTTGTAGACGCTGAAGTACTGGTAGTAGGTCTTCTGAACCAGGGCGATATAGTGTTGTTCGCCTACGGTTTTCGATTGCATCATTTCCTGAACGGATGCCGTTCGATCGTACGGGTTTCGCATGCAGAGAAACAGGTGCTTCGGCCTGTATCCTGCCGCATTCCAGATCCAGGAGGTGTCGCAGAATCGCGGATCTTTCACGACGAAAGGCCATTTCTGGTCGAACATCGGACGACCGATATTCAATATCGTCTCCAGCGACGGCGGCTCAGATTTTTGCGCATGCTCCGATGTCCAGAAGTTCGTGATGCAGGACTGAAGACGCATGTTTACTCGTGCGAATTCTTTGTGTTCCATGCCCCCGCCGACCGGTCCGTTCACGCCGATTTCTTCTGTCTTCGCATCACCAAGATCGTATCCGGCTTCTTTGAATACATGGGCCAGAAATGTCGTTCCCGATCTCCCAAGCCCTGTGATCACGTACCCAAGATTCATGGCGGCCTATGCTACACTGTCCCTCCTGTGCATGCGAGTCTGGATCACGTTTGGCACTCTCTTCTACGGCCTCTCTTCGAGGCCGCGGATGTGAAGGTGATCGTCGAGATCGGATGTGCGGACGGTCGCAATACGAAAAATCTTCTCGACTACGCACGAAACACAGGGGGGAAACTTCATGCGATCGATCCTGCGCCGACGTTCGACGCCCCTCAGTGGCAGTCGGTGAATCCGGACGTTCTGCATTTTCATCGGGAAACAAGTTTGAATGCGCTTCCGAAGCTGGAAGGCGAGTGCGATGCGGTCATCATCGATGGGGATCACAATTGGTACACCGTTTATCATGAACTTCTTCTCATCGAAAAGTACTCTGTGGCGAGAGGTAAGTTTCCGATCGTCGTTCTGCATGATGTGGGCTGGCCCTACGGCAGACGTGATACGTATGCGGATCCTTCGCACATTCCTCCTTATTACCGTCAGCCTCATGCAAGAAAGGGAATGGTACTTGAGACGGGCGAGTTGCAGAAAGATGCAGGACTGAATGCCCATGTCGAGAACGCACTTCATGAACATTCGCTGAAGAACGGCATTCTGACCGCCGTCGAGGACTTCATTGCTCAGTCGTCACTCAAACTTTCCTATAGTCATATACCGGGATTATTCGGCATCGGCATCATCGCTGATGCCGCATCTCTCGATGCACATCCTTCCCTGCGATCCTTCCTCACCGGCATTTCCTTGAGTGATGTCATGAAGAAACACGTCGAGTCCGTTGAAATGGCTCGCATCTCACACTTGATCGATCACCTCAGGGATAGAAAAGCGCTCATCGACTACAAATGCTTCTTTCAAAAGTCCGAAGAGGATTTGAGGTCTGTGCACAGGGATTTTGCGGAGCTCAATGCTGAGTTCAATAAAGTGAAGCAAGAATCTCAGGCAAAGATGACGTTGTATCAGAAGAAAGTGGAAGAATCGGATATCGAGAATCGGCTTCTTCTTTCGAAGAAGGAAGAGGCTGAGACAACCATAGAATGGTTGCAGAAGAAGGCTCGGGAGTCCGATACGGCTTTTACATCTCTCAGTTCGGCTTACGATCGAATGCGACACTCGAAGAGTTGGAGACTGACCCATATTCTGCGCGTCCTCGAATCAGGCATCAGGAAATTGTTCCGATCCGAGGCAAGCAGCTGTATTCCACTTTCGACGAGCGCAAGAGTGGACAATCTTGTGCGAGCACCGACGACGATCGCGTGCACTATTGTCTCGAGGAATTTTCTTTCCTATGCGCGAGTGCTTGCGAGATCGTTTCGGACTCATCATCCGGATGCGTCATTCTTTGTGCTTCTTGTGGATCCATTTGATTCTGATTTAGATACTCAGAGCGAACCTTTCACCATCGTTCCCATTGCAGATCTCGATATTCCGGAGAAGGAGCAGATGTGTTTTCGCTATGGCATCCGCGAGCTTCATACTGCGGTGAAGCCGTTTTTCCTTTCGTGGATCCTTGAGACGAAGAAACCACACTCTTTGCTGTACTTTGACCCTGATATTCTCGTGTGCTCAAAACTTTCTTCCGTTCATGCCGCTCTCTCACATCACTCGATTGTACTCACGCCTCATCTCCTTCAGCCGATCGGCGACGGTCTTCATCCTTCCGAGAAGGATATTCTCCGCGCAGGAGCATATAACCTCGGTTTTATCGGACTTTCACAGTCGGACATCACGAAGAGTTTTCTCGGTTGGTGGAAAGATCGTTGCATGAAAGATTGCACCGAGCAGCCAGGGAAGGGCGTGTTCTTCGATCAGCGGTGGATCGATCTCGTTCCCGGATTGTTCTCTGGCGTTTGCGTGCTTCGGGACGTGTCCTGTAATGTCGCCTATTGGAATCTTTATGAGCGTTCCATCGAACTCGGGAAGGGTCAGTACACCGTCAATGGCAAGCCTCTTGGTTTCTATCATTTCAGCGGCTACGAACCGGAGCATCCTGGTCGAATATGCAAGTATTCGTTCAATGAGCGCGGTTTTTTCGGAAAGAAAGCGCTTCAGACGCTTTTCGACCAGTATCGTGGCCTTCTCCTTGCAGAGCGCTATATGCAGGAGAGGAAGAAACCGTATGGTTTCGGATGTTTTCAGAACGGAGTTGCCATTCCTTTGTTCGTTCGCAGGCACTTTCATGAGCTGAGTCCATCCGATCGGTCCCGCTTCGGAGATCCCTTTCTTGTGGGGAGCGGCTCCTATTGGCAATGGTTGCAGGAGCCAATCATGCGAACTGAGTCGGGTTTTTGGCTTACGAATGCTCATGAGTTGCTTCGCAGAAGCACTCCGGAAATCCTGCAGGCTTTCCCGGAGCTCGACAGCCGTTTTGCGGCTTGGATACTCGAGCATCAAGGTACGCGGAATCATTTCGATCTCCCGAAGGAGTTTCTCTACTCTCTGAAGAACGGAGATGCCTCTGAATCGTCGACAATGTTGCGCGATCTTCTTCTGAAGCGAAACACGTTTCGTTTCTATCGTTTCCTGGTTCAGATCTTTCGCTCACTCTTTCCCTCCGTTTTGTTTCAGAGTATTCGCAGATTGCTTGCAGGATTCGATCTTCATACGCTTCCTCCGCGATCTGTCTCGGTCTCTAAGAAACCGTCCGGATTGAATGTGGTTGGATACTTCACGAGCGGCACCGGTGTCGGACAGCTTGCGAGAATGAACGTTCATTCCGTGATTGCCGCGCATATTCCTTTTTCCCTCAGAAATATCGAGGCATCTTTTCTTCCTCAGATTCAGACACATCTTGAGGAGCATTTTTCCTCAGGCTATCCGTACGATACGACCCTCATGCATGTAAATGCAGATCAGATCGCAACGTTTCTCCAGTCTGAAGGTTCCGATGTATTCCGTGCAAAGCGGATGATCGGATACTGGGCGTGGGAGATGGAAGCATTTCCAGATGAGTGGATTGCCGCTTCGAAATGGTTCGATGAAATTTGGGTGCTGAGCCGGTTCAGCGCAAAGGCGATTGCAGCCAAAGTCGAGTGCCCCGTGCATGTGGTGCCGCCTCCCGTTCTGCTGGAAGAGGGTTTGTCGCATACGCGTGAGGATTTCGGCATCAGCAAAGATCGTACCGTGTTTCTCTTCATGTTCGACTGTCTGAGCATTGCCGAGCGCAAGAATCCTTTTGCAGTCATCGAGGCTTTCATTACGGCTTTCAAGAGAGAGGATGCCGCAGAACTTGTCATCAAATTCAGCAATGCGGATCACGATCCTACTGTTCGTTCCCGACTTTCGAAGGCTGCAGCCGGTCACAATATTCTTCTCATCGATTCATTCCTCTCTCCTCAGGAAGCTTGCGATCTATTACGCCTGTGCGACGTTTACGTTTCGCTCCATCGTTCGGAGGGTTTCGGGTTCACGATGGCGGAGGCGATGCTGTGCGGAAAACCCGTCATTGCGACGAACTACTCCGGCAATACCGATTTCATGGACTCGACGAACAGCATGCTTATCGATTACACGCTCGTGACCCTCGCCAAAGATGAGGGACCGTACAGGAAGGGGAATGTCTGGGCTGATCCGGATATTCATCAGGCTGCTTCGGCGATGCGACGCTTGTACGAAGATCACGAACTACGAGTAAGGCTTGGTACCAAAGCTTCGCAGGACATTTCACGATTACTTTCTCCGGAAAGCCTCGGAACACTCATCCGCGAGCGTATTCTTTCGAAGGAACAGAAGTAGTGTTCGTCGTCTTGGCATCACTCTTCATCTGTTTTTCTCCGATCACTTTCGCCGATTCCATCAAGACGATGCGGTCGCAGTATTGCTGCAGTTCATGGAGTCCGTGGTGGACGAGCAGAACCGTTTTTCCTTTTCTTCGGAGCTCCCTCAATTCCTCATCGCAAATTTTCTTGAAATCCTCGTCTCCCACGGCGAGAATTTCGTCGAGGAAGTAGATGTCGGATTCCGTCCTCATCGTCGTGATGAACGCAAGCCGCATCCGCATGCCGGTGCTGTAGCATTTGATGGGCAAATCCCGATGCGATGCGACACCCGCACGATGAATGATTTCATCCGTCTGCGCTTCGATGATATTCGGGTCGACGCCGTGAATCAGTCCATGCAGGTAGATGTTCTCGACCGCAGATCTCTCAGGGTGGAAACCGACGCCGAGCTCGAAGAAACACGAGAGTTTCCCCTCGACCGATATCGTTCCGCTGTCCTGCGGCAGGAGGCCTGCAAGAATTCTGAGCAGTGTCGTTTTTCCGCAGCCGTTCGGCCCGTAGAGACCTACCCACTCACCTTTCTTGAGGGCTATGGACACGTTGTCTAAGGCTCTGT
>SXGS01168527.1_pt1 | contig 17681 bp, 15 predicted proteins | sample 3174681 | NCBI WGS metagenome assembly SXGS01 (sample SAMN11356861, study PRJNA531348) | freshwater metagenome | isolation source: freshwater sample F1-80 | place: China: Fuxian Lake, Yuxi | collected 2017-12-25 | reverse complement strand
GCTGGCTGCCGGCGATACCGTGGTCCTGAAGCCCGCCGAGTGGACTCCGCTCACCGCGAGCGTCTTCGCCGACCTCTGCGAGGAGGCCGGTATGCCGCCCGGCGTCGTCAATGTCGTGCAGGGCTACGGCACCGAGGCCGGGGCGGCGCTCGTTGCCCACCCGGCCGTCGCCCGCATCGCATTCACCGGCTCCGTGCCGACCGCGAAGGCGATCATGCGCTCGGCGGCCGACAACTTGATCCCCGTGAGCTTCGAGCTCGGCGGCAAGAGCCCGTTCATCGTCACCGACGATGCCGACCTCGACCTCGCGGTCGAGCTGGCGCTCGAGCAGTACGACAACGCGGGTCAGGTGTGCCTCTCGGGCACGCGCCTGCTCGTGCACGAGAACATCGCCGACGCCTTCGCCGAACGCTTCGCCGAGCGCGCGGCCCAGATCGTGCAGGGCGACCCGCGCGAGGAGGCGACGCAGATCGGCCCGCAGATTCACCGCGTGCACCTCGAGCGCGTCGCCGGCTTCGTCGAGCGCGCGCAGGCCGACGGCGCCGCGGTGGCATTCGGCGGCGGCCCGAACGACGAGCTCGGCGGGCTGTACTACCGCCCGACCCTCATCACGGGCGCCCAGCCCGGCAGCGAGATCCTCACCGCCGAGGTCTTCGGGCCGGTGCTCGCGATGCAGACCTTCGCGAGCGACGACGAGGCCGTCGAGCTTGCGAACAACACCGAGTACGGGCTCGCCGCCGTTGTCGTCTGTGGCGAGCGCGAACGCGCCGAACGCCTGACCAAGAACCTGGTCGCCGGCACGATCTGGGTCAACTGCTTCTTCGTCCGCGACCTCGCCGCCCCATTTGGCGGGTCGAAGAAGTCGGGCATCGGCCGCGAGGGTGGCGTGTGGTCGTTCGACTTCTACGCCGACGTCAAGAACACCGTTTACGCACCGACCGGATGGAAGGACTAGTCATGGGAAAAGTCGTCGGAGCGGCACTGCTCGCTCACGTGCCCACAATCATGTTGCCGCAGGACGTGCGCTACGACCTCAATGACGGCAAAGAGATCAGCCTCGTTCCGGGCCTGAAGCGCCTACGCGAAGAGGTCATGGAGACCCTCGACTACGACACCGTCGTCGTGCTCGACTCGCACTGGGCGACCACCGTCGAATTCGTCATCACCTCACACGCCGAGCGCAGTGGCCTGTTCACGAGCGAAGAGCTGCCGCGTGGCATGTCGCAGATTCCGTATGCCTTCCGAGGCGACCCGGAGCTCGCGAACGCCGTCGCGAACTACGACGAGAAGAACGGCACCTGGGTCACCCCCATCTCTGACCCGCACCTGCCGATCTTCTACGCGACCGTGAACCTCTGGCACTACCTGGGCCGCGGCCTCGACAAGCGCTGGGTGAGCCTCTCGGTCTGCCAGACGGCGACGACCGAAGACTTCCTGCGCGCCGGTCGCGCCCTCGGTGAGGCGATCCGCGACAGCGACCGCAAGGTGCTGCTGCTCGCCTCGGGCGCCCTGTCGCACACCTTCTACAAGCTGCGTGACCTGCGCCGCCACGAGTCGAGCGACCCGAGCCACATCTTCAGCGACGGTGCCCGCGAGGCCGACCTCGAGCGCATCGAGTGGATGAAGCAGGGCGACCACAAGCGCATCCTTGAGACCATGCCCGAGTTCAAGAAGTTCAAGCCCGAGGCGAACTTCAGCCACTGGCTGCAGATGGCGGGCGCCACGGGCGAAGAGGCGAACACGGCGAAGGGCGTCATGTACTCCGAGTACGAAAACTCGATCGGTACGGGCCAGGTACACGTGTACGTCCCCGAGCCCGAGGGCGGCTTCCCGCCGCCGAAAGACGTCACGCTCTCGCGCGACGACGTAGGCGACGCGCCGCTCGCCGAGGCAGGTGCCGCGTGACCGAGTACCGCCGCATCCTGCTGGGCGGCGCGCCCGTTCATGTGACGCGCGACGGTGACGTGCTGCGCGCATCCGATGGCCGCGAAATTGCCATCAAGGATGCGGTTCACCTGCCCCCGACGGAGCCCCAGAAAATCATCGCGGTGCACCTGAATTATCAGAGCCGCACCGACGAGTTCATGACGAAGCTGCCGACGGCGCCGACGTACTTCCACAAGCCGGTGACGGCGCTCAACAGCCACGGTGGCGACATCGTGCGCCCCGTCGGCTGCCAGTGGCTGAACTACGAGGGCGAAATCGTCATCGTGATCGGCACGACCTGCCGCAACGTGTCGCCTGCCGAGGCCGGTGACTACATCGCCGGCTACACGGTGGGCAACGACTACGGGCTGCACGACTTCCGCGACACCGACGCCGGCTCGATGCTGCGCGTGAAGGGCAGCGATACGCTCGCCCCCGTCGGGCCGGGCCTCGTGACCGACTGGGACTTCCGCAACAAGACGATTCGCACGATCGTCAACGGCGAGGTCAAGCAGGAAGACTCGACCGCGAACATGGAGTGGGACATGCACTACCTGGTCGCCGACCTCGCCCGCACGATCACGCTCGTGCCCGGCGACATGATCTTCTCGGGCACGCCCGCGAACTCGCGCCCCGTCTTCCCGGGCGACGTCGTTGAGGTCGAGGTCGAGGGCCTTGGCCGCCTCACCAACACCATCGTCGAGGGCCCGACGCCCATTCGCACCGACGTGGGCGCCCAGCCAACCTCGAGCGAAGAGGTGGTGTCGACCGCGCTCGGCGGCGACTGGGAGTTCCGCGGCATTCGCACCCCGTCGAAAGACCTGTACCCGTCCCGCATCGAGGAATCGACCCCCGAGGAGCAGAACCGATGATCAAGATCGACGTCGACATGAACAAGTGCCAGCACTACGGCCAGTGCGTGTTCGAGGCGCCCGAGGTGTTTCAGCTGAACGCCGACGACAAGCTCGAGTACCAGGCCGAGGCGCCCGACGAGATGCTCGGCGACCTCGAAGCCGCCGCCGACGTCTGCCCCATGCAGGCGATCACGCTGACCCGCGAATAACGCGCCGAAAGACGACGAGCGATGACGGATGCTGACGACCGCCCCGTACTGATCGTCGGCGCGTCGATGGCCGGCTTGCGCACGGCCGAGAACCTGCGCCGCGCCGGCTACGCCGGCCCGATCACGTTTCTCGGCGCCGAACCCCACGCGCCCTACAACCGCCCGCCGCTGTCGAAAGAGCTGCTGCAGACCGAGGGGCAGGGCCACGAGGATGTGGCCTTCCCGATCCGCTCGGCGCTCGAAGAGAACGTCGAGTGGGTGCTCGGCAGGGCTGCTGCGTCGCTCGACACCGAGCGGCAGGTGGTGGTCGACGAAACCGGCGCCGAGCATCCGTATCGGGCGCTCGTGATCGCGACGGGGCTGCGCCCGAAGCCGTTGCCCATCGACGATCACGGCCTCACCGGCATCCACGTGCTGCGCACGCTCGACGACGCGGTGGCGCTGCGTCAGGCGCTGCGCCCCGGCGCGAACGTCGTGATTTTGGGCTCGGGGTTCATCGGCTGCGAGATTGCGGCGACGGCGGCGAAGGCGGGCGCGGCGACCGTGTCGGTCGTGTCGCAGTCGCGCATTCCGCTCGAGCGGGCTCTCGGGCCGCTGCTCGGCGCCGAGGTGCGCCGCCGCCACGAGGCACACGGCGTGCGCTTCTTCTGCGAAAACGGGCTCTTCGGCCTGGTCGGCGACCCCGGCGTCGAGCGCATCATCCTGACGAGCGGCGTCATGCTCGAGTGCGACGTTCTCGTCGTCGCGATCGGCTCGGACGCGAACACCGAGTGGTTGGAGGGTTCGGGGCTCGACGCAAGCGACGGCGTGCTCGTCAACGGTGGCCTGCAGGCCGTGCGCGCCGACGGCACCGTGCTCGAGAACGTGTACGCGGTGGGGGACGTGGCCCGCTACCCGAACCCGCTGTTCGACGAGGTCGCGCGCCGGGTCGAGCACTGGAACCTGCCGACCGAGACCGGCAAGCGCGCGGGCCAGGTGCTCGCGGCGCACCTGCGAGGCGACGACTGCGCGCCGATCGTCGCGGCCCCGTTCGCTCCCCTGCCGTCGTTCTGGTCTGACCAGTACGACATGCACCTGCTCGCCTTCGGCATGACGTACCTGGCCGACCGCAGCGAGGTCGTGGCGGGCACGCTCGAGGACGAGTGTGTGGTCGAGTTCTTCCGCGGCGACGAACTTGTCGGCGTCTGTGGCATCGGGATGCGCGGCGCCGTTCAGGGCTACCGCTCGCGGTTCGCGCCGCCGGTCGCCGCCCGCTGAGCCGGTCTCCCCGGAGCCAACGGACAGGAGCTAACCGGGCCAGAACGCGCCCCGCCTCACTAACGCTCCGTGGACTCCCGCAGAATCGTTGCGAGTTCCTCCCGTATGACGCAGTGAGCAAAGCGGAACGTGCTCGCCAGCTCGGTGGCCTGCTCGGCGGTCACCCCGCGGAAGGCTTCCGCGTACTCGTCCACCATCGCCTCGGCCATCATGACGTGACGCACGTGTCCGTGAATCCAGCGCTTCGCCCCCCAGGGATACGGCTGGAATCCCGGGAACTCCTCCTCGAAGAGCTTCTCGATTGGCTCGAGGATGTGGCGCACGCCCGCATCGGTTGACCCCCACGAATCGACGCCGAGTCGACGCTTTTTCTCCGTAAAGGGCGCGAGTCGCGTCATGTAGTCCGACTCCGGCGAGGCGTACACGACCCCCTGCAGGCCGACGTCCTTATACGTCCAGAGCGCCCAACTCACCTCGTGCCGCGAGTAGATCTCCAGCTGGTCGCGCAACAGTTGAAGGCGCTGAGGATCTTGTACTGGGTCGCCGATATACACAGGTCCGAACTCCCCCACCCAGATCGGCGTGCCCGTCTCACGCATGTACGCGGTGCGCTCCAGGAAGGTCTCCTCGATCCGGTCGCGGTCCACGAACGCGCCGCGACTGACCCCCGGGTAGCCTCCCCCGTCAGCAAATCCGGGCAACGCGTAGTCGTGCGCGGTGTACACGCAATTCGGCATCGGGTCGCCCAGCTGATCGAACTGGGTCGAGTATCGGTTCCCATCGAGGAACAGGATGTGGTGGGGGTCGACCGCGCGGATGGCCGCTTCCAAGCGGCGATAGAACGGGCCAAGGGCCTCCCCCCACGCGTCAGCCGGCTCGTTGATGGGGTTGTATCCCGCGACCCACGGGTTGTCCTTGTATCGCTCAGCGATCGCCTCCCAGAGGTGAATCACCCGATCGTGGAACTGTCGCTGCGACCAGAAGCTCGCCCACTGGGTGGGGTTGTCGCTGTGCCAGTGCTGGTTTTGTGCCCCCGGGACGGCGTGTAGGTCGAGGATGGCGTACAGACCATTGCGAGCGCACGCATCGATGACGCTGTCGAGCAGGCGGAAGCCCTCGTCTTTCAAAACGAACGGCTCAGCGTCATCCTCGAAGTGGCGGTAGTTGAAGGGGATCCGGATGGAGTTCAACCCGAGGGATTTCACGTAGGCCGCGTCGTCGTCCGTGAAAAACGCTGCCATGAACTCCGCAAAGTACGCCTCGTATGCCTCCTCTCCGAGAACCCGACGGAGCGCCCGGCGGTGCTGCGACTCGGAGCCGGCATAGCCAGTGATGAAGTTCTCCATGTTCATCCACCCGCCGAGGCCGAAGCCTCGCAGGGTAACCGGCTCAGAGCCGCGCATGATGCGCGTGCCGTCAACGTGCAAAATGTCTGTCGTTGCCATGTGTTCTCCTTGCGCACGGTGGGCCCGCGGACGCCGGTGACGGCGCCAAGGGGCCCGGGTCAGCTATTCGAATGTCAGTACGCTCCACGACACCGCGGGCAGAGTGACGGTGCAGGTTTCCCCGTCTACGCGGGCCGTGCTGTTGCGGTGAGGTGCGACGCGGTCAGGGTCGTCGAGCGTGTTCGAGGCGTGAACGTCGTCATCTGACAACGTGGTGGCGGAGGTCAGCGCGAGCCCACCAACCCGAGCCAGGTCGATGGTCAGTTCCGCCTCGTCAGTCATGCTGCGGTTGACGCAGAACACCGAGACGCGACCCGTCTCGTCATCCACCGTGGCGATCGCGTCGACGAGCGGCACCGTGCCGTGCGCCGTGGTGTCGTACGTCGGAGCCTCCAACGACACGTCGACCGCGGCACCGCGGGCGAGCTCTGACGTCAGTGCGAAGGGGAAGAACGTGGTCTGGCGCCACGCTTTGCCGCCGGGTTCGGTCATGATCGGGGCAATCACGTTCACGAGTTGCGCAAGGCTCGCCGCGGTAACGCGGTCGGCGTGACGGACAAGCGAGATGAGCAGGTTGCCGAACACGACAGCATCCATCACGGTGTACTGGTCTTCGAGCAGACGCGGAGCGACTGGCCACTGGGTGACGTCAGTGATCTTTTCGACGTTCTGATAGCGCGAGACGTACCAAACATTCCACTCGTCGAACGAGATGTTGATGGTCTTGTCGCTCCGCTTAAGAGCTTTAACGTGATCAGCCGTTGCCACTACCGTGTCGATGAAGCGATCCATGTTCACTGCGGATGCGAGGAAGCTGCCGTAGTCACCGTTGTGCGGCTCGTAGTACGCGTGGCACGAGATGTAGTCGACCTCGTCGTACGTCTCCTGCAGAACCACCCGCTCCCACTCGCCGAATGTCGGCATCTGCGCGTGGGAGCTTCCGCAGACGACGAGTTCGAGGTCCTCGTCGACTTGGCGCATTGCGCGGGCGGTTTTCGAGGCGAGCCGGCCGTATTCCTCCGCCGTGCCATGGCCGAGCTGCCACGGACCATCCATCTCGTTGCCGAGGCACCACATCCGAATGTTGTGGGGTTCCTGATGGCCGTTTGCGATACGCGCGTCCGACAGCGTGGTCTGTCCGTGGATGTTGGCGTATTCGAGCACGTCGAGGGCCTCCTGCACCCCACGGGTTCCCAGGTTCACGGCGTACATCAGCTCAACGTCGGTGTCGCGACACCAATCGACGAACTCGTCTAGCCCCACCTCGTTGGTTTCCGTGGAGTGCCAAGCGAGATCGAGACGACGCGGGCGCTGGTCGCGCGGCCCAACCCCGTCCTCCCAGCGGTACCCGGAGACAAAGTTGCCGCCGGGGTACCGAACGGTCGAGACTCCGAGCTCGCGCACGAGCTCCATGACGTCGCGCCGGAAGCCGCGCTCGTCGGCCAATTCATGGCCGGGCTCGTAGATGCCGTCATATACGCATCGGCCAAGATGCTCGACGAACGAGCCAAAAAGTCGCCGGTCGATCGTGCCAACGCGGTGCGTGGTGTCAAAGGAAAGGTGCGCGCGAAACATGGTCCTCCTCGGTGAGGAATCGAAAGGGTATTGCCGACGGAAAAGTGCGACGGATTACTTGAGGCTGCCGATCGTCAAACCACCGCGCCAATACTTCTGGAGCGACAGGAAGGCGATGATGAGCGGGATCACCGACACCAGTGAGCCCATGATGATGAGGCTCCACAACGACGTTCCCCCGGCGTTGTTGGCGGACGCCAGGCTTTGCCAGAGGCCGATACCGACGGTGACGGGGAACAAGCGGTTGTCCGACAACATGGCGAGCGGCAAGAAGTAGTTGTTCCACGAGGCGACCAACGACAGCAGCAAGACGGTCACGATTGCGGGTCGAAGAACAGGCAGCGCCACCTGGACGAAGATGCGGAACTCGCCCGCTCCGTCTACTCGGGCCGCGTCCAGCAATTCGTCCGCAACTGCGTCGCGTGCGTAGACCGCCATGAGGTAAACGCCGAACGGGTTGAGCAGCGTCGGCAGAATGACCGCCCAGATTGTGTTCGTGAGACCGACGTTCGCAAAGAGGATGAACGTCGGGATGACGAGCGCCGTGGTGGGCACCATCACAGCTCCGAGCAACATCGAGAAGCTCAGCGCACGACCGGCGAATCGGAACTTGGCGAAGCCATAGCCCGCGGCAACCGCCAGGGCTGTCGCCCCGACGCCGCCGACGACGGCATACAGAGCCGAGTTCGCAATCCACCGGAGGTAAATCCCGTCTTGGAACGTGATGAGCTGCTGGAAGTTCGAGACGAAGTTGATCTCCGGCGCGAACCACAGGGCGCTACTCGCGCCGAACAGCCCGCCCGCGTCCTTGGAGCTGTTGACGATGACCCACCAGAATGGAACGAGGAAGTAGAGCACGAGGAATCCGAGGATGACCTGGTGCGGAATGTGCCGCTGCCGCATTGCCGAGCGGCCGGGACGAATCGCTGCGACGGTCATGACAGGAAGCTCCCTCGCTTGCGGGTGAAGAACATGAAGACGTACACACAAATGAACACGACGGCGCCGAGAGCGAACGAAATCGCGGATCCGTAGTTGTAGTTCGCCAGCGCAAATGCCTGCTGGAAGGCGTACATGTTCGGCGTGAACTCGGGTGGAATGGCCCCCGCCGCCAGGAATCGCAGAATCTGCGGCTCATTGAAGAACTGCAGTGTGCCGATGAGTGCGAACACGAGAATCAGCACGAGCGCCGGCGCAATCAGGGGAATCTTGATGCGCATGACGATCTGCCACTGGTTGGCTCCGTCGATGCGCGCAGCTTCGTACAGCGTGGGATCGATGCCCTGCAACGCTGCGTAAAGGATGATCATGTAGTAGCCAGCCCACTGCCACACGACGATGTTCAGCAGGCCAAAGAAGATCAGGCCGCGGCTCAAGAAGTCAGGGGCATCGGCTCCAAAGACCCCGAAGATCTCGGCGAGCGGTCCGAACGTGCGGCTGTACAGGAATCCCCACATGAGCGCCCCGATGACACCGGGAATCGCGTAGGGCATGAAAATCATCAGCCGCGAGAAACGCGCGAACCGCGTCGTCACGATGTCGAGCACGAGGGCCAGCGCCAGCGAGATTGCCATCTGCAGCGGGATCAGGATGAGCGAGAAACGGATCACGAAGCCGACACCCTCGAGGAACGCCGGGTCCGTGAAGGCTTTCGCGTAGTTGCCGAAGAGCACGAATTCCGTACCGCCGATCAGGCGCGTCTGGAAGAGGCTCAAATAAAAGGCGTAGAGGAGCGGAGCGATGAGAAGGGCGAGAAATACGAACGCGAAGGGGCCGATGAACGCCCAGCCCGTCAAGTGGCGACGTACGCGGTGGCGACGACGGGTTCGCTCATGCGACGCCGCAGCCACATCCTTCGTCGTGTCTGTCGCGAGGTGCACTGCCATAGTGACTCCCGTCGTGGATCAGGAAAGAGAGAGGGGTGCCGCGTGCGGGCCGGCGATGGTCGTCACCGGCCCGCACACGGGGTGTTACTCGACGATCGTGAAGCCCTGCTCTTCGGCGAACTGGACCACCGTTTCCTGGACTTGATCAGCGGCCTCCGAGCCGGTGATCGAGCCCTCGAGCATGTCCGCCAGCGCGGCGGTCCTGGTCGTGTAATAGAACTGGCCAAAGGGCACGTAGGTCATGCCCTCATAGGCATTTGCTGCCGGTACGTAGACCTCTGCGTTGGCCTGCTGACCCGAGAAGAACGGAACCTCGAACTCTTCGAACTCGGGCGAGTTCAGCACACTGAGGTTCAGCGGGAAGATGACCTGGTTGCGCCATCCGTCGTCGAGCGACGCGGGGTCAGCGTAGACGCCGAAGGCAGCCTGTGCCGCGAGTTCCACGTTCTCCGAGGTCGCCGAGACCGCGAATGCGGAGCCACCCCAGTTGACCGAAACAGGGTTCGCCGGATCCCACTGCGGGAGCGGGGCGACACGCCACACATCGGAGTCTTCACCCTCACCAACGCCGGCACCGGTCAGGTAGCCGGGCGCCCAGGCAGCCGAGATGTACGTTGCGTAGTCACCGTTGATGACACCGGCGATGTACTCAGGCGTGAACTGGTCCTGCGTGCCGATCAGCCCGTCAGCCGCGAGCCCTGCCCAGTACTCATAGACCTCGGTAGACGCTTCGTCATTCAGGTTGATCGAGATCTGCTCGGGGTTCTCGGGGTCGTACACGAACGGCTGCGCACCGTTCTGGTACTGAAGAGCGACCATGACCGCAGGCACGTTCGCGCCGAGGTCACCGAACAACGGGCCACCAGCATCGCGCACGGTCTCCGCGGCCGCGCGATACTCGTCCCACGTGGTCGGCGGGGTGATGCCGTACTGCTCAAAGACGTCAGCGCGGTAGATCATGCCCATCGGGCCACCGTCGACCGGCACGCCATAGACGCCGCCGGCGACCGAGACGTCAGACCAGGCACCCTCGCTGTAGTTGTCGACGACGTCGGCGTAGCCGAGGTCGGTGAGGTCAGCAAGAGCGCCCTGTACCTGGAAGGTCGGGATGCGGTCGGCCTCGATCATCATGATGTCGGGCAGTCCACTGCCGGCGGTGATGGCGGTCTGAATGCGGTTGTAGGCGTCACCACCCTGTCCGACATTTGTCCAGCAGACCTGAACCTCGTCGTTCGCCTCGTTGAAGTTGTCTACGACCAGCTCCATGTTGGGGTACCAGGCCCACATGGTGACGACCGGCAGGTCGGCCTTCGGGATCGTGTTTGAGCAGCCGCTCGCGTCTGCTCCGCCGGATGCGCCGCCACCGTTGTTGGCACCGCCCCCGCCTCCGCCGCTACAGGCGGCGAGCGCGCCGGTGAGGGCGATCGCCGCGGCAACCAGCATGGGATTTCTCTTCACTGTGTTTCCTTTCGGGGTCCAGGACTTCGTTGTCTGTACGCGATCCGGAAGGACGGTGGTGTTTGGTGTCCGACCCATTTCGCGGGACTGCCACTCATTTCTACAACGTTGTAGAGCGACGTTTTTCAGAATGCAGGAGCCGACAACATTTGTCAATGGCTCGAGGTTGCTGTTCGGTCACGACGGCCGATCACGGCCTGACCACACCGCTCAATAGGTCACCGGCGGATCGCCCAATTGCTCGAGAATTCGGGCCATCTCGGCGTAGGCGGCATCGCGGTACTCCGTGATGGCGGAGAGGTCTTCGGCCGGAGTCGACAGAAACCCGCTCCCCGACTTGAGTCCGTGCTGGCCCGCGGCAACGCGCTCGGTGAGCACCGCCGGCGGCTGAAATCGTTCGGGATACTCCGACGCGAGCGAGGTGTAGCAGAACTCGTACACATCGAGACCAGCGATATCCGCGATCGCGAACGGCCCAAAGAACGGAAGCCGATAACCGAAGGTGGTGCGCGCGATCGTATCGATGTCCTCGACACTTGCCACGCCCTCCTCCACCACTCGCGACGCCTCGCTGAACAACGCGTATTGCAGCCGGTTGAGAACGAAACCCGTGACGTCCTTGACCTGAACGCCCACCTTGCCGCAGCGCTCGAGAAGCGCCATCGCAGAATCCACTGCAGCCTGATCTGTCTGGGCATGCGGAATGACCTCAACGCCGGGGATGAACGGGGCCGGGTTGCTGAAATGGATGCCCAGGAAGCGCTCGGGCTGGTAGACGAACTCAGCCATCATCCCAATGGAGATGGTCGAGGTGTTGCTGCCAATCACCGCCTCGGGCGGCGCCGCGGAGGAAATTCGTTTGAGGGTTTCCTGCTTGATGGCCAACACTTCGGGGACCGCCTCCTCGACCATGTCGGCCGCGTCCACAGCGGCCTCGACGGAGGCAGCGGCGTGGATCCCCTCGGCGCACCGCTCTTCGGCGTCGGGCGCGAAGTAGCCCCGTTCGACGTAGGCCGCCGCCTGAGCGATGAGACGCTCACGACTGGCCCGTGCGGTGTCAGCATCAATATCCCCCAGCTGTACATCGCATCCGGCGAGCGCCATCACTTGGGCAATTCCTCCGCCCATGTAGCCAGCGCCGATCACTGCGACTCGTGTCTTCATGCACTCCCCCGCTCATAGGAATCGATCAGTTCAACTTTTGCCGCTGACGCCGACTGTGGATCAAAATGCAGGTCGAGCCACTCATGAACCAGCTTCTTAGCCAACTCGGGCCCGATTACGCGGGCCCCCATCGTGAGGACCTGGGCGTTATTGCTGAGCACCGAGCGCTCGACCGAGTAGCTGTCGTGCGCCGTCACCGCGCGAATTCCCGCGACCTTATTGGCGGCAATCGCCACCCCCAGTCCCGTGCCGCAGACGAGCAACCCGCGGTCGGCCGCGCCCTCGGCGATCAGTCGAGCAGCCGCAAACGCCACGCTCGGGTACGGCGTCGACCCCGCGCTGTCCACTCCCACATCCAGCACCACGTCGACCCGGGGGTCTGCCACCAACAGTCGGTGGAACATGTCCTTGTAGGCGAAGCCGGCGTCGTCGGCGCCCACCACAATGGTCCATCCCATGGTTCAGCTCTCTTCGCTCAGTGACGCCACGACCGCGTCAGCGATCATCGACAACGACACGGCACCCGGGTCCGGATGCCCGACGCTCCGTTCTGCAAGCGGACGGGCGCGCCCTAGACGCGGCCGCAACGAGCGCGTTTCCTCCGCGGCCTGCCTAGCGACGTCGGCTGCAGCGCGCAGCGCTTGGGGCAACGCGAAGCCGGAAGCCAATCCATCGATCAGCGATCGCTCAAACGGGATCAGGGCATCCATCATGGTTTTGTCGCCGACGGCTGCTCCACCAAGCTCTTCCAACCGAGTCCGTGCGGCCGTCACGGCTGTGGCCGTTCGTTCCGCATGCCCGCCGGCGTCGGAGTCGAGCGCGGCGCCCACCTCCCGAAGCAGCGCTCCCCACAGTGCCCCGGAGGTCCCGCCAGCGATGTCCGACCAGGCCTCACCGGCGTGCCCGAGAAGCTCCGCAACTCCCGCGGCGGCCCCGGTTTTTTCGGCGCGTTCGACGGCCGCGGTAATGCCACGCACCATTCCGGAACCGTGGTCCCCATCACCTGCGACGGCGTCGAGCCGGCCAAGCTCCGCTTCATTGTCACGGATGCGCGCCTGCGCAGCCCGGAGAGCACCCAACGCGCCGTGTGCATAGGCGCGGGATCGCGCAGACACCGGTTCCGCCGTCGATGACGAGGCGCTCTCGATCGGCGCCGGCTGCGAGCACTCTGCGACCTCGGGCGATTGTTCGGCGACGGGCGCACCCCTGACGGCCTTCACGAAACCCGGGGCGTGGGCAGCATCCGACCAGAGATCCTCGAGCTCCTCGGTCAGCCACATCAGCGTGAGAGAAACACCCGCCATATCAAGGCTTGTGACAAGCTCGCCGCACTCCGGCTCGATGATCTCCACCCCGCGCGCCGCGAGTTCGCGCGATACGAAGGCGTACAGCACGAAGAGCTCCTCGCGCCCAATCGAGCCCAAGCCGTTGAGAAGAACGACCGCACGGATAGCCCCGTCGGGTCGCTCGGCCATGAGGGGTTCCACCAGCGTCAGCGCGAGTTCGGGGGCCGCCTGCATGGGCACGTCCTGGACCCCCGGCTCTCCATGGATGCCCAGCCCGATTGACATCGATCCGGGCGGGACCTGGAAGAGCGGTTCGGTGGTGCCGGGGAGGGTGCACCCCCCGAAAGCCACGCCCATCGTCCGCGTTCGATCGTTAGCGATGCGGGCAAGACGCTCGACATCGTCGATCGGGTACCCCCGGTCGGCGGCTGCGCCCGCGATGTGCCAGACACAGACGATTCCCGCGATCCCCCGGCGGGCCTCTACATTGTCGGCCGGAGCGCTTGCGACGTCATCGGTGATCAGTACCGTGCGTGCATCGACCCCCCGCTCACGAAGGGTCCGCTCTGCAGCGCCGAAGTGCAGCACATCGCCTGCGTATTGCCCGAACGTAAAGAGCACGCCGCCCCCGGTGTCGGCCGCCTCGGCAACGCGCAGCGCTTGGGCGCTTGATGGAGAGGTGAAGACGTTGCCGCACACCGCCCCCGCCGCCATCCCCGGACCGACATAGCCGGCGAAGGCGGGGTAGTGACCAGAGCCGCCCCCAATGACGACCGCGACCGAGCCGGAGCTGCGGGGACGCATGCGCACGACCCCGCCATCCACACCACGCACGGATCCGCTGTGGAGCTGAAGGAAGCCATCCATGGCGTCTGCGACGAAGGCCTGGGGATCTGCGGTGATTCGCGTCATGTCAGTCCTCCCCACGCCGGTGCCTGCCGGACGCGACTGACCCCGAAGCTCGGCGGTCGACGGGGAATCCCTCGAGCTCGGAGGTAGTCACGATTAGCCGCACTCACGCTGAGCCCGTCTCCGCCGTAGTGCTCGACGCTGATGACGCCGCGGAATCCCGCGTCAATCGCCCACGCCATCGCCTCGCGGTAGTTGATCAAGCCGGATTCGAGGTAGCTCGGGAGCGCGAAATACGTCCCCGTTGTCGTGTCCTCGTAGCGCGCGTAGTTCTTGACGTGCCAAAAATTCGTGTACGGCAGGACCGCACGAAGCGTGTCGGACCACGAGTCCACCGGGCCCGTCCGGCGGATGAGGTTACCGGTGTCGGGGTTCACGCCGACCGTGTCGAGGTCGATGTCCTCAACTAGCCGTATCGACGAGGCTGCGGACCCGAGGAACGTGTCTTCGTACATTTCCAGCGACAGCAGAAGGCCGACTTCCGCCGCGTGCTGACCAAGTTCGCGAAATGCCCGCACCGCCGCTCGCCATGCGTCGGGGTCGTGCGGATCGTCGTGGTGCCCGGGGGCCGTCCAAAACCAGAGTCGCTCGCGCTGCTCAGGCGTCAACTCTTGGTGCAACCCGAACGAGACGACGGACGCGCCGAGCATCGCGGCCGCATCGATGGCGCGGTGCGCATACGCCACGTTGTCGTCGGCATGATCTGCGTCGATCACGCTGCGGCGAATCGCGGAGACACTCGCAATCGCAAGCCCCGCCTCGTCTGCGCACATACGAAGATCGCGAACGTATTCGTCACTGAGCGACCCCACAGAGACCCACGAGTCGGTGAGGTCGAGCAGCGAGAAGCCCTCGTCCGCTACGGACAGCAGGTCTGTCTGCCATCGATCGACGTGGTTGCCCTCGCCCTCACTACCGGGGTCGGCGTTTCCGAGCGAGAGAGCGGCGGCGGCGATCGGCCACTCGTCGGCAACAGTCACGTCAGTCTCCTTTGACAGTGGGGGCGTGTGCACCACAACATACAACGTTGTACACAATCCGTGAAGTGCCGCAACGCGTGAAAGGATGACCCCATGACCGCGACCCTGCACGACGTTGCACGTGTCGCTGGGGTCTCGATCAAGACCGTCTCGAATGTGGTCAACGATTACCCCCACGTCAGTCCGGCAACGCGGGCTCGTGTCGTCGCCGCAATCGAGGAACTCCACTACCGCCCCAACCTGTCGGCTCGTGGTCTTCGATCGGGCCGTTCCGGCATGATCGGCCTCGCGATTCCCTCTCTTCGCGAGAACTACTTCGCCGAACTCGCCGACGCCGTCATTCGCGCGGCAAAGGTGCACAACCTGCAGGTCGTCGTCGAGACCACGGGCGAGGAACGCGAGTCGGAATTGCGAGCCGTCAATCGCTCCGGTCAACCCCGATTTCTTGACGGGCTCTTGTTCAGCCCAGTGAGTCTCGGCCAGGAGGACGTCGACCGACTCCAAACGGACTTGCCGCTCGTGCTTCTCGGCGAACGAATCTTCGGTGGCCCGACAGACCACGTCGCGATGCACAACGTGACCGCCGCGCAGGCCGCCACCGAACACCTGCTCGAGATTGGCCGAACACGGATCGCAGTCATCGGGGCGCATCCGGGAGACGACCACGACGTCAACTCCGCGACACTGCGACTGCGTGGGTATCGGCGCGCGCTGGAACGGGCATCCCTGCCGATCGACCCGACCCTCATCCACCGTTCAGACCGGTGGAACCGGGCGACCGGTGCCGCTGCGGCGGCGGAGCTCATCGCACGCGGAATCGAATTCGACGCGATTTTTGCCCTGAATGACACGCTTGGCTTGGGGGCACTCAGAGCACTCACCGCCGCAGGGCGTCGGGTGCCGGAGGACGTGGCCGTGATCGGTTTCGACAATATCGACGAAGCCCGGTACTCCTACCCCTCGATGTCGAGCCTTGATCCTGGGCGCGAGGAGATCGCGCAGAAGGCCGTCGACCTCCTGGCCGAACGCATCCGCAGCGGCGGGCAGGGCGGTCCCCCGCGCACGATCAAGCCCGAGTTTCGCGTCGTTCGGCGCGAGTCGACCGGTTTTTACGAGACGTCGGACGAGGCGGGCGTCGGTCTTCGCTAGTTGGCGTCTCCCGCTCCCTCTCGACGCATGCCGAGCCCGAACTAATTCCCGCCGCGCAGCGCCGACACCGGCTCGATGCGCGACGCGCGTCGCGCCGGCAGCCAGCCCGCGGCGAGCCCCACGAGCGAGCCGAGCAGCACGCCGCCGACCGTCACCCACGGGTCGATGATGGGAGTCCAGCCGCGCGCGAGCGACAGACCGACGAGAGACACGACGGCGAGCGCCGCTCCCATGAGCCCGCCCAGCAGGCCGATCACGGCCGACTCGATCACGAACTGCGCGCCGATCTGGCGGCGGGTGGCACCGAGTGCCCGCCGCAGGCCGATTTCGGGGATGCGCTCGGAGACGTTCAGCATCGTGACATTCGCGATTCCCAGAGCGCCCGCGAGTAGCACGATGCCGCCGAGGATCAGGAAGACGACGTTCACGTCAGACTGCACGTTTTGCCGCAGATTCGAGCTCGCGCTCGGCGCCGACACGTCGAGGTTTTCGGGCGTGTTCGGCAAGAGCGCCAGCGATGCCTGCTCGCCCACCAGCTCGCCCGCGCCGGGGGCGATGCGAATCTGCAGCTCGGATGGCGCCGCGAGCGCCCGCTCATCGCGCGCCGTCGCCGTGGGCATGATGATCGCGTCGGCCAGTTCGCCGCGCGCCTGCGCCTCCCCGTAGATGCCGATCACGGCGTACGGTCGGTCGCCGATGAACACGGCGGGCTGCCGGTCGATGCGATTGAGGCCCAGTCGTTCGGCCGCGCGCTCGCCGATGACGACGACGCGGTCGGCGCGGTCGGCGTGACCGGAGTCGAACATCCGCCCCGTGACGATGGACGAGCCGATCACGTCGAGCAGATCAGGGTCGGCGGCCATGAGCCGGGGCGCCGCGATGGTCGCGGCCGACGGGTCGTTGACCGGCACGGTCGTGACCTCTTCGCCATCAAGCGAGAGCTCGCTGATCGTCGCGGCCGCCTCGACCCCGGCGAGGCGTTCGACGCGCTCGACCGAATCCCACGGTAGGCGGGCAGTGGCGACCGAGCCGCCCGACTGCGTCTGCGCGCTGCCGGGGCTCACGACGACCTGCGTCGAGCGCACCGCGTCAAACTGACGGGCGATCTGATACTCGGCGGTCTGCGCGAAGCCGAGCGTCGCGACGAGGGCACCGACGCCCAGAACAGTGCCAGCGAGCGTCATGACGAGCCGGCCAGGCCGAGACCCCACGTCGGCGATCGCCTCGACCACGAGGTCTTGCGATGTGAAGCGGTCGGCGCGGGGCACCGGGGTGACGAGCGACACGGCTGTCTCGTCGTGTGCCCCCGTCTCTGTGCCAGCGCCACCATCGAGGCTCGGGCCGCCGGTGCTCCCGGCGCCCGCAGCCGCGTTGCGACGTCGCCAGGGCGGGCGGATGCGCATCCGCCGCGTCATCGTCGCTCTTCCAGGCGGCCGTCGGTGATGCGCACCACCCGGTCGGCGCGCGTCGCGACCTCGGGATCGTGCGTGATGACGACGAGGGTCAATCCGTCATTGCGCAGATCGTCGAACAGCGACATCACCTCGCCGCTCGTCGCCTGGTCGAGATTGCCGGTCGGCTCG
>SXGS01310785.1_pt1 | contig 17685 bp, 16 predicted proteins | sample 3174681 | NCBI WGS metagenome assembly SXGS01 (sample SAMN11356861, study PRJNA531348) | freshwater metagenome | isolation source: freshwater sample F1-80 | place: China: Fuxian Lake, Yuxi | collected 2017-12-25 | reverse complement strand
TGAAGGCGGAACTCCAACTGGCGGAACTCCAACTGGCGGAACTCCAACTGGCGGAACTCCAACTGGCGGAACTCCAACTGGCGGAACTCCAACTGGCGGAACTCCAACTGGCGGAACTCCAACTGGCGGAACTCCAACCGGCGGAACTCCAACTGGCGGAACTCCAACCGGCTGAAACGCCCAATGATTCGATTTCACTCTGGGAGTCGGCAGCAACTCATCGTCCCAAACCAATCCGTCGTCGATCCATTTTCGCAGGAGCGTGATCTCTGCCGACTTGAGCCGATCACCTTCCGCTGGCATCACGACTTTCGGATCGCGGCCTTCGAGCACCTCGATCACGCGACTCTTCCCGCTCTTGCCGATGACGACCAGCGGCCGGCCCGACGTTTCGCCGAGCCACTCGTCGCGAACATCCAGCCGAATTCCGGACGACGCATCGCCTCCGAGATGACATTCCCAACAACGCCGAGACAGAATTGGAAACACATCGCGGCGGAAGTCGATCGTTGCGGATGTCGTGATTGCAGGCTCCTCGGTGTTCGCGACTCCGATCATGAGACTCACCACCGCCATCACGGCACATTGCTCGATGATCGTGAGTTGTCGTGATGGCATTGGCGAGCGTCCGAAGTGGGTCGGCCTTTCCAGGCTGACTCGACAAGCGATCGACCTTGATTGGCCATTCGGGTCAGGCTGGAAAGCCTGACCGAAAAAGTCACAATCTATCGCCAGCCGGCGCGAGGATCGACCATGTTCTCGCACGCGGGCTAGCCGAGAAGGAAGAACGGTGGCGCAAATTTTTGATGGATTGACGCTGATTTCCGGACGACGATCAGTCAATCGAAATGTTGCGTCCCCTGTCTTCAAAACACTTTTTCTGCTGCTTTTCCTCGTCCGCTCGAATGCCTTCGTCCAATCGCTGCTGACCGCGTTCAATCATCATCAGACTCAGACTGAGTGTGCTGGCCGAAACGCGGCGAGTACCGCCGTTTTCAGTTGTCCATTGACGGAGATTCCGTTGCCGCCGTGAATCGTGTTGGTGCCGGTCCAATCAAAGAATTGGCCGCCAGCTTCGCGGAGGATTGGCACCATCGCGGCGGCGTCCCAAGGATTGAGCAACGGGTCGATCATCACATCGGCTCGGCCGGTGATGACGAGGGCGTGGCCGTAGCAATCACTCCAGCCGCGAGTTTCGCGCGCGACTGAGTTGATTCGATCAAAGGCTGCTTGTTTTCCGGCGACAAACCAGTTGTTGAATGATGTCGTGCAAACCATCGCGTCCTCCAGCCGAGTTATCGACGAGACGCGCGCGCGACGTGGTGCCGCTTCACCAATTTGCCACCACGCGCCGAGTTGCTTGCCCCCGAAAATCACTTCGTTCAATGCCGGCAAGCGGCAGACTCCGGCCAACAATTCGCCGTCCGCTTCGAGTCCGATTAGCGTTCCGAACAACGGGACGCCGTGAATGAAAGCCTTCGTCCCATCCACGGGATCGAGCAACCAGCGGACTCCGTTGCGGCCGGGATTTTCGCCGAACTCCTCGCCGAAGACGCCGTCGTCGGGAAAGCGTTTCGCGATGCGCTCGCGAATCAATTCCTCGGCTCCGCGATCGGCGGCGGTGACGGGTGAGCGGTCCCGCTTGAGATCGACGACCAATTCCGGGGTCAAATAGTACGACAGGATCAACTTCGCCGCCTCGCGCGACACGGCGAGTGCGAATTCCAGACGCTGAGCAATTTCAGACGGGGACATGATTCGTTTTCCGGTGAATTCGGCGATCGGCTCGAGGTTGGCTTGTGTCAGATTCTGGGGGAGTCGTCAACCTTCCGCGAGTGAGCGAGATGAACCGGGTCACCGGGGACCGGAGAATGAGAAACCGAGAATAAGGGATGGGATGGCGTTGAGTCGTGACGTCGCCCCTTCGTCAATCCTCATTTTCGATGACTCGGTTCCCCGGTTTGATCGCGGCTGCGCTGTGGTAAGTCCGCTGCGTTTCAAGAACTGCTGGCAAAAGGCTTTCCCGACTTGCTCGGCATCCCCCGTCTCTGCCGATATTATCCCCGCCTTCGTGGCGAGGGCCGTTCCGAGTTGTGGCTCCTCGCTATTGTTTTCTGAATATCCCCGGTGGGACAGCAACCTCGCACGCTGACCGTCCGCATCCGTGATCTCTTTTCGCTATGAGCCATACTGCATCCGCTTCGCCACACGACGTTCAATTGACTCCGTTTCAGGGAGGGCTGCTTTCTCGCAGTTTTCTTGGAGTACTGCTGGCTCAGTTTCTGGGGACGATCAACGACAACGTCTTCCGGTGGTTCATCGTGTTCGTCGGCGGACGAACTTGGGACAACGAAGCTCAAGCCCTGTCGCTGGGACTGTTCTGCTTCACGCTGCCGTATCTGATCTTCGTGACGATGGCCGGTTATCTCGGCGACCGCTTCAGCAAGCAGAAGGTCATCGTTTATCTGAAATTTTTGGAACTGCCGCTCATGCTGCTGGGAATCGCCGGCATCATGATGAGAAACGTTCCGTTTTTGTTCTTCGTCGTCGCGCTGACAGGATGCCAATGCGCGCTGTTCGGTCCAGCCAAATTTGGAGCGCTGCCAGAAATCCTGCGGCCTGACAAGTTGTCGGCCGGCAACGGAGTCATGGGGTTCGCCACCGTGATCGGCACCGCGCTGGGATTGGTGATCGCCGGAATTCTCGATGACAAATCGAAGATCAATTTGTCCGATGCCGTGACCATCGGGCAAGTCAGTTCCGAGGCGATCTTTCTGGTGACCTTGGCAATTATCGGCTGGTTCTGCACGCTGTTGATTGCGCCTCTGCCGCCAGCGGACCCGCATCGCAAGCTGGCGGCAAATCCGGTTGCCGAGACTTGGCACAATCTCAGCCAGTTGTACCGCAATCGGCCGTTGTTTCTCGTCGCGCTGGGGATGGGTTACTTCTGGCTGTTAGGAAGTTTGGCTCAGAACGGTGTGCTCGAATTCGGAATGAATGAACTGCAACTGTTGGACAAGACCGAGGTCACTCCGCTGCAAGCGATGCTGGTGCTCGGCGTCGCGGCGGGCAGCATTCTGGCAGGGCTTTGGTCGGCGGGAAAAATCGAGCTGGGAATCGTCACCGTCGGTGCGGCGGGAATGGCGATCAGCGCATTGCTGATGTTCGTGGTCGGTGCTCCGATTGAGCCGCCGAAGCCTGAAGCGATTGAGCAAACCGCCATTCGCCGGCTCGATCAACGACTCGCAAAAGCCAACGGCGACGCGGCAAAGGACTCGGTTCGCAAGAAACACGCGGCGGAACAGGAGAAAGCCAAAGCCAAGGGGCAAATCTCGCTCTCGGTCTATCCGGAATTTCGAACGGAGTCTGCCAAACGAGCGATCCCGTGGGCGGGAGCCTGCCTGCTGGTGCTCGGATTGAGCGCCGGATTGTTCAACATCCCGCTCGAAGCGTTCCTGCAACATCGCAGCGATCCGAAGATGGTCGGCGTGAACATCGCTGCCAGCAACTTCATCGTCTTCTCATTCATTCTCGCGTCGTCAGGGCTGTACTACGCGCTGCGGGAGGTCGTTGGCCTCAGCCCCACGCAAGTCTTCTTGGGTTGCGGTGCCGTCACTGTTCCGATCACGGTCATCGTGTTTCGCCTGATCCCCAAAGAAACGATTCGCTGTTTGGTCTGGTTGCTGTTCCGACTGATGTACAAGGTGCGTGTCTTCGGCAGCGAGCACATTCCGTCGACCGGTGGCGGACTGATTGTCGCCAATCATGTCTCCTGGTTGGACGGTTTTCTGTTGATCCTCAATTCCGAACGCCCGATCCGCATGATCGCCTGGGCCGACTACGTGACCGGCCCCTTCATCGGTTGGCTGACCCGAATGTTTGGTGTGATCCCCATCAAATCGACCGAAGGCCCGCGAGCCATCGTCACCGCGTTGAACACCGCTCGCGAGGCGATTCAAAACGGTGAGCTGGTTTGCATCTTCGCGGAAGGGAGCATCACACGCACCGGCCAATTGCAGCCGTTCCAGCGCGGTTTGATGCGGATCATCGATGGCACCAACGCACCGGTGATTCCGACTTATCTCGACGAGCTATGGGGGAGCATCTTCAGCCATCGGGACGGTCGATTCTTGTGGAAACGACCCCGCTGTTGGCCGTATCCCGTGACGATTGTCTTCGGCCCGCACCTCAAGAATCCAGACAACGTTAACGAGGTGCGGATGGCGGTCGAGAAGCTCGGCGTCGAAGCCTCGATTCGGCGACGCGATCACGAACTCATTCCCGCTCGGATGTTCTTGCGAAAATGCCGGACTGCGCACTCACGCCTGAAGGTCGCAGATTCCACCGGCCAAGAACTGACGGGCAGCAGAACACTGATCGGCACACTCTGCATCAAGCGCGCCCTCGAACGCCTCTGGCTGCAACCGAACGAACAGACGGTTGGCATTTTATTGCCGCCGTCAAACGGCGGCCTGCTGGCCAACATGGCGATCACCGTGTCAGGCCGAGTCTCCGTCAACTTGAACTACACGCTCATGGACACCGACATCCGCTACTGCATCGCGGAGTCCGGCATCCGGCATGTCATCACCAGCCGCAAGTTTCTCGAAAAGAAACCGGTCGAGTTTGATCCCGCAACGCAAGTCATCTTTCTCGAAGATGTGAAAGAGAAACTCACTGGAGCGGACAAAGCTCTGAGCGCGATCGCCGCTCATGCGCTGCCGATTTGGATCCTCGAACGCTGGCTGGGACTGACACGTCTCAAGCCGACGGACTTGATGACCATCATTTTCTCGTCGGGTTCCACGGGGCAGCCAAAGGGCGTGATGCTCTCACACCACAATATCGGCTCGAACATCAGCTCGGCCGACCAACTCTTTCAGATCAAGCGGACGGACGTGATCATCGGCGTGCTGCCGTTCTTTCACAGCTTCGGCCACACGCTGATGATGTGGCTGCCGATGAATGTCGATTGCGCCGCAGTCTACCACTTCAATCCGCTCGACGCCCGAACGGTCGGCGAACTGGCCCAGAAGTACAAAGGGACGATCGTCGCTGCCACGCCCACGTTCCTGAAGTCGTACCTCAAACGCTGCGACAAAGAGCAATTCGCAACGCTCGATCTGGCAATCGTTGGAGCCGAGAAACTCCCGGAGCAACTCGCCGAAGAATTTCACGCCAAGTTCGGCGTGACTCCGACCGAAGGCTACGGCTGTACCGAACTCTCGCCGCTGGCGGCCGCGAATGTCCCTGATCATCGCTCTCGCGAAGTGACTCAAATCGGCACAAAACTCGGCACCGTCGGACGAGCTGTCCCCAATGTCTGCGCGAAGGTCGTCGATGCCGACACGTTCGCCGAGCTGGGCAACAACAAGCCCGGCCTGCTGCTGATCGGCGGCCCAAATGTCATGCAGGGCTACCTCAATCACCCGGAGAAGACCGCCAGCGTCATTCACAACGACTACTGGTACAACACCGGCGACATCGCCGAGATCGACGACGATGGTTTTATCAGAATCACAGGGCGTCTCAGCCGCTTCTCGAAGATCGGCGGAGAGATGGTCCCGCACATTCGCATCGAAGAGGAACTGCTGAAAATCGTTGAGATTCCAGGCAGCGACGACATCGACATCAAGCTCACCGTGACCGCCGTCCCCGACGAGAAAAAAGGCGAGCGTCTGATCGTCCTCCACAAGAAGCTGTCGAATGCGGTTGCTGAAGTTCTGAAAGAATTGGGGACTCGAGGTCTGCCGAATCTTTGGATTCCATCCGCTGACAGCTTTCTGGAAGTGGAATCCATACCACTGCTCGGCACGGGGAAACTCGACCTCAAAGCAGTGAAGGATTTGGCGCTCAAGGCATTTGGGCCCCAGTGACAGCCACGGACAACTCCTTGACACCTTTCCGAACCGACCGCTAATGTTCCGCCCGCCTCAGGCAGCCGGAATTGCTGGCAACTTGAGTCAGGTTTTGCAGATCGTCTTGCCGAAGACATGCAGGCCAACCGTCACGACCGGCAACGGATTCTCACGCTGATTTTGATCAGACGATTCCGTTGGCCCAGCAACTCCCCGGGGGATTAGCTCAGTTGGGAGAGCGCTTGCATGGCATGCAAGAGGTCAGGGGTTCAAGTCCCCTATCCTCCATTTGAAGACGCTCGCCGTTACTTGCTGACGGCGAGCGTTTTTCATTGGGAATCAATGAATTAGAGCCGGCCGCGTCGATCAAACTTGTGTTCGACATGTCTGCCGAAAATCCCGTCAAAGTGACAGGAGAAGACAGCAAATCCCTCGAAAAGTCAGGGGGAACTGCCACCGGAACTGCCACCATAGAAGGCTGGAAGTTCTCCGCCCCAGCGGCGATACGTTGCCGGTTCTCGGCGGGATCGTTGGTGACTGAGAATTCCGGCAGTGATTCAACGGCCCCTTGGACGTCAAGCAAACGCGGGTCCGTGTAGACGTTCATCGTCAGGTCGAGGCTCGAATGCCGCATCGCGGCTTGAGCGACTCTTGGCGCAACTCCCGCTTTGCTCAGCATTGTGCCGAACGTGTGCCGCAAGGCGTGAACGTCGATCGTGCGGCCTCGGTCGTCACGCTTGGCGATGCCTGCCACCTTCAAGTCGCGGTCGAGAATCTTGCACAACGCTTTCGGGATTTTGAGCAGCCGCGTTGAGGCGGGTAGTTCCACGGCGACAGCATTATGACGCAAGGCAAGCACGTCCGCCGAGCCGGCCCCACAACCGGACAGACTCGCCACCCACTCCCTCAATTCGTCGGCCACGTCACGGCGAAGCGGGATCGAATTCCCTTGCCGGTTCTTTTCGTCGGCCGCGTTGAGCGTAACGTGCGGAAAATTGCTGTCGAGGTTGAGTTGTCCGACTGTCAGCGAAGCAAGTTCCCCGCGTCGCAGCCCGGTCGTCACGGCGACTTTGTAGGCCAATGCTCGTTCGATGCCGAGCCGCTCTTGCCGAGCCAGAAACGTCGGGTTGTCTTTCAGGCGTTCCCGTGCGCGTTCGACAGCGGAAAAAAGTTCGTCGAACTTGAGCGATTTGAGTTTCCACGTTGCACGGCTGCGTTTCTGCCGCGTCGCGGTGTCTTTGTCCGAAGTTTTGACCGTTTGACGTCCGAACTCAGCCAGCGGTCGCAAGCGAGCGACGATCAGCAATCGCGACAATTCCGCCTCGGTCAACGCCCGACGTTGCCGGCGCGGATCGGCCTTCTCATTGGCCTTCGGAACACGTTGCAACGGGTTCACGGCCAGCCGTCGATTCTCGACACTCCAGTTGCAGAATGTGACCAAGGCATCGCGGTGAGCGTTGCGGCTGCGAGCCGACATGCTCGGTTTGTCCGGCAGTGCCGTGGCTTGCCGAGTCAACCAGCGTTCCAACGCCTCACGCTGCAAGTCCGCCAGCTTCGTGAACCCACACTCGTCGGCTAGACGTCGCAGATATCGCAGCGTGTTGTCTCGATAAGTGCCTCCCACGCCATTGGCCCGCAGCGAAGCGTCGTAGGCATCGAAGTGTTCGGCCAACGTCATCGCCTGATGGTCGGCGATGGCATCTTCGGTCGAGGTCAACACGCCCGCCTTGACCAATTCGGCCCGGCGTTCCAAGTCCGCCAAGACGGCCCGCGCCGCGTCTTCATCCCGACAGCCGGTAGCGACTCGCCGGAGAAGCCCGCTTCCGTCCCGATAGTCCGCATAGTACGTCGGAGTTTTGACAACGATGCGTTCCTGTCCCACGAACTTTCCATCGGCGGGGACAACGACCGCAGCCGTCCGAGTCTTCCCTTTCGGCGTTGTCCAACGAGCGAAGCGTTGGGCTTTACGAGAAAAGAACGCGGCCCCGGCCGGAATTGGCTTCGTTGAGGTTCTCTTAAATACCGTTCCCATCGTTCAATCCTCTTGCTTCACCAGTGTCAGCTTGAAGTACGTCGCCAGCTTGTCGGCAACGTCGAGATGCAACGAACGCTCTCCGCGCAGAAAGAATCTCAGGCTCGCCCGTGCGACTCCGGTTTCTTGTTCCAACGTCAGCAGCGGGATATCTGCCGCCAAGATGGTTTCGCGGAGCACGTCGGACATTGTTGGCGGTTGCTGTTTCTTTTTCGGCTTAGGCATGGTGGCTCAATTATTCCAGAATCGTAGTTTTGTTGGAAGTCACTCCGGTTTGTCTTTCCAGCTTGGTCCCAAGTAGCGGTAACGGTGAGCCTCTCGGTAGCCCGCTTGTGGAAACGCGGCGAGCAGACCATCGCGAACCAGTTTCTTGAGCCACTTAGCAACGTCGGTATGGTCACGGTCGAGGGCCTTCGCAGCGGATCGACAGGCCAAAAAGAAGTTCCGCCCCTGTCCAACGGTTCGTTGCAGTTCCAGACACAGAGCCAACAAATGGCGCATGTCTAGGCTGTCATACTGCTCGGCCTCGGTTGGCCATGTTCCGGCTTTCACTTTTTGCCAAACCTCTTGGACGACATCGACGCCCTTCGGGAACTTCACGCTGTCCCAAGCGTGTTCAAAATCGGCCATCGTCTCGGAGAATGCTTTCGTCCTGATGACTGGCAAAGCTCGTTTGTGCCACTGCCGCACGATTGACTCAAGAGTCGCCAAGCCAGCGTCTTTCAACCTCGGATCGGCCTTTAACCATTGAGCCAACTCAAACACCTTCTCGTTGCGTTGGCGTTCCTTCATGGGCAGACACCGACTGATGATCGCCTCCCAAGAGTCACTACCTACAGAGAGACAGAGACCCGGAGACACAGAGTCACGGAGAGACAGAGACACAGACACCAATGGCTTCTGTGTCTCTGTAGGTTTCTGGCCTTGAAATGGCCGAAAATCGAGTCGCGGAATGTTCGACGTCGGCGGAATGATCCAACTGTATTGAGCACCCGACAGATGAATGCTCGGCGGCAGCACAACGTAGGCCCCTTCGCCTCGCAGTTCGCCGTCGCCGTATTTCTCCGTGTGGTCGAAGTCGGAGAGAAAATAGACGTGATACCCGCGTCCGGTCTTTGCGATCGGCAGCGTCTTTGCAAGTTCGGGGTTCTGAGCCGCCCAAGCGTGATAGGCCACCTCCTGATCGTAGTCTCGACAAGTCAGGCCACCGGAGACTTTGCCGAGCACGACGGCCAGCCCCAAATCTTCCCGGCGGTCGAACCAGTCGCGGAGTTGCTGTTCGTCGGCACTCTTCGATTGAAATTGCTTCCAACGCTTGAGCGCGGGGGATTTTTCGTCGTCGGTCGAGGTCGGCCGGACGATGGGAATGATCGACCAACCGAGCGTGTGATACTTCAACGCAGCCGACAACACATCGACCGCAAAGTCGTCGTTGACTACCATGATCGCATCTCCTACTGAGAGTTCGTGAGAAGATGCCGAGCAGACGTTGGCGCGTCCCCCCGGCGAATGAAGGCGATTAAATTTGAAAGTCGATGCACGGCTCGGCGGTCTCCGTTGAGCCAGCGTCGTTTCCGGGCGGTCGATTCGGATTCGACCGCAAGAACTCCCGCGTCTCAGCCAGGCGACGTTCTGCTGCGTTGCGATCCGTGAGACGCCACACCGTCTGGAGTCCGGCATGACGCGCCGGCCGCGAAGACTTCCCCACGCTATCGGCGGCGATAATCGCTTCCCGCTTCAACCCCATCGGCACGGCTGCTCGCCACCGTCCGCCAGCGCGATAATTCACAGTCAGCTTGTCCGCCGCGTCATCCATCGTCGCTAGTCCATCGGGACTCGACAGGATCGCGTCGAGAAACTTCTCTGTGTCCCGTTCGATATCGGTCTCGTGATCGAGAGCCGCACGCTGAATCCCTCGCTCAGCCCGCCGCTCACCCTTCGCTCGGCCTTCTTTTGGCGTCATTACACGGCCCTCCCGACTTGGCGGACGCGGGGGCAGCCGGCTGCAATCCAATCGGCGATGCCCGTCATCGGATCGCCGGTCGAGCGTCTGAACCTGAGAAGGCGGCCGATGCGGACTGGACGCGGCATCATGTGGGCGTCTGCCATGCGCCGGAGATGCCGCGTGGAGATGGTTGTCATGCGCGACACGGCGCGCAGGTCAAGTAGATCGGGAGCGGGTGACACCGCTCCCACGGCGGGATTCTGATTCTTCATAAGTCGGTCTCTGGCGAGCGGCAGCCCGATGCGGCAGTCACCGCGACTGCCTGCCCATCACTGCCACTCAGCAGACACCGGGGTACGCTGCGCGTACGCTCGGTATGTGTCGCGTACTATTTCACTGACCAGATGATTTTTCTTTCGCGCTCGTCTAATTCGTACACAAACTCCGCCGACTTATGCGGACGTTCGACACACTTCTCGAAGTGCGCTGCCAGCTTTGTGCCTTTGCCATCTTTACGGAGTCGTTCGTAGGTTCGATTCAATGAGTTCCGAACCGTCTTTGCCGCCTTTTGTAACTCTGTCTTGAGCGGGGCCAAGATGGCATCAATCTGTTGCTTCAATGATTTGGCTGCTGCCACATCACCGCGTTTGTTGGCCGCCTCCTTTTGCGCAATCAGTTCGCCGACTTTATCTCGCACGATTTGCGGAGCATCGTCGCCAAGAGCCGATTCAAACTGCTCGTCATACACCGACTCTCGCTCGGTGAGTCCGTCTGCGTCCCGGTCAATCGAGTCACGATCCAACACCTGTTGAGCCGAGCCAATTTTCGCCAGTTCCATCACACCAACTCGCCGAGTCGGCGCAGTCACGATCGCAATTAGCCGATCAACTCCTTCTGATCGCTCCAATGTAACCGTCTCGCTGAATCCCCGAACCTCAACGATTTCACTCCCGACGTCGAACACAAATCCATCGTCATCATCGTCCCTCGCTGCGCTCGGTGCGGCCTGTAAACTCAACTTGTTCGCGGCGTCCGACAACAGCGCGCCAGCGGAAGCCGTTTCAACTTCCGAGCCGTCAAAGCTCGACGCATGAGGGACTTGTGCCATGAGTCGCAGGAATACCGGTTGCGTCAACGCATCCTTCACTTTGCGAATCGACTTATTGAGCGTCTCATCAGCGTCCAACCACCCTCCCAGCGATCGGTCCTCGGCATAAGACCAAACAGGTCTGAATCGGGTCGATTGCCACTCATTGAGCGACACAACATTGGTCTGAAGAGTGCTTAATCCGTTCGCCAATGCTTCACTCTCGATTCCAATACTCGCACCAAAGGCGAGACAGTCGGCGCAAGATGCCGCCAGTTGCCTTTCAGCCAATTCACGTTCGCGGTGGTATTTGGCAACTTCATCCGGCGTTGCTTGGCGTTCACTTTCAAAGGCTTCATCCCTGCGAATCGCGAAAATCCGAGTCTCTCCCTCAATCAGCCGATCAACCAAAGCTCGCAATGTTTCAAATTGATTGGGTATCGCCACGCCACACCGCCACTTGAATTATCGCCCGTGGGGAAAAATCTAGTCAGCAAACGCCAACAGATGACCGTTCAAGTCGCGGGAGGTCAATAGAGTGTTCGGAGTCACGTTGCTTCGATACGCTGGCAACTATCAAGGCGTCGTGTTCGGGGACGAAAAGTTCGGCCAAATGATGGCGTGAGCCTAGACCGCTTGGGATCGTGCAAGCACGTTTCCATTCATCATGAGGAGCGTCGTGTCATGTCAGAAACTGTTTATTACAAGGACGACGACGGTAAGGTGCGAGGACCATTCTCGACATCAGAAATCAAGCAGTTGGTGACAGCAGGGAAGATCGCGCCATCAACGCTCGTTGGCCGCGACCGTAGCGGCGAATGGAAGGAAGCCGGTCGAATCAAAGGGTTCGTCTCGACTTTCAAATTGCCGACACACGCTACAGAGCACGATGCTGCGACAACGTCCGAGAGAACCACCGTTGGTCGAACCGCTTATTCGCAGGAACCACGCGATTCCCAACCGGAAGACGCCACCTTAGAGGGGCATGTATCCGAATCACTTGCGGCGAACATGGTGCAAACTCAACCCGTAGCCATTGGTCAAAAGCAAACGACGCTCTGGACGTTGAACCGAGTCACTCAATTCTCATCGGCGGCCTACGCTCTGTGGATAGCGGCCATTTTGGTAGTAAGCCTTGTTGCAAGTAACATCTATTTGATCTACCGCGTGGTCGGCGGCCAGCAAACATCGAGTGCTACAGCACCGAATAGAAATGACGCACCCATTGCTGGCCAGAAAATGGATGTGGAAAAAAAAGCACCAGAGATTCAACCGGAGAGGATCGCTCAATTGTCTGAAGCAGATTCACTCCCCAATTCGCGAATGGCCATCGTTAAAAAGTTTGAGCAAATTGTCGAGCAATTCACGCAAAATGTGAATGATTCACCGGAAAGAGTAGTGGAGCTTAAGCGAGCGAAATCGTGGACAAAACAGAAACTTAGGGCGAAAAACATTTCGTTTTCCGTACAAAAAAGCGACTCATTGATTTCGCCAATTGTCGGCACGATTACATTCGATAACGCGACACTCCAATCCGAAAATCAAAAGCCATCGAAGGACGCGGCCGAAAACGATTTCGATTTCGGGAAACCATTGGATCAAGCCTACACGGTTCGTTTTGTGTTTCCAGAAAACCAATGGGTGTTAAAGAGTCTGCAACTGGCAGGGGACGACGAGTTCTCAAAAGTTTTCAATCTACCTGAGAACCTCAGTATACTGACTGAAGTTGGTTCTAAGGAAGTCGATTACTGGGAAGCTGCGTTGAGGGCGACCGGTCGTTGATTCAGCGCTGCAATCGGGCGAAATATGAAATGCGGAGTTACGATTTTTACCTTGAACTTGAACACGTCCAGCGGTTTGATACTCAAGCGTCTCAAGCCCGACTCTCACTCGATAAGCGATTCGTTGAGCCATGAAAAAGTTGATGGTTGCTGTAGTCGCATTGGCCTTTGTGGCGGGCATCGTCCTCGGATTCTTTGGGCGTAATAAAACTGAGAAATCCGCCGAGCCGGTTGTTCATGGCAAAAACAGCGTCCAAAAGGATTCAGTCAATTCAGACAGTTCAGCACAAGAGCCGGGAAGCGGTAACGTAGCGACGTCCGCTGAGCCGCAAGTTGTCTCGGCCATCGAACAGACGCCTCGCCTAGATCAAGCAACGATCGCAAGAGCGGTTTCCTTTCAGGCTGAGAGATGCCGGCAGCTAGACGCACAAGTTGCGAGGCGTGAGATGATTCTCGACCGGACCAATCGCGAAGGACCAACTCCAAAAGACATCTTGCGCGAGGTGTTGTCATATAGGGACAAGGCTAAACGCAAGAAAGTACATTGGCGGGAATACATTCGGAATGAGATCGCCGACATCAAGCGGACGAGAGAAGACATTGCCAACAATCGAAACATTGTTTTGCCGTCCCTGAATCTTCGAGGAAACGTCGGCGACTCTGGAGTTGTCAGCATCTCAATGATGGTCTTGAACGAAGAATCGCCGACAAAATTCTATGGCCTGACACGAGTTGGCCGAGAAGAGGATGCGTATGACAACTTCGTCGTTGTAGGGTGGAGACTGAGTTCGTTGCCGAGTGGCACTGTCGAACTCCCTCGTGATATTGCCAAATTGGGGCCGCGTCCAAGCCCAAGCGTCCGTGTATTTGACATCAAGGATATTCACACCGCGATTCAAGGAAGCCTGTCGAGTCGCGACGTTCCGACTGGTCCCCAAGTTCGCGATGTTGGCTTGCGTGGAGTCGCTCGCATTAGCTCAACGACGATGGTGAAGAATGCTTGGGGAGCTACCGTTGGCGGATCACGCGAAAGCCGAGTGATTGAATTCGTTTGCACCGAAGACGAACTCAAACAAGCCGTAATGGCGGCGAGAGAGGTTGCGAAAAAAAATGATGTAGGTCCGTCACCTCCTGTTCCCAACAAAACAGGCTTGCCATTTCCGACAATAACGCTCCCCAAAACAACTCAACTCGATGACGCCAATCGTTCCAATGAGCCACCATCCAAGCCCGCCTCGAAATCGGACTCCTCAAAACAGGCGGCGTCTCCAAAATCCGCTTTCTCGAAAAGAAGCGACGATGATGTCGCCGCCAAGGTAGAGTTGAGAAAGGAGGCTGACGACGAAGCCAAACGAAAAGTCGCAGATGCCGCAGCACATAGGATGCGCGGCTTGGAGCAACTTGAAGCCAAGAATTACCCACGAGCGATTGAAGCCTTCTCGAAGGCCATCGAATTGTCGCCCTCAGCCGATAATTACTCCGACCGAGCCATCGCGCACTTCAAAGCCGGGCATGTCGCGGAGGCGAAAGCTGACAGCGAAATGGCGGAGAAATTGCTTGAGGGAACTCGGACGAAGGAAGTCCCGAAAGCCATAACAGATTCAATCGAGGCATTAACACGGGCCATCCGAACGAAACCAACGGCAGAAGCCTACGCGAAGAGGGCGACAGCACATTTCAAAGCCGGTAATTTTTATCAAGCAGATTTGGATAGGGAGACGTCCGAACGACTGGCGAAATCTGCCGTCAAATAGCCAACTCGGTTTGAATGAGCTATCTCAAGCATCCGTTGTTGCAAGTTTCTTTTAACCGTCCGCTCATTCTCTTCGCATGATCCCGTTCGATAGCCCTGAGAGCCTTGATGATCAAACGCAACCGGCGAAGCCTAGCCAAAAGTGTCCCGGAACTGTCAAAGAGCATCCCATACATCTTTGCTTCGTCTTTCCGCAGGGCATCGACACGAGCATCGTGCTTTTGAGCCGAGCGGTATTGCAAGCCGTGGCAACTGCGACACGCTGGCGCAAGTTCTTGTTCCGTGACAAACAAAGTCCGTGCTCGGCGACTGCATCGCGGACAACAAAACCAGAACCGGACGCCCCCGAAGTTTGGAGATGTGGTTGTCAAAACAAGTCGTGTCCGTCGTCGTTCGTTCCCGCGCTGCAACTCGATAGCCAGTTCGTCCGCGCCGGCCGATTGGCTTGTAAATGCGTAGCGTGCCGTCGCGATTTCAGTCGGCCCCAGCGTCCAAATGAGCCTCCCACTATCACCATGCCGAAACACCGCAGACCGCCGCAAGTCAGCCGCGTCGATTCTCAGGCTTTGCTCAACCAGCGAGGCCCGCGTCCGCTTCGGACGTTTTTCGAGGCGATTTCCTAAACCAATAGGGAATAGCTCCACGATCGCGCCCTCAAGTTGATTTTTACGCGAACTCGTCCACCACGGAGAAGACTTTGATTGATGCAGCCAGAGATTGAACTTTTGCCAGCCGATTGCGTTCGTGATTGTCGCAATAGTGCTCTCCTCAAAAAAAGATCAACCAAATTGCCATGACTTCCGCCGACCAATGCTCCCGCCGAGCCAGCCGAACACAAAGATTGCCGCCACCCTCCCCCCCGGCTCAGGCTCAGCATCCGGCAAAAGAATCCGTCGAGGCAGATCGCCTACTTCGATTCAGCGGGCACGGCATCTCGCTCGGCCATCAACCGCCGCACCGCGTCCGCCTTCTCAGCATCCGACAGCGGCAGCGCAGCAATCATCGCCAGCGCGGAAGAGAACGAATCCCCCTTGATCGGCAGCGACTCCGGCTTGCTCGAAATCACTCCATCGACCACTTTGCCAGTTCTCATTTTCTGAGAACGACTGCCACCAGAACTGCCACGGCGAGAACGCCGTTTCGCAACTCGTATACTTTCAACACTTAGAACCCCAGCATTCCCGCATGGCATGCAAGAGGTCAGGGGTTCAAGTCCCCTATCCTCCACTTTGTCCTGAAGTTAGTTACCGAAACGAGTTACGTTACCTGCCGACGTTCGGCAGTGCGGTGAAAAGCCTGTTTGATTCGTGGAACCGTTCCACGAAACGAAAAGGAACCGCACGATGCCACGTCAAAAGAACGCAATTCCCAGCTATTTGTTGCACAAAGTCAGCGGGCGAGAAGCTCAAGCCCGCGTCAGAATCGCCGGGAAGGAATTCCTTCTCGGTCGCTACGGGAGCGAGGAAAGTCGAATCCGTTACGGCGAACTCATCGCTAAGTTCGCATCCGGTGTCCCGATTGATCCCCTCGCCGGTCAAACGATTCGTGGAACGAATCGTGGAACGGACTCAGACGATCCCGGCCCCAGCATCGCCGAGTTGATTGTTGCGTTCCTGAGCCATGCCGAGCAGCACTACGTCAAGAACGGCAAGGCGACCAGCGAGCAGCATTGCATCCGCTCTGCGGTTCGGCCGCTCCGCGAGTTGTACGCGCTGGCTCCCGCGAAGGATTTTGGACCGCTGGCGTTGAAGGCGGTCAGGGCGAACATGGTGGACTCAGGACTGGCGCGGAACTCGGTCAACGCCGCTGTCGGGCGCATTCGCCGACTGTTTCGGTTCGCTGTCGCCAACGAGATGGTGCCTGTCGAGGTTCTCACGAAACTCGAAGCTGTGTCCCCGCTGCTGGCGGGACGGACCGAAGCGCACGACCTGCCACCGCGAACGGCTGTTGCTCAAGACAACATTGACGCTGTGAAGAAGCAGGTCCGGCCATTGGTACGCGACCTGGTCGACGTGCAACTGCTGACTGGTGCGCGGAGCGGTGAACTCTTGGCGTTGACCACCAGCATGATCGACCGAACGGGCGAAGTCTGGAAATCAAAACTCGCCGATCACAAGTGTCAGCACAAAGGGAAATCGCGAACCCTGCACTTTGGACCGAGGGCGCAATTGATCCTCACCAAGTATCTCTCGGCCGATCCTGACAAGCGGTTGTTTGGGATGACTCGCACCGCCTACTGCCGAGCGATTACACGCGGCTGCGAACTTGCCTACGGGATGCCGGACAAACTGCGAACGATTCCCAAAGACGTATCAACCGCAGAACGAGACGAACGCCGCCGGCTTGCTGCGGAATGGCGAGCGGAACACTGCTGGTCCCCGCATTGGTTGAGACATACGGCGGCAACTCGTGTTCGTGAGCAACTCGGAATTGAGAATGTGCAATCGCTTCTCGGCCATTCAACCGCCGAAATGAGTCGGCACTACTCGGCCAAGATGGATGCGCTCGCGACAGCAACGGCGGCAGCGTGTGGTTGAGCGATTACACTGGCTCACGACGCGGGATAGGAGGCATCCGAAAAGCCGATATCCTGAACGGCTTCCCGCGTTGTTTTTCATCAGGACTCGGCATCAGGAGGCCGACATCATGGCGAAGAAACGAGCAACCAAGGCGGATCACGGCAGCAAGGGACAACCAACGACTTGCCTAATGCTCTGGCACATCGCCAACAAGAACCTCGCGGCTACGTTGCAGTGCGGCGGGGAGACGTTGCAGATGACAGACATCTTGCTACTGAGGATGCGAATTGAAGGCGTCGCCAATCTTCTAGTCAGGTTGGCATCGGAACTCGGCTACCGCTTCGCTCCGCTCCAATGGCGAGAAGTTCCGCCGGAAGCCGGACCGTGGGATTGGTTGGATTGGGTCACACAGGATCGTCAGCGGTGGTTGGACGACATCCAAAGATTCCTGAGTACAGCAATCTTTGAACGTGGAGAATTGCCGCTGGGCTGGGAAGGCGAGTATCCGCTTCGCCCTCTGGACTCGCGCGAAGTGTTCACACAATGGTTGGAGGAAGTCATCGCATCAATGGCCAAGTGTCAGTCAAAGGTAGTCACCCGCGGCGTTGCGTGGTGACAAAGTGTCAGTCAAAGGTAGTCACTGTTTGCGGTGCTTGTTTTTTGGCTTGTAGTCGATGGTTTTGATCTTGGGGTGGTCATGTGGTTCACGG
>SXGS01548195.1_pt1 | contig 17686 bp, 17 predicted proteins | sample 3174681 | NCBI WGS metagenome assembly SXGS01 (sample SAMN11356861, study PRJNA531348) | freshwater metagenome | isolation source: freshwater sample F1-80 | place: China: Fuxian Lake, Yuxi | collected 2017-12-25 | reverse complement strand
TTTTCAGTAAAAGTCGCTGAATTCAAAAGAAAACTAAAAACAGAATTGAAAATTATAAAAAAAGAAAATAAATCGATATTTGGATATGGTGCACCAGCAAAAGGAAATGTTCTGCTTAATTATTGCAACATAGATACTAGCTTTCTTGATTATGTAATAGATACAACTCCGCTAAAACAAGGAAAATACACGCCTGGTACACACATACCGATTTTTCCACCTGAAAAAATTTCGGACAAGGGAGATGGCCATATTGCATTACTATTAGCTTGGAACTACGAATCTGAAATTTTAGAAAAGGAAAAACAATTCAGGAGAAAAGGAGGAAAATTTCTAATCCCAATTCCAACTCCAACAATAAAATAAAAAAAATTTAAGATATGTTAAATAATTACAAAAAATCACAACAAGTAAATCTTGACTGAAATTGTTTTAGTTGATAATATTCTAGATATTGATGTAATCCCGCAGAAATTATTCCAAAACAAAAATGTAAAGGTTTTCTCGTTAAGTTTAGAGGCTCATGACAAACTTGAATCTAATAAAATTATACATGATATAGCTGATGAATTGCTTACTGAGGATGAGAGACTACAATTGTTTGATAAAAGTCTGGAATTTCTTTCATGGCCATCACGAGTTTCTTCGGACGATCTAAAATTTGAGGGGGTTAATCTACTTCAAATTTTTGATACACATGAATTTCATTCATATCTCATGCCTAATTTGGTTAAATTATTAACTGTAAAGCGTATAATTGAAAAAGAAAACCCCACAAAAATTATCTGTACCAATTCACTATCAAACATTGTTCAATCTGTTATTCATGATAGCATTGAAACAGAATTTTTTCCGAATAATGTTAAACAAAAACTACTTTGGGATACAATCACTATTAAATATAATCTGGGTTCAATTCCAATCTCAATTAATTTATCGAAAAATAATTATTTAAAAATTAAAAAATTTGTGGAATCTATATTAGGGTTTTTCTATGGTTTCTGGATAGATCGTAACAGCCCAAAACAAAAATCAATTATATTTTTGGAGTTTAACACTGAGTATTTCTCAACTCTCTTAAAATCATTGAAAACCTATGACGGCAATGTAATCTTGGTTAACCGAAGGAGATCAGCAGTATGGAGTTTGACTGCTACTAATATAGTAAGAAAATCTGATTGTAAAGTTCTAAATTTTGACAATATTTTAAACGAAGATGAAAAACGTAAAATTCATCTGCTAGTTGATGAATATGCAAAAAAAATAGAAAAGCTTTGGGAAAATTCCAAATTTTTAAATGATGTTTTTCAGGTTGAAGATTGCAGTTTCTGGAATGTTATTAAAGCAGTCATTATGAAAAAATATTCTGAAAAATTATCTGAATTCATTTTTTTGGTTTGTAGTGCAAAAAATATTTTTAAAAATATGGATGTCCGGTGCATTGTATCTCTTAATGAAATAGGTGAGACAGAGAAAGCTTTTCTTGAATTTAACAATAAAAAAATTCCATCAATTTTACTAGAACATGGTTTTGTAGAACGAGTTGACAATACTAAACGATTTGATCAATTACTTTATGTTCATTTTAAAGACAATATTGCCGTATGGGGAGATAAAAAGAAAGAATATTTGATTCATGAATATGGTATTCATTCAGATAAAATTATTGTTACAGGAAGCCCAAGACACGATGTTTATTTCAATTCAAGAATAAAGAAAAGTCAATCTCAAGAAATCACAGTTCTGTTGGCACCAAATCCTATAACTGAAATTTCTGGTCTTGCTAGTACCAATCTTGAACTAAAATTTAAAAATACTATTAAAGAAATTATTTCAATTCTTAAAAAATTTGATAATGTCAAAATTATTGTAAAATTACACCAAATTCAATTAAAACATAATCGTGAAATCTACTCATTAATTAAAAAAATCGATAACACAATTTCTGTTTATTCTTCCGTATCTGTCATTGAAACAATCAATAATGCAGATGCCATCATAGTTATCTCGTCAGAAAGATTTGGTACATCTACAATACTTTTAGAATCAATAATTTTAGGCAAGCCTACAATGAACATTATTTTAGATGATAAAATACCAGAATTTACCCATGTAAAAGAGAAAGCAATTCTGACAATATCCAATAACTCTGATCTGGAGAAAAATTTTAAAAAAATCTTGTTTGATACTGATTTTAGAAATGAATTGATAAAGAATGCAGATACTTTTATGGAAAAATTCATGAGTTTTAGAGGAAATGCGTCAGAAAGATTTGCCTCTATTTTGAAATCGTTTTAATTTTTAATATGATTATGGCAAGGTTTTTTAGAAAAGTCATAAACAAAAGATCATGTTTAATGATAAGAAAATTCTAATTACTGGTGGAACAGGATCATTAGGTCAAGCACTAACACAAAGGCTTTTACAAAAAAATGTAAAAACAATCAGAATTTTGAGTCGAAATGAAAGTAAACAAATTGAAATGGAGTCAAAATTTAATGATGATCGTTTAAGATTTTTCTTAGGTGACATCAGAGACAAAGAACGACTAGTTAGAGCCACTGAGGATATAGATTACGTATTTCATGCAGCAGCTTTAAAGCATGTTCCAAAAATTGAATACAACCCATTTGAGGCAATCAAAACAAATGTAATTGGTTCACAAAATGTAATAGATGCATGCCTTGAGGCAAATGTAAAAAAAGTTATTTGTATTGGAACCGATAAGGCAGTATCGCCATTAAACACTTATGGTGCTACAAAACTTCTCATGGAAAAATTGTTTGTAACTGCAAATAATTACTTGGATCCAAAAAAACATGCCACCAAATTCATAGCTGTACGATATGGAAATGTTTTAGGTAGTAGCGGCTCTGTTGTTCCAAAATTTATAGAGCAAATAAAAAATAAGAAAAAAATTACAATAACTGACAACCAGATGACTCGATTCAGTATAACCATGAACGAAGCACTAGATTTTATTTTAAAAGCTACCGAATATGGTCAAGGTTCTGAGATATTTGTCCCAAAAATACATGCTTATACGATTTTTGATATCAAAAAAGCCTTAACTGAAATTTTGGGAGATTATGGGGAGGAAATAGTAGGAATAAGACCAGGCGAAAAACTACATGAAACTCTGATCAATAGTGAGGAAATTCGATATAGCTGGGAATACAAAGATCTGTATATGATAACAAATCCTCTTTACCCAATGTTTCATCCAACTGTGATTAATGATACATATCAAGGAATTAAAAAGATAGACAAGTTTGAAAGATATTCTTCAGATTTAGTAGAGAAAATCCCAAAAGATGAATTAAAACAGATTTTAAAAAAATCTGAACTTTTATACTAAGATCAATCAGATGATCTCTTCAAATTCATATGTGTATTGAATTAATTTAAAACCATTTTTTTTGAAAAATTTTTGTGAAGCTGTATTTTTTGGGCTAACATTTGCCAGATATCGTTTTCTTGGATTTATTTTCATGAATAACACTAGCGATTCTTGACCAACATTTTTACCTTGAAATTGTTTTTTAAGAAAAATACCAATTTCATTATTTTTTGATAAATATATTGATCCGATCTTTTGTTTACCATATTCAATTACATTCCATTTTGTATAAGGTTTTGATTTTACAAATTTTACATGTTCAGAATATATAGGCATTTTTTTATGAGATATGTTCATGTTTGGATTTCTTTCTTTTAGTAGATTATATAAAAATCTAAAATCTGATTGATTGACATTTCTCAATCTGACTGACATTTTTCTCATTTATCTTTTTGATAAAATAACATAAAACAGTTTAAATCTTTGCTTACTATGGATTCCATAATGAAAACCACTGTTGTGGCTGAAATTGGATCCAATTGGGAAGGCAGTGTTTCCAAAGCAAAACAAATCATCAAAGAATGTAAAGATGCTGGTGCAGATGCTGTAAAATTTCAGATGTGGAGAGCCAAAGATCTCTATTCCAACACACATCCACAATGGAATGTAATAAAAAAATCTGAACTAACATTTGAAAAAGCAGCACAAATTAAGAAAATATCTGATGAGTTAGATATAGAATTTTTTTGTAGTGTCTTTTATCCTGAAGGAGTTGAGTTTCTTGAATCCCTCAAAGTAAAGAGGTACAAAGTTGCTTCTAGAACTTGTTTGTTAAAAGACCCATATTCATTTGAAACATTAAAAGCAAAAGCAAAGACTGGAAAACCTATCATAATAAGTATGGGAATGGGCGGTAGTCAAGAAAAGATTAAAAAAATCTTTGCAAGAAACAGAACAACATTTTGTTATTGTATTTCTGATTATCCATTAAACTTCAATAAAATTAACTGGAAGGAGGCACTAAAATTTAATGGTTTTTCAGACCATACGTTAGGTATTACTGCGTCTATATTATTTACAGCTTTTAAAAAACAAAAAAATTCATCATCTGTATTTATTGAAAAACATGTAAAAGCAAAAAATTCTAAAGGACCAGATGCATCAACATCCATTGATACTTCACAGTTAAAAGAATTAGTTGCTCATATTCGAATTATTGAAAAAAGTAATTTCAATTAACTTGTAAAATTTCAGGATTTATCGAGAGTATTATGCTTTTCTATACTTAATCTTCATAGTAAGTTCCCAATATGCTGCTTCTTTTTTTGTTAATCCTTTTACATATCTATGACATCGAACAGAACCGTTCCTTATTGTCACTCCGCCCATGGAATAATCTCCTCTAACTAATCGTTGTATTGTATAAGTTGGAATTTCTATTCTTAAATCGTATTCATTGTTTATCTCATCATTAGAAGTTTTCTCTGGCATATTGTGCCAAAAATGTGATTTTACTCCCCTAGGATCTACAATCACCCATAGAACCTTAAAAGAATCATCTTGCCAAGATGACGTTAATTCATCAAGCGTGTTTCGAAATATCTTTACATCAGAATCAAATGGTAAGTTGATGTATTTCCTTTCTTCTCTTTCAACTTCTGCAACTTTTTCACGCATTTCCACTGCATATGCAGCAAGATTCTTTCTTGTATATTTTTGAGGTGTTATGCTAATTACAACATTCCCATCATTAACATTCATGAAATCCTCTGGACCCATAACGTGAACAGTAGAATTTGGTAATGTATGATTGACAAGTTTTGCATATTCATTTTTATCTGCATAGTGAAGATCATTTGCAAAGTATAACCCACCTAAATAACACATATCAGACGCATACGGAACAATTGTTTTAGCATTAAGAGCTTTAGCAACATCTACACTATATTTTGCTGAGGAATCGATTTTCTTCTTTGATAATTCCATCATGGTTTCTTCTGGAAAATCAAAAAAACCAGGAAACATACCAGTTTGTGTATTTATGGTGAACAAAACATCTACATCGTATTTTCTTCCTAATCTTTCCGCCTCATTGACTGACATGAGATTGTCTGTTTGACAGAACACTGTTGAACCATCACCTTTTAGAACTATTGATGAATCATCATCACCTTTATCATTTCTAATCATATCTAGAGTTATACCTGGAACTAATGATGTTGACTCATCATGTTGCATCACTTTTACATCAGTAAATCCTACTGCTTTGATCGCCCTTTCAAAGTATGGTTTATCAAAATCTGATATTATGACTTTGGTATTTTTTATTTTGGGAGGTAACCTGTTGATTGACTCCATTTGAAAATGATCTTCATGTGCATGAGAAAAATATAGGAAATCAATATCTGTGAATGATTCAGGAGTTCTTTTTGGTGGTGGATAATGCCAATGTGCTCCAGCCCAACAAGAACCAACTAACCAAGGATCTGTTAGTATTCGTATACCTTGAATTTCAATCAATAAACAAGCATGAGTGATATAAGTAATTTTCATAACTTCAATTTTAAACTGCATGATTTAAAAGCTCTCTTAATTATCAAAAAATAACTTGGAAAAATCTAATTATATATTTGAAAACTTTAGCTTAACCAAGAAATATCGTCAAGACCTTATCGAGTTTTTGAAACATAATGCTAATGCTGAACATGGAGGATACCGATTATTTGACGGTACATACACGCATTTATTACAAATTCCTGAAGAACTAGCTGATTTTATAATTTATTTAAAAAAAATAGAAAAAACAAGAGGCAAATTTTGTAATATGTTGGAAGTAGGATTTGGTAATGGTTCTACTAATACAATACTGAATAAATTTTTTAAATTTGAAAAGATTGTAGTTGTAGACAATTTTTCAACAAATACATCAAATAGTACTGTTGTGGCTAATCTGAGAAATAAGAATTTAATTATTTTATGTGGAGATTCAACTTCGGAATGGTGTATTAAGAATGCAGAAAAATTGGGCCCATTTGATCTTGTTTTTATAGATGGAAATCATCAAGATCCTTTTGTTCAAAAAGATTTTGAAAATTTTGGTTCTTTAATTAGAAAAAATGGCTTTATTGCACTACATGATATTGCTTCTAAAGAGTGGCCAGATGTATCAAAAAGATGGTCTGAAATTAAAAAGAATAAAAAATTAAATCATAAAGAATTCATATGTGATGATTATAAAATTCAGTTTGGAATAGGTTTGGTCTCAGAAACCAAATTTGTTTAATTTTTCTAGTTATTCTAATACTGCATATGACATTAGAGGGGCAAATTCAAAGCGTTCAATTCTCAAATTTCTAATTCCTACCTCTTCTAAAACTGCCAAAGTTTCTCCTGGCCATTGATCTACATTTATTTCGTCAAATGCAATGATTGCACCCTTTGGCATTCTGGGAATAAAATTACGTAATGCTACTCTTGTAGGTTCATAAAGATCAAGATCTAAATATAACAAACTTACAATCAAATGTGGATTATCTTTGATGTATTTTGGAATTGTTTTTCGTACATCTCCTTTCACCAATTCAATTTTTGGTATGTGATTAATGAATCTGTTTGAATCAAATAGTTCTATGCATTTTTTCAAATCATTGAACGAATTGATATTATATCCACCTTTTTTCATTTGGCTGTTTGGCGTTCGTGTGGAATCAGTTTTTGAAACTGCTGGAAAACCAGAAAATGTATCAAAACCGATTATCTTTCTAGTATAATTCACAGGTTCGATAATAGAACTAAAGTGTGCAAAGCTCATCAATCCTCCACCAAATAACACCCCACACTCTACTATTGAACCATTTACATTTTTGATTTTTTTATAAATTTCATATTTTGCTAAAAAATTTGTTAAAGATTGTCTAGTGACATACTTTGGAAAATTTGCCAATCTGTCTACAATCGTATCATTACTATCAAGAAAATATTGTTCTAATTGTTTAAAAAATTCAAATTGTCTTCCACCCAAATTTGCATTATCATTAAGTTTAGATATTTTTTTCATTCTTAAATTTAGAAATCTAAACGCAATATATAAGATCTGATGGACATATCATTCTTTTTCAATTTTTATTAAAATATGTGGGTTTTTTTTCATTTCTTCTGTGGTTCTTTTGTAGACGTCATTTACATTCATTATTTTTATTTCGCTTTCTCCAATGATTATACTCTTTACAATTCCTTCTTGTTCCATAATTGACCCCATTTTATCTACTGCATTTTGAACTCCTCTTTCAATATCTCTTACAAAAAGAACAATTTTACCATCTTGTTTAACATCATCATAATTTGTAATACTACCTTTGAATTCCTTGAAATATCTGTAATCACATCCTTGGGTTTCTTCAATATGGTGAAAAAATGTCATTGATTCATTATACGCCAACCCTATGATCATTATTTTAGCATCTAACTCTCGTAATTTTGCAAAAATTGAATTTGGACCAAAGGAATGTTCACTTCTCAGATTTGCTAAATAATCTCTATGTTTTCCAAGTATTGCAAAAGAAAAGACTGGATCGAGGGTTCTTTTGCTATTTGAATCTGTTCTAACCAATTCGCTGATTATTCCCATTTTAGATGGTGTTTTTTTTATATCGAATGGTTTTCCATCACAGAAATCATAGTTAAAAGTAGGAACGATTAGAGTTCCATCATCTGTTAGAATTGAACTTATTGCATCAATTACCGTTTGTGGTCCTCCTTCTACACCTCCAAATGATTTGTAAGAACTATGAACTAGCAACACGTCTCCACTAGTAAGTCCCATCTTCTGGAAATTCAAAACAAGTTCATCAAAACTAACAGTCATTTTTCAATTTTCTGAAGCAGTTTTGAATTTATTAACATCTTAATACTAGTTTGAAGATCTTCTAACGCTATGCCTGATCTTTTTGAGATATCCTGAATTGTATTATTTCCATCAGAGAGATTTAAAATCCAAAAAATTGTAAATTCAATTTTCCTTTGTTTCATAGTACTTTCCTGTCCTCCTATCTGATGATATATTCCCCTTTTACCTAATTGAGGTTCACATTTAGGGTTTAAGTTGAGATACTTATCTGATTCTGACGTTTTATTTTCACTTTGATTTTTTAAATTTTTGCTGATATTTGATTTACTATTTTGTAAATGCAGATGAAAATTATTTTCCAATTCAAATAAAACTAAAATGTATGTGGTAAATGATTCTGCTAATGATTTCACACTCATAAAATTAAGATTATCTCCAGATGTGTGATATTCTGGAAACTCATTTGATCCATAGATTGAACGAAATAATGATCCTACTGGCAAATTAAATCCAGGTGAACAAAATTGGCGTTCATCACTACCCCATGGAAAAAAATCCAAAACCCTGAATTTTTCACCTGATTTTTTCAAGATATTTTCTACAGTTTTATCGATTTCCTCATCACTATTCCTAGTTCTTTTATATGTTAAAAATCCAGAATCTCCTAAACACGTTGCAATTAAACCATGTTTAATTTTTGAAATACGAGTTTCATTAATGTGAAGCCATGTTATGGCACCAATGGTTTCAGGTATAAATAAAAAACGAATTGAATAATTATTTTTAAAATTCTGCATATATTTTGCAAGCATAGTTAAAAGAACTACTCCTGAAAGATTGTCATTACACATTGAAGGATGACAAACATAACATGAAAGAAGAATCTCATCTTCACTTTTGCCTGGGATTAAATATTCTCCATAGGTAAGACTTCCGCTGTCTAATTTAGAATCAATTACAACATGATATTCTCCTTCTTTAAGGCCAACAAATTGATTATGTGACATACAAAATCCCCAACTTTCTGAATAGTAGGATGTGACATATGGAATAAGATCTGGTTTTTCAGGAATCGTATGTATGTGATTTTTCAATTCTGATAGAGACATTTTCTGGTTTATATGCGTACTATAATTTACAACATGAAGGTTTGATTTTTTAAAATCTACAATTTTTTCTCCATTTGGATCAATTATGTATGCATCATGAATGTTCCATTCCTTTGGGATTGTCCAGTCATACACTTTAGTCCCAGATGGAACCTCATGAGTTTCCAAAGAAATATGTTTTTTAATGATTTCCAAAGTTTGCCTTACTCCATTTCCAGTAATGCTTCTACAGATTGGGAAAAGTTCTTCCATCAACTGAAACATCTCCTTACCAATTTCTGATGATTTTTTTTCCAGTATTTTAAAATCATTTGAATTCATATCTCTTCGTATTACTTTCAAATCAACTCATATTGAGTTATTTACAGTTTTGATGATTTTTTCAATATCATCTCCAGTAATGTTTGGATGAGTTGGCAATGTGACTATATCTTTGCCAACATCTTCGGTTATAGGCAGCTTGATTTTGGATTTGTAAAAACTAAATGTATGGATTGGTTTGTAGTGAATACCGGTCTCGATCCCTTTTTCAGATAATGTTTTTCTAAATTTTATCCTATTTTTGACCCTAATCCAATAAAAATGATAAGAACATCCTTTGTCAAAAGGCATTTTGTTTTCTAATGAAATTTCATCAGAATATTTTCTTGCAATTTTTCTCCTTTGATTGTTTGTTCTGTCTAATTTTTTCAACTGTGCTAATCCTATCGCTGCAGAAAATTCATTCATGTAATAATTCCACCCCATGTTTTTAACATCATAATCCACACCTTTTCTATTAGTGATTCCACACCATCTTTTCTCTTTAAGAATTCTTGCAACTTCTTTGTAGTCATTTCTGTTAATTGATATCAAGCCTCCAGTTGGCATTGCAAGGTTTTTGACTGGATGAAAACTAAAACACACCAATTCACCATGACTGCCGATTTTCTTATTTCCATATGATGAACCAGCAGCATGTGCGGCATCTTCAACTAGATGAATTTTATATTCCCTACATAATTTGGAGATTTCTGCAAGATTCGATGTCAATCCACCAAAATGCACTGGTAGAATTACCTTGGTTCTTTTTGATATTGCTTTTGAGATTTTTTCAGGATCTACACACAATGTATCCTTATCAATATCTACAAACTTTGGAATGCCCCCATTTTCTATAACTGCATTAGCAGTTGCTACAAAAGATAATGATGGAAGAATTACTTCTTTATTTTTTATATCGTACATGGATAATGCTAGATTGAGAGCTGCAGTTCCACTGTTTAATGCAACACATATTTTCGAATCTATGTACTTTGAAAACTCTTCTTCAAATTTCTGTACCTCACCGGTACCTGCACCTGATGCCCAAAAATGACTATCTAAAACCCGTTTTACTGCAATCTTTTCAGATTTGTCAGTATATGGATCGAATAACTTAATTTTGGCCATCTAAAGTTCCATTATCTTTCTGAGATTTAAGATAGTGTTCATCTTTTTTTAGGGATGAAAGATGTCCGTCATGTTTAACATTTTTATTAATTTCAAATATTTCGGGTCTTTTTTTGTATAATTCAATCACATCTTGGATCAATATTGGCCTTGCAGAAATATTTTTTACTATTTCTTTTACTAGTTTAAGATCTTCTATTCTGTCCACAGTGTATCTGAGATATGAAAGATCCTCTTGATATTGTGTATTGATTAGTGTGAATCTGTTTTGTGGATCGCGAATAAACGGTGTGACATGCTCTCTCTCAGAAGGTTTTTTTGCATTATTCCATGCTTTCTCAAGACTCTTAAAAGAAAAAACCTCGACTTCTGTTCCATAAGGAAATGTTCTCTGTAACGTATTTGTTGCAAAATCACACTTGTTATTTTTATAATCATCAATTACTAAGTCAATAACATTTGGATCAATCAGTGGGTTATCTGCTGTAATTCTTACAATATTGTCTATGGCAAACTTTTTTGCACACAGATAATATCTATCTAATACATCCTCTGAAGATCCTCTGAAAAACTCAATTTTTTGTAAAACTGAATGCTCACAAATTACATCATCCTCAGTTAGGTTTGTTGTAGCAACTATGATTTTTTCAATTTTTTTAGAAGATTTCACTTGATTTATCACATAATCGATAACTGTACTGTCATTATCGATTTTTTGCATTACCTTTCCTGGTAATCTGGTTGAGCCTGTTCGTGCTTGAATTATACATCCAATCATTCCTATCTATTTTAGACTGGTGTATGATATGAAAATACTTTTACATGTTTTCTAACAATTAATTTTAATCAAATTATTTGAATAGTTTATGTATTTTAGATTAATTTTAATCTGTTTTTCTTAAATAATCACCATTATGTTTTAAGTAAATGCTCAATCTCTATTACGCATCAAATTCATTTTTTAGATTATTAGTTTGATTGTGATGATAGATTTAGCTGGCAAAACTGCAGTAGTTTTTGGTGGTAATGGTGACGTGGGAAATAATTTGATTCAAAAATTATTTTTACATAAGATAGATTTAGTTTACACCTCATTTCATACTAACTTTAATAACATTTTAGAATTAAAAAAAAATCATGGTGATAAATTATCTTTTCATCAAGTTGATGTAAGAGACTACATCGCAGTTGAAAAATTTGTCGAAAATATTCAACAAATAGATATTGGCATAAATTGTGTAGGAATAATTGAAGATCATTCAGTTTCTAACTTACAACTTGAATCTTGGAATAATGTTATTGAAACAAACCTAACTGGTGCTTTTAACACTTCTAAATCATTATTTAAAAAAATGAAATCTGCGAAACAAGGTAAAATAATAAACATATCTTCTATTGTAGGTATCCAAGGTGCATTTGGACAATCTAATTATGCTGCTTCAAAATCTGGCATACTTGGTTTAACAAAAACATTGGCTATTGAAGGTGCTAAATACAATATTCTTGTAAATTGTGTGGCTCCAGGTTATGTAGAATCTAATATGACCAAGAATATCCCACAACACATTCTAAATAATATCATTCAAAAAATTCCTTTACAAAAACTAGGTACACTTGATGATGTTTCAAATACTATTTTGTTTTTATCTTCTGATTATTCTAGTTATATTACAGGTGAAACAATTCATATCACTGGAGGCCTTTGACAATTATTTCAAATACCTTTACATATTTTCTAACAATTAATTTCATTATCTTATTCATTTAATTTAGAAGATTTTTAATCTCTTCTAGTCCATATTTTGGCAAATATTTCAGTTCTTTTTTTGCAAGAGATATATCTGCCTGACTAAACTTAATGTCTCCTTTTTTTGCATCATTGTAAATGATCTCCAAATCTTTTCCAGATAAAGAAATCATAAATTCCGCAAGTTCTTTTACCGTGATTGTTTTTCCGCTAGCAATATTATATGTGCCATTTTTTCCATTTTCTATTGCATCATAAATTGAATCAATTATATCTTTTATTGAAACAAAGTCTCTTGTTTGCATACCATCTCCAAATATCTCAAGTGGTTTGTTTGCTGCAATTCTTTTAATGAATTTTGTTATAACTCCCGCATATTCTGGTGATTGTCCATCTCCGTAAATATTGAAAAATCTCAAGATAATACAATTGATGTTGTGTTTTGCAATGAATTCATTTATTTCCTGTTCCATCATAATTTTACTTTCTCCGTAAGGAGAAATTGGATTTGTCTTTGAATTCTCAGTTAATTTAACATCAGGCAAACCTTCTCCATAAACTGCAGCGGACGAGGCCACGATTAATTTTTTCACATGGTTTTTTTCACAGGCAACAAGTACATTTCTTGTCCCATCTACATTGATGTGAAACGTTTCAGAAGGATTTCTAATTGATTCTTCCACCGAAATCTTTGCTGCCAGATGAACTACAATATCATGTTCCTTTGTAGCATTGGTTATATCTCCAAGTTTTGTGGTGTCTCCTTCTATTATTTTTGCACCCATACTCTCAAGGTAAGTCACGGAATCTTTTTCTGAATTGGAAAAATTATCAAAAATTGTTATCAAATGTCCATTCTTTATGAGAAATTTTACCAGATGTTTGCCGATAAAACCAGCTCCTCCCGTAACTAGAATTCTCATTACTACTTTAAACCAAGTATCTGATATATGTGATTCAATAATTATTCTCGATTTTTCTTTAAATATTATTAAGCAAACTTATCTGTTCTATTTTTCACATAGTCAATTGATTTGACTGGTGATGGATCTATCTTATCAAATACTGCTTTGTATATTGTAGAATAATCCAAAAGATAAATCAAATTTATTATTTTTGATAAAATATTACCTTTGACTGAAATTATTTCTCTATACTTGATTTTATTTTGTTGAAAATATTCTGTGATAATTTGATATTTCTCTTTAGTTTTAATATGATCATCTGCTCCCTTGATCAAAATAGGTTGTACATTGGATTTTCTTTCCCACGCAACAATTCCGTTATGACACGATTCTACAATATCTTCCATTATAGCATGAGTCTTTGCGTTTTCCTGAAGGGAATTTTTAAATCTGATAGCAGCTGATTGCAATCCAAAAGGATAATAGATTAATGGTATGTCTGTTATCCATTCTGCTAAAGATAACGCCGGATTATTTTCAGAAAGATTTTTTGATGAAATTTCTTTTTGCAAACACTCTAACTCTCTTATGGATTCCAATACTTCTTCTTTTTTGATTGGAATGACTGATGATAAAATATTTAAAATTGAATACAAAAAGGATGGAAAAGATGCTCTTGGGGAATGAAACTCTTCTATTTTTCTAAACTCTATGTTTTTCTCTAAACAAATTTTTTCCATTTTTCCACCCGATGTAAATGCAATTAATTTACAACCTTGATTATGTGCAGATTCTAAAATCCTAAACGTTTCATCTGTGTTACCAGAAATACTAATTACAACTACCAGTGTTTTTGAATCAACAGTATTTGGTAAATGATATCCCTTCACAACACAAACATGAATGTCTGTTTTTGATAAAATTGCCGAAAAAATATCACCTAGTGCACCAGAACCTCCCATTCCTGCAAAAACAATGTGATCTATGCCTACAAAATTTACTTTTTTGAGATCTTTTTCATAATAAGATTTTGCAATATTTGGCCAATCATCATAAATTCTATACATTTTTTGTAGATCGTATTTTTCTAAATCTGAAAGATTCAATGATTTGAATTGAACACTTGGAATAAAATATCTATCTACGTATTCTATCTAAAACAACTAATTTTTTCCAATTGATTTTTAAAAAGCCTGATTTTGAGGCAATTATGGATAATACTGTAATTGATTCTTCTTTAAGAACAGTAGAATGGAAAAACAACAAAGTAATCATGATTGATCAAACCAAATTACCTAATCAACTCATTTTTGTTGAATATGATGACTATAATCAAGTAGCCGATGCTATCCGAACTCTAGTTGTAAGAGGTGCTCCAGCAATTGGAGTATCAGGCGCTTTTGGTTTAGCTTTAGCTGCTTTACAAAGTAAAGCAACTACAAAAGATCAACTGATTTCTGATTTAGAAAAAGCAAGAAAAATTCTATATGATACAAGACCTACTGCTGTAAATCTTAAATGGGGATTGGATAAAATTATGAATGTTGCAAATTCTGGAAGTACTGTTGAACAAATTAAAGAATTAATAATTAATGAAGCCAAAAAAATGGCGGATCAAGATATTGAAATTAATAAAACAATGGGAAAATATGGTTCTGTTTTATTTGATGATAATGATACTATAATGACTCATTGCAACGCAGGTGCATTAGCTACAGTAGCATACGGAACAGCTCTTGGTGTAATTAGAGCAACAAGAGAAAGTGGAAAAAATATCAAGGTAATAGCTACTGAAACAAGACCGGTACAACAAGGTTCTAGATTAACAGCATTTGAGTTAAAGCATGACGGATTTGATGTCAGTTTAATTCCAGATACTGCCGTAGGATATTCAATGGCAAACGGACTTGTAGACAAAGTTGTAGTTGGAGCAGACAGAATTGTAAGAACTGGTCATGTCTTTAACAAAATTGGAACATATCAGGTTGCAACTATGGCAAAACAACATGGGATTCCGTTTTATGTTGCAGCGCCTTTATCTACATTTGATATGAAAAGCGACGCCAAAGATGTGATTATTGAGATGAGAAAAGGAACAGAAGTAACTGGAATTGGTGATAAAAAAACTGCACCTGATAACATTAATGTAATAAATCCCGCATTTGATATGACTCCACCTGAGCTAATATCAGGAATAATCACCGAAAAAGGTGTGGCAAAGCCGCCATATGAGGAATCAATTAAAAAATTATTTGAATACAATTAAAATTCTATAATTTTTTGTTCTAAAATTACTCTTCTTACGTGTTTTTTCATTAATTGTATTTGATTAAGATTTTTAATGATGACTGTTATTTTATGATAAATATGAACAAGAATGGAAATGAATTTAACATAAATGAACATGAAAAAAAAATCTATTCACAAAATGGAGAAGACGGAATTATTGAATTTATTTTCACTCAGATAGGCACAACAAACAAATTTTCTGTTGAATTTGGAGTAGGAAACGGATTTGAATGTAATACAGTTTATCTTTTAGAAAAGAAAGGTTGGAAAGGCCTTATGATGGATTATGGGGCTGATCAAGATATTCAATGGAAAGGAGTAATGAAGAAAGCTTGGTATAATCGAAAGTTGGGATTGATAGCTAACATACGAAAAGATTTAGCATTTTTAAAAAAAATAATATCACGAACTAAACGTTCAAGATGCTTTCACCTTGATATAAAATCAGAAAAAGTTACAGCTGAAAATATTCAAAACTTATTTCAAAAATATAATGTTCCAAAGAGTTTTGACTTGTTATCTATTGATATTGATTACAATGATTATTGGGTATGGAAAGCTATTACTGATTATTCACCAAGAGTGGTTATTATAGAATACAACTCTTCTGTTATTCCAACCGAGAGTAAGGTTGTACCGTATGATCCTGAAGTAAAATGGGATGGCACAAATTATTTTGGTGCAAGTCTATTAGCACTGAAAAATCTTGGCTTAACTAAGGGATACACACTAGTTGGATGTGATAATGCCGGAGTAAATGCATTTTTTTGTAAAAGTAACTTACTTGATGGAAAAAAAATTAAAGATATCAAAGATTTGTACAGGCCTCCAGGATATGGAGAAATAATTAATGGTGTTCACATTGGACATCCTCAGCAAAGCATCAAAAAAATGATTGAAATTTAATTTTCTTATATGTTAAATCACTGTATGACAAAGCATTTCAAAATATTATTTGAAGCTAATTTAATCAAAGTTTTTATTGATTTTAAAACTGCATCTAATAATATGAGTACTGTTACTGCACAAGCCATAAAAGACTCCTTAAAACAATGCATGGATCCTGAAGTTCCGCTAAATATTGTAGAGATGGGATTAATCTATGGAATTGATGTGGTGGAAAACAATAATGTCAACATCAAAATGACCATGACCACTCAAGGCTGTCCATTACATGAGACATTGGTTCAAGATGTGACAAGATATGCCAAAAAAGTTCCTGGAGTAAATAACGTCAAAGTGGACATTGTATGGGAACCAAAATGGACAATGGATAGCATGACTGAAGAAGGAAAGGCAAAAATCAAAAACATGAGCAAAGCAATGACTACTCCTGCACCAATCAATTATGAAACTGCATTACCTCAAGGAGTTGGAAAACTAGTTCAGCAAGAAGACGGCTCAATGGTACTAGCTAATGAACATGAACAAGGATTTATGGTGAATCAGGCAATTGTAGACTTTTGGAAGTCATGCAACGGACAACGCAAAGTTACTGAACTGGTAGAAATGTTTGCACAACAGACAGGACTACAAAGAAATCAGGTAGAAAAAGAAGTAATGCAATTATTGCAACAACTACGTGAAGGGGGATTGATTGCTATACCAAATCAATCTGATGCACCAAACGTTCAATTCAAAAAGTAATTTTAAAAAATATAACTTGAATTAGCACCGTCAAAATTAATCACAACTCCTGAAAGATACTTTATCTTGTTTTGGATTATAGCTTTGACAAAGTTTCCAATCTCTTCTGGTTCTCCGAGCCTTTTCATTGGTAGTGATTTTTTATATTCTTCAATGTTCTCTATTAGTTCTTTGGTTCTATCTGTGTTGATTGGTCCTGGTGCAATATTGATACAGCTGACATTTTTTGTCGCATAGTCTTTGCTTAGAATTTTAAAGACCTCGCTAAATGCTGTACGGTAGGCAGATGATATTATTAATTTTGCATTAGGCTCTTTGATTACACTAGAGCTAATCAAAAATACGTATCCTCCATCATTAATCTTGATATTT
>SXGS01383938.1_pt1 | contig 17686 bp, 3 predicted proteins | sample 3174681 | NCBI WGS metagenome assembly SXGS01 (sample SAMN11356861, study PRJNA531348) | freshwater metagenome | isolation source: freshwater sample F1-80 | place: China: Fuxian Lake, Yuxi | collected 2017-12-25 | reverse complement strand
GTTCTCCTTCGGCGCAGTCGGATCGAAGTCGAACTGCCACACGACTTGCAACGCCTCCAGCCCGTCGCCCTTCACGTTCGCGAGCGGCTCGAAGCCATAGATCACACCGTTGCCGCCGGCGAAGAAGATTTGTTCGCGGCTGTTCACGGGAGCCATCGATGGCGAGGACCATGTGCAATGGAAAATGTTCGGCGCGATCCCGAGTCGATCGCGCGCGACAAGCCCGCCGGTGCGTTTATCCACGACGACCAGGCTCGGCGCGTCAGGCGTGCGGATCTTCTTGTGCGTGTTGTCCACACCCGTGCCGGAGTTGAGATACAGATAATCGCCACGAATGAGCACCGAACTATGCGCCGCGTCATGCGACCAGATGCCGGCTTCCTTCGTCAGATCGAGCGCCCAGAGAATGTCCGCGTCGAGCGGGCCGGGTTCCATGCTCTTCACCGGGGCGGCTACATTGGTGCCGCGCGGAGTCATGTAAGCGCCTTCGTCGCGGAACGGCCCGTCGTTCCCGTTGGCCATTCCCTTCGCGTCGAGGCAAAGCACTGTGCCGCGATTGTCCACCAGATAAACCCGGTCGCCCTCGACGGTAGCCGGCGACGAGATGCCACACTTCGGCCAATCGTGATACGGATCCTCCTCCCGTTTCGGCACCACAAGCTGCCAGAGCAATGCGCCGTCAGACTCGTTGAAACACATGAGGACGCCGCGGTCGCCCTGATGCTTCGGGTCGCGCGGTTCACCGTTGTTCGTGCCGAGATAAACGCGACCACCAGCGACCACCGGCGTGGAATGCGTCTCGGTGCCGATGCGCACGGACCACTTCACGTTTCTGCCCGAGCGCGGGTCGAACGAGTCGGGCAGCCCGCGCTCGGCAGAGACCATGTTGCGCGTCCAGGCGCGACCCCACTGAGGTTGATCCGCCGCCCGAAGGTTCAGCGCCGCTGTCAGAACAACCGCAGCATGGAGGACGAGAGAGAAAACAAAGGAGCGCAGGTGGTGATTCATGCGGCACTGGTATCGCGCATCAGACCGCCACGAATCAACAACATCGTCGGCCGCATTCCCCGCGCGACACATCCCGGACATCATACCTGAGATGCGGGCGCAGCCGAATACAGTGACACCCCAATCCCTGTGGCGATCGCAAGACGGCGCTCACCGGTTTTCCCCAGATCCCGATCGGGTCAGTTGCCAGAGATTGCGCTCGGGATGCGCCCGCAGAGAACGGACGTGAGAAGCCGATACTTCGCAGACTCAGCACCTCACTGGTTCGCCGTGAGCCAGTAGCGAATCTTGGCGGCCTCGGGATGCTTGGGATTGAGTTCCAGCACGCGGGCGTAGTGCGGCTTGGCCTGCTCCGGCTGCTGCAACTGCTGGGCGAGCAGGTTCCCGAGGGAAAGGTGTGCGCGCGCGTCGGTCGGATGGGCCACCAGCAGGCGATCCAGTTGATCGGCGGCATCCTCCCAATAGCCGCCTGCCTTCAGCGCCAAGGCGAAATTGTAGCGGGCATCCTCGGCGTCAGGCTTGAGGGCGAGAGCGATCTCATAAGCCCAGAGCGACAGCCGCGCGTCGTTCCGTTCCAGCGCGGCGAGCCCAAGGTTGTAATACGCATCGTAATTGGCCGGGTCAGCCTTCGCCGCCGCCTGATACTCGGTGATCGCCAGCGAGAGGCTGCCGGCCCGCTGCGCCTTCACACCGCGCTTGAACGCGCGCTCGGATTCGGCGAGATCACCCGCCGTCGGAGCCGCCGGGGAAAGGAACGAGTAGCGACCGCTGTAGCCCGCAGTGCGCGTGCCGGGTGTAGTCGCGGTGCGACTGATTGCGGCCGCATTCGTCCGGTTGCGTCCGCCAAACGGATTGAGCCGTGACAGGAATCCTCGGCGTTGTGAATTCGTGCCCGCCCCTTCAGCAACGGCTGGTTCGGGAACAACAGACTCACGAACGGCGGGTTTGGACAACTCTTGGGCCGGCTTGAGAATCGTCCCCGGATGGACCGCGCTGACCTCGGGCTCGGCGGGCTTCGCTGCGAGGACTTCCGCGCCTTTCGGAGGATTCGAGCGCACCACCTGCCGTGGCGGTTCTGGTGCCGGCTTGGGAGCGGAGATTTGAGCCGACACCGATACCGGTGTCGCAGGCACCGGAGCGGCGGGAGAATTGGAACGCGCCGGAGCGGCCGCAGCGGCAACGCCGGAACTTGAGGGCTTCGGCGCAGCGGCGGTGGCGGTGGCCGTCGTGTTACTTGTCTTCGGAACAGGATTCCCGGCCAACGGCGTCTGCGGACGGCTCGCCCCGGTGATTCCGTGCGCCTCGGTTTCGAGTTGCCGCACAAGCTGCTCGACAGCCGGTGCATTGGTGCCGGCGCCACCGAGCGCGAGGTATTGGCGGTAACGCTGGATCGCCGCCGGGCGGTTGCCCACCTGATGATTGAGAATTGCCGCGTTCAACACGGCCGGCGCATAGGGGGGCTCTTGCACGGCTGCAGCGTGGAAGTGATTGAACGCCTCTTGTGTCCGGCGGCGTTGGAGAAGTATCAGGCCCAGTCCGTTCAAGGCCTCGGAGTGGCGCGGCTGCAACTCAAGCGCGGCCCGCAGGCTCCGTTCCGCATCGTCGAACCGCCGTGCACCGAACTGCGCCTGACCGAGCTTGAGCCAGCCTTCCACCACGGACGGCTGGAGCAGCGTGTAGCTGTGCAGTTCGTTGAGGGCGGCGGGGAGATTGTCGCGTTCGAGGTAGAGGCAGCCGAGGTTGAAACGCACCGTGGCGAGATTGCGATCCCGTTCGAGGGCAAAACGGTAGCGCTTCTCCGCGTCCTCCGGCCGGCCGGCGAGGTGATAGGCAAGGCCGAGATAGTTCCATGCCTGCGCGTTCGCCGGCATCGCCTCGACCGCCATGGAGAGCTTTGAGATGGCACCCGCCTGATCGCCTGCATCGAGCAGGTTCTTGCCCTCGACCAGCGCGCGCGGGCCGGAAGGAGCGCAGCCGAAAAACGCGATCGCGACGGCCGAAACAAGCAGGCACAGCAGACGGCCACAGCCGGAAAAATTGTTGGTCAGCACCGGGTCGGGTGTTAACATTCGCTCTCCGAAGTGTCAAGAAACGCACCGCAAATCGCCGCCAGTTTTCGCACCAGCCCGGCCAACGTCACCCTGCTGGCTGCTTCGTTCTTCCTTCTCCTGCTGAATGCGGACTCGGCTCGGCCCGACACCACAAACTCCGCCCTGCCCTCCCCCCACGTCTGCATTGTCCACGACGACCACGCCAGCGAAGCCTTCAAGCCCGATATCGCACGAGTCAGGACGATGTTCGACGCCGGCCTGCGACGGCTGACCGGACGGACAAACACGACCGAAGCTTGGGGCACGCTCGTTTCCGCCAAGGATGTCGTCGGCATCAAGGTCTTCAGCGGACCGGGTGCCGATGCCGGAACGCGTCCGGCCGTCGTTGAAGCCGTCGTGGGAAGTTTGATCGATGCGCGCATCGCCCCTAGCAACATCCTCATCTGGGACCGGCAGCGCGCCGATCTCCGGAAGGCAGGCTTTATGGAACTGGCGGCCCGGCTCGGTGTCCGCGCCGACGGCAGCGCCGAACTGGGTTTTGACAGCCAGACACACTACGCGCCGGAACGGCCCGTGCCGGGGCTACTGGTCTTTGGAGACGTAGAATTCGGCAACAAGGGGGAAGGCGTCGGGAGGAGATCGCATGTCTCCCGGCTGTTGACCGAAGGCATCACGAAGATCATCAGCGTCACACCGATGCTGAACCACAACACGGTCGGCACGAGCGGACATCTCTACAGCCTGGCGCAGGGGAGCATGGACAATTTCATCCGCTTCGAGAACGACCTCGCAAAACTCGCCACCGCCGTCCCGGAGATCTACGCCCTGCCCCCCATCGCGGACAAATCCATCCTCCACATCACCGACGCCCTCATCACCCAGTACCACGGCGAGAGTCAGGGCCTGCTTCACTACGCGGTGATGATGAACGAACTGCGCCTCAGCAAAGATCCCGTTGCGCTCGACCTTCTCTCACTCCGGGATCTCGAACGCATCCGGCAGGCGGCGCGCAGCCCACTTCCGCGCGAGAACGCCTACACGAACCAGGTGGAACTCCTGTTGAACGCCGCCCTGCTCGAACTCGGCACAGCCGAACTGAATCAGATCAAGACCGAGCACCTGTCACTCTCCAGCACGAACGGCGGGAACTGAAGGCAGGGCCAGCGAAGCCGAGCAACGACCTTCAGCTTCCGCTCACTGATTGCGCAGCCGGTAGAAGCGAGTGACCCCGTCCAGTGCGTTCGTCACGGTAAACCGATCGCCCAGAACGGCCGGTGTGGAGGGGTCGGCTGTCCAAGAAGCAGGAGCCATCAAGTTCGTCGTGCTCTCCAATCGCCAGTTCAGCAGGCTGTTGGTGGACCACGAAATGACGGCCTCACCACTGAACTGCTCCACCCTCAGGGCCGGGCCGGGCCCGCTCACGTTCACCGAGAAGACTCGTGCGATCCGATTCGTTTCCCCTTCCGTCGCACCACCCGACTCAGTCACGAACACGGTAACCTGAACAACACCTGTAGCACCCGTCGGCGGAGTGAAGCTCAATGCCCCGATCGATGCCGGGCTCGTGTAACTGATGTCCGGCGTCGGAATCACCGCAGCGTCTGATGACACTGCCGTCACGGTCAGGGTCTGGTTGTCATTCGCCACGCCCATGCCGATGCCCGAGAGGCTGACGGTTTGCAGGCCGGCATCCGCCGCGATTATCAGACTGGCGATCGCATCGAGGGTCGGCGCGTCGTTCCGTGCCTCAACCGTCACCACAAATGTGTTCGTGGACGAAAGCCCCTCCGGCCCCACCGCGTCCCGCGCGATGACACTCACCGTAGTAGCGCCGTATTCATTCGCAGCCGGCACAAGCGTCAGCGTCCGGCTAACCCAATCGCCGAAGAGCACAAGGTTCACATCCGGGAGCAGTTGCTGGTTTGAGGAACTCGCTGAAACCAAAAGGCTGGACGAGAGCACCTCGGCGTCGAGCACGGTGAAGGAAACCTGCACAGCGGCGGAATCCTCCGGGATCGTCCGACCGGCAATCGCCGAGATAATCGGTGCATCGTTGATTGCCCGGACGTTCAAGTCGAACGAGACCGTGGTCACGTCGTTGCTGCCGTCGGTGACAGTCACGGTGATTGTGGTGCTGCCCGACTGTTCTTCGAGCGGCGACAACCGGAGGGTGCGGATCGCTCCAGCCCCCTGGACTTCGATTCCCGTTTCGTCGAGCACCTCGACATTGGACGACGAGACCTGAACAACGAGATCTCCCGGAGCCGTCTCGTCATCGCTCAACTCCAGCGGCACAAAGGCGACGGTGTCTTCATCGATCTCGATCATCGCCGGCTGGTTGATGACCGGAGCGTCGTTCACGGCGGTTACAGTCAACGCCAGTGTCCGCTGAACCGTCAAAGCCCCGTCACTCACCTGCACAGTGATGAAACCTTCGCCATGAGCATCTGGCACCAACTCGAAAGCCAATGTCCCCGTCGTCGCGTTCCCCGTGTGGGTCACCACGAGGTTGGTGATCAATCCAGAATTCGTGGACACCGCCGTCACCGTGAGCGGCTGCGACTCGTTCGCCGCACCGCTGGAGATGCCCGAGAGCGTGACAGGATTCCCGTCCACGTCCTCCGCCATGAGGATGGGCGCAATTGCATCGAGAGTCGGAGCATCGTTCACCGGAAGTACACTGACCACGAACTGAGTTGAATTGCTGCCACCCTCGCCATCGGACACCGTGACCGTGATGGTGGCGCTGCCGAAGAGATTGGTCGCCGGAACGAGGCGCATGGTCCGGTTGGCATCTGTGCCATCAAACTGAACTACAGGAAACAGCACCACATCGGACGAAGTTGCGCCCAAGACCAGCAGTCCTGGCACCGTTTCCTTGTCGCCAATTGCAACAGCGAAGTCCATGGCGACATCTTCGTCAGTCGTGCGGTTTGCAATCGGAGCAATGGTCGGCAGATCGTTCACCGGAAGAATGTTCAACGTGAACCGCAGCGAGTTTGTCGCACCGGCGTCGCGCACGAACACGGTGATGTCCACCGTGCCGTTCTGATCCGCTGCCGGATTCACGTTCACCGAACGGCTTGCTCCGGTGCCGGCACCGAAGACGATGTTCGCCAGCGGAACTTTGTTGGTGTCCGACGACTCGGCCCAGACGTTCAGGAAAGCCGGGGTGGACTCGACATCGCCGATGGTGAAGCTCATCGGCCCGGTCGTTCCATCCTCGTTAATCGTCCGATCGGTCAACCCGGTGATTATCGGCATGTCGTTGACCGCATTGACATTCACGGTAATCGTCCGCGTCGCGAGGTTGTTGGAGCCGCGACCATCATTGACCTGCACTGTCAGCACCGTCGTCCCATTGGAATTCGTGGCCGGGGTGATGATGAACGAATTAGTGGAACTCCCCTGAACATGCGGAATGACTCCCGGACTGGGGACAAGCCCCGCGACGCTCGAAGTCACTGTGAAGGTCAGCGTGTCAGTCTCATTGGTAGCCCCAGGGCTGATGCCCGTCAGGCTGATGGTTTGCGGTCCGGCGTCCTCATCAAAGTTCACAACGGCCGGCGCGCTGAACAGCGGTGGATCATTCACCGGCAGGACAGTCAGCACAAAACTGTCACTCGACACACCGCCATTGGTATCCGTCACGGAAAACGTGATCGTCGCCGTGCCGAACTGATTTGTCGCCGGACGAATCACCGCCGAGCGGCTCGATCCGATTCCGGAGTTCGTAATTCCCGAAAGAGGCACCAACGCCGTGTTTGACGATGACACTGTTACGACGAGATTCGTCACATGCGTCTCCACGTCGTTGACCGAGTAAAAAATCGTCGGCGACGTCGTGTCCTCGTTGATCGAACGGTTACCCGTGTCACTGATGGTCGGAAGGTCGTTCACGGGTGCGACATTTACGGTGAACTGTTCCACCGTGGACAGAACCCCGTCACGAACAGTGATGGTGATGACCGCACTCCCTGACTGGTTCGTCGTCGGCGTCAGCCGCACCGTGCGATTCGATCCGGCTCCACCGAAGACGATGCTGGCGTTTGGAATCAGCGCAGGATTGGAGGACGACACGCTTAACGTGAGCGCGGTCGCAGCAGTTTCGGGATCACCCATCACAAAAGAGAGCGGGCCTACGACCGTGTCCTCATTCACGCCCTGATCGGAAATGTCGGTAATCGAAGGCGCGTCGTTTACGGCATCGATCTGGAGCACGAACGAGTTGCTCACCACCGAACCATCCCCATCCGTCAGCGTGCGGGTGATCGTGATGTTCCCGCTGGCGTTGAGGGCGGGCGTAATCGTCACATCGCGCGCACCACCAACTCCGCCGAAGACGATGTTTTGCGGCGGGACGATGGCAGGGTTGGATGAGAACGCGCGCAATTCGAGATTCTCCGGCAGCGTCTCGATGTCGCTTACCGCGAAATTGATCGGCCCCAGCACCGCGTCTTCAGCGATCGTGCGATTTGAAATCGGCTGCAAGACTGGAAGGTTGTTTCCCCGAACGATGGCCGTGGCGGTATTGTTGGAGAGATCCGGATCGAGTGATGGAGGTCTTGCCGTGGTTTGCACCGACAACGCACCCGAAACCGTGACGCGCGCCACGATGGAGGCGGTCGCGCCCACCGAGGGGTTCATGGAACCGAACACACAGGTCACGCGGCCCGCGAGGTTGGTGCAGGTTCCGCTGGACGAACTCGCGGAGACAAAGGTCATTCCCGCCGGCAGGACGTTGGTCACGAAGAACGCACCGGCGGTCGATGGCCCGCGATTGGTGACGGTCATCGCGAGAGTCACGTTGTTGCTGATAATGACCACCGGAGCGGACGGAACGAGCGTGACAGCAATGTCTGATGCGGTCGCAACCGTCGTCACCGCCATCGCGGTATTATCCAGCGGCAACTCATCAGGCGAGTACCCGCCCACCGAAACCCAGTTGGTGGCCGAACCACCCTGATTGAGCCGTGCAACCACCGTCGCGGTTACGACGACGTTGGTGAAGACATCGCCCGGAACATCGCCCAGATCGCAAGTAACGACGCCATTGGTCTGCGAGCACGTTCCCTGAGTGATGGAAGCCGAGACGAAAACGGCCCCTGCCGGAAGTGCGTTCGTAAACCGCACGCCCGTGGCGATGTGGCTGGAGAAATTCGTGATGTAGGTCGTGTAGGTAATGTTCGAGCCCGCGACGAGGGGCTCAGGCAACGCGACGACACTGACACCAAAGCTGGTCGGTGGAGACACCCTGCCCCACCACGTGCCCCAGCGTTCCAAGGAATTCAGCGGTGCCGCCGCGTATTCCTGAAGCGTCCACAAATCCGTGTCGTTGCGCGGATCCGGCATGGTCGCGCTCCAGTCGCCCCAGAGAATCAATTCGCCATCCGCCACGGTGAACTTCGCCTCGCCTGCCTTGAGCACGGTATCCGCGCTCAACTGCCCGAGACCGTCCTGATAGCTGTGAAAAGCATAGTTCGCGCTTGGAAACTGGTTTGCCGCAAATCGGGTATAGCCCAGCAATACATCCTCGTAGCGATTCACACCGATGCTCGGGTAAGCGAACATCTTCGCGCCCGTCGGATCGTCCATGCGGCCGAACTGAAGCACCGTGCCGCCGGGAGAAAAAGACCACCACTGCGCCGAGACACGCGTCGGGTTGTTGGTCGGAAGGAAGACGTGGTGCGTCGCCCAGAGCGCGCCGTTGCGATACACGACGTTCTGAATACGCGAGTCCGTGATGTATATCCGATTCGTCGTCCCAGCCTGGAATGCCAATCGGCCGTCACCCGGAGCTTCACTCGCCCAGCCAGGAAAACCGAAGTTCGCGCCAGCCGCAATGTAGAGTGCCTGCCCGTAGTCGTTGAACAGAGGTTCATTCACCGGGCCGCTGATACTCAACACACGCAGACGCCCCAAGCCATCCACAGCGAAGCTGCCCACGTTTGCGACTAGAAAGTTCGTCGGGGAATTGTCGTCGTAATGCACGGCGGGGATCGGCGTCGCGGGTTCCTGATCAGCACCGGCAGGCACCACCGGATAATGCGACCACCGATGATACACCGGTGCCGCGCCGGAATAGACGTTCGTGCGGTTGAACGCGAAGATGTCTGTATAATCGTAGTACTGGCCGGTCGCGTGCATCATGTTCGCACTGATGACCACCCAGTCCCGGCTGAACCCGATGCTCGGGGAAACCGCGTACACGCCGTCATTCGTGTCCACCTGGATGCTGTGGAGATGCCAGTTTCCGGTTGGGTCGGACGTCTGCGAGATGCCAAACAGCAGGTGCGCGCTGCTCCTGCCCGGATTATTGATCGCCGCCGTCAACCACCGCTGACGCGACATGTCGTAGAGGATTCGAGGGTCAAACACGTTCGACTGTCCGACCGTGCCCCAGAACGCATCCAATGACACCGTGCTGATAGTGCCACCGTTGCGATTTTGAATCCGCACCTGGCTGCTCAACATTACCACCAAGTGATTGGAGCCGACGGCGCCCTGCGTGTCCGGATTGAAGGTCGTCGCGTTGTCCAGCAACGCCTGAAAAGTCGCCGACGCCGGTGGCGAAGGTAGCGCGCTGGCCGCAGTCAGCAATGGCGCGGAGCCACCGCCCGAACCAGTGTCGAACGCGATGGATGTCGTCGAACCGGAGCGTGGCTTGGGCGCATCAGCCCGACGCTTGCGCACTGCCGCACCCTGGGGCTGCTGGGCAACGTCGGAGAAATTCACCACCGCGCTGGACTTCACAGCGCCAGCAGCACCACGGCGCACGGTGGACTCCTGCGCCCCCGCCGTCCCCTCCACGCCCATCACCGCCACCAGCAGGCACGAAAGTGCCCACCGGACAACCTGGGTCAGATGTCGTTTCATAATTACGTCACCGCACATTCCACCGCAGCGCGACCTCTCCAAGCCGCTCCGCCGTGATCTCAAAACTCATTCCGCCCGCACTCGGTACAATCGCACCGGCAGGCTTCCCGACGGATCGTGGACGGTGAAGTCGCCGCCGGTTCCCTCCACCGTCGTCAACGTCGTCCATCCCAGCGGCTCCGCACCGTCGCTGTATTCCAACGTGTAGCTGAGGTTCGCCACCGTGGGAAAAGTCACGTTGATGCCACCGCCCGCAACGGCAATCACCTCGATGCGCGGCACCACGAGCACGCGCAACACCGCCGGAAGACTCGTCACAGTGCCACCGGCATTCGAGATCGCAACCCGGTACGTGCCCGCATCCGCCGCGCTCACAACTTGAAGCGTCAGCACCGCGTTCGTCGCGTCGGCCAGCGGCAAGCCGTTGAAGGTCCATTGGAAGGTTATCGGCAGCGTGCTCGCCGCCGTGACGGAAAAGCTTACCTCGACGCCGTTTGTCACTGTACGACCGACCGGCTGCACCAAAATGCTGAGGGGAACTATCTCCCGCACCGTCACAGTAAAGGAACTCTCAGCAACCCCACCTGCCGCGTCTGTCACACGCACCGTAATGGTGGTCACGCCGTGCCGCCCTGGTGCCGGCGTTATCACCAGAGTTCGTGCCTCTGAATTCCCACCGAATGCAAAACTGCCCGCCGGGAACAACACCTCGTCCGATGCCGTGGCCGCAACATCCAGCACCGCCACCGGCGTCTCGACATCGCCGACCGTAAACTCAGCCGGCGCAGAAACTGTGTCCTGATTCATCACCACAGAGTTCAGCGCCGAGATGGTCGGAAGGTCGTTCACCGGCAGCACGACCACCTCGACCGTGTTCGTCACCGCACCGCCGTCCGGATCAACGACGGCAACTTCGATCAGCCCGGAGCCGGACTGATTGGCTGCGGGCTGGAACGTGAGCATTCGCTCCGCTCCATTGCCTGAAGCCGACAAGTCCTCCGGCAGAATCAGGCCGGGATTCAGCGACCTCACGAATACTTGAAGTGCACCGGGCGGGCTCTCCGCGTCCAGAACCGTGAACAGGAGATTGGTGAGCCCAGCGTCTTCAAGAATGGCCATCCCGTTCAGCCCGCCAATCTGAGGCGCATCGGTCACCGGCAGAACCGTGATGGTAAACTCCTTCGTCACGACCCTGTTGCTCGTCCCGTTGTCGGTGAGCGTCACGGAAACCTGCGCCGTCCCGGACGCGTTCGGGAACGTGTCGAACGTCAACGTCGCCGTCGCACCAGGGCTCGTGTAGTTCACGGAGACATTGGTAACCACAGCCAGCGCGCCGGAACTCGCGCTGACTTGCAACACCTGCAACTCGTTCGTCGCGCCCGAGTTGATACCACTGAGACCGACGCTGTGCGCGCCGGAATCCTCCACGACGGTCACACCCGGGATGTCATCCAGTTGGGGCGTGTCATTCACCGGCACCACAGTCGCAACAAACGAGTCGTTCGCGATCAACCCGTCTGCATCCGCCACCGTCACAGTGATGATCGCCGATCCAAAGGCGTTCGTCACCGGTTCCACTGCCAGCGTCCGCACACCATCGGTGCCCGACCACCGCAGGCCATTGGTCGAAACAACCTCCGGATTGTCCGTCGTCACCGAGAGCACAAGACCCGCAGCCGCAGTTTCAACATCACCAATCGTGACACCCACAGATGAGGAGGAGTCTTCGTTGAGAACGATGTCGGAGATGTTCGAGACGGTCGGCTGGTCGTTCACCGGATTCACCGTCACCGTGAAGGTGTCCACCGCCGTCAATCCCGTGGAATCCGTCACGCGGATCGTGATCGTCGTAATCCCGGTCGCGTTCGTCACGGGCGTCACCCTAAGCGTCCTCGAGCCTCCGATGCCACCAGTCACCAATCCACTCGCTGGCACCAGCGCCGTGTTCTGCGATTCCGCCGTCACCGTCAGGCTTTCGACGACCGAGTCTTCATCCGCAATCGTGAATGCCAACGACCCGGTAGACTGATCCTCATCAATGACCTGATCCGCCACATCCGAAATCACCGGCAGCACTCGCACCACAACCGTCGCCACGGCGCTGGTCACAACGCCGACGGCATTACTGACGCGAACCCGGTAGTCGCCGCGATTCGCATAAGCAATCCCAGGGAGCGCAAACGTCGAAGCCGTCGCACCGGGCAGATCCACGCCGTCACGCTGCCACTGATACTCCAAGGGCGCGGTTCCCGACGCCAGCACTGTCAGCGTAACGTTGTTCCCATTCGTGAACGTCCCGCCCTGCGGCGGCGTCACGATCGCCGGCGACTGAAGCACTGTGACGACCGTCGACGCAGCGTTGTTGGTTGGAACGAAATCCGCAGACTCAGAAAGGAGCGTAAACTGGTTTGTCAGCGTCCCAGGCAATCCGGTCGAGACGCGAATGCTCACGTCAACGGTCGTGAACGCATCGATCACGGGCACCAGACAGCGGACAGTTCCGTTCGCCAGTTCACAGCTGCCAATCCCCGATGTCGCCGAGACGAACGCCGCGCCCGGCGGCAGCGTGTGCGTGAGCAGCGCGTTCAACGCCGAGTTTGGGCCGCGGTTGGTAATCCCCACCAGATGCGTGAGCACCTGCCCGGTTCCTGTCACGCCGCCCCCACCCGCCACCAGCAGGCCCAGGTCCGCTGTCACCGTCGCATTGAGCGCCAACGCCGAATTATTGTTCGTCGCATTCGAATCAATTTCATCACTCAACACCGAGACGCTGTTGGTAATCAGCCCCACGAGCGTCGGCGAGACCGCCAAGAGAATCTGCGCGGAACCCCCAACAACCAGCGCACCAAGGTTGCAGACCACGGTGCCTGCGAAATTCGAGCAGGCGCCTTGCGTTGGAACAGCCGAGACAAAGGCTGCCGTCGCCGGAATCACATCCGTCACCCGGACATTCGTCGCCGCGTTCGGCCCCCGATTGGTCACCGACAACGTGTAGGTCAGACCCTGGCCGACGAGCGGAAGATTCGTGGATGCAACCTGACTCACAGCAAGGTCCGTTGGTGGGCGCGCGAGGGTGACGATCTGGACTGCATTATTGGTCACGACCAGATCGCTCTGCGCACCAGCCACGAGAATCGCATTCGTGAGCAGTCCCGAAACACCGGGCGCAACGGTGATATTAAACGATGCGCCGGCACCAGCTGCCAAGACACCGAGATCACACGCAACAATCCCCGAAACGTGGGCGCAGCTCCCGGTGCTGCCGGATGCGGACACGAACGTCACGCCGGCCGGAAGCCCGTTCGTCAACCGCACCTGCGACGCAACAGCGGGACCGCGATTCGTCACCGTGATGGCGTAAACGAGATTGCTCCCCAAGGCGACGCTCGGACTGGAACCCGTCGCAGTCAGCGCCAGATCCGCAATCGGATCAGCCGTCGTAATTTCCAGCGACCAGCCACCCTGAATGGAACCGAGCCCGCCCACCACGCCGTCAACGACGTAGAGCGACCAGGTGCCGTTCGGATCGGTGCCACTGAAGACCGACAAGGACGCGCCGAACGGAGCCGCCGGCCCCGGAGTCGGAAACACATCCGCCACGAACCCGTAATTGCTCGGCCGATATGTCCCCGCGGAAATCGCGCCTGAACTGGGCAGCGGATCCGCAGCCCCGTCATCAAATCCAAGTGTGGAACCGCTCATGCCGGACGCCCCGGCATCGGACATCAACATGACATTCTGCCCGCGCGGGCCGACAAGGAGTATGTCGAGGTCCTTCGCAAATTCGTGAACAACATTCGAAAGCGTCACAGTCACTTTGAACACCGACGCCGTGAGGCCGCTGACCAAGATCGTTGACGGATACGGATTCCCCTTCCCGGGCGTGCTGCCGTTGGCATCCGCCACCGTGATCGTCCCCGGATTCACAAACGGTACAGGCGCCCCAATGAACGCCGTGCTCACGAAGTTCGTGTTGTCAGCCGGGCTCGTCTCGTTCGGAACACCGACGGAGAAAGCCCACGCGCGATTCGTGTAAGTGCCGGTGGCATTGGCACGAAGCGTAATGTCCACCGTCGCACCGGCATCCTGCGGCATGTCATCGAGCAGGCAGTAAACGACACCACCGCCCACATCGCAGAACCCCTGCCCGCCGCTTGTGGCATAAGAAACGAATGTCACCGCGGCTGGAACGGGATTCGTCACCCACACCAGCGTCGCCATGGTCGCGCCACGGTTCGTCACTGAAATTGTGTAGGTCACGTTGCTCGACACCGGCACCGGGTCTTGCGACTTGATCATGCCCACCACCAGATTCGCAGACGGCGTAATGATGACCTGATGATCCTCCACCTCGCCGTCGTTCGCCAGTCCTTCGAAAGAAATCCCACCGGACGTGCAGAAACGGAACCGGGCGTTGCGAGTAGCCGACGACGCAGACACCGGTACGGTGATCGGAACGAGATTTGTTCCAGGCACCAAGGATCGAGCCGTCGCCACCTGCTCACCCGCATCCGCCCATGAACTGTTGCCGTTGAAGTCAATCCACGCCTCAAGGAAGCCATTGGTGGATGCCACAATCTGAACCAGCGTCGTCAGGCCGGCTGGCAGGCCCGCCAGCGGGAAGAATACTCCATCCTCATCGTCGGTGATCCGGTTGTCGTCGCCCGAAGCGGAAGCGTTCGGCAGGCCGTTGGTCTCCGCGTCGATGCCCGCACCCAGGCGCACTCCGGCAACCACACGGTGCCGGGCGCCATTCACCGCCAGCATCGACGGAAAACCCGTCGCCGGCGCATCACCGAAATCCATGTCGAACACCGCCAGCGTCACGACCGCGCTCGTGCTCACGCCCGCGACGTTCGAGGCCACCACGCTGTAGATCCCGGCATTCGAGCCGAGGACATTTGTCAGCGTCAACGTCGTGTTCGTCTGCGTAGGCAACAGGTTCGTCTGGTTGAAATACCATTGAAGCCGGATCGGAGCTGTCCCGGCGACGGCGGCAGAAAAAACAGTTCGCGGGAAGCTGGAAGGATTTGTCTGCCCGACCGGCTGCGTCGTAAAGAACGGCGGCACCAGCACATTTAACGTCGCGTTGCTGCTGGTGACCGTCCCAAGGACGTTGCCCACGCGCACTTGATAGGCTCCCACGTGGTTTGTCTGAACGTTAGTCAATACCAGGCTCGGTGCCGTCTGCCCGACGATGTCCGCGCCGTTGAATGTCCATTGATACGCGAACGGCCCTGTGCCCGTCGCCGTCACCGCGAACGTCGCGCTGCCGCCCTGGAGCACCGTGATCGACTGCGGCTGCGCCGTGATGCCCACGGGATGGAGAATGGACAGCGACGCGACCACGCTCGTGACAGAACCCACCGCATTACTGATGAACACCGTGTACGGCCCCTCCTTCGCCAGCTGGACGTTCGTGATGGTCAGAGTGCTGTTCGTCGCCGCGACCAGATTCGTCCCAAAAAACTTCCATTGATACTGAATCGCCGTGCCCGTGGCCGTCACCGCGAAGTTCGCTGTGCCGCCATTGGTCACCGCCACCGGAACCGGCTCGCTCACGATCGCCGGGAACAACAGCGCGTTCGCCGAAATAGTAGCGGAATTATTCGCCGGCTGCAGGTCCACTTGGTTCGCGCCCGCCACCACCGTATTGGCGACCACTCCTTCGATTCCCGCGACCACGGTGATAGTAACCAGCACCGTAGCGCCGCTGTTCAAGGTGCCGAGCGAACACGCCACTGTGCCCGCCGAATGCACACACGCCCCCTGCCCTGCCGTCGCCGAGACAAAAGTCGTCCCGGCCGGCAACGCATCGCTCAAGGAAACACCGGTCGCAACCGCCGGCCCGGCGTTGCTGACCATAACGGAGTAAACTTGGTTGCTGCCCACCACGACCGGATTGCTCTGCGTCAGTGAGGCGATAGCCACATCGGCCACCGATTCGATGGTCACCTCATAATCCTCAACCTCGCCCCCAATCGCCTCGCCGGTCACCGCGAGGTTCTGCACCGTGGAAAAACGGAACCGCGCAAACGTCTGGCCGACACTGGCACCGCCAGGAACCGGAAAGGACAAACTGTTGGTGCCGACCACCAGCGCGCGATTCGTGAAGACCTGTTCGCCCGCCTGTGCCCAACTCTGGTTGCGATTGAAGTCCACCCACGCGTTCAGGAATCCGTTCGTCGAGGCCACCACCTGAAGATTCACCGTCTGCCCGATGCGCAACGTCGTCGCGAAACTCACGCCATTCTCGTCGTTGGTTCCGTGAAGGTCGTCGCCAGCGGCTTCTGGATCGACGTAAGCGTCCGGCTCGAAATCAACTCCACTTCCAAGGTAAACCTCCGGAAGAAGCCGATGCCGCGCACCATTGTCGGCCAGTGTCGATGGGAACGGGGCCGGCGCATCGCCGAAATCCATCTCGACGACCGTCAGGTTCGCGACCGCGCTGGTCACCACTCCGGCGGCGTTGCTCACCACCACCGAGTAGGCGCCAGCGTTGGTCAACTGGACGCTCACCAGCACCAGCGACGTGAGTTCCTCGTCGGCCAGCAGGCTCACGCCGTTGAAACGCCAGTTGTAGTAAAGCGGCTCGGACCCGGTCGCGCCGACGCTGAACGTCGCCGTGCTCCCGGCGAGATTCGTGAGGCTCACCGGCTGGGTTGCGATCGCCGGCGGCACAAGGACAGTCAGCGTCGCCACCGCGCTTTCGATGGCACCAACAAGATTCGTGACCCGCACCGTGTAGCCGCCTTCATCCGAAAGTTGCGCGGCGGCAATCGAGAATGAAGCGTTCGTCGCGGCTACAATGGCACTGCCCGAGCGAAACCATTGATACGCCAGCGGAGCCGTGCCCGAAGCTGTCACAGAAAATGCCGCCGCAGTTCCATTCGTGACCGTGCGGCTGACAGGCTGCGCGACAATCAACGGCCCGTTAATCGCCGTCACTGAAGTGTTCGCGGAGTTGTTGCCCGGCACCGGATCGATTACGCCGCTCGCCGCAACTGAAGTCATGCTGACCGCGCCCTCGCTCACGGGCTTAACCGTGATTGCAACCGTGACGTCAGCCAGTACCGGAACATTGCCGAGATCGCAAACCACCTGGCCGCCCACTTCAAAACACGAACCCTGCGAGGACGAAACACCCACGAAATTCGCGCCCGCCGGAAGTGCGTTCGTCAACATCACGCCGGTCGCCAGTGAAGGCCCGAGGTTGGTCAATGCGACCGTAAACGTAAGGTTGCTGGTGACTCCTACGGGATTCGCCGAGGCGACCAACGCCACGGACAAATCCGCACGCGGACTCACCGTGATGAGATAATCCTCGACCTCGCCGTCCACCGCCGGCCCGGACGAAGCCAGACCTCCCACCGAGTCAAACCGGAACCTCGCCGGAACAGCACCGCTCGCCGCTCCGCCGGGAACGACGATCGCGAGGACGTTGGTGCCGGCAACAAGCGTGGCGTTGGTAATAACTTGGTCGCCCGATGCGGCCCAGTTGCCGTCTTGATTCCAATCCACCCACGCACTGAGAAACCCATTCGTGGATGCCACGACTGTGACGGAGACGCTTTGGCCGACGACCCAAGGCGTCGGGAATGTCACGCCGTCCTCGTCATCCGTGCCACTGCTATCATCCCCGGTGGCGTTGACTCCGGGCAGGCCGTCCGCCTCGACATCCACTGCCGTCCCGAGATGAACACCCGCGAAAACGCGATGCCGCGCTCCGTCACTCGCACGCAACGTCAGGT
>SXGS01028198.1_pt1 | contig 17687 bp, 17 predicted proteins | sample 3174681 | NCBI WGS metagenome assembly SXGS01 (sample SAMN11356861, study PRJNA531348) | freshwater metagenome | isolation source: freshwater sample F1-80 | place: China: Fuxian Lake, Yuxi | collected 2017-12-25 | reverse complement strand
GCGCCTCGGTCACCGAGCGGTCAGGGAGCGCGCCGATGTCCTGCGCGGTGATCGCATCGACGACGGTGTCGGCGTTCCGCTTGATGTTCTGTGCGTTCGCCAGGCTCTGGCGGATGCCGGTGACGACGATGTCCTGCGCACCGGGTTCGTCGGTGGTGGTCGTCGTCGCCGACTGACCCTGCGGCGAATCGATCGTCGGCTGGGTGGTGGCGCCGTCCTGCGGCTGGGCGGCGGGAGTCGCATTGCCCGCGGTCCCCTGTCCGGTTGCGGCGCCCGTCTGCGCATGAGCGGGGAAGGCCAGCGCGAAGGTGCAGACCGCACCCATCGAAACGCCACACTTCAACAACTTGCCGATTTCGCGCGTCGTCGTACCGCGCAGCGTTTCAGAGCCAGTAATGGCCATGATCCTCTCCCCCCGTTAGCACCTGGCACGTTGGTCATGCCTTAAGACAGACAGTAATCGTCCATTCGGGTGTTGAGCAAGCGTTTTTGTTTGCGGTAACATCGGCAGCGTGCTGCATACGAAATCAGCAAAGCGATGTTGCAATGCTGCAACAGGCGGACGATCGGCCCGGCTTGACGGGCGCAGCATGATCGTCGAGCCAAGTCGTCGGGAGAGGGCGTCAAGGCACCGGAAATGGCAGACGAGCGCGCGCAGCGGGTCGTGATCGTAGGGGGCGGCACATCGGGATGGATGGCGGCGGCGGCACTTGCGCGCCTCTTGCCCAGACGCTGCTCGATCCACCTCGTCGAGTCGGAAGCGATCGGGATCGTCGGCGTGGGTGAGGCGACGCTGCCGCACATCCGCCACTTCAACGAACGGCTGGGCATCGCCGAGGCCGATTTCATGCGCTGGACGCGCGCGACGTTCAAACTCGGGATCGAGTTTCGCGACTGGGGCCGCATCGGCGACAGCTATGTCCACCCGTTTGGCACGTTCGGACGCGGGCACGGTGAGGTCGATTTCCACCATTACTGGACACGCGCCCGGCTGGAGGGGCACGACGTGCCGCCGCTCGAGCAATTCTCGATCGCGTGCATGATGGCACGGATGGGCAGGTTCGCGCCGCCCGGCGATCCGCAGAGCCTCGCCGGCACCTTCGGCTATGCCTATCAGTTCGACGCGGTGCTGTTCGCTCCGTACCTGCGCGCGATCGCCGAGGGCATGGGTGCGACCCGGACCGAGGGGCGCGTGGTCGATGTGGAGATTGACGGCGAGCGGGGCGACATCCGCGCGATCCTGCTCGAAGGGGGTCTCAGGATCGAGGGCGATCTGTTCGTCGACTGCTCGGGCTTCCGCTCGCTCCTGCTGGGCGAGGCGCTGGGCGAGCCGTTCCAGGACTGGTCGCGCTGGCTGCCCGCCGACCGCGCCGCCGCGATGCCGTGCCGGACCCGCACCGACGTCACCCCCTATACCAGCGCGATCGCGATGCCCGCGGGCTGGCGCTGGCGCATCCCGCTCCAGCACCGGACCGGCAACGGCTATGTCTATTCGTCGGCGTTCGTGTCCGACGACGAGGCAGCCTCGGCGATCGAGGCGGCGGTGGAGGGCGAACCGATGGCCTCCCCCCGCCTTCTCCGCTTCCGCGCGGGGCGGCGCGAACGCAGCTGGGTGCGAAACTGCGTCGCGGTGGGTCTGGCCAGCGGATTCCTCGAACCGCTCGAATCGACGAGCATCTACCTCGTCCAGCAGGCGATCACCGCGCTGGTCGAGCTGTGGCCCGAGAACGAGATCGCCAGTGCCGACCGGGACGAGTTCAACCGGATCATCGACCTCGAATACGACCGCATCCGCGACTTCCTGATCCTCCACTACCACGCGACCGAGCGGAACGATTCGGACTTCTGGAACTACGTCCGCACGATGCCGATCCCCGACAGCCTTGCGCAAAAGATCGAGCTGTTCCGCCGCCGCGGGCGCATCGTGAAGTATCGCGAGGGCGTGTTCCTCGATGCCAGCTGGGTCGCGGTCTATCTCGGTCAGCGAGTGGTGCCGGAGGGGTTCGACCCGCGCGCCGCCCTGCCGCCGCAGGCCGATTTGCTGCGCAGCATGGCGGCGCTTCGCGACGAGGTTTCGGCGACCGCGGCGGCGATGCCGGAGCATCTCGACTTCATCCACCGATACTGCCCGATGACGGAGGCGGCGTGAGCGGCGCGCCGATACGGTCGGTCGTCGTTGCGGGCGGCGGCATCACCGGCTGGGCGGCGGCGGCGGCGCTCAAGCGGCGGCTGCCGCATCTGGACGTCGCGATCCTGGCGATCGCGCCGCCCGAGGACGCATTTGCCGACCGGATCCCGGCAACGCTGCCGTCGGTGCTCGCCTTTCACGGCGACCTGGGCCTGTCCGAAGGCGACGCGATCGTGCGCACGCGCGCCGGCTTCCGCCTGGGCACGCGCTTCGTCGGCTGGACCCAGGGGCTGCCCGACTATGTCCACAGCTATGGCGCGCATGGGCAGGCGATCGCCGGATCGGCCTTTCACCAGCACTGGCTGCGCACCGGCGACGCGGCGTTCGACCGCTATGCCCCCGCCGCGGCGCTGGGGCGCGAGGGGCGCTTCCTGCTGCCCGGCGAGCCGCCTGTCGACGGGTATGAATATGGCCTCGTCCTCGACCTGTCCGCGCAGACCGCGATGCTGCGTGCCTTTGCCCGGCACCTCGGCGTGCGCGAGGCGGCGGGCGACCTCAGGGGTGTGCGCCACCGCGCGGACGGCTCCGTCGAGGCGATCGAAACCGAGGCCGGGACGCTCGCGGCCGACCTGTTCGTCGATGCCACCGGCCCCGCCGCACGGCTCCGCTCCACGATGGAGGGCGCGCGCACCGATTGGCGGCGCTGGCTGCCCTGTGACCGGCTGGCGATCGAGACCGTACCGGCCACCGCCGCGCCCGCATCGCTCGACACGGTCGAGGCCGCCGCCGCCGGCTGGCGCTATCGCATCGAGGGCGCGGTACGGACCACGACGGGCGCCTGCTGGTCGAGCGTGCACGACCCCCGCCCCGGCGGCATCGCCTTTGCCGCGGGCAGCCATGCCGAGCCCTGGGCGAAGAACGTCGTCGCGATCGGCGATGCGGCGACCGTGGTCGAACCGCTCGAATGGACCAATCTTCATCTGGCGCTGAGCGGCATCGACCGGCTGGTGACGATGATGCCGGACCGCGACTGCGCGCCCGTCGAGACCGCCGAGTTCAACCGGCAGGCGCGCGACGAGGCGACGCGGGTGCGCGACTTCCTCCTCCTCCACTATGTCACCGCGCGCCGGCCCGAGCCGTTCTGGCGCGACATGGCGGCGGTCGAGCTGCCCGACACGCTCGCCCACACGCTCACCCAGTTCGCCGAACGCGGCCGCCTGCCCTTCTATGAGGAGGAGACGTTCGCCCGCGATTCCTGGCTTGCCGTACTGCTCGGACAGGGCGTCCGCCCGCGCCGCATCGATCCGATGGTCGAGGCCATCGACCCAGCCCCCATCATCGCCGGCATGGCGCGGCACCGCGAAGCCCTCGCCGCTGCCGCCGCGCGCGCCCACCCATGCCGCCTTTCTTCAGGCGCTTCACCGACAGGTCCTTTGATGAACGAGCATACCATCCGCCAGGTCGTCATCGTCGGCGGCGGCACCGCCGGCTGGATGGCGGCGGCGGCGTTCTCCCGCTTCCTCGCCAACGGCGTCACGCGGATCACGCTGGTCGAATCGGACGAGATCGGCACCGTGGGCGTGGGCGAGGCGACGATCCCGCCGATCCTGACCTTCAACCGGATGCTCGGCATCGACGAGGGCGAGTTCCTTCGCGAGACCGCGGGCACGTTCAAGCTGGGCATCGAGTTCGTCGACTGGGGTGGCCTCGGCGAGCGTTATTTCCACCCGTTCGGCTTCCATGGCCGCGACCTGCAGGGCGTGCATTTCCACCAGCTATGGCTGCGCGAGCGGGCGCGCCATCCGATCCCGGACATCTCCGCCTGGTCTATGAGCGCGGTGGCCGCGGGCATGGGCAAGTTCGGCCGCCCCGCCCCCGATGCACAGTCGGCGGTCAAGGACCTGCTCTACGCCTTTCACTTCGATGCCGGCCGCTATGCCGCGTTCCTCCGCCGCTATGCCGAGCGGGGCGGCGTCACCCGGATCGAGGGGAAGATCGAGGGCGTCGAGACGCGGGCGCAGGATGGCCATGTCGCGTCGGTCACGCTGGCGGACGGACAGCGGATCGAGGGCGATCTGTTCGTCGACTGCTCGGGCTTTCGCGGCCTGCTGATCGAGGAGGCGCTCAAGACCGGATATGACGACTGGACGCGCTGGCTGCCCGCCGACCGCGCGGTCGCGGTGCCGTGTGCGCTGCCCGGCGAGCCCGATCCCTTCACGCGCGCGACCGCCCGCGGATCGGGCTGGCAATGGCGCATCCCGCTCCAGCACCGGATGGGCAACGGCCTCGTCTATTCGAGCCGGTTCATGGACGACGACGCGGCGGAAGCGGAATTGCTCGCGAACCTCGAGGGCGAGCCGCTCGCCGACCCGCGCCGCATCCGCTTCACCACCGGGCGGCGGCGACAGTGCTGGAACAAGAACGTCGTCGCGCTCGGCCTGTCGAGCGGGTTCATCGAACCGCTCGAATCCACCTCGATCCACTTCATCCAGTCGGGGATCGCGCGGCTGATCGCGCTGTTCCCGGACCTGCGCTTCGATCCGATCGAGCGCGACGAATATAACCGACAGATGCGCGACCTCTATGAGGACGTGCGCGATTTCGTGGTGCTGCACTACAAGGCGACGCGGCGCAGCGACACGCCCTTCTGGAACCATTGCCGCACGATGGATGTGCCCGAGAGCCTCCAGCGCAAGATCGACCTGTTCCGCGCGAAGGGCCGCGTGTTCCGCGAGGGGCAGGAGCTGTTTGCGACGACGAGCTGGGTTGCCGTATGCCTCGGCCAGCATATCGTGCCCGAAACGCACGAGCCCGCCGCCGACGCCCTCGACGAGGAGAAGGTCGCCGCCGCGCTGGCGCAGATGTACGAGGAATATCAAGCCGTGGCCCAGCGCCTGCCCACCCATGCCGAGTTCATCGCCAAGAGCGGCGCCGCCTCCCCGCTCGCCGCGCCGCGGCCCGCCGAGCCGGCGCTCCCGACCTTCTCGTTCGAGAACGAGACGCCGTTCGCCGACCGGAACTTCAGCCTGTGAGGGACGATGCGATCCGAAAGGTCGTGATCGTCGGCGGCGGCACCGCCGGGTGGATGACGGCGGCGGGCATTTCGCGCGTGGTGGGCGAGCTGCCGGGCCTCCAAATCGAGCTCGTTGAATCGGAGGAGATCGGCACCGTCGGCGTCGGCGAGGCGACGATCCCGCAAATCTGCCTCTACAATGCGATGCTCGGCTTCGACGAGGCCGAGTTCGTGCGGGAGACGCACGCGACCTACAAGCTGGGCATCGAGTTCGTTGACTGGAAGCGGATCGGCCACCGATACGTCCACCCGTTCGGTTTCTACGGCGTCGACATGGGCGGCATCCAGTTCCACCATCACTGGCTGAAGGCACGGATGCTGGGCGACCGCACCCCGCTCGACGCCTATTCGCTGAGCTGCGTCGCCGGACAGGCGGGGAAGTTCGCGCATCCCCGCCCCGACCAGCCCAATTCGCCCTTGTCGAAGATCGGCTACGCGTTCCAGTTCGATGCCGCGCTCTATGCCCGCTACCTGCGCAAGCTCGCCGAACGCTGGGGCGTGAAGCGCACCGAAGGGCGGGTCGTCGATGTCGAGAAGGACGGCGAGAGCGGAAACGTCACCGCCGTCGTCCTCGCCGACGGCCGCCGGCTCGAGGGTGAGTTGTTCGTCGACTGCTCGGGCTTTCGCGGCCTGTTGATCGAGGGGGCGATGGGCGCGGGGTTCGAGGACTGGTCGAGCTGGCTCCCGTGCGACCGCGCGCTGGCTGTCCCCTGCGAATCGAGCGGCGACCGCCTGCCCCTCACCCGCGCCACCGCGCGCCCCGCGGGCTGGCAATGGCGCATCCCGCTCCAGCACCGCACCGGCAACGGCTATGTCTATTCGAGCGCGCATGTCTCGGACGACGAGGCGGCGGCGACGCTTCTTGCCAATCTGGACGGCGCACCGCTCGCCGAGCCGCGCCCGCTCCGCTTCAAGGCGGGCCACCGGCGAGAGGCGTGGAAGGGCAATGTCGTGTCGCTGGGGCTGGCGGGCGGGTTCCTCGAACCGCTCGAATCGACCAGCATCCACCTCGTCCAGTCGGGCATCGCGCGGCTGATGACGCTGTGGCCCACGCGGGCCTTCGACCCGGTCGAGATCGCGCGGTTCAATGCCGAGACGGCGCAGGAATATGTCGACATCCGCGACTTCCTGATCCTGCATTATACCGCGACCGAGCGTGACGACACGGCCTTCTGGGACTATTGCCGCACGCTGACCCCGCCGGAGGGGCTGGCCTACAAGCTCGACATGTTCCGTCGGAACGGCCGCATCTTTCGCGAGCATGAGGAGCTGTTCACCGAGACGAGCTGGCTGTCGGTGATGGCGGGCCAGGGGATCGAGCCGCAGGGCTATCACCCTGTCGCTGACCTGCTGCCCGATGCCGAGACGCTCGATCGCCTGCGCCATATCCGCGAGGTGGTGACACAGACGGCGGCGGCGATGCCCGAGCATGAGGGGTTCCTGCGCCGCATCGGCTGCGACCTCACGCCGCTCCGGCGCGCATCGTGACCGCGCTGCCCCCGCCCGCGCCGATCCGCGAAGTCGAAGGCCTCACTCGCGCTGCCTTCGACGCGGAAATCCGGCCCGCGAGCGAGCCCGTCGTCATCCGCGGGTTGGGCGCCGACTGGCCGGTGGTGCGCGCGGCGCGCGAGGGGGACGAGGCGCTGGTCGCCTATCTCAAGCGGTTCAGCCACGAGCGCCCCGTCAACGCGATCGTCGGCGCGCCCGAGATTAAGGGCCGGTTCGGCTATACCGACGACCTCACCGCGCTCAATTTCAATCGCGGCCAATCACCGCTCGATCCGTTTCTCGATCGCCTGCTGCGCGACCGCGAGCACCCTCGTCCCTACGCGATGGCGGTCCAGTCGATCCCCGCCGCCGAGCTGGTGCCGGGGTTCGAGCGCGAGAACGGGCACGATCTGGTCGACGCTGACGTGGTGCCGCGCCTGTGGCTGGGCAACGCGATCCGGGTGGCGACGCATTACGATCTTCAGGAGAATATCGGCGTCGTCGTCGCCGGCCGCCGCCGGTTCACGCTGTTCCCGCCCGACCAAGTCGCGAACCTCTATATGGGACCGCTGGAGCTGACACCCGCCGGCACGCCCGTCAGCCTCGTCGATCCCGCCGCGCCCGACCTCGACCGCTTCCCGCGCTTTGCCGAGGCGGCAAAGACCGCGCGGACGGCGACGCTCGAACCCGGCGACGCGATCTACATCCCCTTTCACTGGTGGCACGCGGTCGATTCGCTGGGGCCGGTCAACATCCTGATGAACTGGTGGTGGAGCCCCGCCGCCAAGCCGCCTGCCGCCGCGTACGACGCGCTGCTCCATGCGCTGCTGGCGCTCGGCACACTGCCGGGCGACCAGCGGGCGGCGTGGCGGACGATGTTCGATCACCTCGTCTTCCGCCCCGAGCGCGACCCGGCCGAGCACCTGCCCGCCAATGTGCGCGGCGTGCTGGGCCACATCGACGACGAGCTTGCCGCGCGCATCCGCCAGACGCTGGCGCACCAATTGACCCAACCGACCTGAGGAGCGATTGCCGATGACCCTGTTCGCGAGCGTCGCCCTGTTAGCGGTAGCGGCACAGACCCCGCCGCCGGCGATCCATCTCAATCAGATCGGCTTCCTGCCCGATGGCCCCAAGCGCGCGATCGTCGCGACCAACACGGATGCCCCCCTCGACTGGCGCGTCATCGATGCCGCGGGCAAGGTCGTCGCGAGCGGCCGGACGCAGCCCGGCGGCGCGGACGAGGCATCCGGTGACCGCGTTCAGATCGTCGATTTCAGCATCCTCGATCGACCGGGCGCGTACCGCCTCGCCATCGCCGGGGCCGAAAGCCGCCCCTTCACGATCCGCGCGGGCCTGTACGGCCCGCTGGCAAAGGGCGCGCTCAACTTCTTCTACCAGCAGCGCGCCGGGGTGCCAATCGAGGCGCGCTATGCCGGCGGCGATCGCTGGGCGCGCCCCGCCGGCCATCCGCGCGAGGTAGCCGACTGCTTCAAGGGCAAGGATCCGCGCGGCACCGACTGGCCGGGCTGCGCCTATACGATCGACGTGACCGGCGGCTGGTACGATGCCGGCGACCACGGCAAATATGTCGTCAACGGCGGCATTTCGGTCTGGACCCTGCTGAACCTCCACGAAGTCACCGGCGCCTTCCCCGACAAAAGCGCTGCGCTGCCCGAGGCGGGAAACGGCGTCTCCGACCTGCTCGATGAGGCGCGCTACGAACTGGAGTTCCTGCTGAAGATGCAGGTGCCGGAGGGGACGCGCACGCTGCTGCCCGTCGGGCATCAGCGCGGCGGCGGCGCGATGACGCTGACGATGGTCGATGCCGGCGGGATGGCGCATCACAAGATCGCCGACGCCAACTGGACGCACCTGCCGATGCGCCCCGCCGACGACCGCGAGGCGCGGCTGCTCTATCCGCCGAGCACCGCGGCCACGCTCAATCTTGCCGCCGTCGCGGCACAGGGCGCGCGCATCTGGGCGAGGATCGACCCCGCCTTCGCCGCCAAGTGTCTCGAGGCCGCGAAGCGAGCGTTCGCCGCGGCCGAGCGCAACCCGGAAATCTATGCCGCGACCGCCTTCACCGGCAGCGGCGGTTACGGCGACGGCAACGTCGCCGACGAGTTCTTCTGGGCCGCGGCCGAATTGTTCGCGACGACCGGCGACCCGGCCTATCGCGTGATATTCACCCGATCGCCGCACTGGAACGACACGCCCGACCGCGAGCCGAGCTGGGGTGGGACCGCGACGCTCGGCACGATCACGCTGGCCACGCTGCCCGGCATCGACCAGGCGATCACCAACCACGAGCGCGCCCGGCTGACCGCGCTCGCCGACCGCTTTCTCGCCGAGCGGGACCGGGCCGGCTACCGCCTGCCCTATGGCGGTACGCGCTATCCCTGGGGATCGAACGGTGCGATCCTCAACCGGGCGATGGTGCTGGGCGCCGCGCACAAGCTGACGGGCGACGCGAGGTACCGGGCGGGCATGATCGACGCGGCCGACTATGTGCTGGGCCGCAACCCGATCGACCAGAGCTATGTCGCCGGCTTCGGTTGGAAGCCGCTCACCGATCCGCATCACCGCTTCTGGGCACCCAGCCTCGACGCATCGTTGCCCGGCCCGCCGCCGGGAACGCTGTCGGGCGGCGCGAACAACACCGCCTGGGCCGATCCGGTCGCCAAGCGAAGCGAGGGCAAGTGCGCGGCACAGCGCTGCTACGCTGACGACGTGAACGCCTTTGCCTGGAACGAAGTGGCGGTGAACTGGAACGCGCCGCTGGTCTGGGTGGCGGCCTATCTGGACCGCCCCGCGCGTCAGTGAAGCGTGGGGGCTTCAGCGCCTTCGTCGCCCAAAAACGCGATCAGCCGGCCGATCTGGCGCCAGCGGCAGAAGGCGATGTGATTGCCGATGTCGCGGCTGCGCGCCGCGCGCGCATTGGCTTCGTTCTCGGCATCCCCGCCCAGGCTCGCGATCAGTTGTTCGGCATCGCGAAGCGCGGCCGCGTCGGGCAGGTAGAAGCTCGTCATGCGCACCCCTACCCAAGAGCCGTGCCAACCGCCACCCGCGACGGTTACGCGCGCGATACGACAGTTAACGCCGCCGGGCGCCCCGTCCCCCGCCGGGACCATCGTACCGGGGCGGGACGGGTGGCGTCCCGCGGCGGGACGTGGCATGGCGCGCGCCATGGCTGATCCCCGACAGAATCGCGGCCCCGTGGCGGGCGGCGCCATCCTTGCGCTGACGATCTTGGGCGGCGCGGCAATCGGCGTCGCGATGGGTCAGCCGTCGATCGGCCTGATCGGCGGCATCCTCGTCGGCACGGCGATCTCGCTGGTCATCTGGCGGCGCGACCGCCGGTCATAACGTCCGGCTGACCCAGACGACGCGGCCGACGATCGCCACCCGGTCGCCCGCAACCTCACCCGGCGACGGCGCCTCGGGATTGTCGCTGGTGACGATCAGGCGGCCGGTTCCGCGCGCGACGCGCTTGACCATCAGCACGTCGTCGAGCCGCAGCACATAGACGCCGCCCTTCCCCCGCACGCACGTCTGGCCCGCATCGACGAGGATGTCGTCGCCCGGCCATAATGTCGGCACCATCGAGTCGCCGGCGACCCGGATCATCGATGCGTCGGCAGCGCGCACGCCCAGCCCGGCCAGCGTTTCGGGCGGCAGCATCAGCGCGGCGCGCGGCGCCTCGATCTCCGTCATCCCGCCCGGCCCCGCCGACGCGGCAAGGTCGAACCGCGCGACCCCGACCGTTCGCGGCGCCCGCCCGCCCAGCATTTCCTCGTCGATGCCGAGGAACGCGGCGATCGTCTCGCGATCCTGCTCGTCCAGCCGCCGCGGCGACCCGCGCATGACATGCTGCTGGATATAGGCCGGGTTGCGTCCGATCAGCCGGGACAGCCGTGACAGGCTCACCCCTCGCTCGACCGCGATCCGGGCCAGTGCCGCCCTTGGTTCCTCGACCAACATGCCTCGATCCATAGCCATAGGATTTTTCCTAGACAAGTTGGAAATGGCAGAACAGAAATAGAACATCGGAATCGGGAACGGGAGATGCGAGATGGAATTGCTGCCGCGGATCGAGGCGCATCTGAAGGCGACGGGCACGCCGGTGACGCTGTTCGGACGGCGAGTCGCGCGCGATCCGCGGCTCGTCCTCGACATGCGTCGCGGGCGTGAGCCCGGGCCGTCGATGCGCCGCCGGATCGAGGCGTACCTGTCGGGGGAGGCGAACTGATGGCGCGCGGCCCCGATGCCGGCACGCTGGTCGAGCGTGCCCTCACCCTCTCCGCCGCAGCCGCCGGCGTGCCGATACGGATCGTCGAGGCGAGCGCGACGCGCTGGGCGAGCGCGACCTTTGCCGGCGCGCGTCACATCCTGGATCTGGAGGTCGGAGCCGATCGCGCCTCACGCGCATGGCTGGGCACGCTGGGCGAGGCGGATCTGCCGATGCGGGGGCAGTTGCTCGCCGACTGCAGCGTGGTGGCAACGCGCACCAACGCCGTCTCGATCAGCGCCCGGGTCGAGGCGCTGACGGTCGAGACACTCTAGCGCGCGGCGAAACGGCGCAGCGTGGCGAGCGCTTCGTCGAGATCGTCCGAATGGGCGCGCTCGACCAGCGCGGGGCCACCCCCGCGGCGACGCACGCCGCGCTCCAGCCGGTCGAGCAGGGCGTGGATCGTCGCCTCGGTTTCCGGCGTGGTGATCGCCGACGCCATGTCGGTGTCGGGCACCGCGGTCAGGATCGGCTGGCGATAGGCCGGCGTGACCTCGAACGTTTCGATGCGGACATGCTCGACCACCGGATCGGGGTCGGGTGTCGGCGCATCGACTGCGGGCTCGACGACGGGCGCCTCCACCGGCTCGGCCCGGAACAGCGGCTTGACCGGCTCGCTCGGCGTCAGCGGCGTGTCGGGGATCGCGGTCGGATCAAACGCGGCGAGCGGCTGGTCAAGGTCGCGGGGCAGATCGCGCTCTTCGGGCGCCGCGCCCACGTCGAGAAAGGGCGTGCCGAGGTCGCGCATTGCCTTCACCGGCTCGCGCGCCGGCGCATCGGGGTGCCGGTCGGCGCGGCGCGTCACCGTGCGGACGACGCGGCGGGTCGGTGCGAAGCGGTTGACCGCCGCCCAGGTGGCCCCACCCGCCCCCGCCATCGCCGCAACGATCAGGCCGAGGCGAAAGGTGGTGCCGAGCGGCGGCGCGGCGGCGGGCAGCAGCGCGGGCAGACCGATCTCCGTCACCAGCGCTTCGACACGCCATGCGGGCAGCAGCGTCGCCACGAGCCCCGCGACGAGCGCGACGATGGCGGTGGCGATCAGCTTTGGATCGACGTTCATGCGTTGACTGGCGGTAAGCGCGACCATGTTCCGTCCGTTGCTGCGACTTTGGCAAGCCGTTGGTAAACAGGCTGGTAGCGCGAAATATTTGACGACCAGTTACGCTCGCGCTCGACGAATGCCCGCGCCCGCTCTCGTCGCGCGTCCCAACCGGCACGATCGGCGAACAGGTCGGCCAGCGCGGTTGCGGTCGCGGCGGGATCGTCGGGCGCGAACAGCGTGCCCGTCACCCCGTCCTCGATCAGCTCGCGATGCCCCCCGACGTTCGAGGCGGCAACGAGCTTTCCCTGCGCCATCGCCTCCAAGGGTTTCAGCGGCGTGACCAGATCGGTCAGGCGCATGTGCTTGCGCGGATAGGCGAGCACGTCGATCAGGCTGTAGTAACGCTCGACCTCGTTATGCGGCACGCGCCCGACGAAGCGGATGCGGCTGGCGACGGGCGACGCTTCGGCGGCCGCGCGAAGCTGCGGTTCCATCGGCCCGCCGCCGACCATCAAGAGCTGCGCGCGTGGCCGCTTCGCGACCAGCGCGGGCATCGCGGCGATCAGGTCGTCCAGTCCCTCATAATCGTAGAAGCTGCCGACATAGCCGACCACCTCGTCACCCATTCCCAGCGCTGCCGCCAGCCGCTCGTCGCGGGCCGGCGGCTCGCCGAACAGCGACAGGTCGACGCCGTTGGGGCTGACCATGATCTTGTCGCCGGGAATACCCCGCGCGATCAGGTCGCCGCGCAGCCCCTCGCAGATCACGCCCACCGCATCGACGCGGCGGCACGCCCAGGTTTCGAGCGCGCGGGTGACGCGGTACTTCGCCGACCCCTCGCGCCCCGTCCCGTTGCCGACCGCCGCATCCTCCCAGAAGGCGCGGATTTCGTAGAGCAGCGGCAGGTCGCGCTTCTTCGACACGCGCAGCGCCGCAAGCGCGCCCATGACGGGCGAATGTGCGTGAAGGATGTCGGGCCGGAAGGCATCGACCGCCCGCTCGATCGCACGCGCGAACACGCCGACCTCGCGCCATTCGCCGATCGGCGGCGGGCCGGCGGGGCGCATCGAGCTGCGGTGGAAATCGAGGCCGTCGAACGTCTCGACCGGCGCGTCGACGACGTTGTAGCGCGGGCCGGTAACGCCGGCGACCGCCCAGCCGCGCGCCACCTGTGCCTTCAGGATCGCGCGGGTGCGGAAACTATAGCCGCTGTGAAGCGGCAGCCCATGGTCGAGGACGTGGAGGATACGCATGCGCATCCTGTGGCACGACAGGCTTTAACGCCGCGTCAATCACGCCGGACCGCGGCTTAACCCCGCGGCAACCGCTTGGCCCTATGCCGCTCTCATGGTCGACGGCTTCTCGATCCTGATTACCCATGGGCTGATGCTGCTGGCGGCATGGCGCCTGTTGTCGCGTCCCGATCTTGACCGCGAGGATGGGGAGGCGCCGAAGGGCTTTGCCGCCCGCCGCAAGCCGTGAGCGCACGCACGGAATTGCGCGCCTTGACCGGCGCGCGCGGGATCGCGGCGTGGCTGGTGGTTTTCTATCATTTGCGCCTGTCGCTGCCGCCGCTGCCCGAGACGGTCGCGGCGATGATCGGCAAGGGCTATCTCGCGGTCGATTTCTTCTTCGTCCTGTCGGGGTTCGTCATCGCCTTGTCCTCGCGCCAGCGGATCGAGACGCGCGGCTGGGCGGCGGTGCCCGACTTTCTCAAGCGTCGGTTCGCGCGGGTCTGGCCGCTTCACGCCTTCGTGCTGACCGGCGGTGTCGCCCTTGCGGCGGCGCTCTGGGCGACGGGGCGGCATATTCCGGACGACTTTCCGTTTGCCGAGCTGCCGCTCCATTATCTGCTGATCCAGAATTGGGGGCTGACGCCCGCGCTGAGCTGGAACGACCCTGCCTGGTCGATCTCGGCCGAGTTCGCCGCCTATCTCGCCTTCCCGCCGATCGTCCTCATCGCCAGCGGTCGCCGTCTGCCGTCAGCCTGGCTGGTTGCGCTCATTGTCGCGATCGCCGCTGCGCTTGCGGCTGCGAACGCCGCGCGCGGGGCGCCGGGTCTCAATGTCGGCATCGCCCAGTTCGGCGTGGTCCGCTGCATTGCCGGCTTCTCGATCGGCATGATCGTCCACGCGCTCTGGTCGAAGGGTGACGGCCTCGCGCCGGTCGTGATCGTCGGCCTGCTCGCCGCCATAGCCCTTGCATCGGGCCGGGCGGGCGAGGCGCTGGCCGTTCCGCTGATCTTCGCCGGGATCGTGTTCGCGCTGGCTGATCGCGACCCACGCTGGCTTGGCGGCCCATGGCTCCACCGTCTCGGCGAATGGAGCTACGCGACGTATCTCGCGCATTTCCTGATGTGGAAGGCATTCAAGCTGGTATTCGTCCACGCACCCGGGCCGATCGGGTGGCCGCTCGTGGCGCTGTATCTCGTGATCCTGCTCGGCAGCTCGGCGCTGCTCTATCGCTTCGTCGAACGCCCGGCACAGGCATGGATCAGTCGTGCGCCGGGAACAGCGGGAGCGCGAACCCGCGCCCCCGCCTGATCGTCAGGCGTCTTCGCCCGCCTTTTCCAGCGCCTCGATCAACGCCTTGTTGAACGCCGGAATGTCTTCGGGCTTGCGGCTGGTGATGAGGTTGCCGTCCACCACGACCTCCTCGTCCACCACGTCGCCGCCAGCGTTCTCAAGGTCGGTGCGCACCGATGGCCAGCTCGTCACGCGGCGCCCGTCGACCACGTCGGCCTCGACCAGCAACCACGGCGCGTGACAGATGGCGGCGACGATCTTGTCGTCGTCCATGAACGCCTCGACGATGTCGATCGCCTTTTCCTCCATCCGCATCTTGTCGGGATTGCCGACACCGCCGGGCAGCAGGAGCGCGTGATAATCGTCGGGATCGACCTGATCGAGCGTCAGGTCGGGGGTGATCGTCTCGGTCGGATCGCTGTCGTTCTTCACGCCCTGGATCGGGTCGGTCTTGATCGAGGCGAGCGTGACTTCGGCACCGGCGTCGAGCAGCGCCTGACGGGGCGCGAACAGCTCGTCATGCTCGAAGCCGTCGGTGGCGAGGATCAGCACGCGGCTTGCCTTGAGGTCGGCCATGATGGGGTACTCCGGTTCGCTTGGGGGTTCGTGACCTGAACCGGCCCCCGGCCCGGTTGTTCCGCGAACAGGAGGCGGAACGAAAGCCGGTAGAGACGCATTGAATGGGCCTTCACGCCCAACGACTTGAGCCCCGCCCCGCCCGCCATGGCCGACACCATCCGCTACTGCGACGACAGCATGCCCGGCATCACCCGCCGCAAGATGCGGCACGGATGGGGGTATTGGTCGCCGAAGGGCGAGCGGATCACCGACCGCGACGAGATCGACCGGCTCAACAGGATCGGCCTGCCCCCCGCTTACCGCGACGCCTGGTTCTGCCCCCACCCCAACGGCCATATCCAGGCGGTCGGCTGGGACGAAAAGGGGCGCAAGCAGTACCGCTATCATACCGGCTTTCGGGAGGCACAGGAGGCGGCGAAATATTCGCGGTGCAGCGAGTTCGGCGAGCGCCTGCCACGCCTTCGCAAGCAGGTCGAAAAGGATCTGCGCGCCCGCAAGCTGACGCGCGAACGGGCGATCGCCGCGGTCGTGCGCCTGCTCGACCTCGGCCGGCTGCGCGTGGGGAACGAGAGCTACGCCAAGGCCAACAAGAGTTTCGGCGCGACGACGCTGCGCCGCCGCCACGCCAAGCTGACCGGGACGCGGCTGCGCCTGCAATACACCGCCAAGTCGGGCAAGCAGCGGGTGCTCACCATCACCGACAATTCGCTGATCCGCTTCGTCAAGAAATGCCAGGACCTGCCCGGCCAGCACCTGTTCGGCTATCTCGACGAGGCCGGGGAGGCGCGGCCCGTCACGTCCGGCGACGTCAACGACTATATCCGCGAGGCGATGGGCGCGCCCTTCACCGCCAAGCATTTCCGCACCTGGGGCGCGAGTGCGATCGCGTTCGAGGCGCTGGCGACCGCGCCCGAGCCGATCGGCCTGAAGACGATGCTGGAGCCGGTGGTCGAGGCACTGGGCAACACCCCCGCGATCGCACGCAAGAGCTATGTCCACCCAGAGCTGATCGAACTGGCCAAGGACAAGGCAGCGCAGCTTGCCCTTCGGCAGCGCCTCAAGTTACCGCGGTCCAAACGCCATCTGACGCGCGCCGAGCGGGGGCTTATCGCCTTTCTCGGCGAATGCGACCAAACGAGCGCCCCCGCCCGCGCGGCGTGACGACGGAGCCGGCATGAGCAACACCACTGCGGCGAACAGCAGCGCCGCGATCCTCGACTTCGATCCTGAAGGGGCGCAGCGCCAGGTCAACGGTCTGGTCCGTGACGGCGTCGTCTGGATCGGCGACCACTGGATCCAGATCAGCGTCGCGATCGGCTTTGCCGCGCTGATCGTCCTCGCGCTCGACTGGGTGAAGCGCTGGGGCCGACGCTATTGCGAGCGCCAGCCCGTCGTGACCGGCTGGTCGGGCATCTTCGGCCGGGCGATCTCGCGCACCAATCGTTTCTTCATGTGGATGATCGCGGCCAAGCTGGTCGTGGGCGTCGCCGACGCGCCAAGCGCGATCGTCAAGACGACCGACTTCCTGTTCACCGTCGCTGCCACGTTCCAGGCCGCCATCTGGGTGCGCGAGGTCATCCTCGGTCTGGTGGAGGCGCGGACACAGACCGACCACCGCGGCAGCGAGGCGCTGGGCACCGCCCTCGGTCTCATCCGGCTGCTCGTCACCTTCGTCGTGTTCGCGATCGCGCTGATCGTCGTGCTCGACAACCTCAACGTCAACGTCACCGGCCTCGTCGCGGGTCTCGGCGTCGGCGGCATCGCCATCGGTCTGGCCGCGCAGGGCATCTTTGCCGACCTGTTCGCCGCGCTCTCGATCATCTTCGACAAGCCCTTCCGCAAGGGCGACAGCATCACCTACGACACGACCCAGGGAAACATCGAGGCGATCGGCCTGAAATCGACGCGCATCCGCAGCTTCCAGGGCGAGGAGCGGATCATCTCGAACAAGAATCTGCTCGAGAAAGAAATCCAGAACAACACCCAGCGCGTCCACCGCCGCGCCAAGTTCGCGTTGGGCGTCACCTATCAGACCCCGCCGGAGGTGTGCGCTCGCATTCCCGGGATCCTGAAGGAGATCGTCGAGGCGCACGACCGCATCTTCGTGCGCTCGGGGTTCGTCAATTTCGGCGCGTCGAGCCTCGATTTCGAGATCGAGTTCGACAGCCCCGGCCCCGATTACGTCGCCTTCTACGACACGCGGACCGCGATCGGGATCGAGATCCTGCGCCGTTTCAATGCCGAGGGGATCGAAATCGCCTATCCGACGCAGACGACGTTCACCGCCGCGCCCGACGGCACGCTCGTCATGCCCTATCCGCAGGTGCAGGCCGTGCGCGCGATCGAGACCGATGTTTGATGATTTCCATTTTGCGACGAAACCTTATGCGCTGCCGCTGATTAGGATTGATGCAGGATAAGATCACCGCGATAGCGCATCAGGATCCGAGTGAATGAGTCCCCAGCCCCAGCCCCAGCATGCCGTTGAGCTAGAACGCTATCGTGCTCTTTTCGAGACGATGGACGAGGGGTTCTGCGTCATCGAGTTCTTCGACGGTCCG
>SXGS01580251.1_pt1 | contig 17696 bp, 13 predicted proteins | sample 3174681 | NCBI WGS metagenome assembly SXGS01 (sample SAMN11356861, study PRJNA531348) | freshwater metagenome | isolation source: freshwater sample F1-80 | place: China: Fuxian Lake, Yuxi | collected 2017-12-25 | reverse complement strand
GGCGTGCGGCTCCTCGCACCCGAGATGGCCGCCCTGGAAACGCAGATCGAGCGTCTCCCGGCACTGGGGAAGTGGTTCGTGACCATCCCGGGAGTGGTCCCCGCCTGACGGGAGGATTAATTCTGCGCGGTTCCCTAACTGACGGCAGAGGCCTTGAGTGAACAGACTCCCGGGTTCGAGATTCTCCTCGCGCAGGGCTCTGGGGAGTGCGCCGCCGCTGAAGGCGTAGGCCAGTCCCTTCTCACCCGTCGCCATCAGGACCGGCCAGCAATGCTTTCCTACGCCCCGAAAGCCGGCTGGTCGCATGGTGTCAGCATCGGGCGGCACGGCATCGGGCGGCAGCGGCCCGTCCGACTGCACGTCCCAGGCGCGGCCCTGGCGAACGAGACCTGCTCCAAGATGGAGCGTGCCGGCACAACAGGTGTCCAGGATCACCACTCCCCCCAGTTGTCCGTTGAACTCACACCGCTTCCTCGTGAACTCATTGATCAAGTGACGCAAATCGTCGTCCCGCAGGTTCTTCGTTCCGGCAAGCCTGGCGTTCGCGTGTTCCCAGTCCACTGGCACGAGGCTCTCATCCATCCCGTCGGGTTCGTCTCGCACTCTGGTTCCGTCTTCGATCTGCTGGCCGTGTCCAGCCAGATACAGCATCCAGAAGTCCCCCGGGATGATCCCATTCAATAGGTGGTCACGGGCCGCACTCAGGATGTCAACTTTGGTAGCGGCATACTGGTTGCGGTGCGGCTGTCCCCCACTCCTGGCCGCACGGTCCACCACAGTCAGGATGTTTTCCCGAAGAAACCCCTGCTTTTGGAGAGCCTTCTCGAGCAGCCGTACGTTATGAGCAGTCGGCAAGTTCCACCAGGCGCCGGTTTGACGCTGGCGAGGATCATCCTTTCGTTGGTACTCGGAAACGGCGACTAACAGCGCGCGTTTCCGAGGCGGCCGGGGGGCTTCGTCGCTCGAACGGGCCGGGCCGAGGCCGGCGAACACGGTGACTTCGGCTGCGCGGCGGAGAAATGAGCGGCGGGTGTGAGGGACAGACATTGGCGCTATCTCCTGATTTGGGCCTAGTAGTGTGTCAGGGCGGAAGTGATAGGTGGAATCGTGCCCCCATGGGGCCTGCTCGAACCCTTCAGTATCGTGTTGACGGACTACTAAGGCGGCGGCGACACCGCCCCGGGAGCGCCCAGAAACACCCAGGCACTCCATCCGTACGGATCGGGGGTTGCTCTTGCCGCGCTGCGGCGTGCCACGAGCAAGGCATTATCGGGGGTATGTTGTTCGAGCAGGCGGTGGTAGTCTCGGGCGAAGCTGGCAGCGTCCCCCGACACCACTGGCCAGAGCGCCCCCACCACCCCCCGCGCCCCAGCCAGCAGGAACGCACGAGCCAAACCCGTGATGCCCTCGGCGGGGACTTCTGTTCCGGCGCCGCTGCTGCAGCTCCACAGCAGCATCAACTCCAGGTGTCGGAGGTCCAACCGCGTCACCTCCCAGGCCTGCAGGAACCCATCGCGTGCTGGATCCGGTGCGTGGCCGGGCTCGTCGGGTTCTGCCAGGAGCAGGGTGGAACCCTCGGACCACTCACGCTGCACCCCCGCGTGGCCAAAGAAAGCCGCCCGCCGGGCGTTCTGCAATTGCGCCACCATCGCCTCCTCGGTGGCCTGTCGCCCGGAGAGCACTGTCAGGTCTTGCCCGTACAGGTCGCGCAGTTCCGCCGGGAACAGGGGGCCGGGCCTGAACGCGCCACGCCGTTCCGGATCTTCCGTTAGCATCATGCGAATGCGTCCTTTCTGTACTGGCATCTGCTGCCACCGGGCAAGGAGGGCCAGGGAAGGCGCCGTGATCATCGGCTTGGTAAGCCCCAGCAATGGGCCCCCTCCGCGATCATGCATGGGTAGAGCGGCGAACGGCAAGCCCCAAAACCCGAGATCGGGGACCACGATCACTCGCCGACAGCGTTCCAGCAACGGCGACGCTGCGAAACACGTGAATAGGTCATGCGAGAGCGTATTGCCCAACTTAGCAATGTGGGCAGTACGGGCGGCGCGCTCCCGTTCGCTTTTGAGGGTCGGAGGCGGCGTGGACACCAACTTGGAGAACCCCCCGACCCTCGCCAGGAGCTGCGTACGCGTCGGGCGACCGGATCCCCCGCCGATCGCGAACGCGCGGACTTCCGCTTGACCGTTGGTTTTCGTGATGACAAACAAGCGAAACGGATCATCCAGGAACGCGCGTTCCGTACTGAACGCCAGCACCAGATCGCCATCACGCAGGGCCTGGAGCGAGTGCTGCAACTCCCCAGTGGCAGTGGTTCCGGGCGGAAGTGTGAGGTACAACTCCGCCAGGCGTGCATCTTCATCGGCGCGCGCGGTCGGGTACTCACCCTGCGCGTCATCTTGAGTCTTTCGGTCCTCACCCTCCACCATGCGCCTCTCAACAAGCATGCGATGGACGCCCGCTTCGCGTGCTCGCTTCCATGCATCGCGTGCCTCCGGACGCCTGGAATGGTCCCGGAGCAGGAGCATCTGCATGAGGGCCTGAGCACGGCCCTGCTCCAGGACCTCCAGCGCCTCCTGGGCCGCCGGCCGGTCTGGTTTCCGGTCGGTGGCGGCATCGTCCAGAAGGGCGCTGATCAGGCGCATCTGGGTGGAGCGATAAACACGGCCGAAATCCTGGCGTGTCGTGTCCCCCAGGGCCATCGTACCGCGCCGCTGCACGAGCGCCCAGGCCTCGCGCAGTGCGGCCACAGCGGACGCCCAATGTATTGCACGCTCCCGCGGATCAGCGACGGTCCGCGCAGACGTTTGATGCACCAACGCCAGATTCTGCAGCACCGGTACCAGATGAAGCGAGCCCGGCGCGGTTCGGCGGATCGAGTCGGCGGCGGCGGCCAGGTGTTGCTTTGCGTGGTCCAGCGCTCCCGGCGTGTCCCGCTGAGATTGCAGGTGTTCGATGGCGCCCTGGTTCCCCAGCCAGACCGCATGGCCGAGGGAACCAGGCGTGCACCGGGAGAGGACGGTCCTGTGCGTTTCGAGAATGTGCTGGAGCACCAGCCGCGGCTCCTCCGCCTGCAGCGCCTCCACGAAGGATCGCGACATCAGCAGCGCGCGTTGGAGCAGCAGATTGGCACGTTCGGGGGAGTGTGGCGAGAATTGCCGTAGCAATTCCTCAGCGTCATCAATGTTCTTCCGCGCATTCTCGACCAGATCCTTCGGCTGGTCACCGTACAATGGGGGAGATCTCCTCACACTCTGTCTGACGGAAGTTTCCATCGGGTCGAGTTCCGACGCTTCTGCCAGGGCACGCAACACGGTTGCGAGATTACTATGAGCGACTACGCGTCTCCGTGCGACCGCTGTTGCTCCCCGAGCTTGTTTGCAGGCGTCCCACAAAATGTCAGCGGCATCCCACAGGTTGCCCTGGCTCTGGGCAATCCGTGCGTTCTCAATGGCCAGGTCCAGCACCACGTTTGGGTCTGCGGCGGCGGGGATGCGTCGCGCTCGGGCCTCATAGGCACGCGCCTGAACCGGATTGCCCAGTTGGACCCAGAGGGTGCTGAGTGCCAGGCAAGTCTGCCGTTCGGCGGCGGTGTTCGGCACGTGGAGTTGCTGGTTCGCGAGTGCCTCCTCGAACCGCGTGCGGGACAGCTCTAGGTCGCCGGCACGATACTCCAGCCAACCGAGTTGATAGAGGGATAGTCCCCTGAGCTGCCCCGGCATTCCAGCCCGCGAGCGCAGTCCCAGGGCCTCGTCGAGCAGACGCCGGGCAAGTACGAGATCGCCCTCGTCGTCGCGCAGCAACGCACCCAGGGCGGTGAGGGTGTCGGCGAGCAGAATTGTCGTGGTTAGATCCTGCCCAGAGCGACGCAGGGCCGCTGCTTGTTCAAGCTCCTGCCGAGCCGCCCTGGGGCGGAGCAGGGCGCGGAGCACCAATCCCATCCCCTGGTGGAGGTTCCCCCGCACGCCCCGCCACGCCGGAGCAGCAGGATCTGCCTCATTCGGGCGCGGCCCGAGGACCTGCACCCCGGTTTCCAATTCCTTCCTTGCCTCGTCCAGGTTTCCTGCCAGGTACAGGGTCTCCCCAAGACAGAAGTGGTTCTGAGCGCGGCTCAGGGCCGGGTGGTCTTTCGACAAGCTTTGGACCTCCCGCAACAGGGCCACACTTTCGGCGAACTTTCCCAACATCCGCAGCGCCACTCCTTGTGCCGTCTTCACCAGGGCGTGATTGGCGACAACACCCGGCTGCCGATCCCGGAGGATCAGGCGCTCCACGGTAAGGAGCAACTGGTTGGCCTCCGCCGGCAACTCGCGGATGAGAAGCTCACGAGCTGTCGTGTGCAGGCGGGTCCAGGCAGCAGAACTGGGGCTGATTCGGTCGAATTGCGCCTCCGCGAGGGCAGCCACCCGGGTGAAGATCTCCTGACGCTTGTCTGCGGGGGCATGGAGCCCCGCCTGGCAGAAGAGGTCCACGGCGGCAGCGTATTCACGAGCCTGTTCACGGGCGGCTGCTTCTGCTCGAATGCCCTTCCAGTCTGTCTGCGGCGGGGACAGAGGGAGTTTTGGTCCGTCCGCCAGCGCAACGCCCCATAGTGCGAGCATCAGCAGTATGGCGAGCACGAAGCGTTTCGGGTTCATCGTTTTTTCGCTCTCCCAGTGTGTACGAGCACATTCGGTCGCTGCCGGATGCGCTTTCTCTACGGCTTGTCGCCTGGCTGAATGCGGGTGAACAGTGCTTCTGCTTCATCCCGGAGGCCCCAGTTGCGCAGTACCACCCACTGCTTTTCCAGTACCGGTCCGGCTGCCGCCAGGCTCGCCTCGACGGTCCGCAGGTGTTCGGTGGAAAGCACACCGAACAGCGCATGCAGGCGCTGGCCCGGCCGGACCGTCAGTGCGTCCGGGAGGGGCTTGTCTCCTGCAGAGGCAACCACGTCCCAGGCGTAGACCTCCCCGCGAGGCAGGTTGGTGCGCGGTTGCCACCGGCAGAGGCCATCCGGCGCTCCCTCGCCAGCCGGGATTGTGCCACCGGTGAAAGGCACCAGCTTGTTCTGTACCCGGCGAAACACGACGATCGAGTACCACCTGGCTCCCTCCTCGGGAATCCAGCGGAATTCGGGGCGGGCGGTGCGGACCCACGTCTGCCGGGGCGAGCGCAACTGCAGCTCATCGGTTCCACCTGCCGGGATCAGTCCGCTTGGCTGCCGTGGGTCTGGGAGTGATCCCTCCACCAGGGCCCGAAGTTGGTACTGAAGGGCTGCCGGGAGCCCGCTCTGCCGGACCGCAGGCCCAGAATCCGGAAGCTGGACTTCCGGGGGCGCTTCCGGCGCCTCTCGCGGGAGAAGAGCGTGGGCTCGTGCGGCCGCAAGTTCACGTGTCGTCTTGCGCAGTTGGGACTCCGTGGTCGAAAGCGCTTCTTCCAGGCGCCGCCTTTCCCGATTTGCCTGGGTAGCTGCCGATATCTGATGATCTTGAACCCGGGCGAGCCGCTGCTCCAGGTCAGCACGTTGCGCGGTCAGGCGGGCACGTTCGGGCGCCCAGACGAAACTCCAGGCTCCTACCATCACCACGACGGCGCCGGTCAGTGCTCCGGCGAGAGCCCACCCGGCGCGAGGAACCTGCGCCACCCACCGCGCGCGTCCCGCCGCACGGTCCGCTTCGCGGACTCCCCGTACCTGGTGCACCAACTGCCGGAGTTCGCGCACCCGAAGCCGGCAGGTCTTGCAGCGACGACAGTGAGTTTCCAGCAGTTTTCGTTCGGTCAGGCTCAGCTCATCATTCACTGCAGCGGCCAGTTCGTCCGCGTCCAGGCAGGGACGCGAGGGCGCCGGTTCTCCGCGGGCCTGTGCTGCCAGGCTTTCGAGATCCCGCGCTCGAGGAGCACGCAACAGGCAGGAGGGGCAGTGCTCGAGATGGGCCAGCCGGTGCGGCGCGAGGGTTGAGCGGGAATGCGATTGCCGAAAGGCAGCGATCTCGGCATCGGTCAGGCAGTTGTTGGCGGCTTCTTGCATCGGAATCCCTTGGTCGTCGGGGGCGTAGGGGCGGCACTTCAGAGGATGGGAGGACCGGTACGGCGGCTGGGGCGCGGGGGCGCGGCTGCTGGAGGGTCTCCATTGGACTTGTTGATGGCTCGCTTTGCATCACACTTCCGCTGCTGTAATGCGGCAACGGAAATCCCCAGAACACTTGCAGCTTCCGCATCCGTAAATGGGCGCGGCGCCTTGTCCAATGCCGCGGCTGTCCACACCGCCGGCACCATCGCTTCGGGGCGTTGCCGCAGGTCAGCGACGGATGGACCATCCGTGAGGCGTCGTACAAGGTGTGGCGCGAGGCCCGTGACTCGCTCCAGCTCCCCAGGGTTCGTGACCCCAAAGACCGTCGCGACATAGGCAAAACTCGTAGGCCCGAGCCCGGCCAGATCTGACCAGGCAGTAAGGAGCCAGGCCGTCCTTGTTGTCACGCCGAGTTCGCGGACGCAGTCCCAGGTTTGCTGCAGACCGGCCCGGAACTCCTCGGCCCACACCACAACATCCTCCACGGGTCTGTCACCGCCTGCCTTCTGGTCCCAGGCGGCTTCCTCACTCACAAGCCGGATCTCCCCCCCCACGGCGGCACACAGAATTCCGAACGCCACCTCGGTCGGGATAGGGGCGTCAGCCGCAACGAGAAGGGCTTCGACCAGTTCGACGTAGCAAATGGCTCGTGCCTGGCGTGTGCACTTCAGGTCGTCCCACGCGCGCTGGGCGCTCTCCAGCAGTTCGTCCGTGGACTTTTTGGTGGCGGAACGTCCCTCCCAGTGCGCTCGGGCGAGGAACCGCTGGCCCGCGGCGTTCCTGAAGATCACCCAGTCGCAACCTTCCAAGCGGTCGATCCGGTAGCGCACCCACTCGGTAATCTGGCAGCGTACCGCATAGCTGTTCCTACGTGCGTGTTGAATGAGCACCTGGTTGGCGATGCATCGTGCCAGCGGTACCAGTGGCCGGTCCACCGGAAGCGACTGCGGATGACCGGCGGAGTCCAGGAGACTCTTCCACAGCTTCCCTTGTGCTTCCGATAACAGGTCCTCGCGATCCTCCGGACGGGGCGTCCGGTAGACAATGCTCTTCATTCTGGGTGTCAGGTGGGTGTGCAGGATGGCGTCGAAGCATTGGGAAGCGTCCAGCACACGGCCCGACTGGACGAAGCGATTGTGCCGGCGGACGAGGTCCGGCAGCGAGTACAGGCGATAGAACTCGGGTATGAAGAAGGGCATTCCAGTCTCACCAGGGTTTTCTTGAAGAGCGCGGTGGTCTTGAACCCGCTCCTGCGGCGGTTCACGAAACCTGGATGTGAAATCCGAGGCTGGATCACACGGTCTCGTTCACTCTTCTTTTGCCACGAGCCAAGTACCAAGAATGGGGATTTCACCAACTTGGAGCTGACCAGCGAAAGGGGATGCTTGCACAACGGCTCCGGACAGGGTCGGGAACGCACTCCCGACCCTGTCCTGGATGGTGCACGGTTACGGGGCGATCCAGGCCGAGTCCTCGGCGTAGTTCGCAGCAAAGCGCCCGTTGCCGTCGTAGTAGGCCTCGACATAGACCCAATACGCATCGCTGTAGATGGCGCTGCGGAAGTCCACGTAGGCTCGCCCATTCCCATCGGTGCAGACCCAACCGAGGTCGCTCTTACCCCGCGCGGTGTGCTTGCGGAGGTAGACCCACTGACCGGCGATGGGCTGCTCCCTATCAGTGCGCAGGATGACTGTTGCCCGGGCCGGTTCTCCCCGATAGAAGCAGTCCGTTTGCGACCCATCGGGCCGGGTGAGCCGCACTCGAAGACGGGTGCCCTGCTCGCCGGCAGCATCTGCCTTTCCGGGGAACCAGAGAAGGGTCATCCCAACCATCACGGCCAGGATCAGGAGGAAGTGCTGGAAGAAACCCCGGCGGCTGCGGCAGGGAGTCGGTTCGGACGAAACCTTGGGCGTCAGCTCGGGACAGGACTCGGCGGTAACTTGCATCTGATTGCCTACCCTTTCTAGGGAAGCGCGGACTCTCCACGGCCCGGGGATCTCGCTCCTCCGGGGTTGTTTGCCCGCTACGACCATAGAGAATGCGGGGGCGCCGCGACAATTACGGCTCGTGTCGCTCGGAAAAAAAGACTTTTTTGGGGGTCGTTGGGCCGACGGCGTCGTGGGGGATCCTGCCGGCGCGACGCCACACCGGCAGGGCCAGGTAGGAGCCCGTGCCACGCCGGAAGCAAGCCTGCCCGCTGTTACTTCCCCCGAACCCGACCTTGAGTGTACTGATCGAGAGTTGCACGCCAGACAGCGATGCGCCCGACTTCACCTCACCCACCACAGACCTCACAAAGACCTGTAATTGCGGTAGCGTCCCCACATACTTTCCTTTACGTGGGCCGCCGATCCGAAGGCTGACGAGAGCCCGGGCTGTGGTAAGGCCGTGCACCCTGGAAGTGGGAAGGAACAGGCAGACGCGAATGAATCGTCGAAGACTGTGTGGCCAAGGGCTGGCAGCAGGGCTCGTGTGGTGCGCGTCCTCGGTGCGCGCAACTCGACCGCGCACCAAGATCCGATCGGCGTTCGCCGACGCTGCGTGGAAAAGCATCAACCAGTTCCGGGCGGTCCACGGATTCGCTCCGCTGATCCGGCTGCGGGTGTTGGAAACGGCTGCGCACTGCCACGCCCACGACATGGCGCGGCGCCTCTATTTCGATCACGTAACCCTCCCCGGCCCGTCCCCGTTTGCGCCCGATGTAACCCACTTCCCCCGCCTGCTCTTCGAGAGCAACTTCGGCCCGGCAGAGCGCCTGGTGGCGACCAGTTTTCCCGCTGAGATCGCCTGGGGCGAGAACCTGGCGGCCAACCGCGGCTTTGGTGGACGTTCCCCTCGCATGGCAGTACAAAGCTGGATCACCAGTCCCGCCCATCTGGCGGCCATCCTGAACACAAACTTCCAGGTGGGCGGCATCGGCTGTGTGGAGGACGCGCGCGGGCAGGTCTACTACTGCCAGGAATTCGCCGCTGATGCCGGGGATTTGCCCATTCTCAGCCGCAACGCCGACTTGTTCCGCCGTTCAAGAAACTAGCGGTCAGCGGGCAATTGCCGACAGATTCGGAAAGTCCGCATCTGAGGGAGGATCTGCGCCCGGCGCAAAAAGACGCTCTCCTCGGGCGCCGGAACCTCGCCTCGGTGATCATACCCTCGACGCGTGCGCTCCGGGAATTCGACGGTCCGCCACACTTCGCCAGTCCGCCTCCCTCCCGGACCGCACGGCGGCCCACCCCATCCCTCCAAGCGACCCCACGGACGTGAGCGCCACGGGAGCTCCGGGCCGGGACCCTGGACGATCCGTTACGCCTGGATGGCGGCATCCCGGACGTGCTCCCCAGCCAGTGCCACGACGTAGACCAGCCGGCGTGGGCGCTTGTGCAGGACCTGAAGGCGCGGGGCATGCTCGAGGACACGCTGGTGATCTTCTCCGGCGAGTTCGGGCGCACCATCTACTGTCAGGGACGGCTGACGCCCACCGACTACGGCCGCGATCACCACCCCCGCTGCTACAGCCTGTGGATGGCCGGCGGCGGCATCCGGGGTGGAGTGGTGCACGGCGAGACGGACGAGTTCTCGTACAACATTGTGCGTGATCCGGTCCACATCCGGGACTGGCACGCCACGGTAATGAGCTTGTTCGGCATTGACCACCAGCGCTTCACGTACCCCTACCAGGGACTGGACCAGCGTCTGACCGGCGTCGAGCCGGCCGAGGTCGTCCGGGGACTTCTGGCCTGATCGCACCAAACACCTCGGAGGGAAGAATGAAGACGCGCATCCGCTTCGCCGCTCTGGCCGCACTTCTGCTGACCGCGCCCGTGGCGGCCAATGACAACCTGGGGGAGATCCTGGGGGGAGCCGCTTTCCGCACCACCTGAAACTCAAGGAACTCGGCGCCGGCTGGAAGCGGGTCACCATCGGCACGGGCGAGGCCAAGAACCTGATGGGCGACCTGATGAAGAACATCCTGCCGATGGCGATGATGGGCGCCTGCAAGGGTCCCGGAGGAGGAGGAGGCGAGAAGAAGCCGGACGACGCGATGGGGGCCATGCTCGGCATGCAGTTCCTGAGCGCGCTCTTCGGCGGCGGGGGCGGCGGTAGTGAGGGGGGCATCACCTACTACACCCGGGGTCAGACCGCCACTCTCGGCGCCGAGACCTTCCTGGTGGCGTACGAGATCGACCGGCAGGCGCCCCCCACGCCTCCGATGCCGGCGGGCGACGGCGCGGCGAATGCGCCGGACTTCGGCGCCCTTTTCGGCGGCGCCAAACTCACCGAGGAGAGCCCGTTGACCCTGACTCTTCTGAACCTGAGGACCGTCGGGACCCTCTCGCACATCCGTCCCTTCGACCTCCTGCGCGAACTCACGGAAGCGCCCGGGCTTGGCGGCGGCCTGGGAGCACTGCTCCAGGGAATGATGGGCGCGGGGACGGGCGGCCCTGGTGGAAGCGGAAGCGCCCCGGTCGGCGGCCCGGACGCCAAGGTCGCGCCGGTACCTGCCCGGCGCCCGGCGCCTGCCCGGCGTCCGGCCCCCGTGCGCCGTCCGGCCCCCCGGAAGCCCTGAACCTGACCGACGCGCTGCGCGTTTCGACTACTCGCAATCGAAGCGGTAACGAATGGGCAGGCGGGGGGAACTGGAGGGAAGATCGCCGGAGCTGGGAGGTGCTGGACGACCTCTCGAGTTCTCCGCGCTGACGCCTGGCCAATCGGACGATCCTGCCGGGAAGTGCCCATTGGGTTGGCTCGCGCCTCCTGGAAAGGCAGTTGCACATCGTGATGGAACTCCAAGCGCAGGGGAAGATTGCTGCAGCGGTCTACTGCTCCGGCGAAGAGCGAGTACATCTGATCACCCCCGGCGTCAGGGATCGGATGCTGCGACGGCACTCAGGACGTGCAGTGCCGCGTGATCCCGGACACCCATGCGGAGGGGGCACTCCGGGGACCCCACGAGGCCGCGGGCTACGGGAGTTCGCGCGAGCCTCTGCCCGTATTGTTGACAATTCCTAGGCAGCGCTACCGGCCTCTGCGACCCTGACGTGCCTCGGGGCAACCGTGCTAACACGCGGTTTCGTGCGGGCGACCTTTGCGGGCTCCCTCAGCAGGGAACGTCCGGGTGCGCGCGCAAATCTGAATCGGCCCATCGCGTGGCCCCCGACCGCTCTCGGCATTCGTATTGGGGAAGTTCACCATGCTCTCGGACCACATCCAAACTGCTCCGCCTCTCCGGTTGCTACTTCTCGGCCGGGTAGCCATTGACGGCGGCAGCCGGCCTCTCCCGCGCAGAAGGAAAGCGATGGCGCTGCTTGCGTATCTCGGGCGCCAACCCGGGATGCGCCACACTCGGATCTCCCTTGCCAGGGTGTGTCGTGAACCGAACCGGCAGGAGTTCAACAGGACGCTCTCCTGCTTACGCCAGTTCCTGCGCGTGGTTCCGAGTTCCGAGGAGCTGCTGGTCGAGGATGCCGGCCACGTATGGCTCCCGTCCGAGCGCTGGACCTCCGACGTGAGGGACCTTGAGGAGGCGCTGAAGGGAGCCGAAACAGCGAACGACATCCACTCCCGGATCCCTCTGCGCCGGCGCGCGCTCCGTCTGGATCGGGGGCTCTTCTTTCCCCTGTATGACGACCTCTACCTGGAAGACGAGCAAACCGACGGCAATTGGATTCTGGACCTGCGCGCCCATCTGTCCTGGAACCTCTTCCACCATAGAGTCGCGCTGGCGGAGGATCTGAATCGTCTGGGTCACTCCACCGACGCAGTGCTTGCCCTGCGGGAGGCTTGGGACAGACTGGCTTCATACTGGGACATTCCCGAACGGGACACGGCGCCCTCGGATCTGCGACAGGATTGGCCGCAGGCTCGCCGGCAGGAGCGGTTCCGGGAAGCCGCGTGGCTCCACTTTCGGCTGCTCCAGGACCTGGGCTGCCCGCACGCAGTGGTCGAGGAGTACCAGCGGGTACGGAGGCAGTTGCGGGAGCATTGGGGGATGGAGCCCCCGAGCGAATGGAGGTCGCTGCAGATGTGGGCAGGGGGAGAGGCGAGCCGCCGGCCGCGCCGGCCTGATCCGCCGCTCCGGATCACCTACCCCGCACCTCCGGTGGGCCCGCTTCTCCGAGGTCGTCAGGCGCAATTACACACGTTCCGGGAGGGGCTGGCCGCAGGCGAATGGCGCCTGGTGAGTCTGGTGGGGCTCGGGGGGATTGGGAAGACCGCGCTGGCACTCGGACTGGCGCACTCACTGCTGGAAGCATTCCCGGAATGGGCGCCCCTGGATCGCTGGTTCGTCAGCTTCGCCGAGGTGTCGCCGGGGCGCGAGGGGGCGGGGAATCTCACGCTGGACCAAGCGGTGGAGCGGGTGGCCCGGAGTCTCGGGCTCCGGGAGCCAACCGGCACGACTCCCGCGGGTGCCCCGGTGGATTGGCTGTGCGCTGCGCTCGGCGGCGGACCGAGGCTGTTGGTTCTGGACAATCTGGAGCATGTGCGCCGCGCGGTCGTCCCACTCATCGCACACCTGCTCGCCGCACTGCCAGATTTGCGCCTCGTGACTACGTCTCGCGTCGGCCTCGGCTTGTTCGGGGCGGCCGGTCGGCAGGAAGAAGAGGTAGGTCCGCTGATGGTTCCCATCTCCGACGCGGAAACCGACCTGGATCGGCTACGTCAGGTACCCGCGGTACAGCTGTTGCTAGATGGCGCCGAACGATCCCGCTCGCAGACTCCGTCGCGCCCTCCGCAGGAAGGGCGGGACCCGACCGCGTTTCCCTACCGCCTCACGCAGAAGAATGCGCGCGAGATCGCCGCCCTGTGTCGCCGGCTGGAGGGACATCCGCTAGCGCTGGAGATCGTGGCGGCCCGCCTCGGCACGTCCAGAATTGGAAAGGTGCTGGACGCGCTGAACACGTGCTTCCCGCGGGCGACGCACCGGTCCAGGGGTGCGGCGGCTCTCATTCCGGAAGACCAGACTCGACACCAGAGCTTGTGCGCGGTGTTCGATTGGAGTTTCCACTTGCTGTCGGCGCCCAGCCAGCAGCTCTTGCCGATGTTGTCCGTGTTCCGTGGTGGGTGGAGTGCCTGCGCTGTCACTATGGTGTGTGACACAAATGCACCTCCTCCGAGCGACCCGTCGGATTCAGGGAAAGCGGACGCCAGGATCACGCAATGCCTGCGGGAACTCGAGGACGCACGGTTCATTTTCTCCGTACCAGGCGCTTTTGAACCCCGCTACCATTTCCTGGAGCCAGTTCGGGAGTACGCCGCGCACAAGCGAAGCATTGCTTCGGGTCTCGACCCACTGCCTGACCAACACGAAAAGTACTACCGGCGCGTGGCTAATCGAGCCTTCCCTCTTCTCACCAGCGCACAAGCCATTGAGTGGGTCGATCGTCTGGCTGAGGACCGGGAGAACCTGGAAGCAGCGCTCGAGCACTGGGCTGAGGCCGAGCCACCGGACGACGGCGTCTGGATCGAGTCACTGGGCCTCCTCTGGGAGCGGCGCGGCCCCCTCCGGCGTGGGACAGAACTGGTGGATCGCCTGTTGCACGACTCTGCCGGGACGCCTGCGCACGTGCGAGCCGGTTGGCTGGTGACAGCGGCGCGTCTCGCACTGGCGCAGGGCGACAACCGCCACGCCCTCCGCCTGGCCCGCGAGGCGGAGGAAGCGTGTCAGCGTGCCGGGGACACGCGCCTCCTGGGCCGCGCCCAGTTTGCGCTCGCGGAAGCCCTGTGGTACACGGATGACCCTGCGAGGGCGCGAGCGCTCTATCGTGACAGCTTTGACTCGGCGCAGAATGCGGACGATCTGGTGGGAGCCGCCCAGGCGCAGTATCGATTGTCCGAAACCAGTGAGGGGGTCGAGGACCGGGCGACCCGTCGGGACCGGGTGCTGGCTGCGCTGGCGCTGGCAGAGTGCGCGGGCGATCCGTGGACGCTGTTAGAAGTGTTGCGGACAGTCGTCGGGATCGAGCTGGATCTGGAGGAGACGCAACGGGCGGAGGAACACTCCCGGCGGGCACATGAGTTGGCCCACCAGATCCGGGATCAGCGTGAGATGGCGAAGCTCTGGCAAACCGAGGGCCACCTGGCAGCAGCTCGAGGAGAGTACCGTCGTCGCCTGGCCGCAGCCCTCCACGCGCTGGAGGCGTGGAAAGCAATGGGCGATCGTGCGCGCACACAATCGATGCACCAGACCGTTGCTATCTGCGCGCGCGAGATCGGCGAGTACGCAACTGAACAAGACCACATCGTGCGTGCGGTGGAACTGGCCGAGAGATCCCGTGATCCACACCGGATCCGCATCGCCTACATGGACCGGGCAGCGCACCTGTGGGCACATGGGCAGAACGCCGAGGCAGTCGAAATCTTTCAGGACTGCCTGCCGAAGTGCCGCAACGCGGACATCAAGCCGGAGATCTACCAGTGCTTGTTGGGTTTGGTGCGCCTGTTCCGAAGTACCGGAGACTTTCCGGAGGCGCGCCGGCATGCGGAGGCGGGGCTTCCGTTGGCGGAGACGATGGGCATGCACGTTCTGGTGCCTCTGCGCCTGGAACTCGCACGAATCGCGACGCAGCAGGCGGCGGCACGGACGAACCCTGTCCCAGAGCGACGCGTCGAGGCGGCACAGCACCTCCGCGACCTGCTTGAGACGGGTTTGGAACACCACCGCAAGTTGGCCCTGTACCTCGAGGTGGCTGCGGGCCTGGCCCAGCGATGCGGGGAACCTGTCCGGTGTGTCCGACTACTCGGCTTCTCGGGCCAATACCGGCGGAGCCAGGGGACACCGCCGGTTCCGTGCGAGAAGGAGGAATTAGAGGCGCTGGAGGCACGAGCCCGCCAGACGCTGGGGCCGGAGCGGGTGGCGCAGCAGCTCACCGAAGGGGCCGGGATGTGCCTGCCCGAAATCACTGCCGGGCTGCGCGAGTGGCTGGATGGGCTCGTGGCGGGCGCGGACCCTTCTGGTCCGTCACCCGCCCGAGTGCAACAGGGCTACCAGGGCCGCTGCACGCGCCCCTGTTCCCAGTCGTAGTGCGCCTGATCTGCAGCGCGGCGCTGCACCTCGTAGGCCTGGGCCTCGGCCTGACGGCGCGCGTCGTCCATGCGGCGCTGCTGGAGCAGGTGTGCTTCCTCGGCAAGTAGGACGGCTTGCTGCTCCGAGAGTTGGGGGCCGGACGTCCCCGCCGAAGCAGGGGCGATTCCGCCGTTCCCATCGGTCGTAACGAACCCCGACACGGGAGGGTCGCTGGGGGCGCTCTCCGGCTGCTGTCCAGTCCGGAGGGTTTGCCGTGCGCGGTCGGCAAGGTCATCTGCAGCGGGGCGGAGTGCCTCCCACGCGCGGACGCATTGGTCTTCAAGCATGGGCCGCGCATCTTCCCACGCCTGGACCACAGAGGCCGGAAGGTCCCGCCCGAGGGTCTGGAACCCTCGGGCGGGACCTTTGGTCAGGGAGGAGAGGCGCGGCGCTAGTGCCCCGAGAACAGCCCCCACAAGCCCGCCGGTCACCACGGCGATGATGTACGCACTTCTCATCCCGTTCTCGCCTCTAGCGCACGGAAAAACGGGCGCTCGCCGCAAAGATGGGGACGCCAGTTCGAGGGATCGACTTGTCGCCGAAGCGGTAGCGCAGTTCGTAGTCGCCCGCCGGAAGAGTACTCGGGCCACGGACGGTGCCAACGGTGCCAGAAGTGTTGGAAACATAGGCGTACGCCTCGGAGTAGCGGGTACCGTCCGCCCGGTAGATGTCCAGGTAGTCGGTAACGGAGCGTCGCGTCGGTCGGTTCCAGGAGAAATCAGGCCGCGTTCCCCGCGGGACGGAGCTCGGTCCTACCGACACGCGGTACCCCTCGAGCCCGGCGATGTCCAGACGTGCTGTAGCCACAACCCGTCGCTGGTCCTCGCTGTAGTACCGGACTTCGTAGGTTCCTTCGACCACCGGCGTACTGTACGCTGCCGAGCCGCTCGTGCTGGACCCTGTTTCTGAAGAACCGTTTTGCAGGAACGCTACCTGATCGGGATAGGCGATTCCGATCTGATCTCGGCGCGAGTGTCCTTCCGGCGCGGTCCAACGGATCTCGACCAGCCCCCCGCGCACGCCACGCGACGGGGTGACGGAGATGGTGAAGTCACTTACCGCCGCCACTGCAAAGGGGCTGCTGACTGCGCAGATGCGGTAGGTGTCGTCAACGAGGAAGCGCGCCTCGTAATTACCCGGCTCGGAGGGAACATCCATCTCCAGAGAACCGGCCCCGCGCCCATCGGTATAGGTGTACCGCACGTACTCTGTGACGGCCGATCCCACGCGTGCCAGGGCAACCCAGTCCCTCGGGCGGGGTGAGGTGGTGTTCCAGGTAACACGAATGCGAGAGCCGGGGGAAAATCGGGTCGAGTTGACGCTCACCGTACACTGTTCGGAGACGGCAAAGGCGTTGCTCGTAGCTGTTTCCGTGCCGTCTGCGAGGATGTACACGATGCGATACTCTCCCGCCTGGGTCGGCGCGGTAAACGAACCACTACCGCTGCTGCCACCATTGAGGGTCACAAACGCGATGTAGTTGCTGGTGCCCCGCAGGCCCAGCCGATCTCCTGCCGGTCGCGCCGAGGAAGCGCTCCAGCTCGCCGTGACCGTGCTGCCGGGCGGTACGGTCGTCGGACTAACACTAACCGAGTAGCGGGTAGATTGGACGGTGAAGGGATTGCTGCGCGCCTTCACCTGACGGGACCGGAGATAGACCAGTTCGTAGCTGCCCGGAGCGGTGGGCGCCACCAGCGAGAGGCTCCCCGTTCGCGCGCCACCCGAGCGCTGCGAGGGGCCGCTTGCCGGGAACCCGGCGCCTGCTGCCACCAGACCGATGGCGTCGGTTTGCGTGGCACTGGACACGCTCCACCGGGCAGTCACCGAGCCACCTGGGTCCACGAAGGGCGGGGACGCCTCAATGGTGAAGCTGGCGGGCGGACGAGCGCCGCCCGCGGGAAGGTTGTCGCCCTGTCCGGCGCGCGGTCCGACGGTTGCCAGCACGGCAACCACCATCACCAGGGCAAGCTGCCCACCTTTTCGAATATCCACGGGTTTCTCCTGATTGCGAAGGAGAGACAGGTCTTGAGCCTGCCTCTCCCATAACGTGTGCATCTAAGGAAGATGCGGAGAATCCCGGCTGATGACGAAGGCAGGGAAGTATTCCCAAGCAGCCCGTGGTACATCCGGGACTACCCGGGACGAGCCGGACTACAGAAGATGGGCGTGTTCAGAGGCCCGTCCCCGTACGGACACTGAACCGCGTATTCGGGAACATTCCCATTGCCTACAAATGCCGTCATCCACCGCGCCATATCGCCCTTAGCATTGTCCAACAACCGTTGATAGGTGAGGGGCGCGCCGGGGTTTTTTTGTTGTTCTAAGGGAACCGAGCAGAATTAATCCTCCCACCCGTGAGGAGACACGGCGGCATCTGAGAGGACACAACTGGACGGAATCATGTACGTCATGGTGTTATGGAACTCACTGCCGCCGCCACTGCCCGCCTCCAAGTTACCGCCCAGGCACTTCACGGCGCCGCGCGCCGCCTCTTCCAGGCTAGGACCGTGCAGACTCTCGGGCCCGGGGGGCAACGGCGTGCCGAACGCGAACTCGGTTGGTGCCGGGCCACCGTACGTAAAGGCG
>SXGS01299965.1_pt1 | contig 17706 bp, 15 predicted proteins | sample 3174681 | NCBI WGS metagenome assembly SXGS01 (sample SAMN11356861, study PRJNA531348) | freshwater metagenome | isolation source: freshwater sample F1-80 | place: China: Fuxian Lake, Yuxi | collected 2017-12-25 | reverse complement strand
AGAAGACCTCGGGCGCAGTACGGGGCAGGTCATCGCGGTAGATGACATGGCGGATCAGGTATTGGCTGACCCTGTCGGAGGCCCGGTAGGCATTCGTGAACTTGAAGCGCGTCAGGATCGGGTCGTCGGTCCAGGGAGGCGGATTCCCCGCGATGCGCTCGAAGAACACCCGTTGCCGTTCCGCGGCGAACTTCCAGTAGGTGTCGAACACTACAGTGGGACGGACCGGGAGCAAGTGGGTAAGAATGAGCGGTCGGGGTGGGACGTCCGCGGATTCGTCGTCCTCGAAGAGCCCGCGGACGTCCGGCGGGCGGCGTGGCGCGCGCGGACGCATGCCACCAGCCTTCTTCGGGGAAGCAAGCCGCTCGTGGACGTTCGCCAACGTTTCAGACAAGGTGCCGGTGTTGTTGATTACGCAGACCGGGTAGTGCACTGCTTCACTATCAGCGACTCGGTCGTACTCCAGGCGGAGTTTGTGCCAGTAGGGAAGGGCGTCATCGCGGTCGATTGGCGTCTCGCGGCGGATCAGGAGGACTGCATCCGGCATTACTCGGCCCCAACAGATCCGTTCGACCTCTATGAGTGCTTTGAGAATGTGCGGATCAATTCCGGCCACCACACCGTACACCCAGGTCGACCACCAGTACCGGTCCAGCACCACGTCGGTCCCCGCTTCAAGGAGCGGGACGATGCGCCGTTCGATGGCGTCTAGGTGGGCGGCAACGTGGAGTGCCTGGCAGCTTATCGGCGTGAGGTTCTCCACTTCGAAGCGGGCTGGGTCATGATGCACTTCGTACACCAGCTTGCCGACGCTCCCAGGCTCCTTACCTGGGAATGTCAGGAGTTCAACGTGCCTGTCGCGAGCCCGCAGGTCCTCGGCGAGCGCCGCAGAAAGGGTGGATTTCCCAACCCCGTCCGGCCCTTCAAAGACAATTAGGCGTCCGCTGCTTGCTTTTTTCCTTTTCATGATTAGCCGTCCAAGTTCGGCGGCGCGCCGCCATCGTGTCTGGCCCCGCACACCACGGCCCGGGCCGCGGCGATCAGCGCGCCAAGGGCGGGACCGCAGGCAGGCCGCTGGTCCAACTTCTCAACTCCGGCAAAGCACGTCACCCTGACAGGCGTGAGTCCCGTCTGCTCGGCGAAAAAGGCACCGAGCCGCGCCAGGCCCAGGTAGTTACCGTAGGCTTTCACGAAGAGCTGCTGGGTAGCATAGAACGCGTTAACAGCCAACGTCCCGCGGTCGTAGTCCGGCACGAAGCTCACATGCTGCAGGCAGGGAAATCCCTGCTGAGCGCCTCCAATGTGGTCGCGGGCAGGATCGAAGATCCCGACTTGGAACATCGACCTGCGTGTCGATCTCTTGCAACGCTGGATGAGGAATTCCAGTTGGTTCCCCTGTTCGGGAAGCTTGCCAATGGGGATTTCGGGCAATCGCTTGCCGGTCTTCGGATCAACGCCAGAGGCGATCATGCGGGCAAAGTAGAGCCCATTGCGGTTCTTGTGTGGGTCCATCGCAACGTAGCTGGGCAGGTTCACCAGGTACTCCTCAAACAGCCTCTTCCGGTCGCCCTTGGCCTGCCGCCAAAGGGACTGTGGGAAGATGGTGTTAGCGACTGTCCCGACGCCCTGGTGACCGTTAGCGATGAGGCAGGTATCGAGCGCCTTCCGCACACCATCGTCCTCAACGGGTACCCCGTCGGTGAAGCCGGTGATGCTCAACGTGAGTGGTACGATCGCCTCGCCGCGACGCGAAATCAACTCCAGGAAAGCGCGCGACCATGCGACGGAGAGATTAGGATCTTCGATGTGGTGCTCAATAGGCATGGGGGGGATCCGCTTACTCATCATCATCGCCCTCCTCCGGTTCCAGGTGCCGGTATTCGCAGAGCCCAACGTACTCCTTGCGCGAAACCCGAACCATCACTGCCCACGGCGTGTTCGGGGTTTGGACCCGGAAAATCCCGGGCCGCTTCGCGAGAAACTGCCGCCCCCCGCCAAGATCACCCACGAGTTCCAGGCCATCGGACTCGGACAGGGCGCCGGCAGGCAGGAAGAGATCGGTCCCCACCTCGGCGTCTACCGTGGGCTGAAGGTAATGGATGTCGGCTATGATTAACGGGTTGCTCGTCGTTTGGCCGAGCAGCACTTGGCGGATCTTGGGCAGACCGCACTTATTGAGTTCGGCGGCGCGCGCCGGCGTGATCATCTTCAGGCCATAGGCAAGGTGCGTGGCGAGCGTCTCGTAGCCCATCCCCAAGCTGCACGCCACGGTATAGACTTGATGGGGTAATGCCGACTGCGGGTCCCAGTTGCGGAGTACGAACGCTTTGCACACGGCGATCTTCGGTGCGAGAAGGTAGCCCGCGAAGGCATCGACGAGAAACTCGTTGGGAATGCACATTCCGCCTCGCGGCTCCTGCTTCAGTTCGTCGATGGTCGAGCCGTGGCCGAAGACATGGTGTCCGAGTTCGTGCGCGCAGGTGAACGCGCGCCGCGGTAGCGGCCGTAGCGCAGAGAGCATGATCCGCGGCGGCTTCGCCCGATAGTAGATGCCCTCCATGCTGACGTCCACGAAGCGGACTTCCACCTTCAGGCGCCTACAGACCTCGTAGACACAGAGGGGTGTGCGGTCGTTGAAGCCCGCTTCTTCGCGCACTTCGACGGACTTCACCAACGCTTGCCGGGCAAGACTTGTCCTGTTGGGAGTCACTCCTCATCCTCCTGGCCCCGCATGGTCGCTAGGATGGCGAGCAGCCGTTCGAGATCGGCGGGCTTGAGCTTCTGGAGTTCCCGCGCGGCGAGCTGCACCCGATCGCTGTGCGGATCAACCGTCGCTACGCCCTCACCGGCAAGCCAAGAGACACTTACCTTGTAGATCTCGGCGAGCTTGGTAAGTTCCTCAGCAGTGACGTTGCGGTTGCCTGCCTCAGCTTCGGAGATGGAGGGCCGGTGCAGCCCGAGCATCCTGGCAACATGCCCCTGTGACAGGCCAGCCAACTTCCGCGCTTCGCGGATGCGATGGGCGATGATCTGTTTCTTCGGATCCGATGGGTGCGTCACGCTTTCTTCCCCTCCGACCCATAGACCCGGCAGAATGCCTCGGCGGTCTCTTGGATGGTATGCTTGCGCTTGCCGTCGTCCGTGACGTAGATGTTCTTGATCTTGGCGTCGTTTGGCAGCGGAATACCCAGCTCGCGCGCGAGCCCCCGGACTATTCCTGGGATCAGCAGGCTATCGAAGCCAGGCAGGTCGTCGAGCGGACAGCAATCCCGGGTGACCCCTTCCAGATCATGTCCGCAGTCGACCTGGATCTCCCGGTGCAGCTGGATGAGTTTTTCCACAACGATGGGTGAGGCCATGGCATCCTCCTTGTCTTTAGTAAGTAAATCTTACCAGTAGTAAGGGGGCTAGTCAAGCCCCAAAACGAGCGGGGCCAGCCCGCCTGCGTCGCCGGGCCTCTGGCTTGCAACTGCACCGCATTCCTGACGGCCGGAAGTTGAAAAGAGCAAAGTCTACGGGAAACACTGATCCCCAGCACCGACCCAAGCCGGTCGGACGCGTACCCCGACGTATCGCTGGAGCCGATCTGATCAGGTTCCGGCCCCCCGTGCGCCGTGCAGACACGTACGCTCCATCATCGCCAGGCGTTCTCCTTTCGCCATGAGTCAAGGTTTGACGAAGGTGGCCCTCGCATCATGGCGCGGAGATTCGACCCGCGGGACCGCAACCCCTGGGACCGCAAACCCCTGTGGGAACTACGCGCTCTGTGCGCGACTGCGGAGTGCCCGCATGTATCCCAGCGTGTAGGCCGTGTGGGTCTGTTCTCCCGGGACATGGTCGGGAAGGAGTACTCCGTCGAAATTCACGTCGCGCAGGGCGCACAGGACCGCGTGCATGTCCACGTAGCCGTTGTCCACAAAGGTCTCGCGGAAGAGGGGCAGCGGCTGATCCACGTTGCGGAAGTGGATCTTGAAGATCTTTCCGGAGGCGCCGAAATGTCGAATCATCTCCACTGGATCCTTGCCCATCTGCGGTCCGCCTTCGGCCCAGGTCCCGACGCAGTGGCAGAGGCCGAAGTTGGGGCTGTCCGCCATTTCCAGGGCGCGTTCGAACGCGTGGTAGTCGCGGAACACACGCGCAACGCCGCCAAGCGATGCCACCGGCGGATCGTCCGGATGGAGCCCGATGCGCACTCCCACCTCTTCGGCGACCGGCAGCACCGCCCGGATGAATCGGGCAAAGGTCTCCCAGATTTCGTCGTCTGTGTATTCTCGACCATGCGACAGCGGCAGCGCCCTGGCCCGGTCCAGGTCGAACTCGCGAGTCATGACTCCGCCGCGGGTCGGACTCATCCCGGTCTGATAGTACGGGAGCAGCTTGATGTTCGCCATGTGGGCGTACGTGGTATACGTGATGCCGGCGCGACCCAGGGCACGCAGATAGCGCTGGTACTGGGCAATCTTCTCGTCCTGCCCTGGCAGGCCCAGCGTGAGGTCCGGGTCGCAGTGCAGATCGAGGATGCCGATGTTGTTCAACCGGATCCCGTGCTCCCCGAGCAGATCGCGGGTGCGCGCCATATAGTCGTAGTTGGCATCCTCAATCGTCGTCCAGATCGTTGCAGCGTCAATCGCCATTTGCTGGAAGAACGCGAGTTCCTCCGGCGCCGGGCGTGGACTCATGCGGTGGCCGATACGGATGCGGGGCTCTGCGGGGTTCATGGATGCATTGTGGACCGGTCGGGCGCCGGCCCGGGTGGGTCCGGCGCACAGGGGCTCCGGGCGATATCAGAACAGCGAGCGGAGCGGCTCACCCTCGGCGGCGGGGAAGGGCCGGTTCGTTGCATCGTAGATCTGGGTGTGGGATTCCACCCCAAAGCGGTCGAAGATCGTCGCCCCCAGGTCTCCGGGCGTGACCGGATCGGTGTCCGGATACGCACCGGTCGCGTCGCTGGCGCCGTAGACGGTGCCGCCGCGCACGCCGCCGCCCGCCAGCGTTGCGGTGTAGCAGTACGGCCAGTGATCGCGCCCGCCGGAGGCGTTGAGTTTGGGGGTGCGCCCGAACTCCCCTACCGAGACAACCAGCGTGGACTCGAGTAGTCCACGCTCATCCAGGTCGGACAGCAGCGCAGACAACCCCCGATCCATCGGGGGGAGCAAATGATCCCGGAGTTGGGCGAATACGTCGTCGTGACTGTCCCAGTTCTGCCCCTGCTGTTTGAAATCGTAGACATTGACGAACGGGACTCCCGCCTCGACCAGCCGCCGGGCCAGCAGCAGGTTCTGGCCGCGCATCTTCGAACCGTACCCTTGCTGCCTTCCGCCGGAGGGAGCCGGTGCGGGGCCGGGACCGGGGTAAAGGCCGTAACGCTCGCGCGTCTTCGGCGTCTCGCGCTCGATCTCCAGTGCCCGCCGCACCTCCTCTGAGTCGAGCAGGTGAAACGCCTTCTCGTAGAACACGCGGGTCTGCGCCGTCTCCGGCACGGCCGACAGGGGTGCGTCGGGAACCTCCAGGGAGCGGAGGAGCCCGCGGCGGAGGCCGAGGCGTGCTGTACCGACCCCCTCGGGCAACCGGAGCGTTTCGGCGTGGTAGGCCAGCCGCTCCGGATCAACCTCAATCTGGAACGGCGCGCAGCGCCCACCGAGAAACCCGGGGGTCTGTCCCGGATTCCGCAGCACGTTGTTCATCACAAACGGCAGGGCGGCCCAGGGTACGGGCAGTTCCCGCGGCTGCCAGACGCGGCTAAGGATGGCGCCGAACGCTGGGTAGGTTTGGGGCGTATCCGGGAACGTCTCCCGGTCGCCCCCCACGGGTGCACGTCCGGTCAGCAGGTTTGCCGAGGCGGAGTCGTGTGCGGTCATCGCATGGTGCACGCTGCGCACGAGTGCGATGCGATGCATCTGCTTCGCCAGAAGTGGAAGGTGCTCGCAAATGCGGATCCCATCCGCGCTGGTCTTGATGGCGCGGAACGTTCCCCGCACCTCGGCCGGAGCCTCCGGTTTCATGTCGAAGGTGTCGTGGTGACTCGGCCCTCCGTAGTGAAAGACGAAAATGCACGCACGAATACGGCCCGCCCTGGCTGCACCACCGGCGGCTCGTCCCGCGCGGCCGGAAGCCGGGCCGTCCCGCTGAACCTGTGCCGCAGCCGCCTGAGCCTGCCAGAGCGCACCCAGATTCAGACCGAGGGCGCTGCCGCCTCGCAAGAGGCTGCGGCGCGAAAGTGCCCGTTCAAGCTCAGAGGTCATGCGATGCCTGTTACTCCGCGAAAGTGATGCGATGCACGGCATCATCTTCGCGCGGTCACGCCCACATCCCTCCTCGTTCACTCGCTCAGGCCAGGATGGAGCGTACTACCTCACCGGCGGTGTCCGTCAGGCGATACGGGCGGCCCTGATGCAAAAACCTGAGGTGGCGGTGATCGAGTCCCAGCAGGTGCAGAATGGTCGCGTGCAGATCGGGCACCGAGACCGGATCCTGTACGGCGCGGTAACCGAGCGGATCGGTCGCCCCGTGGCTTACACCTCCGCGCACGCCGCCGCCGGCCATCCAAGTCACGAAACCGTGGGGATTGTGGTCCCGTCCCAGCGTCCCCTGCGACACCGGCAACCGCCCGAATTCACCGCCCCACACCACCAGCGTATTGGCCAGGAGGCCACGCTGCTTCAAGTCCGTCAGCAGCCCGGCGATCGGCTGATCCGTCTCCGCACAGCGCTCGTGGTGGTTCCGGCGCAGGTTGGCGTGGGCATCCCACTCTCCGCCCGGACCACCGCTGTACACCTGCACGAAGCGCACCCCCTGCTCCACCATGCGGCGCGCCATCAGGAGCTGTGTGCCGAACGGGCGGCTCAAGAAGTTGTCCATACCGTACAGCTTCTGGGTAGCCGCGCTCTCCCCGGACAGATCCACCAACTTGGGCGCCTCGCTCTGCATGCGATAGGCGAGTTCGAAGCTCTCCAGCCGGGCTGCCAGCACCTCTTCCCCCGGATGGTGATCGGCATATTCCTGATTGAGGCGAGCGAGCAGATCGAGCTGCGCCCGTCGTCCTTCAATGGAGACATCCGTCGGGGTATCAAGGTCCAACAAGGGACTGCCCGTGGGACGGAAATGCGTACCCTGGTGCGCTCCCGGCAGGAAGCCGGAACCCCACAGTGCCTGACCACCGACCGGCACGCCGCGCGGGTCGTACATGACGACGAAGCCGGGAAGGTCCCGATTCTCACTTCCGAGGCCGTAAGTGACCCAGGAGCCGGCGCTGGGAAAGCCCATTCGCGGCAACCCGGTGTTCATCTGGAGCAGCGCCGGCGCGTGGTTGTTTGAGCCGGAACGGCAGGAGCGGAGAAACGCGATGTCATCCACACACCCGGCGAGTGCGGGGAAACGATCGCAGACCCAGGCTCCGCTCTGGCCATGCTGGGCAAACGCGAAGGGTGTGCGCATCAGGGGGCCTGGCTTGCCGAAGAACGCATCTACCGTTTCACCCAGTGCCTCTCCATGCCGCCGGTTCAATTCCGGTTTCGGATCGAAGAGGTCTATCCCACTCGGCCCGCCGTACATGAACAGCCAGATAACGGACTGTGCTTTCGCGGGAAAGTGGGTCGTGGTGGGGTTTTGACCCGCGGCCCCCACCCCTTTCGCGACCCCGCTGCCTGCGGCGCGGCTCGACGGGCGCAGCACTCCCTGCTCCTGAAGAAGTCGGGCGAGACCGACGATCCCCGCCCCCATCCCCGCGTGCTGCAGGAACGCCCGTCGTCCGAGGGCCCCGCCCGGCACGGCCGGATGCGTCGGTCCGGGCGAGACAGGATCATTCTGAGCCATAGAGGTTCCTCGCCGATCTTTCGGAGTCAATCCAGGTAGACGAACTCATGCAGTCCGAACAGCATCTGGCAGTAGTCCACCAGAGCATGTGGGGCCGGATCATCCGCGCCTCCCCCCGGCGCTTCCGCTGCTCCGGTTTGCGTGGAAGCAGCCGACGCGGGAGCACCCGAACCGATGCGTCGCGACTGCTGCTGCAGGAACTCCACTCCCGCCGTCCACTCCGCGGCGCTCGGCGCTCTTCCGAGAGTGAGATGATAGGCGCGCCGCACGTGCGCGAAGGGATGATCGCCGATCTCGCGACGGATCCGATCGGCCAGATGCCGCGCCTGATCCCGCACGAACCGATCGTTGAGGAGCGCGAGCGCCTGCGGCGCCACGGTGGTCACGTTCCGCTGGGCGCAACTGGCGGTCGGGTCCGGCACATCGAACGCCTGCAGGAACGGGAGCGGGTTGGAGCGCTTGACGAAGACATAGATGCTTCGCCGCCAGGTAGCCGGTCCGTCCCGCGCGTCTCGAGGCCAGACGAGGCCATACTTCGCTTCGGTCTCGTGGATGGCGCCCTCAGGCATCGGCGGCCGCACGCCCGGTCCAAACCGGGCCTCATTCAGGCAGCCACTCACGGAGAGGATTGCGTCCCGGACACACTCTCCCTCGAGGCGGAGCACCTCTCGGCGGGAGACAAGGTGATTGTCCGGATCCAGGCGAAGCGTTTCCGCGCTCGTGTGCGATCCCTGGCGGTATGTGGCGCTGCTGACCAGCAGCCGGTGCAGCCGTTTCAGCGAATAGGCGCCGTTCGCTGCAAAGTCCGCGGCAAGCCACTCCAGCAGGCCCGGGTGACTCGGAACGTCCCCCCGCGCGCCGAAATCGGCAGGAGTCCCGACAAGTCCGCGGCCGAAGTGCTGCTGCCAGACCCGGTTCACGGCCACCCGTGCGGCGAGTGCACCGGCGCCGCGCACCGGGTCCGTCAGCCAGGAAGCAAGTGCGACGCGCGGGGGAACGCCGGTGGGTGATCCGAGACGGGTGTCCGGGAATGCGGTGACCCCTGGTAGATAGCCTCCGGAGCGGGCTACGAGCGACGCCGGCGCCGGCAGCGGGCTGCCCGTCACCCAACCGCCCCGGCCCGCACGCTTCTTGCCGGCCACATCCCCCAGTGTCAACATTGTCGCACCCGCCGGACCCCACTCCAACGGCAGGGGGCGCTGCACACGGCGGGAGCCCGCGAATGTGGCCACCAACTGGTAGTAATCCTGCTGTGTCACCGGATCGAATTTGTGGTCGTGGCATCGGGCGCAGCCCACCGTCAGGCCCAACATCGAGGTGCCCACAGTCGAGACGATGTCGTCCAATTCGTCGTAGCGCGCCTGGTCGTTGAACCCGGGGGAAACGGTCGGCCCGGCCGTGCAGAATCCGGTCGCAGCGATTGCCAGTGGGTTCTGTGGCGCGAGATGGTCGCCCGCGACCTGCCACCGCAGGAATGTGTCGTACGGAAGGTCCTGGTTCAGCGCGCGAATCACGAAGTCACGATATGGGTAGGCACCCGGCCGGTCCCAATCCGCCTCGTAGCCGCCGCTATCCGCGTACCGGGCGAGATCCAGCCAGTACCGGGCCTGACGCTCGCCATAGCGTGGGGACGCCAGCATGCGATCAACCCATTTCTCGTAAGCGCGGGGATCGGGGTCGCGCACAAATGCCTCGACTTCGTCCGGCGTGGGAGGCAACCCCGTGAGATCGAAGCTGAGACGCCGCAGCAGTGTGTGCCGAGGCGCCTCCGGGGCGGGCTGCAGCCCCTTCCGTTCCTGCGCTGCCCGTACGAACCGATCTACCGGGTTCCGGCGCCAGGCCGCGTCCGACACGTCGGGCAGAGACGCCGCGCGCAGCGGGCGGAATGCCCAGTGCGTTCCGCCGGACTCGGGGGGGCTGGTCTCTGCCCCCACAGGGGCCGCTTCGGTCGGATCCGCCGCCACTGCTCCCCCCCGGATCCATGCGGCGATGGCCGCGACTGTCTCCGGAGCAAGACGTTCCCCTCCCATCGGCATCCCCGGGAGATCCAGTCCGGCCACCTGGCGGTACAACGGGCTGTGTTCCGGATCGCCGGGCACCACTGCCGGGCCGGCATCCCCACCCGCCTGGAGCGCCTCCCGGCTTGACAGGTCCAGCCCCCCGGCACGCCGCTGCGCTGAATGACAGCCCACACATCTCGCAAGCAATACCGGCCGCACAACCCGGCTGAACAACTCCGGCCCGGGTATCCCTGCCGGCACCGACGCCGTTACCGCCGCAGCGCTCCAACCCGGCTGCTGCGGCTTGTGCCCGGCGGCCTCGTGGAGCGCCAGCACCTGCCACGCAAGCACGCAGCCTAATCCAAGACCTGCCGGTCCGCCCCAGGAAATACACGGTTTTCTTGCGCGCATTCAGCCCCTTACGAGAGGGATCTCACGCCGGGATGGCGGAGTTTCCGTCCACCAACAGTCTGACCACCCGCCGTTAAGGTCCGGTGAAGGGCTGTGGGGACATCCCTGGGGTCGAGTTGCGGTTCTAAGGCGGATCTAAAGCCGCTTCGCTGACGGGGCCGAATCGGCGACGGATTGAGCGTATCGGCTCCCGCAGGTAACTGCCAACCTGAGCGTTTGGACGGCTCGGAGTTCCGTCGTTTGATTGCTGCTCGGTTTGCGTCGGTCATCCGACTATCCCACTGTGGGCGCTACTTCAGAAGATCTTCATCTGAGCGGGCTAGGCTGATGGCAGCACGCAGCGGGGACGCCCGAATTGGCAGGACCTCACGATGCGTGCTGGAAACGCTTCGATGTGGAATACCCTCTCGGCCGTCACCGTCTGCTGGGCGATGACGGCAGTACTGCTGTTCGGCGATCCAACCGATCCGCCGATGACCAGGACAGACAAACCTGGTCTCCCGAGTATCGGGATTTCAGCCGAGCTACCGGCACGGCCTCCCGCGTCCGGTAGGCCTGCTGTTGCGCTGAGTCCGCCCGGCATTCAGTGGTTCACGGAACTCAAGGAGGGCCTGGCGGAGGCGGCCCGCACCGGGCGTCCGATCCTGTTCGTTTCTGCGGCACCGAGCTGCGGAGGGATTCCGGGGAACTGGTGACCGGGCAAACAACAGATGGACAGGAGTTTCCTGTCCCAGCCCGCGGTAGTCGCCGCCTCCCGCCGTTTTGTGTGCATTCGCCCGCTGACTTACGAAGACAGTGACGCTCACGAGTTCATGCGAAAGCTGCTCGTCGGCCGCTCCGGCGAGGTTGAGAACACCACCTGCTGTCTGCTCTCACCCGACGGCCGGCGCCCGCTGACCCGGCCTTCCCGCGGCTTCCAACAGGTCTACCGGGACGGCCCCCAAATGGCGGAGTGGATGGAATTCGTGGCGGACCAATGCGCCACCGATCGGGTCACAGCCCGGCAGCCCGAAGTTCCGATCCGCACCCTACCCAGGATTTCGACTGTCCGTTTAGCGCTGGCCACCGCCGCCGCGGACAATGTTCCGCTGGCAATCCTGTATGCTCCGAACCGTGCCGACCGGGCCCGGGGCCTGCAGCAGCTCGCGAAGCTGGCATGGCACGCGGACAACATCGGCCGGTACGCCTTCGCAGTCGTGGAATCAGAGAAAGAACTCCGCGCCATCAGCCCGGCAAAGCCGTCGCCCGGCTTGCTGCTGATTCAGCCCGATCGCTTCGGCCTGAAAGGGTCGTTACTGGCGCACACCCCCGTCACGAGCGGCGGTTCCCGGCTGGCGGCAGCACTGCGGGACGGACTGAAACGATTCCGCCCCCGCACGACCAGCGGTTTCGAGCACATTCGGGCCGGGCAGATCGAGGGCGCCTTTTGGGAGACGGCCCTTCCGGTAACCGATCCCCAGGAGGCCGCGGCCCGGGCACGCCACCGACCGTCAGCCGGAGGAGCTGTTTCCCCACCGGCGCCGTGACTGTGGCAGGGGACCGTCACACCGGCGGGTGACTCCACATCGAACCAGGGGCCTGGATCACCCTCCCGGCCCCCCGGCGCCTGTCCGAAGTCTGTGGCCGGGTAATCGGCGGCCACAGCATCATTGCCCCAGCACCTGCCGGTACGCCGCCAGTGTTTCGCGGGCACAGCGCTTCCAGCTAAAGAGCCGAGCGCGGCACAGCCCTGCTTCGGACAGCCGCGCGCACCGGTTGGGATCGTGCAGCAGCGCGGCCAGGCCGTCGGCAATCGAACGCTCATCGGTCGGGTCCACCAGAAGGGCAGCATCTCCCACCACTTCAGGGAGTGACGAGACGTTGCTGGTCAGAACCGGAGTGCCGCAGGCCATCGCTTCCAGGGGCGGGAGGCCGAAGCCCTCGTAGAGACTGGGATAAACGAACAGATCGGCCGCCGCGTAAAGGACCGGCAGGTCGGCGTCGGCCACGTAGCCTGTGAAGACCGGCTCGCGATCCTGGCCCGCGGCGGAAATCGCTGCGTTCAACTCCTCATTCCCCCATCCCTTCTTGCCCACCAGCACGAGTTGGTGAGGGACGGAGGGAGCAACACGTGTCCAGGCGCGCACCAGGCGCGGGAGATTCTTCCGCGGGTGCATGTGGCAGATGGAGAGCACATAGGGGCCGGTAATACCGAACCGATCCCGAACAGCACGCTCCGCGGCGCGCCGATCCTGCGGCTGAAAGGAGTCATCCACTGCGTAGGGGGTGACCGTCACCCGTTCGGGCGGGAGATCGTACAGCTCGACCAGGTCCTTGCGAGTGGCCTCGCTTCCGGTCAGGATCGCCGCGGAACTTTCCACTGCCTGGGGGATCAGCCAGTTCAGCAGGAGCCGGTGTTTGAGCGGGAAGAACTGCGGGTGGCGCCGGAACGAGACATCGTGGATGGTGGTGACCACCGGACACGGCGCGACGGGCGGGACGATGTATTGCACGTGAGCGATTTCGACCCGGCGCCGCCGAAGATCGCGTGGGAATACGAGCGGAGTCCAGGTCCACCGCGGGGACGCCGGCAATACGACTGCGCGGACATTGGAGCGCGCAAATCGTACGAGATCACTCGGCTCCCACGTGTACAGCAGCAGATGATCGTCGTCTTGGACCGCGTCCACCAGCGCCCGGGACAGTCCCAGCGCATAAGAGCGGTCCCCGGTCTTATGCGCCGTTATGGTGCGACAGTCAAGCGCGATTCGCATCATTGCCCTCTTGCCCCAGTTCGCCGTCCACGTTCGTTCACCTCCCCACCGAGAGCGGATGACGTGAGGCGCATACCGACGTGCCGGACACACCCGGGGGTCCCTGGAGCGCAGTTCCGCACATTCACTCGCTTCCCATCCACAATCCACCCTTCGACCATTACCGTTCACCACTCTCCACCCGCCATAGACCGGCGCCCCGAATCCCCAACCTGATGAGAAGAAGGGCAATCCGACCCTTCGGACCAACTGCAACGGTAGAACCCACCGCCGGGTGGGCGAAGGGGCTAGGTGACACAGATGAAGCTGGGAGTGGCGGGGCTATTGGGGGACGGCTCCCCGGACGCAGTGCGACGGGTTCGAGCCCTGGGATTCACAGCGGCCTCCTGGATGCCCGCATCGCTTGACATGGTGCGGGATACGGCTGCGCTGGACGCTGTGCGAGACGCGCTGGCCCGCGAAGACATGGAGCTGTGCCAGTTGCTCCCTCCGCAGTACCCGAGTCTCGTACATCCTGATGCTGCGGTGCGCGCGGCGGGGATCGAAGCGATGACCGAAGTGCTGCGCGCTGGGGTGCGGCTCGGTGCGGGCAACGTCTACGTCCGCCCCGGCAGCCTGAATGCACGCGGACCCTGGACTCCTCATCCGGACAACCACCTCGCCGAAACCCGCACCCGTCTGGTGGAGAGCCTGCGTGCCCTCTGCACGCGGGCGGAAGAGATCGGCATCCGGGTGGCCGTAGAAGGGCATGCGGTTTCGCCGCTGGATACCCCCGAAGTGGTCCGTGACGTGGCGGATCGGGTGGGTTCCGCCGCGCTCGGATTCAACGCCGATCCCGTCAACTTTGTGCGCAACCTGGATCAGGCGTATCGTAACTCCGACCTCATCCGGGAGTTGTTCGACCTCCTGGGCCCGATTACCCTGTGCGGCCACGCGAAGGATGTGACCACGGAAGATCGGCTGGTCGTGCATGTGGCGGAGTGTGTACCGGGGCAGGGATATCTCGATCACGAGCTCTTCCTGCAGCGCTTCGCCGCTTGCTGCCCGGGCGGAGTGGTGCTGATTGAACACCTGCCTGCGGAGCGGGTCCCCGAAGCCCGCCGGGCGCTGTTGGAGTTCGCGGACCGGGCCGGGGTCAGTTTTCAAGAGGGATAACGTGCGCCTGCTCGACAAAACGATTCTGATCACCGGCGGCGCCACCGGCATCGGTCGCGCCGCCGCACTGGAGATGGCGCGAGAGGGTGCGGCCATCCTCATCGCCGATCTCAACGCGGAAGATGCGCTCGCAGCCGTGGCCGCGATTGCTGCCGCCGGGGGACAAGCGCGCTTCGTGTCGTGCGACGTGACGCGCGAGGAAGAGGTCCGCAGCGCCGTCCAGGCGGCCCGCGACTGGCGCGGCGCACTCCACGGACTGGTGACGGCCGCGGGCATCCTCCAGGGGGCTTTCCAGACCATTGAGGAACTCGACCTTGCCGTGCTGGAGCGGGTGATGGACGTCAACCTCATCGGGACATTCCTCGCGTGCAAGTATGCCGCCCCCCTTCTGGCAGGGTCCGGCGGCGGCGTAATTCTCTGCATTGCGTCCGGCGCGGGAATTCGGGGCCCCAGCTCCTCGCTGGCCTATGGAGCAAGCAAGGCTGGAGTGCAGGGGCTCTGCTATACGCTGGAGCGCCAACTTGCGCCGCGCGGCATCCGCCTGAACGTGGTCTGCCCCGGATCAGTGGATACGCCGCTGAAACGGCAGAATGTGCGCGACGGCGCGGTGGCCCGCGGTGAAGATCCGGAGACCGCAGTCACGTCGGCGCGGTTGGTGAATCCAGCCGGGGTAGCGAAGATCCTGGCGTTTCTCGCTTCGTCCGACGCCGACTACCTGCTCGGCACCGTCTTTACCCGATAGGCGGGCCCGACGAGGAACGCCAAACGTTCATCTCGCCGCCGGGCTTCAGAAGCGGATCGTGAACTGGCCGAAGTAGCTCGTGTCGTCGAACGGACGTCCCCCGCCGCCGTCCGTCACCTGATTTCGACGGGTGAATCGGGACAGGACCTCAAATCGAGCCCACGGGTTCACGTCGTGCCCGATCCCCATGAGCAAGGTATCCGAATCCAGGTTGAGCCCCAGCAACCGCGTGTCCCGAGCTCGCTCATACCCGAACCGCACATTTGTGCTTCGCGAAAAGTAAAGCCGCAGGCTCCCACGGAAGTAGGAACTGCGGGCAGCATCCGACCGCTGTGTGTTCTGGCTTCCACTTTCGAGCTGAAACCCGAGCCAGCTCACCAGGAGCGGACCGGAAATGCCAGCCCCGATGCCTTCGTTTGGCCCGAACATCCCGTACGGGTTGAAAAACCGGAACTGGTCCGGGTTCTCCTCCGCCCGTTGGTAAAAGCCATGCAACACGTACTTGCCGATCGGGACGCTCAGCATGGCATGGTAATCCGAAGGTGCCAGGGAACTCTGGAACTGTGTCGCTGTGCTCGGCGCGGTCTTGAGAGAATCCGCCGTTCGGGTGCCGAACTCGAGATTGGCTCGACCGATCGTTCCACCGATCTGGGCTCCGGGGCGCAAACCGCGCGGATCGGCGAGGAACGAACGTGAGGCCAGTGAGCCGGCCTGTGACGCATGGCGGGGAGTTGGGGCTCCCGGCTGCGGCGCCGGTAATGTGCTCGTCATACCCGAAACAGGAAGTGTGTCGAAGGTGTGTTCCTTACTCCGCTCGTTGGCACGCAGACGGGTCAGGTGAGCGGTCAACCGCTCCAACTCCACATCCATCTCCTGCCGATCCACTCCCAACGGCTCCAGATCCCCGCGGAACCAGAGATACAGGCCACGAAAGCGATCCAGATCCTGGAAATACCGCCCGTCGCTCGTGCTAGCAGCCACGGAAATGCGATCACGCAGACTCCGGAACAGGCGTTGCACGGTCACGGCGAACTCGTACCGGGTGAACCGCTTTCCACCGGTAAACGAACCCAGCGCGAAGCCGGTCGAATAGCCACGTTGTTCCAGCGCTCGAATCGCCGAGTAGGCGGGATCGGTTAGAGGCGGGCGCTCAAACGCTCGCTCGTGCGACATAGCCGCCACCCCCGAAGAAGCGAAGAAGACACTTCCCCCGAGAGCCAGACTCAGCACCCATCTGCGCATTCAGTGACCACCTGCAGGATTGACATACCTACTGTTACTTTAACATGCGAAAGCCGCCGGGTCATACGGCAACCCGAAGTCGGGCGGCCGATGGCCTCCCACCTCGTGTCAAACTCGGTCGCATCAGATCACCGCGCGAAAGAAGAAGGGGTCAATCGAAACCGCCACCGGCGACGAGCCGTTCAGCCCCAGCAGCGTCCGCTCGGAAAAGTTGTGGTTGCGTTGATAGCGGACGCCCTGGGGGAAGTTCGCCTGGTCCGGTTCATTACCCGTCGAGAAGACTCCATGGAAGTCATTTCCGACTGCCTGGAGATCCGCATAGTCGCCGATGTAGGGGTCGAACGTTCGGGCGGGAATCTGCGCCGGGACAGTAGCCAGCACCGCATTGCTCCATGTTGCTCCCTGGTTCGCCGACGTCTCGAACTGCGTGATCCACCGCGACACGCCGTTCACCTGCCGCAGCTCCTGGAACAGCAGCCCCACGACACCCTGCCCGTTCACCGCCAGTGCCCCGTTGATCGCCGAGGGCTGCGTGCGCAGGTCGGATGCGGACCACGTCTGACCCCGATCCCCGGACCGGCGCAGGTGCAGGGTGTAGGCCCCGCTGCGCCGATCGCCCCAGGCCAGATAGACGGTGCTGCTGTTGCGTGGATCAACGGCGAGCGATAGGTGTCCGCCCGTGCGCTGCTGTCCGAGAAAGTGATTCCATTGGAACTGCACACTGCGCGCCACGTGCGCGCCCGGAAGGCCATCAGCCGCGTCCCGGAGGCTCGAGAACGTTGTCGCTCCCGCTGCCCAGTTGTCGTCGCGGGCCACCACCACATCGGCCACGACCTCCCGCGTCACGCGGTCGAAACTGCGCCACCCGTAGTAGGTCGCATAGATGGTGCCGTCGGCGTGGCCGGCAAGGCGTGTCTGGGGGCCATTCTGGCCGGAAGTGCCGCGCGGCTCGACACGAAGCGTCTTGAACGCGCCAGACGCCGCCGCGCTGAGCGACCGATCTACGGAGGCCGTGCGACCTCCCGGCGCCTGAAAGTCGTTGCTCCCCACATACACGCGGTCACGCGCAACTCCCGAAGACGCCACCAAACTTTGCGCTTCTACCCACGGTTGATCCACACCCGCCCGATCGACCAACACCGACATCTGGGATGGGCCCAGGAAGTTCTTTGTGCGCAGAATGTTCAGTCGTGTCCCGGTCGCCGGCACACGGAGAATGCCCGCATACAACACGTTGGTGTTCGGACTGAACTTCAGGGTAATGTCTCCCGTCATGGCCTGGCTCGGCACGATGAAGTTGAGCGACCAGGTGCGCCCGCCATCTGCGGAGACATAAATGGGCGCATTCGGCCCGCCCATCGGGTCGCGCGTGAAGGCCGAAGCAGCGATGTGGAGGGGATTGGCCGGGTTGACTGCGAGATTCGGTTCACTGTCCTGCCAGGTCTCGTCGCTGAGCGACCGGGGGATCATATTCACGACTGTCACCACCACGATTCAACCCTCCGCCGGGAGATCGTCCAGCAGCGTCAGTACCCGCTCTATGTCCTGTTCCGGGACGAAGTCGTGCGGCCCGAGCGCCGAGTAGACCGGT
>SXGS01387617.1_pt1 | contig 17724 bp, 13 predicted proteins | sample 3174681 | NCBI WGS metagenome assembly SXGS01 (sample SAMN11356861, study PRJNA531348) | freshwater metagenome | isolation source: freshwater sample F1-80 | place: China: Fuxian Lake, Yuxi | collected 2017-12-25 | reverse complement strand
GGAAGATCGGTCTCAAAATCGGTTTCGGCAATCGGCTCCGACCGTTCACAACCCATCAGAACCATTGAAAATAGAAAGTACCGCATCGTAAACCCACGCTGAAAGAGGAAGCCATCCCGAGGGAACCGCAAAATGCGAAGACCTCGCGACGGTCAATTCTTCGTACCTGCACAGGCCGCCCGTCGTGTTCACAGGGATTCACAGCTCCGCGGCGACGCGACGGAACGTACCGTCAAACGTCCATTGACGCCGCCTCTCGAACCCCTCCCCCGCCGCACGGATAGTAAACCATTTGACCAATGCCAGAGCCGGGCAGCAGTCGGTTACAATTCGGTCATGAGCAAAAGCATGCAGCTCCAAGACCTGGGGCGCGTCCAAGAAATTGCACGGGTGCTCGCCGCCAACGGCTTCGGGCATCTGTTGCATTTGGTGGGCCTCGTTGCAGAGGTCGCCCCGGCCAACGAAGAGGTGGAAACTGCCCCTTGGGCGCGCCGACTCCGCCAGGCGCTCACCCAGTTGGGGCCGACCTTCGTCAAGCTGGGCCAGGTACTATCGGTTCGCCCGGACATCTTGCCCGAAGACGTGTTGGTGGAGTTTCAGAGCCTGCAGGATCGGGTGTCCCCGATCGAGCCGAGCGAAGTCCTCAAAGTGCTCGCCGAAGAACTTGGACAACCGATCGAAGACATCTTCGAGGATTTCGATCCGAATCCGTTGGGCTCGGCATCCATCGCCCAAGTGCACAGAGCGCGCCTGATCGGCGGCCAGGAAGTCGCGATCAAACTTCAACGTCCGCACATCGAGCGCACGATTCGAAGCGATCTGCACATTCTGTATTCGCTGGCGCAGCTGTTGGAAGGGAGAATCACCCTTCCCGGCGTCTTTACCCCCACCGCCATCATTCGCGAGTTCGATCTCGCCATCACCCGCGAGCTGGACTTCAATCAGGAGTTCGGCGCCGCTGAAAAAATGGGCAAGCACTTTATCAACGACAAAGAATTGGTCATACCCAAGGTATTCCCGAGGTGGTCCACCCGCCGCCTGATGGTGATGGAGCTCATCCATGGGGTGCCGATGTCCGCAAAATTCATCGGCAAAGCCACCGATGAAACGCGTGCGCTCGCCCACAAGCTCATGAATGCGTTGTACCGCCAAACCTTCGACCACGGTTTCTTTCACGGCGATCCACATCCAGGCAACATTCTCGTGATGGACGACGGGCGGATCGCGTTCTTGGACTTTGGCGTCACCGGCACGCTCACCGGCGCGATGCAGGACACCATCATCACCGCCTTTACAAGCCTTGTTTTTCGCGACGCTGAAGCGCTCTCCATGTGCATCTACCGCGCCGGCGCCACCAAGGGGCGGGTCGATCTTCGCGCTTTGCGGGCAGAAATCGAACGCCTGATGTCGAAGTATTACGGTGCTTCCCTCGACGATTTGGCGAACCCTACCACGCTCATTGAGGTGGTACAAATCGCCACCAAATTCCGGATCGACCTCCCGGCGGAGTTTGCGATCCTCGCGCGTACCGTCGCCCTCGTCGAAGGTCAGATTCGCAACCTTCTTCCCGGCGTGGACATCGTGGAAGAGGTCCGCCCGTATGCCACCAAGTTGATGAGCCAACGGTTTTCGCCGGATCGGGTGGCGCACGATGTCGCCCGCGCCGCTGTGCAGATCCAAGGCCACTTTCGCGATCTTCCCACCCAAGTCAACCAGCTGCTCCTCGATCTGGAAGGCGGAAGAGTCACCTTTGTTACTCGGGATCCAGATGCCGGGAAGTTGAGGGACGAACTCCGCATGGGCGTGCTTCGACTGTCACTCGCCATGCTTGCGTCAACCGTTACCTTAGGCGCATTGCTGTTTTTGGCGGCATGGTCGCCCGCTCCCTTCGGTATTCCGCTCTTTGGCCTGTTGGGCGCCTCCCTCACGTTTGCCGGAGCCGGCCTGTTTGGCGTCCTCGGGGTACACGTGTTGTTCGCGCGGTTCTTCGATCTGGACATGTGGCGCCGCCGGTTCCTGAGCGTGCTCCGCTTCTTCTCCTGGCGACGCGAGAATTGACAGCGGTCGAACGTCACCTGTTGTAGATTCTCGTACATCACAGTCGACTTATGCTAACGTTGGCCCGATTGGCACCCGAAAGGGTTCGGCTTTCTGGAACGGAGCATTCCGCTTGACCAAGCTCGACTATAATCGCGGCGAGATCATCGCTGGAAAGTACGAAGTGGTCGATGTCCTCGATGACACGCCGCTCGGTCCTAATTTCCGCGTGAAGCACCAGAGATCCGGCGCTTTCGTCCGCTTGACGTTGATCAAACCGAAACTCGCTGGCCGGTTCAACACCGAGACCTTGGTGGGCATCTACCAAAAGGTGCGCGAAGTCTCCCACCCTTCCTTGGTTCGCGTGCTGGAGCTCGGCGAACATGAAGGTTTGGCGTACTTCACTTGGGAAGATTTCACCGGGCAAACCCTTCGCGAATTGATCAATGAGTACCGGGTTCAAGGTCAGCGATTTGAGCTGTTAGAAGCAGCTCAGATCACCAACCAAATTCTCGACGGTCTCCGTGCTTTGCACGACATGGGCTACATCGTGCGCGGCCTCCGCCCCGAGTACATTCTGATCAACGTTCGGCGCACCGGTCCTCGCGCTAAAAACTTCGTTGCCAACGTAAAAATTACCGGCTCGGGATTTTGGGATCTGGTGCCGGGCGCCCAGATGGCCGAAGACGAGTTCAGCCGCGGCGAAGCGCAGTACCTTCCTCCGGAAATGAAGAGCTTCGAGCCAGTTTCCACCGTTCGCGCCGATGTTTATTCGGCGGGCGTGATCTTCTATGAGCTGCTGACCGGCACTGCACCTCTCGGCACTTTCCAGTTACCAGCGACCGTTCGACCCGATCTCCCGAAGATCGTCAACGACATTGTCGAATTGGCGCTCGCGAATTCACCAGAAGATCGCTACCAAACCGCCGCCGACTTCATGGGCGACATTCAGCGCACCATCTCCAATTCAGACGTCCCGGACGATCAGCCCAAACGCCTGATGTCGCCCGTGGGCTGGGCGATCTTGTTCATCGTCGCCGCCGCCGTCGGTGTGATCTTTTATGCGATGCGGCCAGATGCTGGGCGCGAAAAACGCCTGGCGGAAGCCAAAGACGAGACACTGCGCGCCGAGGTTACCGAGCAGTTTCCGATGCCGCCGTCCCGCGAGGAGATCGAGGCTCTCCTCAAAAACCAACCGCCCAACATGGTTTACGTTCCCGCTGGGCCGTTCATCGCCGGCCGCATGAATGTCGATCCCGACTCGCTTTCATCCGAGCCCTTGGCCCAGGTCAACGAAGTAAAAGCCTTCTTGATCGACCGCTTTGAGCAACCCAACCAGCTGAACGCGCCCGCCAAGTTCGACGTGGACTACGCGACCGCCGCGGCCACCTGCTCAGAGCAAGGGAAGCGTCTGTGCACCGCGATGGAATGGGAAAAAGCCTGTAAGGGCCCCCTCAATTCAATCTACGGCTATGATGCGCAGACCGGCCCCGCCGACACCTACGATCAAGACTTCTGCGGCGACGGCCTCGCCGATCGCGGCTACCCCAGCGGCAGCCACGAAGGGTGCAAAAGCGGCTACGGCGTGTTTGACATGTCCGGCAACTACCGCGAATGGACGGAGACCACCCCCGGCGGAAAAGATGGTCGGAGGCTCGTGAAGGGCGGACTCGCCCGAAGCGCCATCCGAGGCACCCGCTGCGCCCACGCCGAGGATCAATCGGAAGGGTTCAGCGATGATACGATTTCGTTCCGCTGCTGCAAAGACATCGAGTAGAGCGGGCTTGGAGGCCATGATCGCGTTGTCACTCACTCCGCGCCTCGGTCGCGGCCTACAGGCCAGCTTCCCTCCGGTGCTCGCTTCGTTCCTAGCGCTCACGGCCTCCAAAGCCGCTCTATCTTCCGTTTCGAGCGGTCCGATTCGCAGTCGCGGGCTTAAGCCCAGCTTCCCTGCGGGCTTCATTTTGCTCCTTGGCCTCGGGCTTTACGATCAGCGCTCCAGGTCGCATTCAAACGCCATGATCGCGTTGTCGCTCGCGCCGGTCCGCAGTCGCGGGCTTCGGGCCAGTCCCGCCGCGAACCGTCAACACGCTTGACTATTCGTTGAACTCGCCATCGGACTCGGGCGTGCGGAAAGTGGTCACCCACATGTCGCTTTCGTTGTCGGAATCGTCGGCGATCACCACGCCCCATTCGAGCTCCGTGTCAAACGGAGGATCGCCGGTGACGCACAAGATCATGGCCGCGGACGCTTGTTCTACCGAACACGCTTCGCCCAATTCGCTGAACACTTCGAACGCTTCGGCGGATTCGGAAACTTCACCATCGATCACGTCGTCGTACCGGATGGTCAGAGTCCAATAGTGCAGGTCCTGATCCTCGTCGGAATTGGTCGTTGCAAACCGCAACAACGGGCGGCTTTCCGCTCCACAGGCATCCCCCTCGGACATGCCGTCGTAGGTGATGTCCAGCGTCTCGATCACCGGCGCATGGTCGCCGCACTCGTCGGAAGCGCCGGTCGTTGGCACCGTTCCAGAGGTATCTTCCTCTCCTGCGCATCCCATCGCCAACGCCATCACTGTCCACCGCATGCCGCCTCCACGTTGCCGGAGCCCGAAATAAAGTTAGCGTAGAACGCGAAGAGGGACCATGCGCCGGCTGACTCCATGGGGAATGGTTGACGCGGTACGCGACCAACTCGGTAGCATCCGGGGGGTTTATCTCGCGGGCAACAAGATCAAGCGGCGCGAGGACTTCCAGTGCGAGGAGCTGGTGCTGCTGTTGCACGGCTTTTTCCAGACGCGAAACATCTGGGAGGTCATGGAGGATCGGCTTCGGTTCGATGGATTCGGCGTGATTTCGTTCAATCTCGGCGGGCTTGGCGGCCAGCTCAACACCGATCCGGTCGAAGCCGTCGCCCAGCGGATCGCCGAGAAGATCGAAAGTCTGTCCGCCCGACATGGGTTTTCGCGCCTGCACATCATCGGCCACAGCAAGGGCGGCCTGATCGCCCGGCACTATGTACAGAACCATGGCGGCGATCGACGCGTCAAATCCGTGATCACGCTCGGCACCCCCCATCACGGCACGCCGACCGCTCTCGCCGGAGTCGCGTTGATGGGCATGGGCTTGATGAATACCTCGGCAGGGGATCTGCTACCGCGAAGCCGGATCATTCGCGCCATCAACCGCGACAGTTTCCCGCAAAACATCCCCCTCACCTCCATTTATTCAAGGGACGACCTCGTCTGTCCATATTGGTGCAGCATTCTCCGCCCCCGCCCAGGCGAAACCTCCATGGAGAATGTCGCCGTTCGAAAGGTGGGTCACAGCCAGCTCACCTGGGACGCTGGCGTTCATCGCGTGGTACGCGAACGCTTGGAAATCGCAGCCGCCCAGTGGAAGTCCCCGGTTAGTCAATCTACTTGACTAACGTTAGCCAGTAGGCCTGCATGCTTTCGTAGTTTTCGCCGGCACAAAGAATTCGGCCGTCCATATCGACCTGTACCCAATCGCCCCGGGAGGTTCGGCCGACCGGGCACCAGTCCTCGAGGTGTTCTCCGCGCGTCTCCGGAAGCCAGAATGCAAGATCAAAGTCGATCGTTCGCTTGGGAAGCACGATCGTCAACCCGCCGAATTCCGCCAAAATTTCCAAAGCTGCGGGCCACGCTCGAAAATCCGCGCCGATCAACATCGCGCGCACCATGTGGGTGGGGATCTGCCGGCCAGGCGTCCAGCCGGACCGCTGCCAAGCGTCGCGAAGGGTGCGGAGCTGCGTCACTTGCGGCGAACGGGGGTTCATACCGCAACAACGGGATCATGGATTCCAAGACACCATCGAGAGCGCGGCTCGGAGGCCGTGAGCCCTAGGAACGAAACGGGCCGCGATCTAGCGCATGTAGGCATAGTACCAGTACCCCCCCGAAAGAAGCCCAGTACATCCTGTGCAAATGATAAACATCACAAACAGGATGCCCAAATACCACAAGCAGGAACGCCCGCCCTCTTCCGCCTCGATCTGCCGCGCGATCGGCTGTCCTCCTGCTCGAACCTGCGTTACCGCCGAGCGAACCGACATCGGATCGCATTCCACCCGAATGCCCCACCGGCTGGCCACCCGCCCAGGATGGGCTTCCGTCTTGCACATCTGGCCGGTCATCAGGTCAACCCGATTCGCCTCCGCATCTTCAAAACCCAGCGCCAACCACGACGCTTGCCCGAAGGCGATGCCTCGAACCGGGCGCGTGACCCGCACCACCCCCAGCCGACGCCCCTGCAGCGGCTCAAAAATGAAGACATCGTTTCCGACGGCTGCCGCGATCAATGCCCCTTCTGCGGACACCGCCACCGAGGTGATCGGCCCACCCGCGTCCAATTTGGCGGCCACGGTCGCGCCATCCGCGCTCACCAGCGACACCACATTGCCCGCCGCGACCGCCCATTGTCCCTGCGGACGCCACGCCACCCCCACCACGGGGGCGCCGAGCTCGCAGGCTCCGGTCGGCTTGCCGTCCGCACCAAAGGCTTCAAACCGGCCGTTGCGGGTACCTGCGCCAAAAGCAGGCTGCGCGCCACCGAAAGCGGCCGCAGAAACACCTGCAAATTTTACGGACCGCTTGCCGCCCCGAAAATCGGCGATGATCACTTCATCGCGATCGACGATCAAGCAGATACCATCAGGACTATGCCGCAACTGCCTCGGGGCGCGACACTCGATGTGAACTTCGTCCTCTTTGACCCCGTCGACCGCACGCCAGGTACAAAGCCGACCTTCCGAGTCGAGGGTGATCACCCGGTCCCGCAGGGCGCCCACCCCCACCAGGATGCCGTCGCAAAATTGCTTCCACATCGGCGCATCGCTGACGCCGGAAAACACATAAACTTCCGGTCCATCGCCCAACACGAGCATGGAACTCTCGTGTGGGTACGCGAAAGGAACCGCGTCCTGCACCGCTACTTACCGCTTTCCGATTCCGGAGAATCGTAAAAATCTGCATAGTCCGCAGGAGGTGGGGCAGATCGCAGCTCCGCCGGAACCGCCGGCAGGTCGTCCGCTTCCCCGTCGAAGGCCGCCGGAGGCTCACCTTCTTCCGAGGGCGGATCATAAAAATCGTCGTAAGCGGCGATCGGAGCCCCTAGTTTCGGGACTTCATCGGTCAGGGGTTCGATCGCCTCCAAAGGAAGCTCCTCGGTCACATCCTCGTCGCGCCGATTGCCTGACATTGCTCCTCCGCTAAACAGCTTGGCCGTTGCGCGATCCGGGATCAAGGTCACCGCCGAATCGTCGTCCGGAGGCGATTCGTCCGCGGTGCTTGTCGGCGGATCCGATCGCGCGGGGCGCGCGAATTCGGTTTCATCGGTCAATGCCCGGCCAAGCTCGCTGTTCAGCCACTCGAACACCGCCGTGCTTTCCAGCGACCCGGGGTAGATCGCGCGAAGTGCCTCGTGCACGTGATCCAGAACGGTGATCTCGGCGCGCTCCACGCGATCGCCGGGGGAAAGCGCAGCCCATTCGTCCACCCGGTCCTTCGGCGCCCGGGAACGATAAAACTCCGCTACTTCAAGAGCTTTTGGCTGCACCGGGCCCGCCAGTTCGGCGCGCCACCAAGCGGCGGCCAACACCACTTCCCCCGCCTGCATCGCCGATAACGACTTTACGACCATCCGAAGCGCCGCTCCCACGCCGCGAACCGGGTCGGTGATCCGGTAGCCGCGTTGGGCAGCGACCGCCGTCAACAACGCCACGTCCACAAATCCCGAACGAAACAGGTGTTCGCTGATGCGCAGCAGGCAGGTGGCCACCCCGTGGGCATGCCCAATCTCCAGCAGAAGCTGGCCCCCTTGCAACAGGTCTTCCAACGCCTCTTCTCCGCGCCTACTGCCCGCCTCCCCTCGTCCCATCCAGGCGTATCCTTGCATTTCGCGATCGGACGCCCGGGTCGCCACATCGAGCGCATCCGTATACGCGGCAAAAGCGTCCTGAAAACGCCGTTGCTGCAACAACAACGATCCCATCGCGCCGAGGATCCTCCCCTCCAGCACCAAGTTCCGCGCTACATCCGCGCGCAGCCGCGCTTTTTCCAAAGCGTCAACCGCCCAGTCGGCGCGATGCGCCAGCCGAAAGACCTCGGACAACGCCAACCAAGCACCCGCCTCCCCGTAGGGATTGCCGCTCTTGACGTACACCTCGATCGCCATTCGCAAGGCCTGTTCCGCTTCGTCCAGATGCCCTTCGCGCAGCGCCACACGGCTCTGAGCCATCCAGCCGCCCGCCGCCGAAGGCAGGTCTCCTAGCGCCTCGTAGAGAGCCTGGGCGGCAGTCAACGCCTCGCGCGCTTCGCCGATCCGCCCCACCCGCGCCAACAGCTCGGCAAGCGCACTCCAAGCAGCCGCGGCGCCTTCTCGGGTATCCCGATCTAACTCCGCTTTGAACGCGGGGTCTTCCACCGATGAGCGCTCCGTCGCTTCATAACAGGCGATCGCCTTCCGCAGATCCGTTTCCGCCTCAGCCACTTCGCCAGCGGCGGCCTTGACCTGCGCGAGACCTCGCCATGCGTGCGCTTCGCCCAGGCGGTATTCAGGAGCCTGGAACAACCTTAACGCCAGCTCAAACTGCGCCCTCGCGCCCTCCGAATCGGCCAACCGAAGGGCTCGATCCCCTTGCAACAACGCCTGACGTCCCTCGATCAAACCCTCGGACATCGACCACCTGCTGCGTCCGACGACGCCATTCACCTGTAACATAAAGCAAAAAAGCCCTCCGATATCGGAGGGCTTTTTATTCAGAACGACCGAGGACTAACCTGGGGAGAACAGGAAGGGGTACGAAACCACGACCACGCCGCCGCCTTTCGGTTGTGGGAACTGCATCTTCATGAACTTGCTCTCGATGCACTTCTCAACGGCCGAGTTGTTCATCGAAGTGGTCTTGGTCTGCGCCGAGGAGACCGAACCGTCCTTCGCAATCGTGAACTTGATGACGATCTTTCCGCCCAGGCTGTTGTTTTTCACGAGTTCGCGCTGGTAGCAGTACTTGATCTGGTTCATGTGACGCTTGATGACCTCGTCGATCAACGAACGATCGAGTGCACCGAGAATGATCGGGTCGCCACCTGGCTTACCGAGACCACCGGTGCTCTTGGCGCCAAAGTCGCCACCGCCGGAGCCGTAGCCCGAAGACCCGCTTCCGGTGCCCTTGGTGCCGAGACCGCCGAGCCCTTCAGCCGTGCCGCCGCCGCCGAGACCGCCGCCACGACCGCCGAGACCGCCGGAGCCGATTTGAACGCCCTTGGTGCCGATCAATCCGCCGACGCCGCCCTGGATATCGCCCGACAAACCAGCTTGGCCCAAGCTCGCCATGGAATCATCCGCCAAAGCGCCCATCAAGCCGGCGCTCTCAACGACCTTGCGATCGAGCTCCTGCTTCTTCATTTCGACTTTGTCGCCTTTGGCCTTTTCCATCTTGGCGTCTTTCTTGCCAACTTTTCCTTCGTCGCCCTTGGCTTTCTTGCCTTCGCCGGCGTCCGGATCCTTCGGCTTGGGCTTGTTGTCCAATTCCTCAGGCTTTTCCATCAACAGTTCGACGTAGCGATCGTCGATCTCTTGGGCATCCGTGCGTGGAACGTACGGAATCCGCCACATGGCGATGCCGACGATACCGCCGAACATCAGGAACAACATCATCGTCGCTACGAAAGGATAGTCGAGCGAAAGCACCGCTGCAGCCTTCTTTCCGGCAGGGGCGGGCTTGGTGTAGAACACCATCCCGTCCACTTCCACGGCGACCTTGGTGTCGTCGCCCACCGGAACTTCGTACCCATTGGCGGAACGCTTCGCTTTGCCCGCGGAAACGGCCTCATCGAAGGTGAACCGTTGGGTGCCGACGTCGACAAAACCGTCCCAGCCGTTGGCGACATTTACGGTATTGCCAGAGATGAAGCGGTATTCCCCCTTGCCCGGCAACGAATTGGCCGGAACGTGGAAATCGCTCTTCCATTCGCTTTCGCACTTGGAGATGAATGGAGGAGCCATGCGCGCCAACGGAGCCGCGATCGCGGGCACCGGCAGCAGCTTCCAGCCCATCACGCGCCAAACATGCTGCGATTCCGGCCCGAAGGTGACCGAACCGCCCTTATCGAACACCTTGGAGTCCAACAGAACATCGCCCCAAATCTGGCTAACTTCCAGTACTTTTGGACGCCCCTTCGAGGAAGGATCGTCGGATTGTGAGCGAACGAGGATCGCCATCACCTCGTCGGAAGCCGATTCCGATTTGGACTCGGGCGCGCGGGAGGGAGCGCCGGCCGGCGTCGCCGACACGATCGCGCGAGGATCCGTCGCTTCATCGTCCGCATTGGAGGGGGTCAATGCAGGTGCCGCCGCGGCCTGCTCAAACACAAACTCGCGAACCTGAGGCGCGCTGGCGATGTGGGTCGCTTCCTCATCCTGAAAGGCGGCTTCCACCCCAAACTGAATGACGATCTTCAAATCGCCGGCCTCGATGGTATCGCCTGCTTTGAGCGCAGTATTGGAAACCGCCGCACCATTGACCTTGGTGCCAGCGGCACTGCCCAGATCGAAAAGGTGAACTGCACCATTTTCCACGTTCACAACGGCATGAAGCTCGGCCAGAGAAGTGCCCGGGAGCGACAACAACGCCGCGGCGCCACTGCCGATGGTCACGCTCTCTTCGACAAGGCGCTCCGTCCTAATCAGCGTATCGCCTTGTGAAACTTGAAACGTCAACGTCAGCGACTTTTTTGATTCCGACATCGGTGATCCAGTCGTTGGGGGAAGGGGTCCAGCTACTTTCACCCCGAAAGCAGCCCACGAACAAGTCCGCAAGGGTCATGTTCCCGTCAACAACGACTGTTCCCGGTACGAACGGTTCCAAGGAAGTGGTCAAGCGGTTGTCAACCCGATTCCGGCGCCGCAAAGCGCCGCTCGTGCAGCCGGTTCGGCTTTCGGTTACGACCACCATTCTCCCGGTGGACCCATGGCTAGCGAAGACGTTGACAACATTTACCGCGACTTCCAGCGCGATCTGGCGGCCGCCTCCGACCCTTCGGCGCTGGAAGAAATCCGCCGCATTCACAAAGGGAAAACCAGCCCGATCAAAAATCTGCTCAAACAGATCGGCGGTCTGCCGGCGGAAGAGCGGCCCCGGTTTGCCGCCCAGCTGAACGAGCTACAATCCCGCATCGAAGCGGAACTTCAGGAGGCAATCACCGCCGCTGAGGAGCGCGCCCTCGCGCAGCGCCTGGAGGCGGAATGGATCGATCCCACCCTTCCCGGCCGACCGCTCGGGCACGGTGCCCGACATCCGGTCACGGTGGTGGAAGAACGCATTCTTTCCGTGCTTCGGCAGCTCGGATTCGAATTGCTGGATGGCCCCGAAGTCGAAGATCCCTACTACAATTTCGATGCGCTCAACATTCCCGAACATCACCCCGCGCGCGACATGCAGGACACCTTCTGGGTGACCGGTCATAAGCTGCTTCGTTCGCACACCACCACCGTTCAAGCGCGCCTGCTCGAGCGGCGCCCGCAGCTACCCATTCGGATCGCTTCCGCGGGGCGGGTGTACCGAAATGAGGCGGTGGACGCCACCCATCTCGCGATGTTCCATCAACTCGAAGGGATCTGGGTCGACCGTGGGTTGACGTTCGCACACCTCAAGGGAGTGTTGGCGTTCATCGCACAGTCCCTGTATGGCGATCGACCGGTTCGCTTTAAGCCGAAGTTCTACCCCTATACCGAGCCCTCCGTAGGGGTTGACCTCGGATGCGGACAATGCCGCGGGTCTGGCTGCGATGCTTGCCACGGTGCCGGCTGGGTGACCATCCTCGGCGCGGGCATGATCCATCCGAAAGTGTTCACCGAATTTGGTTTTGACCCAAGCGAAGTCAGCGGCATCGCGTTTGGTCTGGGCACCACCCGCATGGCCCCGCAGGCCGTCGGCGTATCGAAAGTAAAGTCGCTTTACGAACAGGACCTCCGCGTCCACACCGCTCTACGTCGGGAGATCCGATGAAAATCGCGATTCAGGCGCTCCGAAAATACACCGAATTGCCCGATGAGCCGCGCGCCGTGCGCGATCTCCTGGACGATGTCGGCATTGAAGTCAAACGCCAAGAAGTTGGCGAATACGGCCCGGTTTTCACGGTGGAACTCCTCGCCAACCGCGGCGACCACTATTGCTACGCCGGGATCGCCCGAGAAGTATCCGGTCGAACCGGCGAATCCGTCGAACAGCCCGAGGTCGCCGATCTCCAAGTTGGCCCCTCGCCGATCCCTGTGGAGATTCAAACGCCGCTCTGTTTGGTGTACACAGCGACTCTCCTGAAAAAAACCCGTACTGACGAGCTTTCTCAAGGTGATCTGCTGCCGTTGATCGCAGCCGGCCAAAAGCCCATCCATCCTGCAGTAGACGCCACCAACCTCGTCAACCTCGAGATCGGCCAACCCGCACACGCTTTCGATGCCGACAAGATTCAAGGCGCGATCGTCGTTCGGACCTCGCGCGCAGGCGAGCACGCCTGGCCATTGTTCGAGGAAAAACCCAGAGAAGTGCCGGAAGGAACTCTGGTGATCGCCGACGAACACAAAATCCTCGCCATCGCAGGCGTCATCGGCTGCGAGGACAGCAAAGCCACCGAGGCATCCTCAAGAATCCTCCTCGAATCCGCCACCTTCGATCCGGTTGCTGTTCGAAAGGGTGCCCGAGCGCTGGGTTTGCATACCGACGCTTCCGCGCGCTTCGAACGTGGAAGCGACCCTTCTTTGCCGCTGACCGGCGCAGGCCGGGTGGTGCTCTTGCTGGAGCAAGCGGGCTGGCAACGCGTGGGAACCACCGGCCTTTTCGGCGCGTGGCGAAATCCCAACCGGCTGATCCCCCTGGAAATCGGCTACGTAGCGAGCTTCTTGGAGCACCCCCTCACGGAAGAGGAGATCCGGGATCGGTTGTCGCGATACGACTTCGAAGTGTCCCCCTCCTATCCCGACTTTCTCGGCGACGAACGTTGGCCCATACCAGGGGACTTGGCCGAAAAAAGCCGTGAGCGACTACGAAATACGCTCCTCGTGCGCGTTCCCCCGCACCGGCTGTGGGATGTGGAGTTTGCAGCCGACATTGCGGAGGAGTTGGCCAAGTCGATCGGCTACAATCAGACTCCCCAGCGGCTCCCGCCGGTCGATCGCGGTGCACTTCCGACCCCACCGGAACAGGCGAAAGCGAAGGTCGACAACCTGTTGGTTGCCTCTGGGTTTTTTGAGGTATTCACGGATGGGTTCTACGGTCGCGAAGTTCGAGAAAAGCTGGGTCTCACGCCCAACCACCTGCTATGGAACCACGTGGAAACCCTGAATTCCATCGATCGTGGTTACTCGCTACTGAAGAACAACGCGCTCGCCCAAGCCGTGGAAACCGTCGCGACCAACCTCCGGGTCAACCACCGTTTGGTTCGCGCATACGAATGGACGCGCGTTTTCCTCCCAACCCCCACGGCCGAAAATGGCGTTTGCAAAGAGCTAAAGCTCCTCTGGCTGGTGGCCAGTGGCCCACTGCGCCCTGCGCATTGGTCGGACGACGCCCCAGAAGTGGACACCTATTTTTTGACCGGGTTGGTCGAAGAGCTCGCAGCGGAGCTCGGCCTCGATCTATCTGTTGAAAAGCCGAATCTCCAACATCCCGTATCGGGGTTGTTGCATCCGTACCGCCAAGCGTCGATCACCCTCGGTGGCAAATTGGTGGGGATCTTGGGGGAAATCCATCCGAAGGTGTGCCAGAATCACAAGATCAAAAGGGAGCGTCCGGTATTCCTACAGTTGGAAGCGTCCATTCTCGCCAAAGCCGGCGGTCGCACCGTGCACTTCGTCCCTCCACCCGAAACCCAACCCGTCCGAAGAGATCTAGCGTTTACCCTGCCGGATCGGGTGACGGCGGGAGAGATCGCCGACGCTCTGGCCAGCGCCGGGCCGACCTGGCTGACCCAGGTCGCGATCGCCGACCGGTACGATCACGAGGATCACGGACAGCCCGTTCGAACCATCACGTACACCTTGACGTTTTCGCGAGAGACGGCACTCACCACTGAGGAACTCAATCAAGCCTGCGAAATGCTCATCGCCTCGGTCGGCACCCGCTTCGGAGAGAAGAATGTCAGGTTGCGAGCGTAGAACATCGGCATTTCCCCTCCTGGCGGGCCAGCTGTGAACGCCGGGTTGCGACGTGGAGGGGTGGCGGGTGCGGCCGCCGGACTGCTACTGGTGGCGTTCTTTGGGCTACGGTCGCAGAAAATGGCCGAGGACGGCGCCGAGCCACAGGTGGCAGCCGATCCGCCGATCGGCGACGCCACGCGGGTGCGGTTCATCGCGCTTGGCGACACCGGCAAGGGAAACGATCAACAACGCAAAGTCGCCGCAGCGATCTCGCAAGTATGCGCCACCAAAGGGTGTGATTTCGCCCTGTTGCTCGGCGACAATCTGTATCCAGAGGGGATGATCGCGCGGGACGATCCAAACATGGATCGAGTTTTTACAAAAATCTACAATGAATTACCGTTTCCGTTCTACGCGGTCCTCGGAAACCACGATGTCAACGTCAACGACCTCACCCGCGCCCACCATCAGCTCGCCTGGGCGGAGTCCGAGCCACAATTTGAAATGCCCGGTCGGTTTTACTCTTTTAACGCCGGACCTGCTCGTTTTTGGGCGCTGGACACCAATGACGTGATGTGGCACGGGCCCGGACGCCAACAGGAGTGGCTGAACACCGAGCTTCCCCGCCAGTCCGGTTGGCGTGTGGTTTTCGGTCACCATCCTTGGAAATCCAATGGGAAACACGGCAATGCTGGCGAATACGACGACACGGTGGGTGTTCCGTATGTCTCCGGCGATGGCCCCAAAGAGCTCTTTGAAAAGACCCTCTGCAATCAAGCTGACCTGTACGTCGCCGGACACGATCACAGCCTGCAGCTGTTGGATTCGAAGGGTTGCGGCACCACTCTGGTGGTGTCCGGCGCTGGTGCCGAGGTCAGGCCGATCGAAGACCGCGGAAACACGCCCGCGTTCGCCGAGTCGACTCTCGGCTTCGCATGGATCGAGCTGGGAGAAACGGGCACCGTGTCGTTTTACGGCGCTGATGCTCAGTTGCTGGAGTCGTTTCAGATCGCCAAGGTCGAACGGAAACCCCTTAAGTGATTGGGCTTTCCGGCGCGTGATAATGCGTGATCGACGAAGGGAGGCGGCTTCGCCCCTCCAGGACGTCGCGAACCTGCTCTTGGCACCGCAACACCGGCCATAAGGGCTGCGGTACGGAGTTAAACCGCCCAAAGGTGTCTGCGAGCGAAACATCCCAGGTGGCGGACAGCTTCAAAATGTCGTCCGGTCGCACCGTTTGACGACACTTTGGACTGCCACAGGCGCACTCGAACGACTCTTCGATGTTCAACCCGCCGTAGTCGTCCGTGAGCTGTTCACCAGGTTGGATATCTCGAATGGCCATTTCAAATTCGTAGCCGGTGGACAGGCAGGTCGCCTCGCAGCTGTGGTTGACAAACCGCGCATGGTCCCAACACAGAATATGCCGCCCGCGACCGTCAATGTAGGCGTATTTGTGAACCATCGCCTGAGCCATCGGCGAAAAAGACGGCACCCGGGCCGGATCGATGATTTGGTCCAACTCATCCAGCGCCCAAGTGATGGCGCCCTTTGGGATAAGCTTGGTAGCAACTACGCCATAGCCAATGACCGGATTGATGAACCGGACTTCGGTGTCGGGGTGTAGCATGGCGTCCTTGACTCCGCCCTCAATTTGGGGCGCGAGGCTGTATCGTTGCTTCGCCCCAGCGTCACCTTCCTCGCCTAAAAATCACCTCGAGGGTGGTGGGCTCGCAGTCTTCCGGGTACTACGGGCGTCGGGAGCCCGCTTGTCCGTCACCCTGACCTTCACCCACGATCTCGTCACCCATGCCGAACGTTCCCATTGGACGGTGATCGGCCGGAAACACCTGTTAGGGGATCCTGCAATCCTCTCCTTACTTCCTTCCCTACCCGAAGGTGTGTGGACGGAGATGCTTGGAAAGGGCGATCCTGGCGATCACGGGCGCACCGCGACCACCTACACCGGAACGCGTCCCAGCCGATTGACGGCTGCGATCCTACCGGAAGCGTGCTCCCGGCACAACACGCCGAGCCGCGCGGCGGCCATCCCCGGTTTGGTAAAAACGCTCAACAAAGAATCGGCGATCGTGGCGGTCTTGGAGCGGCCCGAGCACGCGCTCGCATTCGCTGCCGCCATAGCGCGGTGCCTCCATCGTTTTCCGAAGAGCGCCTCCTATTCCGTGCCTGTGCGCCTGGTATGCGCGCAGCCGGTGTCGCTGGAGCACTGTCAGGCGGCAGCGGAAGCAGTATTGCAAGCCTCTGAATGGGTTGACACGCCGCCCAACGTACTCGACACCCACGCGCTCGTGGCCCGCGCCCAGGCGATCGCAGAACGGCATCCACAGGTCGAAATTCTGACCATACAGGGTCAAGAAGTCGCGGAAGCTGGCCTCGGCGGAATCTGGGCCGTGGGCCAGGCGTCGATTTCTCCCCCCGCCTTCGTGGTTTTGGACTATCGCCCTTCTGGAGCGACCCAGCGCATCGGATGGGTGGGCAAGGGCATCACCTACGACACTGGCGGATTATCCCTGAAGTCGAAATTCGGCATGCCGAGCATGAAGAACGACATGGCGGGAGCGGCCGCCGTATTATCTTCCTTCGAAGCCGCGGTTCGACTCGGATACCCCCAAGAAATCACCGCTGTTTTGTGCATCGCCGAGAATTCAGTCGGACCGAACGCCATGCGGCCTGACGACATCATCACCCTCTTCTCGGGGCAGACCGTCGAGGTCAACAACACCGACGCAGAGGGTCGATTGATCCTTGCGGATGGTCTTGCCTGGCTCGTCAAAAATCGAAATCTCCACGAGATCGTGGACTTGGCGACCCTCACCGGGCATCGGCTCGCCACGGGAAAACGGCATGCGGGCTTCTATTGCAATGAGGAGGCGTTCGAGCGCCGCGCCGTCGCCGCGGGGCACCGCAGCGGAGACCTCGGTTTTCCGTTGTTCTACGCTCCTGAGTTCCTGCGCGAGGAATTTCAGACCTCCATCGCCGACATGAAAAACTCCGCCAAAGATCGTGAAAATGCGCCATCCAGCGCGGCTGCTCAATTCCTCGCCGGCCACCTTGGCAATTTTCAAGGAGGATGGCTGCACGTCGACATGGCCGCCCCCGCGTTCGTCAACGGCCGAGGCACCGGCTTCGGTGTCGCGCTTTTATTGGCGTTGTATGGGGATGGAGCGTAAATGCAAACGCTGATTCAGCTCGACATCAACGGCGAGCCGGCGGAGGTCGCGGTCCCGGCGCATTGGACGCTTCTGGAGACCCTCCGTTACAAGCTGGGTTTGACCGGAACCAAACAGGGTTGCGACAAAGGGGACTGCGGCGCCTGCACCGTGTGGGTGGACGGCGAACCCGTTCTCTCCTGCTGTCTTTTGGCGATCACCGCCCAGAAACGCGCGATCACCACCGTGGAAGGTTTGGCCGATCCAGAGGGTCCCTCCCCCGTTCAGCGCGCGTTCGATGTCTGCGGCGCCCTGCAGTGCGGCTTTTGCCAACCGGGCATGATGCTTTCGGCCACGG
>SXGS01212242.1_pt1 | contig 17726 bp, 3 predicted proteins | sample 3174681 | NCBI WGS metagenome assembly SXGS01 (sample SAMN11356861, study PRJNA531348) | freshwater metagenome | isolation source: freshwater sample F1-80 | place: China: Fuxian Lake, Yuxi | collected 2017-12-25 | reverse complement strand
CGGTTTCAGATCTAAGTGCCAAGCATTGTTTTCTAAACGCTGTGCATTCTGAGCGATGTGTACATCGACCAAGCGATGAGTTTTTCCAGAATCATGTTCTAAATCATTGAGGGCCTGATTCAGATTTGAAGTGACTTCTCGAAGCCTACTCTTCGTAGGTTGGCTCGTGTGATCTTATGCTGGACGGATCAATGTCGCTGGAGGTAATGGTTCCTGCTATGGGTTGTAGTTCCTGCTCCGGCTGGAAAAGTGGGTGACCTGGAAGTTGGTTTTTCATCTCAGTTGAATGTTAGAGAAAGTTTCAAATACTTCGTCAAGCTCTAAATGCGTAAGACTCATTTTTTAAGTGTCTCAGCTCCGACGTCGGAGAAATGCATTCTTACGAAATTGCAAAGTTCTTCCATAGAACCCACCTTCGTTGCTGCTCCCGTTCCTGATTTACTTCACAGGAGTGCTCGCGTGAGCGCCTCACCCGCTATTCGAAGCCCCTCCATTACGTCTTTTGGAATGCTTCCTTGAACTTTCCGTTTCTGGACAGGACCTCATCTGAAAATTGAGCCTACCCAAATCACCGCCGGAATTTTGACTCTCAGCCTCTCCGATTTCCAGTGTTTCAATCAATTAAGAGTCTCCTGATGTTTACCGATATATTTATTGATGAGATCTCAATTCTTAACCTTACGCACTCTATGGGTTGGATTATCGCTATTCTGTTTGGCTCAGACGGTGGTGTGGGCAGACTCTCCTTCCTCAGGCTCTATGTCTCGGGAATGCTTTGGGTGTGGGAGTTATCCCTGTAATTTGCCACCGGCCTTAACGGCTGCGCAGGCAAACTGTGTTTGCAATATCGTGAAGAACTTCCAAAGCAGCTCTCAAGCAAGTATGGATGCCCAAGAAATACAAAACGACCAATACAAACAGCTGCAGGAATACTGTGCAGACTATGAGTTGCTCACCAAGGCCATGATCTCTGAGAGCGTTTTAGGTGCAGTGGATTTTTCTGCAACGACCTCATGTGGAATTGCTTGCGCCATTCCGGCCAATGTGGCGGCTGCAACCTCCTGTGATTGCCTGTCGATGGTTGATGCCGGAGTAGGCGCAGCTTGGGCCGTGGCTTCTTCCGTCATGTCTGGAAAGTTTGAAGATATGAATATGTCACAAAGTATTGAAGCGAGTTGGATGAATATCGGAATGAACGTTGTAGGAGCCGTTCCAACCGTTCCTGAGTGTAAACATCGCATTTCATCGCATTAGGTTTTCAATCCTCGCGCCTATTGCTACTTCTGCAAGTCAGATTCTTCCAAGTAATAGTGTTGAATTAAATACTTCAGCCGGTTTACCGTTGCATCACTCACAATTTGAAAAATATTCACAGAGGATTTTCTATGCCAAATGTCCGGCCGAGCTGGGATTTGAGAAGGCTGTCTGAGAGGGGGTAGTGTTGGTTTCAATGTTTCGATAGGTTGATAAGAATTGACTGGATAGAAAGCCTTGGCGAGAAGTTTCTTTTTCGCGATTTTCTGTTCCATATGTGTTTGTTTTGGAGAAGATAAGGGAACTTTTGGTGCTTTCGAACCTTCGATTCGAAGTTTCCCCAGCATTTTCTCCAGATTGTCTTCTGGAATATTTGCCATAGAATGGAATCGACCTTGCCCATTGAGAGGATAAGGGAGGTATGCGTCAAGCGCACTCAACCCATTTTGTGTAGCAGCATTCATAAGCTTTTGAGGAGAAAGGGGTAGCCCTCGTAGGAGCGGCCCCATCCCCCCATGAAGCCGGATTGCTGCTTTTTCAAGAGGAGATGCTGATGCAACCGAGGCTTCCTGCGAGGATGCCTGACTGAGCGAAGGTCCGGTCGTCCGAGGGGTGCCTGATTCGGCCTGAGAATCTGGCGGGGAATTTGGGGACGGAGTACCCTCTGTGACAGAGAGGTCGGGGAGAGTATCGGGGGACGGAGTACCATCTCCGGGTGTCACAGAGTTTTGGGTAGTTGTCTGTGAGGTATTCTGAGCTCCTTGAATTCCATTTTGATTTTGAGCAGTTAACTTACCATTTCCTTGAGTTGATCCTAAGAGCTGACTTGGAAGAAGGCTACGGATCTGTTGCCGAGACTGATCCTCCTGTTCTTGAAGGGTAGCAAGGCTGTAAACGTGAGAAGCGAGTGATGCAGTGAACATCGCTGCCGCGAAACAAGCGTTCATATCTCGTTCTGCAGCGTCTTTTGCTGCTGTACCGGCAGGCGAGGTGTGACTGCCTGAAGCTTCAATGGGGGTGCGTGAGTCAGAAGGTGCGAAGTCATCCATACTGGAGCTATTATGGCTCATACTACTTGGGCTACTCGGGCTACCCGAATCATCAAAACTTCCCGAGTCACTCAAACCACCCACGCTCGTCATGCTGCTGGAATTGCTGAGGTCTGCAGAGTCCGCCGCAAGACCATTCATTTGCGCACGTACATGGCCTTCCTCAGCTATTTGGCGAGTTTGCAAAGTTTTCTGAGCTTGAATTTGGTTTTCAATTGAGGATACCGAACGATCAGCGTTAGGGTCCATTCCTTGAGTTTGTCTTAACTCCTGCAACTTCTTCTGCTTTGCTGCAACTTCATCAGCTTGAGCTTGGTTGAGTTCTTGTAACTGCCCCTGCTTCGTGGAGATCTCATCTGAGAGTTGAGCGTGTGTCGTTTCTAGTTTTCTAGCCTGAGCTAAGTCTTCGTTCACATGAGCAATAGGTCTTTCCTCTGGTCCTGTGTGAGCGTTCGTTCCGATACCTTTCGAATGAAGTGCTTGAGAGCGAGCGAGTTCTTGTTGTTCGTCTGTAATACGGAGGGCCTTTGCTACAATTCCATCACTATAGCCTTTGGTCAAGTCGGGGATTGCACCTTTTAAAGTCTTACTCAACTCTTCGGCTGCTTTGCTTTCCGCTTGCCTTGCATGATCAAAGCCTTGAAAAAGAGAGCTTACTCGTTGCCGATCAACGTTGCTTGCAAGAATCACTTTTTTCATTTCTTCGTAGTCACTTCCACCTTTTTCCAATAGGTCGTTCAAAGAAGATTTTTGCATGATGGTTTTAAGCTTTTCCGTTACTAATGTAGGGAACTCTTTGCTGTCAAAGTGTTCGATCATTTTTTCAGTTTCAGCTCCGCCGACCATCCTCAGGAGAAATTTGGAAACAGGGCTGAATGATTTATCAATATCCTTGATATCGGAAATATTACCGACTTCCTTTTTAAATTCTTCAAGATAGTGATCTCTATATAAAGATTCTATTTCCTCTACTAAGCTCTTTTTAGATTCTATAGAGGTGTTTCGAGCATTTTCTAAAGTAGTTTGTTTTGCGAGCAAGTCACGATTTCTTTCAGTCATCTTTTCAATAGCATCACTTAAATGAGAAGGATTGGCATCTTTGCTGACAACGGGAAATTCAGAAACAATTCCCGACTCTGATTGATGAGAGTCCATTAATCCTTGAATTCCTTCAGAGTTTCTTTGGTGCAGTCTGACTTTTGCTTCAGCTTCTGTAATTTGTCCTCGAACCTTTTCAATATTTCGTTGAAGCTCATCATCAAGACTTTTACTGTGTTTTGTTGCTTCTAAATGAGCTTTGTACTTTTCTCGAATTTCTCCTTCGGTCGCTCTTTGTGCTTCGTAATGTTCAGCTCCAAATCCAGCGTGGGCCGAAATTTTACCTTTCGGGGTACTTCTTGCTATACTGGTTCGTCCCTCTAAATCCATTTCTGCAGTGAGTCTATTGTACCTACTGTCAGTGCTCAGGGTATTTCGCAGCTTTTCTGATGTTTTTTGCATTTCCATCATTTGATCGTGAAGGGCATTCAAGTGAGTGAGCTCATTTTGAGCAGCAGCTTTTGATTTCAGTTCTAACTCAAGGTGATCTGCTAAAAACTTTCTGTCTCCTTGAGAAACTTGGGGCTTGGGTTCCCCTTCAGCTGCAAGTCTACGTTCTGGGTGTTGGCCAAGGTTTTGAAGCCGTTCTTGATTGGCTTCTTTAACCTTGCCTAGCGCTTCAATTCGAGCGTCCACCCCTCTCAGTTGTGCTTCTCTATTCATTTCCAAAAGTTTTTTGTCTTGCTCAGATAAATCAGCACCCACTCTTCCCGTTCTGTCTGTTTTTTGAGAGTCTTGAAGCGAAGCTAGATCTTTTCGATACTCTCTCACTTGCCCATCAGTTCCGAGTCCAGCTCGTTCTGCTTGCAAGCGCGCTTGATCGATAGCGAGTCTTTGTTGTCGTTGAACAAGGTCGCCCTTCACTTCAGAAACAAATTGCTTTCCATTTTCACTTCTCATTGCAGTCAGCTTACTTCTTATTTCAGATCGCGGTTCGTCCACCGGAGGCTCAGTGTGAGCTTCACTTGTTAGACTTAATTCGGCCTTTTTACTTGCTTCTTTATGTGCATCACCCAATGCAGCTGTTTTGTCTCGGAGTTTATCGAGTTCAAATTTTGAGTCTGCAGCTAATTTTCTTTGGCCACGCGGATTTGAGAGAACTTCTTGAAGGTCCTGTTCGAGCTCTTCAGCTGATGCATAAGAAAGGTCGTGTGGTGAGAGCCCCTGTGAGGAATCCGCTTTGCTTGCCAGCCTGCTTTCGGCTTGCCCAAGAGCAGCTTCCGTAGCAGATGTTGTGTTATCGGGACTAGCAAGGCCGGTGCGGCCCAAGGATTCAGAGAGTGCAGAAACAAAGTTTTCGTCGTCTTTCCCAGCGCCCACTGTTCCTGAAGCGGCAGTTAAAATTCTTTGAAGAGCTGTTTTTCGAGTTGCATTTGCGACGGACTCTTCCATTCCCGCTAACCGTGCTACACTTGTGACTTTGTCAGGTTGAAGAGCATCCATGACTCCATTGAATACCGCTGTGCCCGTACTGGAAAAATGTGACCCCACTCGAGCTACTGTTGTAGTGAAAATTTCGTGTGCTGCAGTCTTAATGAGTTGTCTCTCAGCGGCTTCTCCAGCAACGTCTTTGAGTTTCACGAGGTCTTCTAGTGTGCTGGACACAGCCCTAGACGTAGATTCAGCATGAGTGAGATCATTTTTTGAATCCATAAAATCATGCAATGTTTGAAGCTGTTGGTCTCGTGCAACGCTCATTGCTTGCAGCTTCCGATCTGCATCGGAGAGGTCAGATCCTGATGTTATCAAGTGATCTAAGGAATTTTTTTCCGTCGTCAAAGTTGAATGGACGCCATTTGCTCTTTCGAGTTGATTTTTAGTTAAGGAGAGTTCGCGTTCAGCATTTCGCATTTTCATGCCTAATTCTTGCTTTTTTTGCAAAGCTTCTGAAAGCTCTGTGGGATCTGTGCTAGTGAGGTTACTTTTTGGGTCGTTTAAAAATGCTTCGTAGTCATCTCTTGCAGATGCAAAACGGCTTTGGTGTTCAGCCTGTTCACGTTGTAGTTTTTCAAGGTCACCTTGTGCTGAGGCCAATTTTTCCTGATTCAGTTTTTGAAGTTTTTGAACTCGGTCGTGCAGAAGCTTTGTACTCTTTTTTTGTAAAAAGGCGTCCATGTCTGTGTCAGCTGGAAGAGTCTGTTTTGCCCGAAGTGAACTACTCGCCGACTCATGCTCTTCACGTGCAAGATGAAGTTCATCTTGTGAGGATTGAAGATTTTCTGTTGATCGTTTGAGCCGAGTTTCTGCTTGAGCAATTCGCTTTTCTAAGTCCGCATTTTGTTTAAGTAGGTCAGAATTTTCAAATTCTGCATAACTGGATCGTTTCGCTTGAACTTCACTCATCTGAAGTCGTGTTCCTCGTGCTTCCTTGCCTGTCTCAGTTCTTGAACCTGTTTTCCCTCGATTTCTATCAAGATCCGCATCTAAATATCCTTTGCTAGTTTCCTTATAGAATTTACTCTGCGCAGCGTTGGATTGAAGTTTCTTTTCGATCATTGATTTTTCAAGATTTAATGAATCAAGATCATGTTGTGCTTGTTTCCAGGACTCTAGGTTTCTTTGAACCAGTTGGGATCTTTGTTTCAGATTTGAAGAGGCGCGTTCAAGCTCAGCTTGATTGAAGGCCTGAAGTCGAGAGGTATTGTTTTCAAAGGTCGGAACTTTGCCATCCGCTTCAAGCTTATTGAGTGTAATTTCGTGTTGTGACGAGCGAAGATTGTGAGTGTGAAAGGCAGAATCGAGAGCGCTTGAAGCACGAGCTGAATCATCTTGCGCGAGGCGGAGAGTGTTCGTTTTATATTGTACCTCTAGAGCTGCTTCTTGAAGTTCTCGTCGTGCATCGAGCAGTTCGAGTTGTTTGGAAGAGAAGCTTTGTAAGTCGATGTGGTGTCCTTCAAGTTCTGCTGCATTGTTTCGGAGAGTTGCAATTTTTTCAGCTACTGTGGTTTCTTGGGGTTTAGAAAATACGGTGAGTTCTTTACTAGAGAAATGACCTTTGAATGCCTTTCCTTCCTCGGAGTTTTCAAGCAGCGCTTGAAATGCTTTTCTCTCCTTGTTTAGCGCTTCGTCTCCAAAAGGTGCTTTCAGGGAGTCTTTTTCAAATTCAGCTCTCTTATGAGCAACTTGAGTTCTGAATGAATCAAATCCTGTTCTGAGTTCTTCGTTATTGCTGAGTAGTTTTTTAAATTCTGGGTCTATTGCTAATTTGTCGAGTTTTTCTGTGGTTGTTCGAAGCGCTGAATTGCTCGCAGTTTGATCATCAAGACTTGTTGTCAGTGCAGCCATCGCTCTTTTTGGGTCAGTTGGAGCCTGAGCCGTTTCTATTCTGGCTACTCGATCTATTGCCTCAGAAAGCCGTTGTTTAGCAGCTTGCAAGGACTGTTTTTCTATGTCTTCTTTTGCAAGAGTTTCAACCGTACGAAGAGACTGTTCAAAGATCTCATCTTGGTGAGTGAGGTTCGCCCTCTCCACCATAGTGGAAGCCCGGCTCAGCCCAGCTGCTCGTTCTTTTTCAAGGTCGGCCACTGATCCTAATTCTTTAAGTCGGCTAGAAACCCCTTCTTTTTGAGCATGGAGGTCATCGAGTTCCTTTTGAACTTGTAGGTTTTTGAGGCCATGTTGAGCATGGAGGCTATCGAGTTCTTTTTGTCCTGCGAGTTCGTTGTTCAGATGTTCTAGTGATGTTGTGGTTTTACGTTGCTGATCTACAATGTATTCCAATCTCTGATTCAATTCTCTATGTTGAAGTTCAAGTTGCTGAATTTTTTGAATTCGAGCTTCTTCTTGAAAGTAACGTGGATCTTTCGAAACAGGATCATCCAGAGGAGTAGTGTGACTAAAGTCACCCGGATTCGGTTCAGATGGATGAGCAAAGTCAGTGTTACGTGGCGGTTCAACTTCCTTTGCGCTGGCTTTTGAGTCTGTATCTAGGTTGGGTGTCTCTGTTGATCTGTTCCGAATAAACCGAGTAACTGTGGATCTCAAAGCGTTTAGTTGTTGAAGGCCTCGTGCAACCTGACCTCCAATGTTCAGCCAGTTTCCGACCTGCAATAAAGTAGACTGAGCCTGCGGAGACGCAACAGGACTTGGCCCAGGGTCGGGGCCCGCAAAGCTAATGGCGCTTTGCGCTATAACACTGAAGATGAACAAAAATCTCAATAGAGTAGACATCATTCCATCTTTTATCGGAATAAATATCTCGAATTATTATTTTATTCTTATGTTAGAAAATTGACGGCTATAAATCAGAATCTAATAGCTCATAGTTTTGAATGAGTTTCATGACTTGGTGAGTAGTGGCTTTTGATGCAATTTGAAAAATATTCTTCGTGGACTTTTTATGCCAAATATCAGGACGATGCGGAATTCGAGTGAGCGGCTTTCGTGGGAGCTGTGTGTTTCTCGAGAATTCTACAGGGTAGTAGGATGTGACAGGATTCAGAACGCTTGAGACCAGCTTTTTCTTTGTAACTTGAGTATCTATTCTCGTTTGTTTCTTGAGAAGTAACGGTAACCCTGGGTTTTTTGAACTTTGAATATGGAGTTTACCCAGCATTTTCTCCACACTTGCTTCCGGAATTTTAGCCATAGTGTGGAATCTACCCTGCCCATTGAGCGGGTAGGGCAGATAGGCATCTAAAGCACTGAGCCCGTTCTTAGCGGCAGTGTTCATTAACTTTTGAGGACTCATGGGTAATCCATTCAAGAGAGGCCCCATTCCCCCTTGAAGTTGAATAGCTGTTTTTTCAAGCGGAGATGCAGCTGCTGGAAAGGCTGAGATATTTACTGCATTCGACGCTTCCTGAGAAGTGGATGAATTGAGACCCCCAAAAGATGCATTGTCATTTGAATTATTTTCCAGCATTTCCGACGAATTGACCGACATTGGAGTATCGTCTAAACTAGGTGTGCTCCGCTGAGCAGAATTTGGAGATAGAACACCGTTCTTGAATGTTGCAGTTTTTTGAGTGGTTGTCTGAGGAATTACTTGAGGTCCTGAGTTTTGATTTTGCTGAGTGAGCTGAGGTGAGCCTAGGAGTTGGCTTGGAAGAAGGCTTCGAATTTGCTGCCGAGACTGATCTTCTTGTTGTTGCAAAGTGGCTAGACTATAAACATGTGATGCCAATGAAGCTGTGAACATTGCTGCGGCAAAACAAGCATTCATGTCTCGTTCAGCTGCGTCTTTTGTAAGGGCTTCTGAAGGTGCTTCATGCTCTGAAGCAAGAGACCTTTGTGAAGCGTCTGACCCGAGACTCTGGTTTGAGGAAGTCTCAGGGGTGATGCCATTTTCATCTGATGAATCAGCTTCTTCATTGAGTGCTACATGGGTTGTTTCACCGTTCGATTTTGCATCTGAAATTTGTTGGTCTACGTCTTTCACTTCTTGGGTTCGAGTCGCTTCGGCTTGATTTACTTCCTCCTCTCGGTTTTGTCTAAGCTGAGCAGATTGCTGAATACGTGCTTGTGCTGCATTTTCAATAGATTGTTGAGCAGCTTTTGCTTGATCAATAGAAGTCTGTGTAACTGTATCAATCGAGTTTGCTTCTGCAGTGCCTAATTCTTGAATAGAGGAATCTAAAGCTGAATTTACTCTACTCATTTCTTCTATTGTTCCAGTTAAATCAGTATTGATTGTACTTACATTGTTTTGAGCATTCGCAAGAACTACCAATTTTTCTGCTTCAGCATCAAAGGCGTCTTTAAATTCAGGATCATTTTCCAACTCAGAATAATTCAAATTTACGTGTGATGTTGTCATTTGTTGTAAATTGTCTGTATTCAAAGTTGTTGCCACGTGCGCTTCATCATCAAGATTGTCAGCATGGAAGTTAAGTAATTTAGCAAGTCGAGGAAATCCTTGTTTCGAAAGTTCCCCCGCTTTTCTAAGAGCTGATTCAAGGCTGGAAACCTTCCCAATAAGAGCTTCTTGAGACGACCTTGAGAACTCTTTTTCAAAAATACCTAAACGTCGTGAAATTTCAGATTCATTGAGTTCTGGAATCTTTTTTCTCAGGACTTTGCAGAGTACTGACCTTGCTTCAGCAGCATTTTTTTGAGCGGTCAAGAGATCTTCGTTAGCCGTTTTCAGGCTTTCGAAATGCTTGTCGAGTTCTCCTTGAACGTTCACTTGCTCTGCTCTCTTTGTTTCGACTTTGTTTAATTCACTTTTTGTATGTTCATGAAATGCGTTTCTATCTTGACTGAGAGTAGGTTGGGCTTTCTGTTCTGCATTTCTAGTGATAGTTTTCATTTTTTGAGAATAAACTGAAGTTGCTTCTGCCTTAGCTTCAGCGAGAGCTACTTTTTTCTGAAGATTTGCAATGAGGGTATCTTGTTTTTGGGTGAGTTCTTGAGTACTTTTAAGCGTTGTCAAATGGGGTGTATACTTCACTGTGTTTTTCACTTTTTGGTCTGCATCTACCATGTCTTGAGTAATTCCAAGACCTTCTGATCCTACGGGTTTGATTCCGATATCTGATCCAGTTTCGTTGAGTGACGCTGTTCCTCGCAATTTTTGCCGATCGTTTAAAGTTTGAGTGTCGGTGCCATGTATTGGACTTCCTAAACCTGCTAGTCGACGATCTGTGGTGAGAGAGTGTTCAGCTTCTTGCGTAATTCTTTTTTGTTCCAAAGTGAGAGCAAGGTGTTTACGTAATGCTGACACCTCATTTGCTGCCCGAACTTGTGCGTCGGTAGCTCGAGCGACCTCATTCCTTGCGAAGGTAAGTTCAGAATTTCGAAAATATTCTAAACCTTCCCCCGAGAACTTGGAAGGTGATGGTCCGCCTGGAATATTGGCGGCATATTTTTTGAGTTCTTCTTGAGCTTCCTTGAGGTTTTTCGCCGCGTCATCCAAAACTTTCTGTTTTGTCGTAAGCTCGTTCCTCAAAGGAATGGTCCGGTTAAGCTCAGTGTTGAACGCTTCTTGAACTATTCTACTAGAGTCGGTAGATGCACCAGCATCTGGAGTTCGGGATAAATCTAGATAAGCTTGTTTTTTGCTTGTATTGCTTTCGATAAGGAGTTTGTGTTCATCTAATGCAGTCTGTGCATTTTTTACAGCTCGCTCTTGAATTGAGATTTCTTTTTTGAGGCGTTGAGTTTCTCGTTCCGCGATCATAGCATTACGTGAGTCTTTTACGGAAAGATCAACGAGGGGTGATGAGTTTGCATTGGCAATTGAGGAATCAAGAGCTTTTTGAGCTTCAAGAGATGAGTTTTTGGCCGTTTCCGCTTCACCCAGCAGTAATCTTTTTGCTTCAGCTCGCTTTTGAAGTAATTTTGCACGATGTTCAGCTTCAAGTTTTGCCATACTGATTGAACTGACTAAGCTCGTGCGTCCTTTGAGATCGTTTAGGAACTCTTCTGCATTTTTGTAGGTAGATTTTTCAGCCCCTTTTGGATTTCTGGATGCTGTTTCAAATTCTTTTAAGAATTTTTGAGAGATTTTTTTTGTGCCTGAATCAGGATCAAAAATTTCAGGTACCTCTTCGAGTTTGGATGCTGCTTTGTCAGAAAGGGAGGAGATCATGTCGCTGGAAAGTCTTGAGCCTAAGACTTTGTCGTTGAGATGCTCCAGAGCGGTGCCAACCAAGGACCCCGCTTCGTTGGAAAAAACAGCCACTCCACGGCTCGCAAGTTTTTGAGCTAATTCAATCACTGCGGCTTTTGTGAGTTCGGCCTTATGGAGATCGACGGCGACTTTTTCTAATTTTTTTAAATCATTGAAGTAGGATTCAAGTTCGCGGAAACGGAGAGCGGCCCTTTCTGCTTCAGCGCTGGCATCTTCTGATTCGTGGAGTGCAGAGGTGTAGTCTCGAGTTTTTTCATCTAAGTCTTTCTGAATTTGACGTCTGACTGAAGATTCAGCGGTATTGGAAGCTAGCTTTTTTTGTTCTATTGAAAATTGCTCACTGGAAATAGATTCTTCCACTAAAGCCTGCTTATGAATCTCGTCTATATTTGATTTTGCAGTATCTAGATAAGGTTTAGCTTGTTCAATATCCTTCTGAGCAAGCTGTACAGCTCGACCAGAACGTGCTTCGTCTAGTTTTGCTAATCTAAGTTCTTCCGCTGCTGCTTTAGATTCTTTTTGAAGATTATAAATTTTGTATTCTTCTTGAAGCCCTTGGCGTGTGGCAAGTTCTCTTGCTTGCATTCTCGGATTCCAGAGCTTCTTTCCGACTTCGGTGAGCGAGTCTCTTACTGAAGTGCGATTGCGAGTAATCAACGCATTATCAAACGCATTGGCAGCCTCGTAACTCAGGTCTGTTCTTTGTCCACTGGCTTCTATGGCCTGCAAAAGTTCCTTGTGCTTTGTGGACGCAGCAGCAACTCTGAGTTGAGCTTGATTCCAGTCTTCAAGCTGAACACGATACTGAGAAATTTTGGAATCGAACAGATCTGATGCATGCTGCAGCTCTTGCTTTGCTTGTTCTGCTTTTTGATCTAGAAGAGGGGAGTAGACAAGACCTTGCTGTGAGCTTTCTAAACGTTTCCTTGCTATTTCGAGTTCATTTTTAGCTGCTTCAAAGAGTGTTGTTGATTTTTTCCTTTCAAGCTCAGCGAGAATTTTTTTTTCTTCTATATTCTTCTGTTGAATTCGATCTACGTTTTCTTCTCTGTCCGCATGAATGAGCTCTTCTTGGTGGAACTGTTGTGTATGGCTTTTGAGGCGAGCGGTATCCACTTCACCCATTTTACTTTTGATTGCATTGAGGTTTTCTTCGATTCGAGCCGCTTTGCCCGTGGTCTCCACCTTGGCAGTGATTGAGTCAAAATTTTGGGTTTCAGAATCTGAAGTTTTGAGCTGGGGACGAGGGCGAAACTCTGCACGAATTCCAGCCCGAAGGTTTAATTCTTTGTAAGCTTCCTGTGCTAGCTCCTCTTGGGCCAGTCTTTCAACTTGTTCTTTTGTAGCCAAGAGAAGGCGGGTTTGAGCCTCTTCTAAGCGGGCGCTGGCAGAAAGGATTCTATTCTGTTTGGTCATTTCTTCAGCGGAAGCTTGTGCTAGGAATGCATCATGATCTACTTGTACTTGCTGATGGAGCGCATCCGCTTCTTCTTCCATTTTTAGGCGAGAGGCTTCCTCCTCTCGTTCTATGTTGTGACGTTCAAGGATTTGTCGTTTTTTTTCATCTAACTGAGAAAGTTCATTTGAGTGCTGATCCAAAAGGATAGATTTTTTTTCTCCTTTTTCTTGGTCAGGCATTTCAGAGGGGTTCTCGGTCGCTTTTGTTTCACTCTCGTTGGATAAGTTCTGTTCGGGCGTTTTCTGAGACACTTTCTCAGATCTCCAAGTTTGAATCAGCCTGGTGATTGATCTTCTCCATGCGTTCAATTCCGTAAGGCCTCTTGCAGTTATTCCCCCTAGCTCAAGCCAGTTTCCCACTTCCAAAACAGTAGATTTCTGAACCTGCGGAGAAGCAACGGGGCTTGGTCCAGGAGTAGGGCCCGCAAGGCTAATAACGCTTTGTGCAAGAATGCTGAAGATGAGCAAAAATCTCAATAGAGTAGAGACCATTTCCTTGTTCATCGGAAGAAAAAACACAGATTTTGAATCATTTCTGAAGCGTCAATTCTTTAGCGGCTTTGACACTCAGGGGCTGTTCTCGTGAGGGGTTGAGTGCACTTTTTGAGCAACTCAGTTGGAGATGGAATCAAATTCAACTTAGAATGAAATGACCTTCGCAATGAACACCAGCTATCTCCGGCTGCTGTTTTAACCAATGCACCTGGTTTTTGTGTGAGGCCAAATTTTAAAATTTCGCTTTTTAAAGTGGAGTTAAATTCCGCTTCCGGAACAAACTTCTCAGCTTGAAGAACGAGTAATCCTTTCAGAATTCCAAAAAATCTCTTCTGCGGTGTTGCATTTAGTTTGGCCAGAGCTTGTAGAACTGTTTGAAAACTCCATTGAGGCCCCAGGCTTTCTAATTCTTGGCGAAGTAGAACTTCCTGCGGGCTATCCGCTGGAAAGCCCGCAAGGACCATTCCCCATCGTGCTGTAAGTACTGGGCTCTGAAATTGAACCGCATTGAGAAAGGCGACAAGACGAGTGCGATCATCTTGAGACCAAATGCTTTCAGAACAAGTCAGTGTTTCTGCTTGTCCAAAATCAATGGGGTAAATCGTCTGGTGCTCTTCATCAATGAGAAAATTACCCTTATGCGGGTCTGCATTCATAAATCCTGATTGGAAAAGATTCTTCAAAGAGAGTTGCAATAGGGCTTGTCCCGCTTGGGCTTTCATTTGTGGATTCTGTACCTTATCCAAGGTTTTCGCATTTTCAGCCATTTCCATGAAGAGGAGTTGAGGTTTGCTTGGGTCCGTTTTTTCATCAAGTTGAAGCACCTCTGGAAAATGAGGCGAGATTTGCGGTACTTGAACTTTCCATTTAGAATTTTCAATTTGAATGAAAGAAGGTTCTTGAGACGTGCCGTAAATTTTTCCTGCTTGAGCTGTTCGAGCGAGCTCTGTATTCAAATTGAGCTCCTCTTCAAGCTCGGCTTCTACAATCTTGAGAGAAGCAGAAATGGGGGCGGCTTTTTGAGCAAGCTCTGGGTCTCGACTGATTTCAGTCAGAAACCTCTTCACTCGAGTAAGATTTTCAGCGACTCTGTTTTCTGCGTAAGGTCTACGAAGCATGACAACTACTTTTGGCGCAGTGCCTTCAAGTTCAAGAGGCTGAAGCTCCAGCTCTACGACAGTTTTAACACTTGCACTCCCGAGGATGCGAGAGACCCGTTTTATTCTGGAGAACTGATCAGGTCGAAGAGTTTTTCTCAAAGTTTCGAGGATTTCTCCTTTCTCCATAGGGCTTGCCTGGTCTTTGAGCGAAGATAGATCCTGAGATATTTTGTCGTCTTGAAAACTGTTGAGAATGGAAGCGAGTTGGCCTGATTTCACACCTACAGTAGAAAAAATTTCAAAGAGAGGTTTTACATCACTTGTTTTGGAATCATTTCCGTTCGAATGAGCTAATAAATAACTCAGGGCGATCGGCCTTTCGTAATCCGGAATAGAATTCAGGTAAGCTTCCATGATCTTTGCTTTTGTACTTCCGGATTCAATTCCCACGAATTCTTTTAAAAGAAGATCCAAATCCTGCTTACTTTTGATGAGAGATTGAGGCAGTTGAGTAGATTTGCCTCCCAATAGAACTTCAAGGACGGACGTTTTTTCTAATGCAGAGGTATCCAGGGCGAGGTGTTTGAGGTAGTCAACTGAGTCATTTTCTAGGCTGAGCTTTTCACGATCTTGGATGGGGAGATCTTTCGTAAATTGAGTGATCATCTGTCGAGGATAAGTAGAGTACGACTTTGGGTTCAGAAGATACTGGATGAATTGAATGCGTTCTTCTAGGGAGCGTTGTAGAATCTGTTGTATAATTCCTGATGCGAGATTAATAGTTAATGGATCAAACCCGGAAGAGAGATTTCGAGATTTTAAGGGTTGAATCAAATTCTGAATATCAATGAGCGAATCTATGGGAAGATTCCACGCTATTTGTTCAAGGAGTTGGTCTCGAGTAGGAGATTTTTTTGGAAAAATCTCCTCCATAGATTTTAGCACTGTTTGAACGTTCGGGTGCGATTTGAGGTCCTGCTCTAATACGATGGAGTAGAGCTTTCCTCGAGTGTTTTCACCCCAAATGATCGGAGCACTCGGCAAGGATGAGTGATGACTAAGCTGAGGTTGAACCCATTTTCGAATGGCTTCAATTACTCTTGATCTCAACTCAGGCGACGCAATCTCTAAAGTTTTTTTAACTTTATTTAAAATATAATCATCCGTATCTTCGGTCGCGCCGGTCATTGTTAAAATTTCAAAATGACGAGTGATTTCCGCAAAAGACTGATCTGTTTTGAGGAGTTCTCTGACAACGGCTGCTTTGGTTTGAGCCAAACTTCTATCGCTTCTCGCTTCATTAACCAGTTGTGGAAGTTCTTGCAGAGAAGTGTTTGGGACACCTGGAATTTCTGGAATAAGATACGGAGTCAGGCGTTTCATAAGTTCATCTGAGGAAAGAGGCGGAGTGAGTGAGGCTAAATCTCGCACTAATTTTTCAACATAGGGATCTATTTTGATTAAAAAGTTTTCTAGAAATTCCAAATTAAAAGTCGTGAGGAGACTTGATGTATGAGATTTCCAGAAAGGTTGTCCGTTCGTGCCTTCAGAAAGGCGAGTTTGTGTTTCCGTTGTTCCGAAATGGTTGAAAAAAGAATAGCGTTCTTTAAGTGTGGGGAACACTTCATATTGATCTATGAAGGGTAGAAAGTCTGGAAACTGTTCCGACGAATGATATGTTGAACTTTGAGAACAGTCATCGACAAGTTTCTTGAGGATCTTCCCCTTTGCATTTTGGCTTAAGGGGGCTTCTTTGAGCCAATTCATAAATTTTTGATGGATGGGGTTCTTGTGATTTGGATCGTTCAGGAAACTGCCGCGTTCATTTTGTCCACCTTTCTCTAAGGTTTTAAGAGTATCAATCCATACTTCAACGACTTTTTCTGGATGTTCCTCGGGGGAGATAGATGATATTTCTTTTTTAAACTGGCTCAAGACTTTTTCATGAACTGAATCCAGGTGGATGAGTTTCAAATACGGTCGATTCCAGTATTCCGTGGGGGCTTTGCGTGTGGATGTCGTAAACTGATCAGTGAGGTAATTTGCGAGTTCAGGTCCGTCCCAATAGAGTTGTTTGAATGGAGAGTCATGTTCAGCAAACGCATGACCTGTTTTAAAGAAGTGTGTCAGGTCATCTTCCTTTTCCTGATTACTGGCCAGATGACTAGGGTGAAGTGATTCTCGAATCGATCCAATCACAGCCAATCTCAGGTCTTTTTTCCCTTGTTCTTCGGGAATATTGAGAGTTTCAAAAACAGCTTTCCAATTGATCCATCCATCCGTGTAGGCGGTCTTTTTATTGAAAAGAAGGGCTATCAGTTCGATTCGGGCGAATTCTGCCCGATGATCCCAAAGGTATTGAGCCAACTCTCTTAACTGAGTTTTGAGGTCGGGATGCTTTTGAATAAAATCAGACGTGGCGAAATGAAATGTGAGGAACTGATTGAGAATGTAGTGACGATTAGATTTCAGTTTTTCTCCTTCTTTTTTTTGAAGTTCCTCGAGAAAAGGCGAAATCTGATGAAGCTTTCCTAAAATCGGGGTGAACTCTTTGAGGAGATCAGTATACGGCTCGGGTGTTTCAAAGTAGAAATCAGGCGACACTTGGTTAAACAAAATTTGTTTTTTTAAAGTCACCTGCTCTGAACCCGGTGATTGACTTAAGGGGCTAACGTGCTGAAGTATAAACCAATGAACCTTCGCGTTTTGTGGAACGAAGTCAGGCAGTCGATATTCATGAGCCCCTTCTGAGAGGGACATAAGATATTCACGAGATAGGAAAAATGGATTTTTTTCTAGAGCATTTTGGAAAACTACTTGAGCCGGAGGGCTTTTGTTGCTTGGGCATTTGTAGTCATAATACAGTTCTTGCCGTTCAAGAATATGGGTTTGAAACTCTTTCAATATATCCAAAAATATTTTCTGTTGAGCTGGGTCTTCTCCTAGGCTTGCTGCAAGCCATCTTAGTCCATGTACTGCTTCTGAAAGCGCACACTTTGTTTCAGGGGCGGACTTCATTGTTTTTCCATCTTTTAAAAGATCGAGTGAACTCTGAGTCCATTTTTGAGCTTCTTCCCAACTGACAAGAGCTTGTGTGGGGACTATGGGAGTCATGGCTTTGATTTCTGCTGTCAGTTTGCTGGTGGTTTTGTGACTGCGTAACTTATATTCTCCTCGTGTAAAAGCGTCGAGGGTGGCAAACTGACGTGCCAAAGAAGTTCGAAAAGCTCCGCCAGGGTGAGTGCTGAAAACCGCCGTCTTGCTTGATGAAAACTCGTCCAACGCTTCTAGACCTCTGAGGATGTCCGTTCTCGGATAGCCGCCGCGTCGAAGAAGTTCAAGGGCGATGGTGTCGACTCGGGCTTCTTTGAACTGAGATCCTCGGCTTGTTTTTTCTTCTTCTAGGAGAGCTTTTGATGAATGAGCGATTTCATGAGCTAGAATTCCAGTCATCCGTTCTAAGACCCTTTCCATGGGTTCTGGTGGCGACGTGGATGCCAACCTTTGAATGAGCCCAGTAGAAATAAACACAGCATAGGGAGCATCACCTTCTCGCTCCGGTTTCAGATCTAAGTGCCAAGCATTGTTTTCTAAACGCTGTGCATTCTGAGCGATGTGTACATCGACCAAGCGATGAGTTTTTCCAGAATCATGTTCTAAATCATTGAGGGCCTGATTCAGATTTGAAGTGACTTCTCG
>SXGS01344687.1_pt1 | contig 17730 bp, 18 predicted proteins | sample 3174681 | NCBI WGS metagenome assembly SXGS01 (sample SAMN11356861, study PRJNA531348) | freshwater metagenome | isolation source: freshwater sample F1-80 | place: China: Fuxian Lake, Yuxi | collected 2017-12-25 | reverse complement strand
TTGTTGAAAAGACAGGCAGCAGTTTTTTCGGCCTTCAGCCCCGTTTGAGAGTTTATCCTGCTCTCTATATCGTTCGGGTTGATGATACCGTTCTCACTGTGATGAATGGAAAGGACTGGTCCTATCTTGACGATGGTCTGGACGCTGACGACAGGCCCAGGTTGGAAAATCACCTCGAAGAGGTTGGCCGCGCGACAGACGCCCTGATCGAACAATGCGGGCGTGAACTTGATGGTCGCCTTGATGTTTCTGACATTTCGAATTTTCCAGGATTCGGGGTCGATGATTTGGGGCCGACGCTTTTGCGCAAATTACCCGATCCGGACCAGTGGCTGGTCGCGACAGGGACGGTCGGGCATTTCCTTTTGCGGGAGCCACGCATTGAGGACTGCCGATTTCATTGCTGGAGTAAGTGCGGCACCGACAAAGCCGTGGCGGGTGCCATCAATATGCGGGGGATCACACCCAACTATTTTTTTACAGACGGTCAACCTCATCATTGCGCGAACCAGGTCGTCATGGATCGCCGCGAGAAAAGATGCCAGGTTCATGCCATAGACGCTAGAATTTGTTGTCAGGCCTGCGTGTTTTTTGATCAGTGCTGGAAGCCAGAAGAAAAGGCCAAGTTGCCTTGCGGCACATGATTTAGAAATGCGCTAATCCGTGCGCTTGATTATGAAATCAATTCTCTAGCTGGTTCGAATCCTTTGAAAAGCTCAAGCAGAAAATACCCGCTAAGATTGAGTATCGCGGCTGCTTCGCGCCTTTGCGACTGTCGTTCGGACGGTGGGTACGCCATCGACTTCACCAATTGTCCTTGTGAGATTACGGCCGGTGACTGGCTACTTCAGAAATGAGGCAGGCTGTTGAGCGCTCGTCTCCTGGTCTATGATCGCGGCGAGAAGCGCAAAGTAGATCCTGAGCTCGCCCTCGAATGGCAGGAACGGCGGATCTGCTTAGCGCGCAGCGGCGGAATTAATCGTGGCGCGTCAGTTGTTTGACCGAGTAGATCCTGCCAACACTACGGCTGAAGCAGAGGGCGTCTAATATTCACGTGGTGTCGCCTTTATCTGTTTTAGAGATTCCGAACTGGTGGTTTCATGATCATCGGAGCACTTCCTCTGGTTATGAACTTTCCCTATATGTACTTGATCGAAGACACTGCTACTGGATCGATGCTGATGACCGTTCGTTCTCCAATTGTGCTGGCTGATCCGTTCCTCCTTCGCTTCGGCACGCCGAGATCCGCCGATGCCGAGATGCCGGGCCGCTATTCGCCCGAGCTGGCAATCTGGGTGGTCGACGGCGAGGATGGTCCAGTGCCCATCATAGAGGTGGCTGGTGGCGGGCTGGTAGCGACGCAGAGCAAAACTATGACGCAGGTTGAGGTGGACGACGACGATCCGTCGCGTTTCGGGGCGCTGGAGACGAGTACCGGGACGCGGGTTCGGCAGGAAGTTGATGACGAGGACTCCTCGCTGTGCTTGCTCGAACTTCAGACGAAGACTGAGGTCCAACAGGAGCGAGACGACGAAGCTATGGCGCCTTACTGGTGAGCGTGGGTTCCGGACTGATCCTTCTCGTCACCAATAAGCGCGACGTGACGACGGACTACGTCGTCATGGAGATGCGTCGACGCGGCCTGAGCTTCTTCCGACTGAATACCGAGGACCTGCCGCAACACGAGATCGCGATGGTCGATGGCGACCCCTCAAACCTGACGCTTACCGGACTGTGCGGCGATCTTTCCATTGCGGATGTTACAGGCGCCTATTACCGCCGGCCGGGGAATATCGAAGTCGTTGGAAGTGCTGCGGTTGCCGAGTACGTCGTCGCGGAATGGTCGGCGGTAGTCCGAAGCCTCTGGAACGCGCTTGAGGGTCGGTGGCTAAACTCGCCGTTTTCCATCATGCGCGCTGAGGACAAGCCAAGGCAGCTTGCTGCCGCCCGTCGGGTGGGGTTCCAGATCCCTGGCACGCTCGTTACCAATGCTTTCGAAATGGCGCGTGCCTTCCTCGCGGATGGGCCGATGGTGGTGAAGCCGCTCCGGCACGCGCTCATCAACGACGGCACGGTAGGTAGCGTCGTCTTCACCAGCCGGGTAGACTCATTTGAGGCGGCCGACGCGGAGGCCTTCAGGCGTGCGCCAATGATCATGCAGCGCGAAGTGCCAAAGCGGTCCGATATCCGAGTGCTTGTGGTTGACGATCGGGTCTTTGCTACCCGCATACTGTCCCAAGCCCATGATGAGACGCAGGTCGACTGGCGGAAGGGCGTTCGTAGGGATCTCGACCATGAGGTCATGGATCTGCCGGCTGATGTGGCTTTGGCCTGCATTGCGGTCACCCGCGATCTGGGCCTGCGCTTCGCCGCAATCGATCTCGTCGAGGATCTAGATGGCCGCTTTTGGTTCCTAGAGGCCAACCCGAACGGACAGTGGGCTTGGATCGAGCAGCGGACGGGAGCCCCTGTCACGGCCGCGATCGTGGATGCTCTTTTCGAGGGCTCTTTATGAACTGGCATCGGATTGGAAGCTGGGTCTTCCCCTACATCGAGCCGCTCACTCCCGCCCAGAAGCTTGATGAGGCAAAAAAGCTGCAGCAAGATCTCGCTGCGATCCGCGCGGCGGTCTGGAATTCGAACGAGGAACGGGCGCTCGACGAGGCACAGAAGGTGTCGGCCGCCGAGATGGAGAGGGTTCGCACGGCTGAGGGCAAGGCGACCACCTATCTGGCGGTACTCGCAGCGCTGGTTCCGATCATCATCACCCTGCAGGGGGCGAACTGGGAGAAAAAGGCGGGCCCAGCTCCAGACGCGGCGAGGCTCTTTGTGCTATCGCTGGCGACGGTCTATGTGGCTGGAGCCGGGTTCAACGCCTTCAAGACCTTGCAGGTCCGGGGCTTTCAGAAGGTCGGCGAGTCCGAGATCGTGGCGGCATGGAAGACACCAAACCCGCTTCGTAGGCTGTGCCGCGGCACTCTGCTCGCGACACGCAACTCCAGGTACGTAGTCAACGAGAAGGTCACACGCATCCTGGTTACGCATGAGCATCTACTGCGAGCGTTCGGATTATTCATCCTGCTCCTTCTGCTCGACCCGCTGTTTTACGCGATAGGCTTCCGCAACACCGAGCAGGCGAAGCCGGCGCCGAAGGTCGTCGTCCAGACGCCGGCGGCTGGCGTTCCGGTCAATCTGAAAGGCACGATCGCTCAGCCTACGGTTCCGTCCTGCGGGAAGAATGCTCGCACAGAAGCATCTGAGGCGCGACCTCAACGGCGGGACAAGCTACTGACGGATTGTAAGAGCGCCGATCCGTCGCCGATGCATGCTTTTCCGAAGCCTGAAACTGCTGGAACTGACCCGGCTCTCCAGACCGCACCTGTACCTCAGAGCCGAGGTACTGTTCCATGACCCTATTGAAGGCAGCGATCATCGCTCCCGACACGTCTCACTGGGCCGATTGGATTGACGCTGCCATCAAGCCGTCATCGCCTAAAGGGCAAGTGGCTCGCGACCTACATCAGCGTCTGCTTGATCAGGGGCGCATCCCATTTCTCTCATGGCATCATTTGGAGGAGTTGCTCGTTGTGGACGATCCGGGGAACGCCAGCGCGCGGTTGGCGTTTCTCCAGTCGCTCCCTCTGATGGCTTGGATGCGGATGCCGGGCGAGCGAATCCTAGGCGGAATCATCGACATACTTGCGGCCGAGGCCATCGCCTACGATTCCGGCTGCCGGACTATCGTGGAGGTGCGAGACCACGTTCGCTCCCGCCTACTCGCGACGGGAACCGGCCTCGCCGCCATTGGGGAAGACGGTTGGGTCTGGGACATCGTGCGTCCGATCATGAGGGAAAGGCGCCAGCACATCGGAATGGTGTCGGCTCTCTCGGGTATGCGTACGATGGACGAGAGTCAGACGGTCGGACAGCTGTGCAAGCAGGAAATCCGCGCGCCGGCCGACCAACAGAAGGTCATAGCTACGGCGCACCGCAACGCCTTCGCCCGGGCCAAGGCGGCCGACCCACGGCGGAGCGACGCCAAAGCGTTAGAGATGGCGAATGAGTTCGTTCTACGCGTCATGCAGGAGATGCCAGCAGTGGACGTGACAGTCCGCCAGCTCCTCGTTGAAACCTACGGCAAGCACGGGATAGACGAGCACGAGATACGCGACGATTGCACCATCGCAGAACTGTCCGAGCTAGGCACGTTCAGGCTACATCTGCACGTCGTTGCCAAGAAGGCAGGTGTACCCTTCGAGCGCCTTAAGCGGGTAAGCATGCAGAGCCTCCCAAGCTGGCGCATCGCAAATGCGCTAAAACGCCATGGGCAGGAGCGCCCCACTCGACCGGGCAGCGACGTCAACGACCAGTACCTCGCGGTGTTGGCGGCTTACACGGACGTGCTGTTCGTTGATAAACGCACCCTTGAGGACTTCCGGAGAGTCAAGTCAAAGGAGCCCGAGCTGAACGGACTTTTCGGCACCGTGACGAGGGCCAGCGTATTCGAGGCCATTGCTGACTGATGGCCGTCCAATTGTTCGACTGGCTGGATTGAAAAGCTAAAGAGCTCTTCTTCAATCGCCACGGTCATGAAGACTGTAGGAGCCAGGGGTCAACGAAAAGGGCAAGTAGCTGCCAATACTGGACTTTCGTGCAGATTTTCACCAGCACGGTGCGGCGAGGATTCGATTTTGTTCAAGAGCCTGGCTTACGCTTCGCAGAGCTGTGCACTCGAATGAGGTACGAGACCGCCTTCATTTCGAAGAGCGCAAAGTTCATGCGTGGTCTGAAAAGCATCGCGACCAACCTCCTTGTCGGTTTCCAGTCGAGGAGGTTGGCCTGGAACGACTACGCGTTGCTATCTGGAGGGACAGCGTACCGCGCATACGCATCGAGTAACATCTTCAGGTATTCAGTGGTGCTTAAGGTTTGCTCGCCCAAGGCTGGCCAGTGAAATGGTATCTTCGACCACATGGTCTCCAACTCAAGTTCGATACCGAGCTGTGCTGCAACCTTGATTGCCTCAGTTGGCTCCTTATGATCCGGCCACAAATCCTCTTCGAGCGAGATCCACACGTCGTTATCTTCATCGACGGTGATTTCGGCCAGGAGCGCCCCCAACCGTTCGCTAACGTTCCTCGCGTCATCTAACAGTGCGCTTCTCATGAGAAGAACGATGTTGCGTTCGCTCAGCTCAAGTTTTGGACGGTCATCGACTACCTGGAAGTCGGGCCTGCTGCTGTCGGATTTTGCTTTAGCGCCGATCGGCGGGAGCGACTTGCCTTCATCTTCGCACCAGAAAGCAGTATCGAAAATGTCGACTGGGGAAGCGCCACATGCGGGGCAATGCCACAGATTTTCAGCTATCTGAACTCCAGAAATCTTCCCATCACAATGCAAGCAAAACCAAGTGTCGGAATCGCGGTCCCAAAGGGGATGACGAGATTGGCCGTCCGTATCTGGCTTCGTTGACCTCCTTGGCCAGTCGGTCGAGATCTTGCTACGAACTTGCGCCATCCGATCATTTGCCAGACTGAGTGCTTCTTCGAGGAAATCTGGGTCGAACAGAGGGCAATGGTCGTCTGCTTCAGCACTCGTCCGCACTGTTGGGCGCGCACTCGGGTTCTCTGGAACCGTAATGCTCCAGCCGTCTCCTGCGATGATAACGTCATCCAGGGCCAGTTGCAGGCGATAGGCATGACCCCTTATCTGGCCTTGTTCTGCTTGTTCAAGATACTCCCAGCGACGCGCAATGGCGTCGGCACTTTCGGTCTTGAAATCCGCCGGTAAAATGTGGTTGGCGACCAGCGCTTCGATGCTCGCCACCTGTTTGGGGCTTGGTAGCCACCCGCTCTTGTTGGCGGAGACTAGTTGTGTCCAATTGGCGTAGCCGAGGTGGACGGCAATGGAGTTGAACGCCTCATGTAACGCTACCCTGGTGGCTCGGGCGTGACGTTTTGCGAGGAATTTGAGGCGGCTGATTTCTGCTGCTTCGGTCATATTCAGTTCCTGAATTGATCCGACCATGTGCCCGCTAATGGCCAGACCGTGCCTGTAGGCACAGTGTGACAATTCAGAGATGAAACGCTGACATAGCTTTGCGTGGCGGGCACACCGGCCTGCGCGTAAGGCCACCGCATGTATGACAAGCGGCCCGCCTTCGGTCAAGTGAAGACCGTGGCTGACCAGCCAGTGAGACACCTTTCTAACGCCGTCAGCGTCTACTTGGACCAATCGAAGGCCCTAAGGCCTTTCGCATGTCAGTGCCAAGAATGTGTCGGCAACTGGGATGAGAGAATGACCGTTTGTCTTCGTGACTTCTGGGTGCCGGTGCATCTCGCGTTGGCAATCGAACGCGCGGACGAATTAAAGCTCCCCTTCGGCAATATCGCGAAACGTGTGCAATCGCCTGAGATACTCGCGCACCGTTAAGGGAACCTCAAGTCTGCCTAGCGCATAGTCGAGCTCCATTAACGCGTTGAGCCATGACACTCGAAATTTCTCCCCTCGACATATTGCGGAGCGACCGTTGGCGTTCCGTACTGATGACAACCTATTCGATGAGCTTGTCGTTCTTGGAAGCCGTGCCTCTTCAGGCGCTCGGCGACAATCGGCGCGACGTTACGATCCTGGCTGATATCGAGGGCTACCGTGCCTCGTTGTCGGAAACTGGCGCGTCGAGCGCTGGGGTTGGTTACGACGTCATTCCAATCTCCGTCCTCGGTAGCGGAGTATTTCATCCAAAGACCACAATGCTCGCATCGCACGAGGGCGAACTGCGGGCTCTTGTCGGATCGGGTAACCTCACCATGGGCGGCTGGGGGTTCAACACGGAAGTCGCCGAATACCTGAACCCCGAAACCGACCCGGAAGCGTTCACGGATCTGGCAGACTTTCTTCTTTCCCTTGCTGACGCCTTTGGGCAGGGCCGACTTCGATCCGACCCTTCCGCGTTGCCGCCGCTCCATGAATTTGCCGACCTCTGCCTCGCCGCCGGCGATCACAAGAACGGTGGGCCGACCCGTGTGCTTCATTCGGTCAACCGGGCGCTCGCACCCCAATTCGTCGAAATGGCAAAGGAACTCGGTGGCGCAAGAACGCTCACTGTCCTGTCGCCTTATTTTGGTGGCCCGAAAGCAGTTGTCGATCTCGCGCACAACCTCGGTTGCAAGACGGTCAACGTGTTCGTTCCGCCGAAAGTGCCGTTCTGGTTCGATTTTGATACAGCCAAAACCCTGGGAGTGGTGGCGCAGCCCGTTAGCAGCGAGTCGTTCTCGAGCGAGAAGCTGTTGCACGCCAAGGCCTTCGACATCGAATGTGCCCGGGGGCGGCTGACGATTGCCGGCAGCGCCAACGCGACGATCAACGGCCTGGGGCTTGGCAGTGTCGAGGTGGTTGTCGCACGGGTATCGAACGGTGCGCCATGGCTCGGCTGGAGCCCTGCGGGATATCCGAAGGGCCTAGTCGGGGAAGGTGGCCAGGAGCCGCACCATACCGGGTCTCCATGCCTGATCGCGCGTCTGGATGGCGGCGGGATTAATGGCCGCGTCCTCGACGTCACCGCTCCGGAAGGAACCTGGAACGCCTCATTTTATGCGCCTGGCCGATTTGAGGCCGTTGGTGCGGTCGAGCTGGCGGCTGATGGAAGATTTATGATCGAGCGAGCGAGGGTGGAAGCGGCCGTCTCTTCAGTACAGTTGGTACTGGTCCGAGGCGCAGAGACCGTGCGCGGTTGGCTGGTAATGACCGATATAATTGCTGCGGTTCGCGAGCGCGGCGCTATTGCGGAAGCCATGGCGCGTGCCGCTGGCGGCGCCGAAAACCCGCGTGACAACGATATCATTGCAGGCTTCTTCACCAAGCATCCAGAAGCCTTCTTGGGCGGCCACGAACCGATGGCGTCCGGGAGCGGTTCTACCAAGGCTGACAAGGAAGAGACCACACAGTTGGTCCCGGCTGGAGAGCTCGGGCTTGGCGATGCCCTTAGGCCTGAAAACAACCGCGCTACGTCAGGCTTGGGCCAGTCGGCGTTCCAGAAGCTCATCGCGCGGTTCCGTCAAAGGATCACGGATGCCCCCCGGCGGGGGCAGGGGCACGGGCACGAAAACGATGCGGGGGAGGGCGGCGGTGACGGACGCGAGGGAAGTGTCTGGTCAAATGCGGAACTATTAGCCGGGGCGATCGGCTCCTTCATGCGCAAGATCGACGAGACACCTGATGGATCAACCAAACGGGAGGACATCCTCTCTGTCCTCGATTTCATTCTCTATGGCGCTGAAAATGTCGAGGAACCTGAACAGTTCCTGAAGAGCCAGTTGCCCGCCTGGCGAAATCTGGCAAGACGCGCTGGACCAGCGCGTAGCGGCTTGGATACCCTCGACCGCTGCTATGCCGTTGCAACGGTGGGTCCTAGTATTCACGATGTGAATAAGAGCGCCGAGATACACAAAGCGTTGGAGATCTGGTTTCGTGGCGGATTGACCGAGGACCACCGACAACTTCTCGAAAAGCCACCGACCGGCCATCGTGAAAGTCAGCTTGCCCCTGAGGTCGGCGCCATTGAGTGGAAGCTGGCCATCACCGGGATTCTTTCCGCGCCGACGTCTTGGCAGCGCAATAGAGCCCTGCTCGCTGCGCTCGACGGGAAGAGCTCGATGCCCGAGCTTTCTTCTGCTGCAAGTGCTGAGGAGATCGCTGCCTTCGGCAGGATCTGCCAGGGCCTCCGGCGCCGGGACACGGTAGTCGTTCGCAGTGACTGGACGAATTGCCCATCCTGCCACATGAAGCTTGCGGCGGTTCAAGCCGGTCGCCTGCGCAAGGGTGGCATCGCCAGCTGCCAAGGGCTGAAGTGCATCGCGATCATCGTCGACATCCAGCCGGAGGAAACCTGAGTGAACCAGCTGCTCCAGGATATTGACCTCGATTTCGCGACGGCGCCGGGAGCGCGGCTGGTCACCAAGCTTGCCCTGAAGGACGGGGGCGTGGATCCGCTAGGTCTGCGCCAAATCAACCTCGACCTGATGGATCGGGCGATCCCGGGGATCAACAATACGACCGTGTTCATCCGTCCCTACGCCTTCATGGCCTGGGCGTGGTGGAAGACCAACGACCTCCTGTCGAACGGCGGCAGGAAGGATATCGATTCCGCGGCGGCGAAGGACTTCGTCATGCGCCTTGAGGTCATCTACGCTTGGTCGCACATGTTGGCCGGCGGGCGTGACCTGCCTGGGATGGCGGTGTTGAGGAGCTGCATGCCGATGGAGGGTGGGGGCCCCTTTACCTTCAAGGGCGCGAATTGGGAAACCGTCAAGAAGAAGCGACAAGCCTCCACGTCGATCATGGACGCGATCCAGTACGGCCCCTCCATCAAGGCGCTCGGGTTTCTCGAGCAGACGTCCGTCATCGGCGTCTTTCGGCCGACCGAACAGGTCATGCCTGCCGTCAGGGCGATTGATGCGATCGTGTCCAAGTCTGCCATGCGCCACATGGTCGATCCCGGTGTAGGCACCTTCCATCCAGAGGAGGTGCAGTGCCTGAACGGCGAACTTCCACCGTCGCAGCCGACGCGCGAGGAGCAGGGCGTCTTTCGCAGGCTGTTCGAACCGGGGCGGGAAACGGGCAGGAAGGAGTTCACGCGGCGCAATGACACGCTGGCGCTTGTCCTTGAAGCCATCGCAGCGACACCGGAGGGTTTGACGGTGCCGGAGCTGCGTACCGTCCTGGCATCAGGCGTGCTACCCGGTGGACGCGCGCTTGTCCGCGCCGGTTCAAACGATACCGGACTTCAGGCGACGTGGCTGCTGATGTCCTCCCTGCAGGTACGCCAGTTGCAGCGACTGGCGCTGGAAAGCATGCTTGTGTGGATTGAGGTAATGATCAAGTCAAACGGCGGATCGGCATCGACGGATGCCCTTGTTGCCATGGCACTCCGCCAAGCCGAGGTTTTCGATAAGGACTTGGCCGGCCCGACCGTCGGCAACCTGCTCACCGCGCTGTCGCAGCGTTGCGAGACCCACAGCTGGCCCGCCGCAGCCGCCAAGGGTGACACGGATCTGGTCGCATTGAGTGAAAAGCTGACGATCGCGCAGCGTGGCGCCCCGGGCAGCTACGAGACCATTCCAGGCCTGGCCCTGACTGCTCTTGGCTACGTACAGGCCATGTATGCGGCGCTGAAGCGAGAAGGCGCCGATGATGGCAGGCTCGGCGAATTGGGAGGGCGATCGGATCGCTTCCCGATATCGCTGCAGTATCGGCGGCTCCTGTCCCTGGCCGAAGCGACGGTCGAAACCCTCTGGCGCGAATTGATCGAGAGCTGGGTGATTGGCCAGCATGTCAGATGGTCGGTGGCGAGAAACGGTGATGGCACGCAACGCCTGCGGCTTGCGCTCGGCGACAGCGGGTGGCTCAGGGTCCACAAGAGGCTGAGCGGTCCATTCGGGCCGACGCCCGACCGACTGCTCTCTGCCCTTTCGCTCGCCGCTCAATCGGGCATGATCGTCCGTGATGACGCAAATGTGGAGCCAAGATTCCTAGTAGGCAGATCCTGAGTGGAAGCAGCTTGCGCAGAAGGCAACCAATTTGCCTAACCGCCCTCGCCCCGCTGGCCTTCGTCGCTCCTCCCCGCGGGTGAGGGCTGAACCACGCCCAGAAGCAGCGGCAGCTTGCTGTTCTTGAAGTCCCAGCTCGCAAGCGGCGCGAACCAGTCTGGCGCCGCAACCCCATCGAGCTGAATGACTTGGTCGCCCTCGACCGTTTGGTCTGCGAAGAAGCTGCTAAAGATCCCGCTCGCCGTGCCGATGCCTTCCCAACCTTGGTCGGGACAGGTCGGCTCACGCGGGCTCGCGATGAATTCGACACCGCCGAACTCGTTCCCGTCCATGAACGGGATCGGCCCCTCAACCTCCCACTCGCCGTAAAACAGCAGCACCTGGGCGAGCTTGCGGTCTTTCGCGTTAGTCAGCTCGGCATCACGGCTGAAGAACTGCGCCGAACCGACCACAAAACTGGCGAGACCCTCGTCGTCGATTGAACGTGGAAGGTGGGTCGCCGCACTCAGCACGAGGCGAAGCGGCGGCTTCGTCATGATCAATTTCTCGCCAAGGCGCCCAAATTCGTTTGCGAGCATCGCCTCCTGCATCGTAACTCGAAGACCACCATTCTCGGTTCGGAAGTGCTCGGGCGACACGACGGTCCAGAGTCGCCAGAACGACCAGTAGATTGCAAGTTTCAGTGGCGTGCCAACCGCGTCCGCATAGGACTGGAGCGAAGCCAGATACTTCGCCGACATCTCGTATTCCTGTTTAGAGGGGGCCTCGCTGCGGTGGTTTTTTACCTCGATCAACCACTGCGATCCGTCATCGAGCACGATGCGGAAATCCGGAGCACGCAGCGTCTCGGCCGCGTGGACACGGCCCACATCCTCGCTCTTGAACAGCCTGAAGCGGCCGAGGCTCAGCACCGTCGCCTCGAACATCCGCTCGATCCGCGATCCGTGAACCAAGACAGGATCGGCGATTGCCTCGCGCAGCCGCGGCCCAGCATCTGCCATGAAACGATCGACGAGTGTGGGGTCGTTGAGCGGGATACCGTTCTTCCGGGCAAAGATGGCCACCGACGCCAGAAGGTCGAATGCCTTCTGCCGCTTCGGCGGCCCGCGCTGTTCGTCGCTCATAATCCACCTGCCGCGAAGGGATCGATGTCGGGCGGGTTCATGGACAGGCGGAAACCGGCAAGCGCGTCATCGTCCGGGCTCTCTGCCTGCGGGATCATCCTAATTGTCTCGGCAATGTCGCGGCGGGACATCGAGCCGATGATCGTGCGGCCATTGCTCATCTCGTATTCCATTGAGCCGCAACCACGGTTCATACGCGCAAATCCTGGCGCAAAGGCGATCGGCGGCTTCTTGCTCCCCGGCTTGCTTACTTCGTGCTTGGCGAGGGCGACGCGGACGAATTCCAGCAAGGTGAAGCCGATTTCCGTGCGCCGTAGGTCGAGGCGCATCCGTTCGACCAGTTCCGGCTGCTGGCGAGCATCGCGAAGCTGCTCTGCCCTAAGCTCCCTGTCATAGTGACGATAACCGACATTGCGCGCGAGGTGCTCCGCCTTCATCTCAAGGCCGCCGCTCTCGGCAAGCTTTATCACCTCGCTGCATCGCTGGCGCCAGGTCCGCTGTAGCTCATAGGCAGCATAGATCCACATCGGCGTCAGGGCGCCAAGCAACGCCATCTGCTCACGCGGCGGATGGTCATCGGCTTGGTGGCGCATCACCTCGTCTTCCAGCGCGTTCAACACATTGTCGACCAGCCCGAGTTGGTGGGCCTGCAGAACTAGAATCGTGTTCTCGGAGAAGCCTGCGAGGCTCTTCAATGCCTCAACGAGGTCGTCTGGCTCGATCTCCGAAACCGGTCGGAAGCGTGGTTCTTCGTGATAATGATCATAGTCCTCCACGATATGGTCGTCGCTCAAGCATTGCCCTCCGCTTCCCACGTCAATCGGCAGAGCGCATCGGTCACGGCCATCGGCAATGGGTCCGCCCGATCCCAGAACCGTATCGTCGCACTTGATCTAGCGCACGAAATCGTACCAACTGACTTCCGCGTCTCGCTCGGCGTTGCAGGTCCGTCCAAGAGATCAATATGGTCGGACACCGACTGCGACGAGAGACCCGGCGCGATATAGTAAGGCAGGAACTACAACAAAAGAAGTTCAGGATTGCGGTCAATCGCTGACTCCAATATTTCAATAGCTTACCCATTTTTCACGGCTTGGGTCGCGGGTTCGTATCCCTTCAAGGCGTTCTAGTGCCAGTGACGGCACTTCGAGGTTTTGCCAATGCCGGGGTTGAAGGTGTTTGTGGGGTCAAGGCTGCGGTAGAAATCATGTAGTGCAGGCTTTGCTTCATAAAGATGGCCAACATTGTGTTCGGCCGGATATTCCGCACCGCGTGCGTCCAAAAGCGCGCAGATCTGATGCTCCAGTGCGGCGCAGTCCACACCCTTTTTCACCAGATACTCCTGGTGCATGACCTGGCACAGGAAATGGCCCACATATATCTTCAGCGCCATCTTGTGCGAAATCTCGTCTGGCAGCGTCTCGAACCACTCGATGGTGTCACGCGGTAGAGCGACATCAAGGGCAACGATATCTTCCACCGTGCGCCCGTGCACCGCCCGATAACGCACCACCGCGCTGCCTACGGTGAAACGGTTAAGGAAGGCAGCCTTGCCTTCGGCCTCCGTGCATTCGATGAAATCACCGGCAGCACTGGGGAATATCGACGTCAGATAGTCCCGCATTTCTTCGATGCAGGCATCCCCTGCGCGGATCATCAGATGGTGCGGATAGGTGTCGCGGTATGTGATCAGCCGCTCAGGAATTTGCTCGGGCAGAAAGCGGCTCGCCCATTGCAGCAGGTGGTCGGAAATAGTCTTGCCGAAGCCAAACCGCTCCGTCAGGCCGTCAAACCAACTCTTGGCCGCAAAGGCGCGGGGCACGTTGACCGTGCCGAACTTTCGTATGAAAAAATAAAGATCCTTTCCCCAGACCTGGGCTGCGCGGAAAGCGTCCGCATGCATGTATTCCCCTGCGATCGGGAGTGTCTTGAAGTTGGCCAGAATATGCCGGCGGATGTTTTGCAATTCTGCGGGGTCACGCGTGCCGATGTAGAAGACCCTTTCCTGCTCGGCCACGGCGAACGTGTCCAGTCGGATGGCAAACACGCCGATCTTGCCCGCGGAGCCTGACGCCTCGTAATGGCGGCGCGGATCGGCGTTGAAACGGGCAGGGGTGCTGGCTGCAATGTCGCGCACGTGCTCCTTGTATTCGATATCGGAGGCCTGCACTCCTTGAGGGAAGTCCACATCCGTATCCGTGTAATCACCCGCATCCAGTCGGGTCAGGATGTCCAGCGGCTCGCCGCCAAGTCGGATGCCGAGGTGATTGACGAGATGCAGGCAGCCCTGCGCATCCACCTGCGCAAACAGGGACAGCTGGGTATAGGCCGGGCCGCGTTGCACGAGTGAGCCGCCGGAATTGTTACAGATGCCCCCCGTCACCGATGCACCGATGCACCGATGCAGCTGGAACCAATCACGGAATGCGGTGTCAAGTTTCTGAGGGGCCACGTACTCCTTCGGATGAGAGGGTGAGCCTCGACGAGGAGATCAAGCTGCTCAGGGGGCAACTGGCGAGCAGACTTAAGATCCAGAACGCGCAACTGAAGAAGATGCTCGAGAGGTTCGAACGCTGAGCATCCTCTTCTTGTGCCCTTGAACCGTTCCCGCCTCAGCACCTTATCTACGGAGCTACGAGGAGGCCGCTGCGAGGACGAGCGCCATCCCTGACGCTGTTGCTGGTCGGTAGCCCTTTCTGCGTTTGCATCGTGCGATCTCGAGGAAGCGCAGGGCTGCCTGCTGCTCTGTCTCAAACAATTCGCTCTTCTCTCCGCCGGACTTGCCGATGCGGCCCCAGGATCGCATGACAGCGCTTTCGCCGAACAGGGTCGGCTGGATCGACAGCATGTAGTATCGGGCCATGTTCCTGGTGTGGTCGATGCGTTCACAATACAGCTTGTAGGGATAGAGGCTCATCATAGAATGGTCGCGCATGAAGCGCAGCTCGTCCAACGACAGTTTTGAATCCTTCACCCCGCGACGATTCATAACGGTGATGAGTGGCGCGGCGATCTTTAGCCACTTGGCACTCCGCATGGCCAGTTGTATGGGCGAGCCCTCATCTATGGAGGCGTAAGATGGAAGACACGGTCCAGATCGGAAATCGCGGCGACTTCGGCCTGTGGGCAATCGAAGCTGCCAAACAGATCGTCAGTGAGCAGGGCTTCGAACTTGCCAAGGCAGCGCGCGATGGTACCGAGGATGATGTGCGGATTGCCGGCAATGCCTTGGGGCAGGCGATCACGAACGCGCTCATGGAAGTCTTCGAAGGACTTCTGCAAGAACCGGCCGAGGTCGACACCTAAGATCAGTTTTCCAGCCGAAGGAGGTTTCCGCCAGAGCGTCAGCTCTCCCAACAACGAGGTCTGTGGTTCGTACTGGTTCAAGAGCTTAAGAGCCGTGAGCAGACACTGACAGCGCAAAGTTCGTCTGGATTTTGTCATGCAACTGCATTACTATATGGGCTGGGTATGGAGATAGTCATGGCTGCCAACGCACTTGTCCAAACACGTATTGATGCCGAAGTTCGGGATCGTGCCTCCGCCGTGCTTGAAAGCATGGGCCTCACGGTGTCTGATGCGGTTCGTATCATGCTCACCCGAACTGCAAACGAGGGGGCGCTGCCTCTTGAACTTCTTTCTGGCAGCGAAGCGCATGACGCTTGGTTTCGGACCAAGGTGCTCGAAGCGTTGAACGATACTCGACCGGATTTATCGGATGACGAAGTCGAGGCGCATTTCGCCAAACGTCGAACAGCCGCCCGCCTCAAAGCTGGTGCGCCAGACACGTGAAGCTTACTTGGTCTGCGTATGCGCTGTCGGACCGCGACGCCATCTTCACATACATCGAGGCAGATAATCCTGCAGCCGCTGCTCTGATTGATGAGCGGATAGTAGCCGCTGTCCGTCGCTTGCTCGACTTTCCTGTCAGTGGGCGCGCGGGTCGAATTGCCGGGACACGCGAACTCGTCATCAATGGTACGCCTTACGTCGCCGCCTACGCGATTACCGAGACGACGGTGCGAATTCTTCGCGTACTGCATGGCGCGCAGGAATGGCCAGAATATCTGCCGGTAAGCTGATCGCCATGGGGCTATGGTTCGATTCCCATCACATCAACTGATCTGATTTCGCAGGGTGTGGTCTGCAGTTCAAAGAAACATCTAAGCGAAGTGCGGGTACCGGCCTCTTTGCGCCTCCATTTCGGTCGTTTGCACAAAGGGAGTTAGTACCTGAAAGCGGCCGTCACAAAGTTCGGAACAGGTGAAGCGAAACCGGGATCTGCACGGAAAGTGAAGGCTTCGAACGCCTATCCAAAATAATCTGATCCCTTCAAACTGGAGCGATTTTGCTTAGAGTTTCTGGTGATTTTCCGTTGGGAAAGGACGGAAAGACGATGAAGGCATCGCAGTTTTCGGACGCGCAGAAGGTGTTCATTCTGAAGCAGGGTGATGAAGGCGTGACGGTCGCGGAGATCAGCCGCATGGCGGCGATCAGCTAGGCAACCTACTTCGACTGGAAAAGAAAGATGCCGGTGCGTTGCCGCCGGAGATGAGGAAGCTCAAGCAGCTCCGGGAAGCGTAACCAGCCCGCCTCCCTGACTGAAGCCGGAAAACTCCAGCTTCCGCTGGTCCAACGTTTGGGGGCGGTTCAAAACCGCCCAGGCTCTAATCACAACTGGATGAAAGTTCAGTGGCAGGTCATCTCCACCAAACAATTGGAAATAGCAGGCTGTGCCGGGTCAGCTTTTAGCGGAAATCAACAGACATCACCTCCGCGCCGAGTTCGCGCCTGCGTGGCCATGAACTCCTCGCCGACTTTGAACGCGATGGCGCGGAAGGCGCGGAGCGACGGCGTTTCGCGGCTCGTCCGCCAGGCCAACACGACGCTGACCGGCGGCGGGTCCTCCTGGATGCGCAGGAAAGCGACGCCGGAGACCTGCATGTTCTTGGCGGTCACCGGCACGATCGCGACCCCCATGCCGGCGCTGACAAGGCCCACGACGGTGTGCACTTGCGTCGCCGTCTGAATCGCCTGCGGGGTGAAGCCGGCCGTCTCGCACATCCTAAGGATCGAGGCGTTGAACAGCGGGCTGCTGGCGCGGGGAAAGAGAATGAACGGCTCGTTCGAAAGCCGCGCCAGCGGCGTGGACGCCGACGAGGCCAGCGGGTGATAGGCCGGCACCGCGACTACGAAATCCTCCTCCATGATCGACAGCGTCTCGATGCCCGGCGCATAGCGGGCCGGCCGCGTCAGTCCGACGTCGATATGGTCGCGGGCGAGCGCCGTGGCCTGGTCGGCGATGCTCATCTCCCTGAGTTCCAGCTCCACGTCCGGGTAGAGATCGCGGAAACGCTGCAGCGTTCGCGGCAGGAGCCCGTAGGTCGAGGAATGGATGAAGCCGATGGTGAGCCGTCCGAGTTCGCCCTTGCCGGCGCGGCGCACGTCCTGCTCCAGCTGCTCGAGTTCGCGCAGGATGGAGCGGCTGCGCTCCAGCATCAGCGCGCCGGCGGCCGTCAGTTCCACCTTCCGCTGGGTGCGCACGAAGAGTGCGGCACCCGTCTGCTGCTCGATCTGCTGGATCTGCCGCGACAGCGCCGGCTGGGCGATGTGCAGGCGTGCCGCCGCCCGGCCGAAATGCAGTTCCTCGGCCACGGCCTGCACATAGCGCAACTGACGGATTTCGAGCATCGGTAATACCTCCAGGGCATCAATAGAAGGCTCATAATGTATTGGACGTCAATAGAAGGGCTGCCTATGATCCCCCACACGAACAAAAAACGCGACTGCGTTTCGGGAGGTTACATTGCTAGGATTTCGCGTAATGGAGGGCTTCGGTCGTCCGTCCAAGGAACTCGTCGAAAAATTTCGGACGATCCCCACCGCCATCGTCAGCGACAACATGCACCGCATCTTCGCCGGCGGCACGGGCCTGCGGCCCTTCCACGGTGATGCCGTGCTATGCGGCTCGGCGCTGACCGTGCGCACCCGCCCAGGCGACAATCTCATGGTCCACAAGGCGCTCGACATCGCCAGGCCGGGCGACGTGATCGTGGTCG
>SXGS01683771.1_pt1 | contig 17740 bp, 16 predicted proteins | sample 3174681 | NCBI WGS metagenome assembly SXGS01 (sample SAMN11356861, study PRJNA531348) | freshwater metagenome | isolation source: freshwater sample F1-80 | place: China: Fuxian Lake, Yuxi | collected 2017-12-25 | reverse complement strand
GTCGCGAATGGCAAGAATGGTCGCATCGTCCTGTGCTTCCTTGAGGCGCTCGGCAGGGATGCGCCACATCTCATGCATGTTGACGCGCGGGACAACCTTGGAAAGCATGGCGCGATCGATCAGCCAGTCAGGCTGGGGGTAACTTCCAACAACGGTGGTGGGAAACAGTTTCATGAAGGTTCGTATCGAGTGTGGGGAGGGTTGGTATAGTCAATGGCCGACTGCAACAGCCGACAGCTGCCATTTTGCCCGTTCCCGCCCGTCCCGAGGCGATCGCCAAGCCGCCTCCGACAAACCAGCACCTTTGACTCTTTCATTCGCCTTCTACCGCCCCGCTCCCATGTCGCACCCTCTTGATGAATCACTGACCCTCACCTCGCAGGGCCAGAATCGATGGCAATCCTTGTCCAGCCCGCTGTACTGGAATTCCATCGGCCCCTTCGGCGGCTGGATCGCGGCACAGCTCCTGAACGCCGTGCAATGTGAACCAGCGGCGCGCGGCGACGTGATCTCCCTGCAGGCGCAGTTCATCGGCGGCGTGCGTCAGGCACCCTTCACCCTGGCCACGGAATGCCTGCGGCAAAACCGCTCCACCGCATTCTGGCGTTCGGAGCTGCGCCAGGCCCCGGAGGACGGCGGAGCGGAGCAAGTCTGCGCCCACGCCACGGTGACGTTGGGCAGCTGGCGTGAAACCACTACCGTTGCCGACGCCACCATGCCCGCAGCTCCAGCGGCTCTTTCGCTGCCCCCGGCGCCACCGCGCCGCTTTCGCACACCCGAGTTCGTACACCGCTACGATTTCCGGCCGGTCAGTGGGTCACTAGGCACCCCTTCGGAAACGATGGATTCGTTGATGTGGGTGCGCGATGCCGTGCCGCGCCCGCTGGATGCACGATCGGTGGCGGCGATCTGCGATGCGCCCTTCCCTGCCATCTGGCTGCGCATGCCGGCCCCAGCGTTGATCACTACAGTGGTTTACAACGTGTTCTTCCGGGTCGGTGCGGACCGGCTGGCGGCGGCAGGGGACAGCCACGTGCTGCTCGAATCGCGCTGCGCGGCGGGCACGCGCGGATTCTTCGATCAGGACACCAGCATCTGGAGCGAAGGCGGCGAGCTGCTGGCGCAATCCCAGCAATTGGCATGGTTCAGCGACAAGCCGCTGGCCAGCAGCTAAGCGGCAGGTAAGACGCCGCCCGGTGCGTTTCGCACCGGGGCGTGGTCGCTACGAAGCCGTTCAGAAGCGATACAGCCGCGCCGCGTTGGTCGCGAACAGCGGCTCACGTACGGCATCGGAAGGCAGCCAGCTTTCCAGTTGATCCAGCAAATCCGCATCGTTGGGCATGTCCTTGTGGATGCCGGGGTGCGGCCAGTTCGTGCCCCACACGCACTGTTGCGGATGGTCGGAGAGCAGCGCCTGCGCAAAGGGCCGCATGTCGTCGTAGTGCGGCGCGCCGGCATCGGAGAGCCGATACCAGCTGGAGATTTTGGTGTAGCAGTCCCCTCGCTTGGCCAACAGGCGGCGAATCACATTGAACCCCGGCGCATTGATGCCTTCACTGCCGCGCGTGCGCCCCATGTGGTCGATCACCAGCGGTACCGGGCAGGCGATCAGTTTCGGTTCCAGCGCCACCCAGTCCGAGGATTTGGCGATGTTGATCTCGATGTGCCAGTTGAACGGCACCAGCTTCTTCGCCAGCACTTCCAGGTCTGCCGTGGTGGCGCCGGTGGCAAACTGGTCCATCAGGCGCGCAGCACGAAATCCGGCGCCATCCAGCCGTTTCAACAGTGCGGCATCCACATCGGCAGGAACGGCGGCGACGCCACGCAGGCGCTGCGGGTGGTCGCGTAGAAAGTCTTCGGTAATCGAGTTGTCAAACGCATAAGCGCTGCCGTGGACCTGCACGCCCCGCTCGACCCCCAGCGCGGCATGCAGGGCGAACCAGGCCTCGCGCGTACACAAGGGCGGCTGGTACTTGCGGTTGCCGGCAAACGGATACCGATCAAAGCGGTCAAAGATATGGGCGTGGCAATCGACCGTAAGCGCCGGCAGTGGCCGCTTGGGGCGACGCAGGTTGGCATCGGGCGGAAGCGGTGCTGCCGAAGTGTCTGTCACAAGATCAGCCCTGTTTATTCCAGCACGATGTTGGAATCACGCGCGATGGAGCGCGAATTCTCGAAGTCCCGCTTCACATAGGCTTCGAACGCCCTGGCGTCCATGTCGATCATCTCGACACCGAGTGCCGCAAAGCGTTCGCGCACGGCCGCCTGTGTGAGTACCCGTGCCAAGGCGGCGGACAGTTTGTCGAGCACCGGGCGCGGTGTGCCGGCCGGGGCAAACAGGCCGGTAAAGGTGGAATTGTCAAAATCCTTCAAGCCCAGCTCGGCCAGCGAGGGCACGTCCGGCAACAGTGCCGAGCGCTTGCGCGTGGTCACCGCCAGTGCACGCAAACGACCTTCCTTGATGTGCTGAATCGAGGCGGTGAGTTGGTCCATCATCGTATCGACCTGCCCCCCGACCACGTCGATCAACGCCGGGCCGGACCCCTTGTAGGGAACGTGCACCACTTGCAAGCCGGATTGCTTCATCAGCATCTCGATCGCCAGGTGATTGGAAGTGCCGGTGCCTGCCGAAGCCACCGGCAGCCGGCCCGGCTGTGCTTGCGCGCGCGCCGCGAAATCGCGGTAACTGGCAATGCTGCCTTTGGCCGACGCACTCAGCACCAGCGGAACCGATTGAATCGGCCCTACTACCGCCAGATCGCGGGTGGGGTCATAAGGTGGATTTTTGGTCGTCGCGGGTGCCACCGAAATCGTGCTGGAGGAACCGAGCACGAGCGTGTAACCATCGGCAGGCCCCTTGATCACCTGCCCGGTGGCCAGCATGCCACCCGCGCCAGGGCGGTTCTCCACAATCACCTGCTGGCCAAGAATTTCGCCCAGCGGGGCCGCGATGGTGCGAGCGGTAATGTCGACATTGCCACCCGGCGCGAACGGCACGACGATGCGCACCGGCTTGTTCGGGAAGTCCTGCGCCTGACTCTGCGCATGCCCCAGGGACAGCGCGAGTATGGTTGCTGCGAGAGTAGCCGTCCAGCGCTTCCTTGTTGTCATGTTATCTCCTTGTTTGTTGTTGTCATGCGCTATTGTTTGGCACCGAGGCAGAAGCGACGGTGCCCGGCATCAGCCGACCGCCCGTCAGATTCAACCCACGGCACGCCGCATTGATTCCAGGGAAGAAAGCTTCAACCGCGCACCCGCCTTCATGTATTGCCCCGGCAGATCGCGGTGCATGACTTCCTGAACATGGCGCGCCACGGCGGCCAACTTGTCGAGGTCAATCCCGGTTTCGTAGCCGCACTCATGCAGCAGATAAACCAGGTCTTCCGTGCAGATGTTGCCGGTAGCGCCCGGAGCAAACGGGCAGCCGCCCAGCCCGCCGAAGGACGACTCGTACTCGCGCACACCAAGGGCCAGCCCGTTCATCACGTTGGCCAGGCCAATGCCGCGCGTATTGTGGAAATGCAGCGCGATGATGGCCTCGGGGAAGCGCGCACGGATGGCTTCGACCGTACGCGTCACCACCGGCGGCGTGGCCATGCCGGTCGTATCGCCAAGCGAGATATGACGCGCCCCGCCCTCCATGTAGGCACTGATGATCTTGAGCACGTTGTCGATCGACACGTCGCCTTCGAACGGGCAGCCAAAGGCGGTAGCCACGGCGCCGCGCAGGGCAATGCCGAACTGTTTGGCGATCGGCGCGAACTCGGCATAGTCTGCCAGTGCGCCGTCGATCGATTTATTCAAGTTGGCCTGGCAGTGTGTTTCTGAAGCCGAGACAAAGCAAGCCATCATGTCCACCTTGGCGGCGGCAGCGCGTTCGGCACCGAGCGCATTGGGCACCAAGCCCGTGAGACGCACGCCAGACTTGCGATTGACCAGTTCCATCACCTTGGCGGCGTCGGCCAACTGCGGCACTGCGCGGGGCGACACGAATGAGGTGGCCTCAAAGCTGGTGACCCCGGCATCGATGAGCGCGTTGATCAGTTCCGCCTTGGTTTCGGTGGGAATAAATTCCTTTTCCGACTGGAAGCCGTCGCGGGTGCCGACTTCGGTGACGAGCACGAAACGATCATGGGACGAGGCGGGTAGATAAGACATGGGAAATCATCCGTGAATGTGAAAGGTTGGGAAAGGGGACAGATTGCGCAACCGCATGGTTCGGCGTCCTAGATTGCGCCGGCGGCACGCAGTGTTTCAACATCGGCCGGCCGGTAGCCCAGCTCGGCCAGCACGCCTTCCGTGTCAGCCCCCAGTATCGGCGGCGGGCGATGCATGGTGCAGGGTGCATCGGTGAACTTGATCGGAAAGCCCAGCACATCCAGCGGGCCATGCTGCGGATGTTCGATGGTGACCCGCATCTGCTGGCGGCGAGTTTGCGGATCATCGAAGACTTCCGCCAAGCCCAGCACACGGCCGCAGGGCACGCCGGCGGCGTTGAGCTTTTCGATCCAGTGCGCAACCGACCCGGTGCGTGTACGCTGATTGATGGCTTCATTGATCAGCGTGCGCCGCTCGAAACGGTTGGCATTGGTCTGGAACTCCGGATGCTGCTTCAGGTACTCCAGATCGAGTGCGGCCAATAACTTGAAGTAGAAACTGTCATTCGAGGGCGCAACGGCGATCTGCCCGTCTGACGCATCAAACAGGCCGTAGGGCGAAGCAATTGCATGGTCGTTGCCGGTGCGCAGGGGCTGGCGACCGGTGGCGAAAAAGTTGGTTGCGAGAAAGGCCAGCATGCTGGTCATGCTGTCGGTGAGCGCGGTGGAGACTTCCTCACCCTCACCGGTGCGGCTGCGCCGCACCAGCGCCGCCATGATGCCCATGGCCGCATAGGAGCCTGCCACCAGATCCGAAACCGGCGGCGCCGCGCGCATCGGCGGCTGCCCTTCCAGGCCGTTGACGCTCATGAAGCCGCTCATCGCCTGGGCAATGAAATCGAACGAAGGCCGCTCGCGATAGGGCCCATCGAGCCCGAAGCCGGTCACGTGGCAGCTGATGATGTCCGGCTTCAGCGCGCGCAAGGCGTCGCGGCCAAAGCCCATCTTGTCCATCACCCCGGGCCGGTAATTGTTGACCACCACATCGGCACACCGCAACAACTGGCGCAGTACTTCCTTGCCCTCCTCGCTGCGCAGGTTGAGGGTGATCGAGCGCTTGTTGCGGTTGAAGGTGGCAAAGTAAAGCGAGTAGCCGTTCACCGCCTCGCCCTGCTGGCGCACCGGATCACCCTCCCCGGGCTCTTCGATCTTGATCACCTCTGCCCCCATGTCCGCGAGGAACATGGAGCAGAATGGACCGGAGAGGATGCGCGTCAGATCAATGACGCGGATGCCTTGCAGCTGCATGGCTTGTCTTACTCCAGCTTGACGCCGGAGTCCTTGACGATCTTGCCCCAGCGGGCATAGTCAGTGCGGACGAAGGCGGCAAACTCCTCGGACGTGCCACCCACCGGCGTGACACCGCCGTTGATGAGCTTGTCGCGCACATCGGGCATCTGCAGCACCTTGTTGATTTCGGCATTCAGCCGCGCCACGATGGCCGGCGGCGTGCCGACCGGCGCAAACAGGCCCAGCCAGATGCCGGCATCAATTCCTTTGACGCCGGCCTCGTCCAGCGTAGGCGTATTGGGGAGCATGGCGGAGCGCTTCGGCGTGGTCACTGCCAGGGGTGTCAGCTTGCCGCCACGCACCAGGCTGAGCACCGAGGCCACCGACATGATGGCCACGTCGACCGAATTGCCCATCACATCGGCCAGCGCCGGCGCGGCACCCTTGTACGGTACCTGCAGCACGCGGATGCCCGCGGCCGTCTTGAAGGATTCACCAAAAAGATGCCCCATGCTGCCGTTGCCCGCCGTCGCCCAGCTCAAGCCGGCGGGGCTCTTGCCGCGCGACACCACATCCGCCACGTTGCCCAGCTTATTTTGCGTGGCGCTGGCATTGCTGACGATGGCCAGCGCCGTTTCCGACACCTGGATGATCGGCGCAAAGCTCTTCACGGTGTCATAGCCGGCATTAGAGTACAGGTAGGGCCCGAGCATCATGTTGTCGGACTGGCCCATGACGATGGTGTAGCCATCCGGCGCAGATTTCGCCGCCGCGGCAATCGCCAGGTTACCGGAGGCGCCCGGCATGTTCTCCAGCACCACCTGCCACTTGTTCACCTCCGCCAGTTTCGCGCCGACCACGCGCGAGACAAAATCGGTACCGCCACCGGGCGTGAAGGGAATCAGCAGGCGAATCGACTTGGCGGGATATTCCTGGGCTGCAGCCGCCATGGGCAGCGCTGCCGCCAGCAGGCCGGCGACGCCGGCGATCAGGCCAATACCGGCTCCCAGAGCCATTCTCCGTGTTTTCATGTCAGTCTCCTTTGGTTTAGTTATGGTGCTTCATGGTGCTGCATTGTCGCCTGCGGCGACGGTCAAGGTGATCGCCCGTGCCGGGCACAGGCGCACCGCCTTTTCCAGATAAGGCCTCAGTTCCGCCGATGGCTGTTCCTCAAGCAGGAGCACGATTCCGTCGCTCTCGCGCTGGTCAAACACTTCCGGCACGGTGCGCACACACTGCCCGGCGCCCACGCATCGGTGGGTATCGACGGACACTTCAACCTTGGGCGCACTCACCAGGCCACCGGCAGGTTGTGAACACCGTAGATCTGCATGTCGTGCTTGAAGCGGATCTGGTCCAGCGGCACGGCCAGGCGCAATCCGGGCAAACGGCGCAGCAAGGTGTTGAACAGGATGTGCAGCTCATACCGCGCCAACATCTGCCCCAGGCACTGGTGAATGCCGTAGCCGAAGGTGAGATGGCTGGAAACATCGCGGTCGAAATCGAGCTGGTCTTGACGATCAAAAACTGCTTCGTCGCGATTAGCGGAAGCCAGCAACATGAACAGGCCTTCCCCTTTAGGAATCTGCACGCCGCCGATCTCGACATCCTCGAGCGCCACCCGGCGCGGCGAAAACTGCACCGGGCTGACAAAACGCAGCAGTTCCTCGACGGCGGCTTCCACCAGATCAGGCTGAGCGGCCAGCTGCTTGCGCAAATCATCGTGCTGCAGCAACAGCAAGGTTCCCATGCCGACCATGTTGGTCGTGGTGTCGTGGCCGGCACGCAGAATCATCGCACCGATCTCGGCGAACTCTTCGCGCGTCAGGTGCCCGGTTTGTACGTGTTCGACGATGATGCGACTGACCATGTCGTCACCCGGGTTGGCTTCCTTGGCATGAATCAGGCGCAACACATAGTCGGCCAGTTCCCGCGCCTTGGATTCGGCCTCATCGGCGGTCTGCGTCAATCCGTGTCGTGCGACGGCACAGCGAATAATGAAGGGATGGTCCTCGTAGGGTGAGCCGAACAGCTCGGACATCACCAGCGACGGAAACTTCACTGCCAGCATCGCCACCAGGTCCGCCGGCGGGCCGGCGCGCTCCATCTCGTCGATCAGGCTTTCGGCGATCGCGGCGATCTTCGGCTTCAAGGCCTGCATGCGCCGAACCGAAAACTCCCGCGTGAACAAGCGCCGGTAGCGGTCATGGTCCGGATTGTCCATGCCGACAAAGGCACGCTCATGCTTGTCCACCGCCACGCGTGCTGCTGTGACGGTGGGGAAATCCGGATGCGCCATCGCGCCGGAGAAGCGCTTGTCGTCAGCCAGCACTTCGCGGATTTCGGCTTGTCGCGTCACTAGCCATGCGCGCTTGCCGTTCCACAACGATACCGGGCACACCGCACCGGCGGTACGCGCCTGCGCATATTGCGGCGGCGGGGAAAAGGGATCTTCCCGCTTGAACGGGAAAACGGGGCATTCAGGAAGTGTCACTACAGGCAACCCTTGCCGGTTCCTGGAGCGTACTGCCTTACGATCGGCGCGCCAGACTTCAGCGCGCGATCTTCTTGGCCAGACAGTCGACGCAGATCCAGCGGCGATGGCGGCCATCGCGGCTGGTCTTGAAGCTGCCCTTCTCCGCCGGCTTGCGGGTCTGGCAACTGGAGCAAAAGCGTTTGTCTTCGCCGGGCTTGATCGCCGCAAGTTCAGGCTTGGGCAATGGCGCAGCTTCCGTTTTCTTGGCCAAAACGGGTTCCGGTTTCTTGGTCGGCATCTTCGATTGGGCTTGCGAGGCAGGCATAGCCCCTATTATCCTGCAGAACAGGGTTGGAGAAACCCTATAGTTTATAGGGCTTTGAAGGTTGCCGCAATGACAACCTTCCGCCCAGCGGAACGCCTGTTCGGCGCGACACCGATCGCGCCGAGCTCCCGCTGATCGACAAATGGAAGGATTGGTGCTGTTTGCGCCGCTTTATCCAGCCAATACCGTGCCGGAAGCCATGCCATTCTATGCCGGATAACTCTTCGCGGGTCCCTGCCCATGGCGTTTCTGGATGCAGCAATGAAGTCGCCAGCAGTGCTGGCGCAACGCTTGTGGGCCCGAGTACGGTTGTGCATCCAAAGCGCAGGCTGCATGCTGAAAAGCGCACACTTGTTGGACCAGCGCTGGCTTGGCTCCAGAATGGCGCTGATCGCCTTTGCAATCGGAACGGCTTGCACGGCCTACATCGCCTATCTGACCGACCGTGAAATCAGTGCGACTTCGGCCGCGCGTCTGGCGCAGCTCGCCGAGCGCGCGCGCAAGACGATCGTGGATCGGATGACCCATGACGAGGACATGCTCAATGGGCTTGCCGGGATGGTCAACGGCCGCCCCACGTTCACCCGCGAGGAGGTCCGCCGCTACGTTGCCACGATGCCAGTGCGCGAGCTGTCCGGTGCGCTTGGCTACGGCTTCATCCGCTACCTGCCCCGATCAGGAATCGATAGCTTCCTTGCCAAGCTCAGTATCGATGGAATACCTGAATTCGAAATCAAGACCTCCGGCAATACGCTGGATCTGTTTGTCATTGAAATCATTGAACCCTATCAGCCCAATGCCGGCGCGCGCGGTTTCGACATCGGCAGCGAAGCAAAGCGACGTGCCGCTGCCACCAGCAGCGTCAACCTGGACCAGACCTTGCTCACCGACCCGATCCAGTTGATCCAGGATGCGCGCAAGGTCCCGGGCTTCCTGTTGTTGCGCCCGATTTACGCCAGCGGCAGAAGCCCAGCTTCTGTCGCAGAACGGTGGCAGTACCTGGTTGGCTGGGTATACAGCCCGATACGCAGCCAAGAACTGTTCGACAACATCAAGGGCGAATTGACTGGAAACATGATTGACTTCGCGGTCACATTGAATGACGGCACGCTTCTCGCCGGCGACCCGGAAGTGCTGGAGGCCCGCGCCGAACTCGCAGCTGCCCGGGATTCCAGGATGCCTTGGGTCACCTCGGTCGATGAACGTTTTATCGAACTGAGGATATCCGCTTACGGCCAGTCATGGCGCTTGTTGGTAACACCCACAGCAAGCTTTTTCCAGGCCGATCGTCGCTGGTTGGTAATGATGATCCTGGTACTCGTATGCCTGGCCAGCTTGCTCACCGCCGGGGTAATCCACTCCCTCGGCGGTTCACGCAGGCAGGCACTCGCGCTGGCGCAAGAGATGACCCAATCGCTGCGCGCCGGTGAAGCGGCGATGCGATTGTCGATGTCGGATCTGGCAATGCACCGCTACGCCCTGGACGAACACGCGATCGTGGCGATTACGGATGTCAAGGGCCAAATCCTGGACGTCAACGAACAGTTCTGCATCATCAGCGGCTACGCGCGGGATGAGTTGATCGGCTCCAACCATCGCATCCTCAATTCGGGCAAGCACTCCAAGCAATTCTTTCGCGAGATGTATCGCACCATCGCCCAAGGCCGGGTCTGGCGCGGCGAAATCTGCAATCGTGCCAAGAATGGCAGCCTCAACTGGGTCGAAACGTCGATCGCGCCTCAGCTCGACGAAGCACTGAAACCCGTGCGCTACATCGCCATCCGCACCGACATCACCGCGCTACGCAATGCAATCGGCGAACTGGGCCGGCAGCGCAACCAGCTTGACCTGGTCATTCAGGCCGCCGAAGCCGGCATGTTCCACCACAACCTGACATTGGATACGCAGTGGTTTTCGCCGCGGTGGCGTGCGATGTTCGGCTTCGATGCGTTTGAAGACGTCAGCCACATCGTCACCAGCCCGGCTCGCCTGCACCCGGACGACCGCGAACGGGCATGGGCCTGGCGGGCGGCGGGCATCCGCAGCGGCGCACCATTCACCGACGAGTTTCGCCACCTGCATCGCGACGGCTCGTACGTCTGGATTCGCGTGTACGCCAAGGCACAACTTGACCAGGAAAGCGGTGATGAGTCGTTCATCGGCGTGTGCATCGACATCTCTGCACAGAAGCAGGCCGAGCAGGAGCTCTTGCGCCATCGCCACCATTTGGCTGACCTGGTGACCGAACAGACGCGGGACCTGGCCACCGCGAAGGATGCGGCCGAAGCGGCCAACCTGGCGAAGAGCGAGTTCCTGGCCAACATGTCACATGAATTGCGCACGCCCATGCACGCCATCATGAGCTTTGCCAGAATCGGCCATGAGCGCGCGATCAGTGCTACGCCAGACAAGCTCAAGCGCTACTTCGAGAACATCGACGGCAGTGCGGCACGCCTCACGCGGCTCCTCAACGACCTGCTGGATTTGTCCAAGATCGAGGCCGGCAAGATGCAGTTTGATCTGGAGGCGGCGGGTCTGACAGTACACACGAAGATCATTGTCGACGAACTCTCCGCGCTTGCCGCCAAACGGGCGCTGTCGATCCGGTTGCAGGCACAGGAGCCGCTGCCGGCCGTACAAATCGACCCGGCACGCTTCGGCCAGGCGGTACGCAACCTGATTGGCAATGCCATCAAGTTCAGCCCGCCGGCAAGCGTGATTGACGTCAACATCACAACCCTTGCCGGTCAGTTGGGCTTGGGGGATGCGCTGCTGCTCTCGGTGGCCGACCGCGGGCCTGGCATCCCGGAGGGCGAACTGGGCGCAGTATTCGACAAGTTCGTGCAATCGAGCAAGACCAAAACCGGCGCGGGCGGCACCGGCCTCGGCCTTGCTATCACACGCGAAATCATCACCGCACACGGCGGCCAGGTATGGGCTGCGAACCGGCCCGGGGGCGGTGCCATTTTCACCATCCGCGTTCCGGCCACCCTGCCGCGCATGGTTCGCGAACGCCCGCCTGAAACGAAACGGCTCGAGGACCTGGCAGCCGCCTGACGCCGGGCCGGCGAGCCAGGCCTGCCTGTTGCCCTCAAGTTTTCCCAACCATGGCCGTAAGAAGCAATAGAGGTGACGCCTTGCCCGCTTTACCCCAAAAATCAAACAACCTGCGAGCACACAACATGTTCTCCATGAGCCATGCGCGCCCGGCCAATCTGCTTGACCCGCGCTTCATACCCCCATCATCCCAAAGCCGCGAACTGAGCTGTGCTCTCGCGCTGATACGCGAGGGTGTCTACATCGCAGACCTGTCGACCGAATCCTGGGACGCCTTCTGCCGAAAGTTTCCCGCTCCCGAGGCCCCCGCCGCCTTCTAGCGACAACGCTCCTCTGTGGCCGGCTGCAAGGCCGGCCTTGACCGGCGAACCAGCACGTTCGCCGGTTTCTTGTCGTCGGCGCTCAAGACCTCAAGCCAACCCAAATGCTATGCTTCGCGCTCTGAACTTACGGGTCCACAGCATGCACGATACGGTCATCCGGGGAGCCCAGGTCCATGACGGCCTTGGCAATCCCCCAGTCGAGGGAGATGTGGCAATCGCCGGCGGCCGCATCGTTGCCATTGGCAACAACCTTGGCGTAGCGCACGAGGTGGTGAACGCTGATGGCCTGACCCTGATGCCAGGCATCGTCGATCTGCATACCCATTACGACGCCCAGATCACCTGGGACCGCACGATGTCCCCTTCACCAGCCTTGGGGGTCACCACAGCGGTGATCGGCAATTGCGGTTTTGGCATCGCACCCTGCCCGGCAGCCGTGCGCGAAACCATGATGAAAAACCTCTCGGTGGTCGAGGGCATGGATCTGAATGCCTTGCTCAGCGGCACGCGCGGGGAGTTCGAGACCTTCGGTGAGTATATGGATCAGTTGCGCCGCACCGGGCCTTACCTCAACACCGCCGTATTCGCAGGCCATTCGGTAATCCGCACCGCCGTCATGGGAGAAGCCGCCTCCGAGAAAGTGGAGCCATCCGCGGCCGAACTGGCGGCCATGCGTGCTCTGGTACGGGAAGCGATGGACGCCGGGGCCATCGGTTTTGCGTCTTCGTTCTCGCCCAACCACAGCGGCTTTGGCGGCCGGCCGATGCCCTCTACCATCGCCAGCGAAGCCGAACTGCGCTCCCTCACCGGTGTGCTGGGCGAGGTGGGCCGTGGCGTCTTCATGAGCGCCACCGGGTCGCGCGCGACGCCCGAGATGATGGAAAGCATCGCGGCTGCAACCGGGCGCCCGGCCTACATCTCGACCGTCCTCACCATGTACAACGAGGCCGCCCCGGATCGCGGACTGACCTACTACGAGCGCTGCGCCGAGGCGATTGCGCGTGGCAACGAGGTGTACGTGCTGACCAGTTGCCAGCCGCTCTCCTTCGATTTCACCCTGACCGACCCCTACATCCTGCTCAGCCACAGCGCGTTTGACGCCATCAAGGGTCTGGCGGCAGACAAACTGGCTGCGGTGTATCGCGACCCGTCCTTCCGTGCTGCGTTCCGCGCCAACCTGGCGAACCCGAAGCCGGGCATCCTGTTCCTCGGCAACTGGAACCATATCGAGGTCGGTGTGGCAACGCTGCCCGCGCATCAGAATCTGGAAACCCGTTCCATCGGCGCCCTCGCGCGGGAACGCGGCATCGATCCGGTCGACCTGTTCTTCGATCTGGCGCTGGCAGAAAACCTCGAGATGCATTTTGTCGGCAAGTTTTTTCAGAACCAGAACGCCGGGGTGGCGCCGTTGTTGAAACATCCTGCCGGCGTCATCACCCTTTCGGATGCCGGTGCGCACCTGATTTACATGTGCGATGCCGGCTTCGGCCTGCATTTTCTCGCGCACTGGGTGCGCGAGACGCAAACCTTCACGCTGGAGGAAGGCATCCGCCGCCTGACCAGCGATTGCGCACACCGCTTCCGTATTCCGGAGCGCGGCCGACTGACGGTGGGGGCGCCGGCCGACCTGCTACTGTTCGACCCCGCCACCGTCGGCATCTCCAAAACGCACGCGGTGCCTGACCTGCCGGGTGGCGGTTCACGCATGGTGCGCGCCTCCACTGGCGTGCATGGCGTTTGGGTCAACGGCGCGCTGATCCATGACGGCAAGCATTACATCGAACACGCCAAAGGGCCGGGGCAGGTGCTGGACCGCTTTGACGCCTAACCACACAAAAACTCAAGGAGACAACAAAATGAATCGATTCAAATTCTGGCTGGCAACCTCCCTGGTGACGGGCCTGGCGCTTTGCGCCGGGCTGGCACAAGCACAGACATCGGCACAGGGCTATCCCAACAAGCCGATCCGCATGATCCTGGCCTTCCCCCCCGGCGGCCCTACCGACATCGTGGCGCGCGTGCTGGCGCAAAAGCTTACCGAGCAACTCGGGCAGCAGGTCGTGGTCGACAACAAGCCGGGCGCTGGCGGACATATCGGCGCCGAACTGGCCTCAAAGGCCCCCAACGATGGGTACACCATCTTCTACAACACCTCGGCGATCGTCATCAACCCGGCGCTCTACGGCAAGGCCAGCTATGACACCTTGAAGGATTTTGTGCCGGTGGCCCTGACCGCCGCCATCCCGATGGTGCTGGTGGTCAACACCGCGCTCCCGGCGAAGAACATGAAAGAGTTTGTCGACCTCGCCAAATCGAAACCGGGCCAGCTGAGCTACTCCTCGTCCGGCACCGGCACCATTACCCACCTTGCCAGTGCGATGCTGTCATCGCAAATGGGGCTCTCCACAGTGCATATTCCCTACAAAGGCAGCGCCCCGGGACTGGTGGATCTGGCTTCGGGCCAGACGCAATTCATGACCGACACCATCAACACCGCACTGCCCTACATCAAGGATGGCCGCATGCGCGCCATCGCCGTCACCAGCGCCAAGCGCTCCTCGGTATTGCCCGACCTGCCGACGTTCAATGAATCCGGCCTCGCCGGCTTTGATGCGGCCGCCTGGCAGGGCGGGGTGGTGCCTGCCGGCACGCCGAACGAGATTGTCAACAAGCTCAATCTCGAAATCAACAAAGCCTTGATAGACCAGATGGTTCGTGCGCGCCTGGCCAGTCAGGGCGCCGATGTGCTGGGCAGCACCCCGGCGGAGTACGCGGCCTACATCCGCGCAGAGATGCCACGTTGGGCAAAAGCAATCAAGGATTCCGGTGCCAAAGCCGACTAATTTTGGATTCGAGGTTTCCCGTTGAGCGTCTTCCAGTTTGATCTTGCCGAGTTGCCACCTGCGGCGCTCGCGCTGCGTACTGAAGTCCGCGCCTTCCTTGAGGCTGAAGGGAGCGCCGGCCTGTGGACCCCGCAAGGGGATTTTTGCAGCCATTTCAGCGAGGACTATTCGCGCCGGATTGGCGCGCGCGGCTGGATCGGCCTGACCTGGCCGAAAGCCTATGGCGGCCATGAGCGCTCGATGCTGGAGCGTTACGTCGTAACCGAAGAAATGCTCGTCGCCGGCGCGCCCGTTACCGCGCACTGGATTGCCGACCGCCAGAGCGGACCCCTGCTGCTGCGTTTCGGTACCGAGGCGCAACGCCAGCGCTACCTGCCAGGTATTGCCAAGGGTGAGACCTATTTCGCCATCGGCATGAGCGAACCCGATTCAGGCTCCGACCTTGCCAGCGTTCGCACCCGTGCTGACAAGGTGCCGGGAGGCTGGAAACTGAACGGCCGCAAGGTGTGGACGACCTATGCCCATCGTTGCCACTACGCCATCACGCTGGCGCGTAGTGAGCCGACCACGGAGAAGCGTCACGAGGGCCTGACCCAGTTCATCCTTGACCTGCACGCCCCGGGGCTGACGATCAATCCGATCATCAATTTGCCGGGTAAACACGAGTTCAATGAACTGCTGCTCGAAGATGTCTTCATCTCCGATGCGGATGTAGTGGGCGCGCCCGGCAGCGGTTGGGGCCAGGTCACCAGCGAACTGGCCTACGAACGCAGTGGTCCGGAGCGCTTTCTGTCCAGCTTTCGCGTGCTGGCGGCGTTCGCGGAGGCAGCGCGCGGCACTGACGATGCGCGCGTTCTGGTTGCACTCGGCCGCTTCACCGCGCATCTCACCACGCTGCGGCAAATGTCACTCAGCGTCGCCGCCATGCTTTCGCGCGGCGCCATGCCCAACCTCGAAGCGGCGTTGATCAAGGACCTGGGCAATGCCTGCGAGCGGCACATTCCGGAAGTGGTGCGCCTGCTGGTGTCGGCGTTGCCGCAACCGCAAACCCTGCTTGACGCCCTGATTGAAGAAGCAGTGCTGTACGCTCCTTCATGGACGCTGCGCGGCGGTACCCGCGAAATCTTGCGCGGCATCATCGCGCGTGGCTTGGGACTAAGGTGACCATGACCGATACCCTGATTTTTGATTCGGCCTGGCGCCTGATGCACGACCATGCCGACGCTGCCACCTTTGCGGCGGTGGAGCGCGGTGTATGGCCTGCCACCCTTTGGAAATCGTTGGTGGGAGCGGGTTTTGGCGATATGCTCGGTGACGGCGTGGCGGCGGGCGCGGCAGATGCCCTGCAGGTCATGCGGGCGCAAGGACAGTCCGCAGCACCGGTACCGCTGCTGGAGGCCATGCTGGCGGTGGCACTGGGGCAGACCGGCACCGACGCCAAACCCACCCTGGTGGCCCTGCCGCAACACGCGGCTCAGCACCCCAATCCGAGCTCTACAGTTACGGCACGCTGGCCTGCTGCCAGCCGCGCGCTCGCTTGCACGCCGGCGGGGTGGGCCCTTTTGGAAGCCCCTCTCAACCCCACTCTGCCGGGCTATGCCGGGGAACCGCAGGCAAGCGTCGATGTCTCGGCTGCCCATTTGCAAGCCTATCCAGCCGAGACCGACTTTGAGACGCTCTGGCAATTCGCGGCGCTCGCCCGCGCCGCCCAGATGCGCGGTGCCCTGGAGCACATGCTCGCCCTCACAGTCGAGTATGCCAACACCCGTGTGCAGTTCGGCAAACCACTCGGCAAGCAGCAGGCAGTCCAGCATCAACTGGCGTTGATGGCGGAGGAAGTTGCCGCAGCAGGGGTCGCGGTCGATTTCGCTGCAGCGCGGTTCGGCTCCGCATCATCTGCGGCGCGCAAAGAAGCGGTGGCCGTCGCCAAGCTGCGCGCCGGCGAGGCAACCGGCAAGGCCGCCGAAATTGCCCATCAGATCCACGGGGCGATCGGCTTTACCCAAGAGTATCAGTTGCAACGCTATTCGCGCCGTGCCTGGGCCTGGCGCGACGAATGCGGCAACGAGGACGAGTGGGCGCTCTGGCTCGGCCGCCAGGTCACCCGGCCAGACGCCCCGCCGATCTGGCACACCATTACCCAATCCGCATCACCCCAACCGTAATCCGAGGAACCTTCATGTCGTTTGTCCTGTTTGAACAATCCGATGGCGTGGCCACGCTCACGCTCAACAAGCCGGAAGAGCGCAACGCCCTTTCCACCCAGGCGCAATGGGACGAAATGGTTGCCGCCTGTGAGCGCGTGGCGCGCGACCACAGCATCCGCGCCCTGATCGTTACCGGTGCCGGCAGCGCATTTTGTGCCGGCGGCAACGTCAAGGACATGCGCGACAAGAAGGGGATTGCCGGCGGCACGCCCTATGAGATTCGCGAGGGCTATCGCCATGGCATCCAGCGCATTCCGCTGGCGCTTTACAACCTGGATGTGCCGACCATCGCCGCCGTGAATGGCCCGGCGATTGGCGCCGGCTGTGACCTGGCGTGCATGTGCGACATCCGCATCGCTTCGACCAAGGCCAAATTTGCCGAGAGCTTCGTCAAGCTGGGCATCATCCCCGGCGATGGTGGCGCCTGGCTGCTGCCGCGCGTCGTGGGGATGTCCAAAGCGGCCGAGCTCACCTTCACCGGGGACACCATTGGTGCCGAGGAAGCCCTGGCCATCGGTATGGTGTCGCGCGTGGTGGCGCCGGAAGAATTGCTCAAGGAAGCGCATGCCCTCGCAGCGCGCATTGCCGCCAATCCGGCACCGGCGCTGCGCATGGCCAAACGCCTGTTGCGCGAAGGGCAGCACATGCGCATCGATTCGCTGCTGGAAATGTCCGCTGCGTTTCAGGCAATCAGCCACCACACGCGTGAACACGATCAGGCGATCGAGGCGTTTCTCAATACAAAGAAGTAAGTCGCGCCCACAAACGGGGCACGCACCACAGGCAACAAAGGCCTTGCGGACCGCAGCGCCCCGGGCACTCCCCTCCCGGTGGGAAGGTGCAGTGTCTGCGGTGCTCAGGCCGCGGCGATCCGGTTCCAGGTATCAACCACCGTGTCCGGATTCAGACCCAGCGCAATGATCCCCTCGGCGATCAGCCACTCGGCCAAATCCGGATAGTCGCTCGGCCCCTGCCCGCAAATGCCAACATATTTTCCCTGCTTGCGGCAGGCCGCAATCGCCATCTTGAGCATGGCCTTGACGGCAGGGTCGCGCTCATCGAATGAACCCGCGACCAGGCCGGAATCCCGATCCAGCCCGAGCGTGAGCTGGGTCAGGTCGT
>SXGS01137158.1_pt1 | contig 17747 bp, 19 predicted proteins | sample 3174681 | NCBI WGS metagenome assembly SXGS01 (sample SAMN11356861, study PRJNA531348) | freshwater metagenome | isolation source: freshwater sample F1-80 | place: China: Fuxian Lake, Yuxi | collected 2017-12-25 | reverse complement strand
GGGTGGTGGTACGGGAACGATAGGCGGGCATGACGAACATCCTGACAGGGCGGTAAGGCGCGCCCTATGCAGCTTTCGTGCGCGAAACGCCAGCCCGGCTATAGCTTTGTTGCGATCTCGCCAAACCGCTCGACGTCGCGGGCGTCGTGATAGAGGCCGAGGCCGATGCGCAACACGTCGCCGCGCACGTCGGTGACGACATCCTCGGCCAGCAATCTCGCCTGCCACTCCGCCGCGTGCGGGCTGCGCAGCGCGAGGAAGCGCGCCTGCACCGGGCCGGGCGGATTGACGATCTCCGCATCGCCGAGCGGCGACCGGTCGAGCGAACCGATCAGCTGGTCGCGCAAGTCGGCGACATGGGCGGAGACGACGCGCGTCGACAGCCCCTCCCGCGCCAGCATGTCGCGCACCGCGACGAAGCGGTAGAGGCCCGACGGATCGAACGTCGCGCCGAGGAACCGGCGACCATCGGGCGCATAGCCCACTCCGCCCGGCGGTGCGCTCAGATCGTCGAACGCGGCATACCAGCCGGTCACGGCCGGGCGCGGCGCATAGCCAGCGGGCGCGTGGAGGAAGCCCACCCCCTCCCCCGCCATCGCGTACTTGTACCCGCCGGAAGTGTAGAACAGGCACCCAGCATAGGCGGAGAAGTCGGTCTCGACCGCCATGAAACCGTGATAGCCGTCGACCAGCACCCACGGCCCCTCCGGTGCGGCGACGGCGGCGAGGTCGCTGAGCGCGCCGAACACGCGGCCGGTGGCGAACGCGACATGGCTGACGACGATCAGGTCGTGGTCGCCCGAGCGCGCGCGTTCGACCAGCCGTTCCTCCAGCGCGTCGCCCATCTCCACGGTTTCGAGGACGACCTCGCCGCTCTCGACCCAGCGAGCGACCTGCCGCGTGAAGCTGTGGAATTCGCCCGCGGTGGCGAGGATGCGGACGGGGCGGCGCGGGAGTGCCGAGACGATGCGGATCAGGAAATCGTGGGTGTTGCCGGCGAAGCAGACGGTCGAGGGATCGGGCAGGCCAAGCTCGCGCGCGACATGGCCCTGTCCGGCGGGCCACATCTCCTCCATCACCCGTTTCCACTTGGTGTCGGCCAGCCGCGCGGCATCCTCCCACGCCGCCTGATGGCCCAGCCAGCTGGCGTCGGGCCACAGGTGATGGCTGTGCGCGGCCATGTGCAGGCGGTCTGAATTTGCGGCGAGCGACCGCTGGAAGAGGTGCTTGTAGCTTTGACTCACAGACTCGTTCTCAGCGACCAGAGTTCGGGAAAGGCGCGCCGGGGCAGCGTCGATTCGAGATAATGGACGCCCGTACCGCCCGTCCCGCGCTTGTGGCCGATGATGCGGCTGACGGTCAGCACGTGCTTGTGCCGCCATGTCGCGAACGCCTCATCGAGGTCGACGAGCTTCTCGGCGAGCTGATAGAGCGGCCACCACGCCTGCTCCTCGCGGTATACGGTCGCCCACGCCGCCTCGACCGCCGGATCGGGGGCGTAGGGCGCGGACCAGTCGCGGGTCAGCGCCGCCTCGGGCATCGGCAGGCCCGCGCGCGCCGCGGCCATGTTCGCCTCGTCCCACAGGCTCGGCTGTTCGGCGGCGGCTTTGGTCTGCGGGCCGTGACGGGGGCCGTCACGAAAGCCCATCATCACCTCGACCGTACGGAACTGGTCCGACTGGAAGCCCGACGAGCTGCCGAGGACATTGCGGAACCGCATGTAATCGGTGGTCGTCATCGTCGTCAGCACGTCCCACGACAGCGTCATCACCGCCTGGATCCGGCTGACGCGCGCAAGCACCTTGTACACCTCCGGCAGCCGATCGGCGCGGAGAAGGGCGAGCGCCTGCCTCAGCTCGTGGATGCCCTGTTTCATCCACAATTCCTGCGTCTGGTGCATCGCGATGAACAGCGGTTCGTCGGGATGGTCCGAAATCGGCCGCTGCGCATCGAACAGCGTCGGCAGCGCGAGATAGTCGCCATAGGTCATTGCCATGGGCACGGGCCTAGCGCGTCATTTGGCCGCCGGAAAGTCCGGCACGTCGGGCGGGATCGCCGCGCCGCGCCAGCGTTCGACCACGACGGTTTCGCGGGTGCCGTCGCCCCGCTTTCGCCGCTCGATCAGTGCCGCGCCCTGCTGACTGGTTGCCCCCACGCTGGCGCGCGTGCGGACCCAGAAATGGTCGGAGGCGAGCCGCGTCCCCGGCGGCATCGCCAGATTCTCGCGCGACAGATCCTCGGGCGTCAGGAACCCCTGCCGCTCGCGCGCCGCCAGCAGCCGCTCGACCGCGACCGAATCGCGCAGCATCAGCGTCAGGAGCGGACGGTCCGCGGCGTTGAGATTGATTTGCGTCGGCGTGGGCAGCGCCGTGACCATCCCTGCCAGTCGATCCGCGGCGGCGGGGTCCAGCCCGGCAAGGCGGATGGGCCTGAGGTCGGTGACGGGTCCGGACGCGCGAATATAGGCGACGGCCTGAAGCGTCTGCTCGGGTGTGAGCCCCGCATCGCGCGCGATCGCCTCGAACAGGATCGCCGCCGACGCTTCGCCGGTGCGCAGGTTGTTGACGTTGAACCGCCCCTCGGCATCGGCGACGGCGAGGTCGAAGGTGCCGCCCCCCTCGATCGGGATCGCGCGCTCGGCGACCCTGGCCCAAGGTTCGGCGCGGTGATCGACCTCGGGCGCGTCCTCGGCATCGCGGCGGAGCGCCGTCAGCGCCGACAGCTCGCCTCCGCGCACGATCGCCGCCGCCCGCGACGCCTCCCGCATCCTGAGCGCGCCGTCGAGCGCCAGCTCCTCGCGATTGACCATCAGGAGGACGAGCCCGCTGGCGATCGCGACGAAGAGGAGGACGTTGACGAGGATCAGCCCCTCCTCGCCCCGTGCCGGCGACCTCACGGCCCGCTCGCCGGGCGGGCGGGAAGGGCGACGACGCGGCGCAGCGTACCGCGCGTGCCGAGGCCCATGGTCATCTCGACCGCGCGCGGCCAGTCGTCGCCGCGATCCGCGCCCGGCGGCCAGCCGGCCCGCCACGCACCGCCGTCGAGGAAGCGCGCGTCGAGGCCGGTGACACCCGCCATGACCGGCTGGGCCACGCCGCCGACCAGCCGGGTTAGCGTGTCGCCGGTGCGGATCCAGCGTACCTCGACCGGCGCGCCGCCCAGGCCGGGCGCGGCGCGGGTGAAGATGAGTTCGTGCCCGTTCGACACGATCCGCCCGCGCGCGATCTGGTCGATGTCGCTCGTCATCACATAGACCGCGCGCGCCATCGCCCCCTGATCGTCGAGCCGCGCGGCGGTGCGCCCCTGCACGCCGAGGATCGAGTCCACCAGCCCGATCCCCGCGACGGCGATCAGCGCGAAGAGGGCAAGCGAGATCATCAGCTCGATGAGGGTGAAGCCGGCTTCCTCCACCGGCTCAACCCGTACCCCGGCGAAGGCCGGGGTCCAGTTGGGAAAGGTAGGCGGTCTATCGGTACCGCTTCCAACTGGACCCCGGCCTCCGCCGGGGTACCGCGAAAGGGAGGAAATTGAACCGAGCCGATAGCGGGCGACGATACGCATCACCCCCTCACGCCCCGCGGCTGGTCGCGACCTTGGCATAGCCCTCAGGCCCGGCGACGACGATCGCCATGTCGCGCGCGACGCTGCCGTCCTCGCGGAAGCGCAAGGGGCCGGTCGCGGTGTCGAAACCCGGTTCGGCAAGCAGGCCGGCGCGGCTCAGGGCGTTCTTGTCGCGCAACACCTTCGAGATCGCCGCCGCGTCATAGGCGAGCGCGGCGATTACCCCCGCATCGCCGCCCATCCGCGCCTCGTACGCTTGCGGAAAGGCAGCAAACGCGGCCGGGTCGGGGCTCGCCAGCCATGCGCCGTCGAGCACCGCAAGGCTGGCGGGCCGATGATCGAGCGCCTGGACGGTGCCGAGCAGTTGAATGCCCGTGTCCTTCAGATTGCGCGCCGCCGCCATGACGGGATCGCCGCCGCCGGGGATCAGTACCGCATCGGGCGCGTCGCCCGCCGCCGGCAAGGGCTGTCCCGCCGCCACGTCGATCCGCCGTACGTCGAGGTTGAGCTCGCCCTGCAGCGCCGCCGCCGCTTCGGCCGCCGCCACCGCCCAGCGCGAACCGTCGGCGATCGTCGCCACCCGCCGCACTCCGCGCGAGCGCGCGTAGCGGAGAATCGCGCCCGTCGACTGACGCGCGGTGATGCCGAGCGTGAAGGCACCGGGCGCCCGCGCGCCCGGATCGTTGGTAAAGGCGAGGACGGGGACGCTCGCCCCCGCGACGCCCGCGACCGGCCCGACTTCCTCGGCCAGCAGCGGGCCCAGGATCATCGCCACCTTGCGCTTCATCGCCGCGATCGCCGCCGCCTGCGCCCCTGCGGCGGTGCCGCCGGTGTCGAAGACGATGAGGCGGCCGGGCGTGTTTTCGGCGAGCATCGCTGCCCGCTCCATGCTAGTCCCCAGCGCCGCGCGCGGTCCGCTGCGCGGGACCAGGAGCGCGACGGGTCGCTTGTCGACCTTTGCCGCTGCCCAGACGGGGGACACGACGGATGCAGACGCTGCTGCGACGAGGGACGATCGCAGAAACGCTAGCGCGGCCCGCCGATCCAGCGGCGCTGCTGCCAAAGGCGGATGGTGCGGCACGCCGGCGTCTTATCCTGTTCGGCAGCATCGGCATAGCCGCCTATGCGATCGCGATGCTGGCAACGATGCCGGCCAGCGTCCTGATCAGCAACCGGCCGTGGCGCACCGGCGTCGCGGGGACGGTCTGGTCGGGCGAGGTCGGCGTCGCGGGGGGCAGCATCGTGCGCTGGACCTTCGCGCCGCTGCGCTCGCTCACCTCGTTCGGCTTCGCGGTCGACTGGCGCGCGAGCGGCGAGAACACCGACCTCGGCGGACAGGCGCTGCTGCGGCCGGGCGGGGTGCGGCTGGACAATGTGAGCGGCACGGCTGACGGCGCAATGCTCGCCGCGCTGCTTCCCGATGCGGGCTTCGCCTGCGACCTCACCATGCAGGTCCGGTTTCCGCATCTGGCGTTCGGGCCGGGTCATGGGCTGGTCGAGGGAGAGGCGACGATCGATCCCGGCGCCTGCCGCAAGACGCCCGACGGCGCGCCCGTCCCCACCCCGGCGATGATCCTGACCGCCGAGCATCTCGGCACCGAGAGCCGCATCCGCCTTTCGCCCATCGGCCAGCGCCGGCGGACGCTGATCGACGCGACGGTGGGCGAGGATGGCGGGTACAAGGTTACACTGACGCCCGATGGCGCGGCGGCGCTGCCCTTTACCGGCCTGCCGCCGGGCGTCGGCATCGAAAGCAGCTTCTGATCGCGGCACCGACCGCGCGATGGATCGTTACCGGGTCGAACCGATGCGCCGCCTAGCCCCCCTCATCATGCTCGCCGCGCTGGCGGGGTGCGACCGCCGGCCCGACGACGTGCCGGTGGTGGTAAGCGCGATCGGACCCGGCACGCCGCGCCTGCCCGCGCGCCCGGGCGATCCGCTGCCGCTGCCCGCGGCGCTCTACACCGCATCCACCGCGCAGGGGCTTGTCCGCTTCGATGCGGCGGGACAGGTCGAGCCGGGCCTCGCCGAACGCTGGATCGTCATCGACGAGGGGCGCAGCTACATCTTCCGCCTTGCCGATACCGAATGGTCGAACGGCGAGCGGGTGACCGCGCGAGAGGTCGTGGCGGGCCTTCGCCGCGCGATCGCCAACCCGCGCAACCCGCTGCGCCCGCACCTGTCGGCGATCGACGAGGTGGTGGAGATGACGCCGCTGGTCATCGAGGTGCGCCTGTCGCGCCCGCGCCCCGACCTGCTCCCCCTGTTCGCGCAGCCCGAGCTTGCGATCCCCGGCCCGCGCGGCGGCAGCGGCCCGTTCCGCGTCGAGCAGGCGGGCGCCGCGCCGCGCCTGCGCCCCGGCTACGACCCGACCGCTGCCGACGATGCGCCTGAGACGCCCGAGGCCGCCGAGCTCGTCCAGATCCGCGCCGAGCGGCCCGCAACCGCGATCCTGCGCTTCAACGAACGTCGGTCGGATTACGTGACCGGCGGTACCTTCACCGACTGGCCGCTGGTCGACATGGCCGACGTGTCGCCGCCCAACCGCCGGCTCGATCCCGCGCGCGGACTGTTCGGCCTCTCGGTCGCGCGGCGCAGCGGATTCCTCGGCGCCGCCGACCGGCGCGAGGCGGTGGCGATGGCGATCGACCGCACCGCCCTGACGCGCGATTTCGCGCCCGACTGGACGCCGGCCGAAACGTTGCTGCCCGATCAGCTCGATTCGGTGACGCAGCCGGCGCGCGCGCCGTGGCTTGCCTTTGACCTTGATGCGCGGCGGGCGGCGGCTGAGGTGCGGGTGGCCGAATGGCGCGCGGCGAACGGCGGCAGCGCGCCCGAACTGACCATCGCGATGCCCGCCGGCCCGGGCGCCAGCCGCCTTGCCGCGCGGCTGACCGCCGATCTCGCCAGCATCGGCATCCTCGCGCGTCGCGCCCCGCCGGGTGCACCCGCCGACTTGCGGCTCGTCGACCTCGTCGCCCCCTATGACAGCGCGCGCTGGTATCTGCGCATGGCGTGCCAGCCGTGCGCGCAGCCGATCGCCGACACGCTCGAGCGGGCGCGCGAAAGCGGCAACCTGATCGAGCGCAGCCGGCTGCTCGCGGAAGCCGATCTGGCCATGGTGCAGGATGTGGCCTTCATCCCCCTCGCCCAGCCGCTGCGCTGGTCGCTGGTCGCGCTGCGCCTTCGCGAATGGCGGGCCAATGCGCGCGCGTGGCATCCATTGAATCACCTGCGCCGGCAAACCAATTAGGGTCCATGGCACAGACCCGCATCGACCCGTCGATCTTCGACCGCCTCCCCCTCAGGCGCGACGCGCAATCGGTCCGCACCCGCGTCGAGGCGATCGAGCGTGTGATGGAACGCGCGGTCGTCATTCCGGGCCTCAACCGCCCCGTCGGCCTCGACGTGATGCTGGGCATGATCCCCGTGGCGGGGAGCTTCGTCGGCGCGGCGGCGGGTGCGTACATGCTGTGGGAAGCACGCAATCTCGGCATGTCGAAGCTTTCGATGGCGCGGATGGCGGGCAATGTCGGCGTCGATTGGGCGTTGGGCCTCATCCCCGGGATCGGCATCGTGCCCGACTTCTTCTTCCGGTCGAACACGCGAAACCTGCGCATCATCCGCCGGCACCTCGACAAGCATCACCCCGGCACGGTGACCGTCCAGGGCTGACCCTTCCGGTGTATTGCAAGACTACGGCACCGGTGTCATAGTCTGGCAATACAGGAGGGAAGGCCATGTACAGCGAATCCGATCTCGACGCCGCAGTGACGGCAGGGGCAATCAGCCCCGCCGCCGCCGAATCCTTGCGCGCGCACGTCGCTGCGCAGCGCAACACCCCCGCCGTGGACGAGGAATCGTTCCGGCTGCTGACCGGCTTCAACGATATCTTTGTCGCCGTCGCGCTCGCGCTCCTGCTGGCAGCGATCGGACAGATCGGCTGGGCGATCACGCCGGCGATGGGGGGCGCGGGGGTCGCGGTCGCTGCCTGGCTGCTGGCCGAGTATTTCACGAAGCGGCGGCGGATGGCGCTGCCCAGCATCCTGCTGCTCGGCGCGTTCGTCGGCGGCGTGGTGGCGGCGCCCGTCGGCGCGCTGATCGCGCTCGAGCCGGATTACAGCGATCGCGTGAATGCGCTGATCCTCGCTGGCGTCGGCCTCACCGGCGTGGCGGCGGCATGGGCGCACTGGCGGCGGTTCATGGTGCCGATCACCGTGGCGGCGGGCGCGCTGGCGCTGACCGGCGCGGGCGTCGGCGTCGCCTTCGCGATCTGGCCCGGCCTCGACGACGCGGCGCTGCCGCTGGTGCTGGCCGCGGGCCTTGCCACTTTCGCGCTGGCGATGCGCTGGGACATGAGCGACCGGGCGCGCACGACGCGGGCGAGCGACGTGGCCTTCTGGCTTCACCTCGCGGCCGCGCCGCTGATCGCGCACCCGATCTTCCACATGCTCGGCGTGTTCGAGGGGCCGGTTGGACCGGCGATCGCCGCGCTGGTGCTCGCGCTCTATCTCGGCTTCGCGGTCGTGGCGCTGGCGGTGGACCGCCGCGCGCTGCTCGTCTCCAGCCTCGCCTATGTCCTGTTCGCGCTCTACGAACTGTTCAGGAGTGCCGGCGCGGTCGAACTGGGGACGGCGTTCACCGGCCTCGTCATCGGCTCTGCGCTGCTGACGCTCTCGGCCTTCTGGCAGCCGATGCGGCGGCGTGTCGTGACCATGCTGGGCGAAGGGATGGCGATGCGGCTGCCGCCCGCGGTCGCCTGATCCTACTTCCGTCACCCCGGACTCGATCCGGGGTGACGGCCTGATCAGTCTTCCACGATCTTCATCAGCCGGCGTTCGAGGGGGGCCAGGACGCCGGCAAGATCGTGCCCACGCTTCAGGATTGCGCCGCCCTCGCTCACCAGCGCCCACATGCCCTGTTTCTGGCGAAGCGCCGGGCGCTTCTCGATCCGCACCTCGGGCCGTTCGGCGGCGCGGCGGAACGCGGCGAACACCGCCGCCTCGCGCCCCAGCTCGATCGCATAGTCGCGCCAGTGCCCCGCCGCGACCATCCGGCCATAAAGGTCCAGGATGCGATTGAGCTCCAGTCGCTCGAACCCGATCTGCGGCGCGCGGCGGGCGTTGAGGTTGACGACCTCTGCGGTCACGCGCTGTCCCGGCGCCCTTCTTCCTCGGCAACGAGCGCGTCGAGGCGCTTCCTCAGCGTCTCGATCTCGCAGCGCAGGATTTCGACCCGCTGGGTGGCGGGGTCGAACATCTCGGCGCACGGCGTGCCGTAGGGGACGAACGGCTTCTGGTACGTCTCCGCCTCGACCAGCGTCGATTTGGCGGGGATGCCGACCATCGTCGCGCCCTCGGGCACGTCCTTGGTCACCACCGCATTGGCGCCGACTCGCGCGCGCGGGCCGACGGTGATGGGGCCGAGCACCTGCGCGCCCGATCCGATGATGACGCCGTCCATCAGCGTCGGATGCCGCTTGCCCGCGACGCCGTTGTCGGGGCTGGTCCCGCCCAGCGTCACGCACTGATAGATCGTCACGTCGTCGCCGATCATCGCGGTCTCGCCGATCACGGTAAAGCCGTGGTCGATGAAGAAATTGCGTCCGATCGTCGCGCCCGGATGGATGTCGATCGCGGTCATCCAGCGCGACCAGTGATTGACGAGGCGCGCGGCAAAGAACCACTCGCGCCGAAACAGCGCGTTGGCGATCCGATGAGAGCCGAGCGCCCAGACGCCCGGATAGAGCAGGATCTCGGCCCGCGACCGCGGCGCCGGGTCGCGCGCGCGGATCGAATCGAGATAGACGCGAAGCGCCGCAAGCATGGCGTGTCCCCTAGCCACGAAGATCGGCATGTAGGACGCCGGGGAAGTCATTCCAAGCGCGGAACCGTCCACGCTTGTCCGCGCTAAACGCGAACTGTCTTGTTTCCGGGCGGGCGGGGCGGCAATCCCCATCCCCGCACTCTACGATAAGGACGCGCATGTTCGAGGGGCTCCAGCTTGCAGAATTGCTGCCGTACGTCGCGGTCGGCCTGGTGGCGCAGATCGTCGACGGCGCGCTCGGCATGGCGTTCGGGGTGATTTCGAGCACGCTGCTCGTCAGCGTCATCGGCGTGCCGCCCGCCACCGCGTCGGCCGGGGTCCACCTCGTCGAATGCGCGACGACGGGCGTGTCGGGGATCAGCCATGCGCTGCACAGGAACGTCAACTGGAAGATGTTCTGGCGCCTCCTCGTCCCCGGCATCATCGGCGGGGTGACGGGGGCGTATCTGCTGACCTCGATCGACGCGTCGATCACGCGGCCGATCGTCATGGCCTATCTGTCGGGCATCGGCCTCTATCTGCTCTGGCGGGGCCTTCGCTATCCGCCGCATCGCGAGCGCGAGCCGAAGATCATCGAGCCATTGGGCCTTGCCGGCGGCTTTCTCGATGCCGCGGGCGGGGGCGGCTGGGGGCCAGTCGTGACCTCGAACCTGCTCATTCAGGGCGGCACGCCGCGCACCACCATCGGCACGGTCAATTCGGTCGAGTTCTTCCTGACCGTCTCGGTCTCGATCACCTTCCTGATCGGCATCGGCACCAAGGGGTTCGGCCCCGATTTCTGGCACCCGGTGATCGGCCTGCTGATCGGCGGTGTCGCCGCCGCCCCGTTCGGTGCGCTGATCGCCAAGCGCGTGCCGACCAAGACGCTGCTGGTGCTCGTCGGCATCGTCCTCACTGCGACCAGCCTGTTCAGCATCTATCGCTTCTTTTCGGCCTGATCCCCGCCACCTATTGATCGACTGAGCCGATCAATCCATCTGTCGGGCATGACGACCTATCTGCCCACGCTGAAGCAGCTCCAGTATCTTGTGGCGCTGAACGACGCGGGGCATTTCGGACGCGCAGCCGACGCCTGCTATGTGACCCAGTCGACGTTGTCGGCCGGGATCCGCGAGCTGGAAACGCTGATCGGCGTGACGCTGGTCGAACGAACGCGCCGTGTCGTGCGCTTCACGCCGCTTGGCGAGCGGATCACGGACAAGGCGCGCCGCGTGCTGCGCGAGGCCGACGAACTGGGCGAGATCGCGCGCGCCGCCGGCCGGCCGCTGACCGGCGAGATGCGGATGAGCGTCATCCCGACGATCGCCCCCTTCCTGCTGCCGCAGATCCTGCCGCAGCTCCGAAGGGAATATCCCGAGCTCAAGCTCTTCTTGCGCGAGGAACCGACGGGGTCGGCTTGCGAGGCGCTGCATTCGGGGCGCACTGACTGCGTGCTTCTGGCGCTTCCCTATGCCTGCGGCGAGGTGGAGGTCGAGCCGCTGTTCGCCGACCGGCTGTTTGTCGCCTTTCCACAGGCGGATACGCTGCCCGGGTCCGGCCCGGTCATGGCGGACGATATCGACGAGACGCGGCTGCTGCTGCTCGAAGACGGGCATTGTCTGCGCGACCATGCGCTCGCGGTCTGCGCGACCAGTGAATTGCGGGGGCAGGCGGCGATGCTCGGCACGTCGCTCCACACGATCGTGCAGATGGTCGAGAACGGCCTGGGCGTCACGATGCTCCCCGAAATGGCGATCGGTGCGGGCATCCTGCGGGGCACGCACATCGACGCGCGGCCGATCGATGCGGCGCGCGCCGAGCGGCGCATCGCCCTGGTCTGGCGCAAGGCGAGCCCGCGCGAACGCGATTTTCGCCTGCTTGCCGAAGTACTTCGGGCCGCAGCCGACGAGCGTACGGACCAAGGACGGTAAGGGAAACCATCGCGGCACTGAAACGTAGATCAAGTGCGCGCCGTGTCGCTCCCCCCCTCCCCCGCCGCGGCGCGCACCCCGTTTCACGATCCAGTCAATGGAGACGCCAGATGAACCGTTTCTCGATGATCGCCATGGCCGGCCTCGCCGCCACCTCGACCCTCGCGATGGCCCAGACCACGCCGGGTACGACGACGCCCACGACGCAGCAGCCGGCAACGACGCAGGGCATGACCACCGCGCGACCCGCGACCGGGACCACCGCGACGACGACTGCGGATACGACGACGACCGCCGCCGCGACCGGCACGATCGCCGACACGGCGATGGCGAACCCGAAGCTTTCGACGCTGGTCAGCGCGGTGAAGGCCGCCGACCTCGCCACCACGCTGTCCGGCCCCGGCCCCTTCACCGTCTTCGCGCCCGAGAACGAAGCGTTCACGCGCCTCGCCCCCGGCACGCTCGACACGCTGCTGAAGCCCGAGAACAAGCCGACGCTGACCAAGGTGCTGACCTATCACGTCGTCCCCGGCAAAGTGACGCTCGAGCAGCTTCGCGCGCAGATGAAGGCCGGCGGCGGCAAGGCGACGCTGACCACCGTCGAGGGTAGCCCGCTGACCGTGTCGGAAGAGGGCGCCGCGATCGCGCTGACCGACGCCAGCGGCAACAAGAGCTATGTCGCGCAGCCCGACGTGATGGCCTCGAACGGCGTCGTCCACGTCGTCAACGGCGTCGTGGTGCCCAAGCTGGCACCGGCGACCTCGACCTCGGGCTCGTAAGCCCGGGTCATCGACCGGACGAAGGGGCGCCGCAGCGATGCGGCGCCCTTTTTCTTATGTCGCGCTTCGTCCTCCCCATCCGTTCGTGCCGAGTAGGGACTGAGTAGCACCCGCCAGGGCGCGTACCGAAGCCTGTCCTGAGCGCCTGCCTTGGCAGGCAGTCGAAGGGGCCCGTATCGAGGTACCGCGCGCAACCATCCCTCGATACGCGTCTTCGATACGCCGGCTGGCGCCGGCTACTCAGCCGCTACTCGGGACAAACGGTCGGTGTGGGGGGCCTCAGGCGATGCATCGCGCCAAACCGCCAAACGCCTCCGCTTCGCTGCCCGCCCCTTCCCGTTCATGCCGAGTAGAGACCGAGTAGCGCCGAAAGGCGCGTATCGAGGGCTCGTATCGAGGTACGGGTACAAGGCGGTGGCAAACTACCCCCAATCGCCCGCCCGCTCGGCATCCCCCGCCCGCGCCTCGACCCATCGCGTGCCCTCCGCCGTCACTTCGCGCTTCCAGAACGGCGCGTCGGTCTTGAGCCGGTCGATGCAATAGGCGCAGGCATCGAGCGCGGCCTGTCGGTGCGCGGCGGCGGTCGCGACCAGAACGATGCGCTCGCCCGGACCCATCGGGCCGACGCGGTGGACGATCGTCACCGCCGCCAGCGACCAGCGCGCGGCAGCGGTCTTCGCCACCGCCTCCAGCGCCGCTTCGGTCATGCCGGGATAGTGTTCGAGCTCGAGCGTGCTGACCCCGTCGTCGGTTCGCACGCGGCCGATGAAGCTGGCGATGCCGCCCGCCCCCTCGACCTCGACCCGCGCCAGTTCGGCGGCGACGTCGATCGGATCGGGCGTGACGAGGATGCGGATCACCCGCCCGTCACCGGCGGGAAGATCGCGATTTCCTTTGCCCCGGCGATCGGCGCATCGAGCGTCACGAAAGCCTGGTCGATCGCCGCGCGCAACCGCTCGCGGTTCTCGAACGCGGCGGCATGGGTCTGGCTCGAGGCGGCGAGCCAGCCGATCAGTGCGCCTACCGTTTCCACCCCGGCGGGCGGATCGACGCGCTCCTGGCCCCTGCCGACGACTTCGCGGACCCAGGCGAAATAGAGCATCTCGATCGCCATCAGCTATCCATGTGCCTCAGGCCGACGCGCAGATAGTCCCAGCCCGTCACCAGCGTCAGCACCGCCGCCCCCCAGAGGCTGGCGAGCCCGACGATCCGGACGAAGCCGTATTCGGGCACAGCGCCCGCCAGGATCAGCGCGCCCAATGCCACGAGTTGCAGCGTCGTCTTCCACTTGGCCAGCCGCGACACCGGCACCGACACGCGCAGGCTGCCCAGGAACTCGCGCAGCCCCGACACCATGATCTCGCGCAGCAGGATGACAAGGCCGGCGATCAGGTGCACGCCGCCGATGTCGCGCGTCGAGGCGAGCATCAGGATGACCGCGGCCACCATGATCTTGTCGGCGATGGGGTCGAGGAAGACGCCGAGCTTCGACACCGTGCCCTGCGACCGCGCGAGATAGCCGTCGAGATAGTCGGTGAACCCGACGATGCAGTAGAGGACGAAGGCGATCGCATAGCCGGCCGCCCATTGCGGCCACCAGAGCAGGCCGACGAGCAGCGGCACCGCGAAGATCCGTGACAGGGTCAGGATGTTGGGCAGCGTCAGCATCGGCGTGCCCTAACACCGCATTGCCGGTCGCGCCACGCTTCCCATGCGTACCAGCGAGCGGGTTGAGCGCCCCTGCCCGAGCGGCTACACCCGCCGCTTCTGTCGCCACGCGTCCCAACAAGGCCGGTTGCCCCGCATGATCAACGCGCTCGGACTGCTCAAGGAGCGCCGGTTCCTCCCCCTGTTCGTGACGCAGTTCCTCGGCGCCTATAACGACAACCTGTTCAAGACCGCGATGGTGCTGTTCGCGACGTACCAGATCTTCAAGGATCCGGCGACCGAATCGAACTTCAACGCGCTGGCGACCGGGCTGTCGCTGATCCCCTTCTTCCTCCTGTCCGCGCTGTCGGGACAATTGGCCGACAGTTACGACAAGGCGCGGATCATCCGGCTGGTGAAGCTGGCCGAGATCGGCATCATGATCTTCGGCGCCGCCGGCCTCATCATCGCCAAGCACGGCTATGTGACGCCGGGGATCGCGATGATGCTGGGCGCGGTGCTGATGCTCGGCGTCCACTCGACCTTTTTCGGCCCGATCAAATACGCGATCCTGCCGCAACATCTGGACGAGGATCAGGTGCTGGGCGGGACGGGGCTGGTCGAGGCGGGGACGTATCTGTCGATCCTGCTCGGCACCGTCACCGCCGGCTGGATCGGGGTGGAGGCGGCGGCGGTGACGGTGATCGTCGTCGCGTGCGTCGGCCTCATCGCCGGGCGGCAGGTGCCGCCGGCCCCCCGTGCGGGGCCGGTGCTCAAGATCAACTGGAACCCCTTCACCGCATCCTACGCGCTCATCCGCCAGACGATGCACATCCGCCGCCTGTTCCTCGCCATCTGCGCGATCAGCTTCTTCTGGACCATCGGCGCGGTCCTCATCGTCATCTTCCCGCCGCTCGCGAAAAACGTGCTGACCGCGGACGAGAAGGTGGCGAGCCTGATGATCGCGATCTTCTCGATCGGGGTGGCGATCGGGTCGGTCATCATCAATTCGATGCTGAAGTCGGAGATTTCGGCGAAATACTCGCCGATCTCGGTCATCGGCATGGCCGTATTCGTCGTCGCCTTCTCGATCGAATCGCGCCTCTGGATCGCCGCGCCGCCGGGACAGCTCTACAATGTCTGGGATTTCGTCAGCCATCCGCAATCGCTGCTGGTGCTCGGCACGCTGATGGCGATCGCGACGACGGGGGGCATGTTCGTCGTGCCGCTCTACGCCTTCCTGACGACCACGGTGACGAAGGACCAGACCGCGCGCACGGTGGCGGCGAACAACGTCGTCAATGCCGGCGCGATGGTGATCGGCGCGCTCGCCGTGATCGGCATCACGGCGCTCGGTGTCGGGCCGGCGGACATGCTGCTGGTGGTGGCGGGGATGTGCCTGGTGTCGGCATGGATCGCCCGGCAGCTACACCAGGCGTGCGATTAATCAATAGCCCCTCCCTTCCAGGGAGGGGAGCAGGTCAAAGCAAAAACGTGTAGAAGCAGACGAAGAACGCGCTGAAGCTCAGCACGAAGAGCTTCACGTCGCTATCCTCCGCACGCTTGGCATTGGCGGCGCGGTCGGTGCGCGTCAGTTTGAGCTGGCGGCGAAGCGGGTGGCTGGCGGGAACGGCAGAGTCACGCATGCCACCGTTAACGCGCTGTTTACGATTTGGCTCAAGACCGATTGCGGGGGCGCCCGTCCCCTAGCGGGACGGACGCCGCCCAGGCGCTCTCAAAAAGTCACTCCCACCAATAGGGCAGGCGCTTGGCCGTTCCCGTCTCGACCTCGTTCATCGTCCGCGCATCATAAAGGCGCCCGCCGAGCATCACCCGCGCCACCTTGTCCGAATTGCGGATATCCTGCGTCGGATCGGCATCGATCACGACAAGGTCGGCGAGCTTGCCCGCCTCGAGGCTGCCGATATCGCGCGCCATGCCGAGCGAGCGGGCGGACTCGATCGTCCCCGCCGCCAGCGCCTCCACCGGGGTCATGCCGCCGCGCACGAACGACCAGAGTTCCCAGTGCGAGCCGATCCCCGCCTGCTGCCCGTGCGCGCCGATCGACACGTGGCGCCCGGCCTTGGCGATCCGCCGGGCCTCGCGCGCATTGTCGTCGTCGACGAAGTTGCTCTCGGGCGCCTTCACCACCCGCGCGGTCGAAGCGAGCAGCTCGTCGCGCGGCGTGTGAATCAGGAGCGGGTTGTCGTAGACGTTGGTCGCCTGCCGCCAGTACGGCTCGCCGGCGAGGCCACCATAGCTGACGATCAGTGTCGGCGTGTAGTTGGTGTCCGACTGGCCGAACATCTGCACCACGTCGCCGTAGAACTTCTCGAGCGGGATATTGTGCTCCAGCGTCGAATTGCCGTCGGCGATCAGGTTCATGTCCATGCCGAACAGCGACCCGCCCTCGGCCACCACCTGCATCCCCTCCGCCCGCGCGGCGGCGACGACCATCTGGCGCTGTTCGCGGCGCGGCTGATTGTAGTTCTTCACCGAATGCGCGCCCTGCGCCTTCAAGCGGCGGACATGGTCGAGCGCGTCCTGATAGCCGTCGATCTTCGCGTACACGTCGGCCGCACGCGCGCCGTAGATGATCTCGCCGGTCGAATAGATGCGCGGGCCGGTCAGCAACCCGGCGCGCTGCATCTCCGATGCCACGAAGATCTCGCTCGCGGTCGAGGACGGGTCGTGGATCGTCGTCGTGCCGAGCGCGAGGTTCTGAAGCAGCGACCAGTTCTGTTGCGGCACCACCTCGTCATCGCCCTCCGGCCCGTGCGCGTGCGCGTCGATCAGGCCGGGGATGATCGTCTTGCCGGCGACGTCGATCGTCTTCGCACCCGCCGGGATGGGCGTGGAGGCACGCGGGCCGACCGCGACGATCCGGTCGCCGCGGACGACGATCACGCCGTCGTCGACGATCCCGCCCTCGGCATTCGCCATCGTGACCAGCCGTGCGCCGGTGAGCGCCACCGTCGCGGTCGGCTTCGCCGCCTCGACCGGCATCGACAGGTCGAGGCCGGTGGTCGGGGGCACGAACTTCGCCGCATTCTCGCCCGCGGGGGCAGTCGGGAACAGCCGCGACCGCTCGGCGGTGTAGAGCGTGGGGCCGGTCGACCAGTGGATGCGATCGCCCTTCGCCGACCAGTTGACGTACGTCGCGCCGTTGGCGCTGACGCGCGTCACCGGCAGCGCCTTGGACTCAGGCTCGATCTCCAGCGCCTGATTGCCGGGGACGAGCGGCACGACGAACGCTTCGTAATTCTGGACGAACGCTGCGGTGCGGCCATCGGGCGAGACCGAGAAATTGGTCGCCAGCTCGCCGACGAAATGCGTCTGCTTCGCCCCGCCATTGAGGTCGGTCGAGATCAGCACCTGCTTGCCCTCGTCCTCGCCTACCATGAACAGGCGGTCGCTCGACGCACCGAACTGCGGCAGCGCCATGTCCTTGGCGACCAGCACCGGCGCGCCACCGCTTGCCGCGACACGATAGACGCCGGTGTCGAGCGCATAACCGGGCAGCGTCACGCTGCGATTGCCCTTGCCCTCGAACACGATCGTACGGCCGTCGGGCGAGAAGCGCGGACGGGCGTAGTGGCCCGGCCGCGTCGTGATCGCCTTGGCTACGCCGCCCGCGGCGGGGACGGTCATCAGACGACCAGCCCCCGCATCGGTCCAGTCGACATAGGCGACGGTGCGGCCATCGGGCGACCAGGTCGGGAACAGCTCCCGCCCGTCGCCCGAGCGCGTCAGCCGCCGCGCCGCGCCGCCCGCCATCGGCTTGACGTAAAGCTTGCCGAGGCTTTCGAACACCACGCGGCCGCCATCGGGCGACACGGTGGCGAAGCGCGGCATCTTCGTCGTGAAGCGCTCCTCGCCCACCGCGATTTCAGGGTGCGGGGCCAGCGTCACGGTGCGCGTGTCGTTGACGCGGAACGGGATCTGGCGCGCCTGTCCGGTCGCGACATCCACGCGATTGAGCTTGCCGCCCGCCCAGACGACGATCTCCCGATCGCCGGGCATC
>SXGS01462565.1_pt1 | contig 17749 bp, 13 predicted proteins | sample 3174681 | NCBI WGS metagenome assembly SXGS01 (sample SAMN11356861, study PRJNA531348) | freshwater metagenome | isolation source: freshwater sample F1-80 | place: China: Fuxian Lake, Yuxi | collected 2017-12-25 | reverse complement strand
GCCTCGCGGCGCAGGTGTTTGAATAGGCGCATGTTCCACGACTTGGCCATTGCGCTCTCGAAGGCCACGCCCTGCGACTGCAGGAAGGAGTGGAAGCCCATCAGGCCCAGGCCCACCGAACGCTCGCGCTTGGCCGAATAGACGGCGCGGGCCATTTCCGGCGGCGCGCGCTGGATGAAGTCTTCCAGCACGTTGTCGAGGAAGCGGAAGATGTCCTCCAGGAACATCGGCTCCTTCGACCATTCCAGGAAGGTCTCGGCATTGACGGAAGACAGGCAGCAGACGGCGGTGCGGTCGATGCCGCGATGATCGACGCCGGTCGGCAGGGTGATTTCCGAGCAGAGGTTCGACTGGGTGACCTTCAGGCCAAGCCGCTTCTGGTGGGCGGGCATGGCGTTGTTCACCGTGTCGGTGAACAGGAGGTAGGGCTCGCCGGTCTGCATGCGCAGCTCGAGGATCTTCTGCCACAGCTTACGGGCGTTGACGTATTTCAGGACCTCGCCCGATTTCGGGCTGATCAGGCCGAAGTCTTCATCACTGCGGACGGCTTCCATGAAAGCGTCGGGGATGTTGATGCCGTGATGGAGGTTCAGCGATTTGCGGTTGAAGTCGCCCGAGGCTTTGCGAATCTCGAGGAATTCCTCGATTTCCGGGTGGTGCACATCGAGATAGCAGGCAGCCGAGCCGCGGCGCAGTGAGCCTTGGCTGATCGCGAGGGTGAGCGAGTCCATCACGCGGATGAAGGGGATGATGCCGGAGGTCTGCCCGTTCTGGCCGACTTTGTCGCCGATGGAGCGGACATTGCCCCAATAGGTGCAGATGCCGCCGCCATTGGAGGCGAGCCAGACGTTCTCGGTCCATGTCTCGACGATGTCGTCCAGCGAATCGCCGACCTGGTTGAGGAAGCAGGAAATCGGCAGGCCGCGATCGGCGCCGCCATTGGACAGCACGGGCGTCGCCGGCATGAACCAGAGGCGCGAGATATAGTCATAGATTCGCTGGGCATGGTCGGCATCGTCCGCAAAGGCGGTGGCGACGCGGGCGAACATGTCCTGATACGACTCGCCCGGAAGCAGGTAGCGGTCGTCGAGCGTCTTCTTGCCGAAATCGGTCAGCAGCGCGTCGCGCGACGGGTCGGTCACCACCTGGTTGACCGGCACGAGCGCCACTTTCGCGCCTCCACCAGCTTTCGGCTTGCCTTTGCGGGCGGCTTCAGCGGCGACGGATTTAGCGTTGGTTGCCGACATGGCGACCCTCCTCGATGTTCCTGCGGATATAGGGATATCGCGGGAGTTAAACCAGATGTGGTTTCACCCCTTTACCCCGACACAAGATATAGTGTCTGAAGGTTAATTTCCGGTCAACGGTCAATTCGCAAATCCGTCAAGAAGACCGTGGAAATCCGGTAAACAAACTCTTAACCGGGCGCCTCTGCTCCAGTGATGGCGGGCGATTCAAGGGCGAGTGTAGCGCCTTATGGCGCAGGCATGAAAGAGGCTCATTTTATGAATTTTCCCGCCCCGGCGACCGATTGCCGAGGCTGGCCGCCTCTAGCGCTGGTGTGCGGCACCGCATCTCAACAGAATCGCCCCACGCTTGTGAGGCAGATTCGGGATTCGCGAATGAGGGGAGTGGGTGGAGACAGGCAAACGACCCGGACTGAAGCTCGTTAGGGCTGCTCGGTTCCCCGCCTGACCCGATTGGCGAGCGGCCCGTCCGCCGCCTGCCTCCGAGGGCTATATGCGTGAGCAGGCCCCGAATCGCAAGCCCGGATCGCCGCCAGCCCTTGCCCAGCGTATTCAGCATGTTACGCCAAGCGCACAGAAAATTGCGGATGGAGGGGCTATCTATGTTTTCCCGCATAATGACCGTGGCGAGCGTCTCGCTCCTGCTGGCGATCACGCCGGCCATGGCAGATACAGAGAAAGACAAGGCGCCGTCCAAGCGCTTTACCGCAGAACGCGTGTTCGACATGGAATATGCGACCGATCCGCAGGTTTCGCCGGACGGCAAGACCATCGTTTATGTCCGCCGGTCGATGGACCGGATGACGGACCGGGATACCGGCCAGCTCTGGAGCATCGACACCGCCACCGGCAATCACCGCCCGCTGGTGGTCAGCGCCGAGGGCGCGTCCAACCCGCGCTGGTCGCCTGATGGCTCGCGCCTGATCTATGCCACGAGCAATGGCGGCAAGGCAGAAATGCGGGTCTTCTATCCTGATACCGGGCGCAGCCATCCGCTCGCCCAGTTCCTTCAGGCGCCGTCGCAGGCTGTCTGGTCCCCGGACGGCAAGTTCATCGCTTTTTCGATGTTCGTGCCCGGAGAGACGCCGAGCTTTGCCAAGGCGCCCGCGACGCCTGAGGGCGGCAAATGGAGCGATCCGGTCAAGGTCTATGACCGCCTCACCTTCCGCTTTGACGGGGCTGGCTATCTCAAGGACGGCACGACGCAGACCTTTGTGCTGCCGGTGGATGGCGGCACGCCGCGCCAGGTGACGTTTGAGGACGCTGACCTTGGCGGCCCGGCCTGGCTTGGCAATGGCACCCTGCTGGTCTCGGGCAATCTCGCCGAGGACGCAGACCTCGACCCTGTGGAGAGCGAGCTATATGCGGTCAACCTGGCCGACCTTTCGATCAGCCCCCTGACGAGCCGCGACGGGCCGGACTTTGGCCCGGTTGTTTCGCCCGATGGCAAGACGGTTGCCTATCGGGGATTTGACGACAAGGTTCTCTCCTATCAACAGGACAATCTCTACCTGATGAATGCCGACGGCAGCGGCGCGCGGGAAATCGCGGCCGATTTCCCCGGCAGCATTGGCCAGACCCTGTGGGCGCCCGATGGCAAAAGCCTGCTGGTGCTGTCTGAGGATCATGGCGTTCTCAGCCTTTTCCGGATTGATCTCAACGGCCGGGCCACGAAACTCGTGACCGATATTGGCGGCGCCTCAATCGGGCGGCCCTATGCCGATGGCAGTTTCTCAGTCAGCGGAGGGAAAAAGCCGGTCCTCGCCTACACCGCCGGATTTGCCGAGCGGCCCTCTGAAGTGGCGTTTGCCGGCATCGACGGCAAGGGCGTGAAGGTTGCCACCGCCCTCAATGACGACATCCTGCCCTATCTGGAAATGGCGCGCGTCGAGGAGATCAAGGTGCCTTCCAGCCATGACGGGCTGGAAATCGAAGCCTGGGTGGCCCTGCCCCCGGACTTCAAGGCCGATGGCAGCTTCCCGATGATCATGGAAATCCATGGCGGGCCCTACGCGATGTATGGCCCCTATTTTGCCAGCGAGATACAGCGCTTTGCGGCCGAAGGTTATGTCACCGTCTGGACGAACCCACGCGGCTCGACGGGCTATGGCGAAGAGTTCGCCCTCGCCATCGACCGGGCCTATCCGGGCAATGATTATCACGACCTGATGAGCGTCGTGGATGAGCTGGTGAAGCGCAACTATGTCAGCGAAGACCGCCTGTTCGTAACCGGAGGATCAGGCGGCGGCATCCTGACCGCATGGATCGTGACCAAGACGGATCGCTTTGCGGCGGCTGCCTCGGTCAAGCCGGTGATCAACTGGATGACGATGGCGCTGTCGGCCGATATTGCCCAGTTCGTGCGGCGCCACTGGATACGCGAAGACCCCTGGTCCAACCCGGAAGCCTTCCTTGAGCGCTCACCGATCCGCTATGTCGACAAGGTGACGACACCGACGCTGATGATGGTGGGTGAGGAAGACTTCCGTACACCGACATGGGAAGCCGAGCAGTTCTATACCGGCCTCAAGATGAACGGCGTGGACACAGCCCTCATCCGCATACCCGGATCGCCGCACTATATCGCCGCCCGCCCCAGCCGCCTGATTGCCAAGACGGACAACATCATGGGCTGGTTTGCGAAATATGATCCGGCGAAGAAGGAAAAAGAGGCGGCTGAGTAGCTCTCAGGATCGGTGTCACAAAAGTAAAAGCCCCCGGAATTCCTTCCGGGGGCTTTTTTTTCATCTGCTGCTGGCGCCTTAGCGCGCAGGCACATGTGCCGCGATGAGGTGCGGGCCATGCTCGCTGAACGCACGTGCAAGGGCGGCGTCGAATTCCTCCGCCGTTGTTGCATTGACCGCCGGAACGCCCTGCGCCTCGGAAAGTTTCACCCAGTCAATTTCCGGACGGCCGAGGCCGAGGAGGTCTGCGGCGACGCGGCCGGGATTGCCCGCGCCGGTGCGCGCAAGCTCGATGTTCAGGATACGGTAGGAATGGTTGACGAAGACGACGGTGACAACGTCTGCCTTTTCGCGCGCCATGCTCCAGAGGGCCTGGTTGGTATACATGCCCGCGCCATCGCCTGTGAGGCAGAGTACCTTGCGGCCCTTGGCGCCGATGGCTGCGCCGAGGGCGAGCGGCATACCCTGCCCGATCGCACCGCCGGTCAGCATCATCCAGTCATGCGGGCGCGCGCGGCCGGTCATCATGAAGCTTGGCAGGCCGTTGGAGACGCCGTCATCGGAGACGAACGCGCCTTCCGGCAGATGCCGCGCGATGGAGGCGCCGATGGTGGCGGCATGGAGCGCGCCGGTGGGGGCGTCCGGGATTTCCAGCGTGGCGGCGGGGGCCGCTTCGGTGAGGCCCATCGTGTCGGCGAGAGCTTCGAGGAGGGCGGCGCTGTCGCTTTCCGGGCCGCCGAGGACCATTGGCGTGCAACCTTCGGGAACCAGAAGGCTCGGCTTGCCGGGATAGGCGAAGAAGGCAACGGGCACCTGCGTGCCCGCGACGAGCATCAGGTCTGTGCCTTCAAGGTCTGCCATCGCGCCTTCGGCGAAATACTGCATCCGCTCGGGCGCAAAGATACCTGCGCCGCGCACCTGCCGCGGAAAGAACGTATCCGTCAGCACACGGATGCCGGTAGCTTTCAGGCGGGCCGCATGGCCGAGGCCGGGACCGGTGAGCGCCGTGCCGCTGATCAGGATCATCGGTTTCTTTGCCGACTTCACGGCCTTTGCGGCCGCCTCAATGCGGGCCGCGTCCGGCGCGCGCAGGAAGGGCTGAGCGCGGGTCTTGCCGGGGGTGGCGCCTTCGGTCCAGGCGGAGTCGGCCGGGAGGATCAGTGAGACGGGGCCGGGCACGGGGCCAAAGCTCGCCGCCCAGGCCTCTGCGGCGAGATCGCCCGTGACGGAGACATGATCGGCAGACTTGATCCAGACAGAGTTCGGGCCTGCAAGGCCCATGATGTTGGAGGTGAGCGGCGCGTCATAGCGCAGATGCGGCACGGCATGGTCCCCGATGACGTTGATCATCGGTGTCCACGCGCGCTTGGCGTTGTGGATGTTGGCCCCGCCATTGAGGAAACCGGCGCCCAGATGCAGCAGGGTCATCGCCGGCCGCCCGGTGACCCGGGCATAGCCATCGGCAGCGCCGGTTGCCACGCCCTCGAACAGGCAGAGCACCGAGCGGATGCGCGGCTCACGGTCGAGCGCGGTGACGAGGTGCATCTCCGACGTGCCGGGATTGGCGAAACAGGCGGTGACGCCATGATCGGCCAGAGTGGAAACGAGCGCCTCGGCGCCGGTCATCGTGGCGGCGGTTTCAATGTCGGACATGGGCGGAGCCTCCCCTGAATAGTTTTCTGGCCTGAATATATTGCTGGCGTTCCCTAGCGGGTTTCGGCGCGAGCGCAAAACCAAAGCGGGCCGCAGGCAATATGGAAACAAGGGGAGTTTCCAGATTATCCGCGACCCGCCGAAGCCAAAGGGGAATGGCTGAAGCTTCCGGTTACCCGTCAGCTCCGGGGGCATAATTAAGCAGATTGGATAAGGAATCGAGCCCTTATTCGGGCAGATTTGCCGACAAATGCAGTTTTCGGCACTTTAAGTGCCATTAAATCACGATTTTTCCGGCGGCGGCGTCTGCCGCATAAAGCAGGTCGAGCTGATCAGCGCGCAGGGCCTGCGTCCGCGACTGGTTGATATAGCCCTTTTCTGTGATTTCACCGAGGTCTGCGCGAGGCTCCTGGGGTTGAAGCAGGATACGCGCAATGCGGGCAGCCGCATTGGGATGGGCCTTGTTATGGGCGGCGAGCCCGGCCTTGACCGCGTCCTGAACTTTCGGATGTGCGATGAGCTGATCGGCAGGCAAAGCCTCACCGACGAGACGCTGGCACCAGGCAAGATTGAGGAAGCCCAGAAGGCCGATCTCGTCCTTGTTGAGGCCGCAGACGACCGCATCAGACAGCGCGCCGCCGCACGCCGCGACAGCCGCGACCCGAACCGCGCCTGCGGAAACCCATGTGCCGCTCGCGAGCTTGAATTCCTCCACCGTGCGGCCATCAAAGGCGAGGCCGCGCTCTGGCTGGCCGGGGTCCACGAATTTCACGGCGTCGCCGAGCTTGTAATAGCCTTCCTCATCGAAGGCTTCGGCGGTCTTTTCCGGGTTGCGGAAATAACCGGGCGTGACGTTGACGCCCTTCACCCGCAGTTCCAGCTTTTCGCCCGCCGGCACCAGCTTGAACGTATTCCCCGGCAGGGGCAGGCCGATCAGGCCCATCCGGTCATTGGGCCAGTGGACGTTCGAGGCCGTGGGCGAGGTTTCGGTGGCGCCATAGCCGGCCGATAGGGAGATACGCTCGCCGGTGACACGCACGGCGACTTCCTGGATGCGTTCGTAGATGTCCTGCCCCATTGAGGCGCCGCCATAAGCCATCGAGGTGAGGCGGGAGAAGAAGACTTCGGCGAGGGCGTCGTCCTGTTCCAGCGCGGTAGCGAGCGCCGCCCATGCCTGGGGCACGGTGGTGTGCTGGGTGGTCGGAATTTCCTTCAGGTTACGGATCATCTCGGGCAGGCGGGCGAGCGTGGGCGCGCCCTGGCAGATGTAAAGCGTGCCGCCCCAGTCGAGCATGTTGTGCAGGATCGAATGGGTGCCGTAAGTGTGGCTCCAGGGTAGGAAGTTGACCATCACCTGCGGGCCGCCGGTGATCGCATCGAGGCGCTCCTCGTTCCAGACCGAGCGGATCATCTTGGCGTTGGCCGCGACCATGCCGTGGGTATTGATGACCGCCTTGGGCTCGCCGGTAGAGCCGGAGGTGAGCATGTATTTTGCAACCGTTTTCGGCGTCAGGCGCGCATAGGCCTCGTCCACGGCAGGGCCTGCCTGCCGGGCAAAGTCTTCGAGGCTCACGGCGCGGGGCACATCCGGCGCGTTGCGGGAATAGATGACGAGGCGGCCCGTGAGGTCGAGACTGTCGAGGGCGCGTTGGTATTCGTTGCCGTCCTCGACATAGATGAATTTCGGCGTGGTCAGCTGGTCGATATAGCGAAAGCGCAGGAGGTCCTGGCTCAGCGTGGCATAGGCGGGCGTGACCGGCACGGCGGGGCTTGAGGCCCACATGGCGGCGTACATGACCAGCGCATTGTCGATGGAGTTCTTCGAAAGGATCATCACCGGCGCGTCCTGCCCTGCTCCTTCGCTGAGGAAGGCGGCGGCGATGCGCCGGACGGCAGCAAGGCCATCGGCATAAGTCATGCGGCGCCAGTCATCGGCGGCGGGGTCTTCCGGCCAGCGCTCGGCCAGCCAGACCTGATCGGCACGCTCGGCGCCCCATTTCACCAGCGGGGCAAGCATGTGCGGCGGATGGGCTTTCAGGGGATGGCCGCTGTCGAGATAGATCGTGCCGTCGGGGCGCCGGTCGATCTTCAGCTTCAGCGGAAGGTAAGGCACCTCACGAAACGGAATATGCGCAGTCTTGCTCATGAGCGAACTTTATCCTCCCCGCATGGCCGGGCTTTTGCCGGCCATGAAATATCGTTTTCTGGCCTGATAGCTGACGCAGGCCGCAGGATTGGGCAAGCCCCTCCCCTGCAACCTGCGCCGGGCGCGGCCTACTCGGCGCCGGCCAAGTCCTTGAGGATGATGTACCAATGGTCGAGCCCGCCATAGAAGGCATCCACAAGCATCCGCTCGTTCAGGCCGTGGGCGAAGGTGTCGTTCGGCTTGGCCGCTCCGCCGCCGATGCCGAGGGTGTCATAGCCCAGATTACGGTAGAACATGCCGTCAGTGCCGCCCGAGGACATGCTCGGAAAGATCGTCAGACCTTCCATCCCGCGCGCGGCGAGCGCCTTGCCGACAGCGTCCATGACCTCGTCAGGCAGCTCAGACTCCGGGCTTTCGACCAGATCGGAGATCAGCTTGAACGATACGCCCTCATTGCCAATGACGTCCTTGAGGGCTTGCTCGGTCGCCGCGATGCCGACGCCGGGAAAGATGCGGCAATTGACGGTTGCCGTAGCCCGTTGTGGCAGGGCGTTCTCGGCGTGGCCGGCGCGCAGCATGGTGGCCACGCAGGTGGTACCGGTCGTGCCGGCGGTCGAGGGGTCGGCGCGCAGAACGGCAATGGCCGCTTCATCGCCAGGATTGTCTGCGAAGGCCAGCATGGCCTTGCCGAGATCGCCCGGGGTCTGCTCACCGGCCATCTTCAATGAAGCGCGCGTAAGCGGGCTCGACATGACCGGAAATTTGTATGCCTCAATCTTCTTGAGCGCATCCGCCAGTTCGTAGATCGCATTGTCTGCCCTCGGAGCAGAAGAGTGGCCGCCAGGATTGGAGACCGTCAGCTCAAAAGTCGCGTAGGTCTTTTCCGCGCCCTGGACACCGTAGAACAGGGCATTTCCATCCATGTCCAGCGAAACGCCGCCCGCATCCGCGTTGAGGACATAGGCCGGATCGATATTCTTCGCGGTGTATTCTGCCTGCGCGCGGGTGGAGATCATGCCTGTCTCTTCATCGCCGGAAAGCACGATAACGAGATCGCGGTTCGGCTTGAAGCCCTCGGCCTTCAGGCGCAGGAAAGTGGCGATGAGGCTGGTGACGCCATATTTGTTGTCGGCCGTGCCGCGCCCGAAGAAATATCCGTCCTCTTCAATCAGCTCGAACGGGTAGCGCACCCAGGTGTCAGGCAGCGCGTCGACCACATCCATGTGGGCAAGCAGGACGATCGGCTTTTCGCTCGCCGTGCCTTCGGCGCGATACCAGACCATGAGGCCCTGCACCTGTTCGCCGCCGCTCTCATGGTCCGTCACAAGAATATCACTATCGGCAAATCCGCCCGCCTTCAGTTCACTGACGAGATAGTCGACCAGCTCCGGCACTTTCGACTGGCCCTTGGCGGTGCGGATTTCCACAGCCGTCTGGTATATTTCCCGCGCCTGCAGCTCATAGGCGGTGCGCTCCTGCGCCATGGCGAGCGGAGACACGAAGAGTAACGCCGCCGAAGCAAGCAGGCTGAGATGGGAGCGCATGGAAACCCTTTCCGGTTGCGAAGCATATGTCACTGGAGACGATTGCTTGCGCAGTCAGACGAAAAGGGCAAGCCCCGTCCTACGCTGCGGCGCCCCATACCATGGCTCGGCATGACTTGTGCATTGACGGAGCTACGGCACCTATTGGCGCTATTTCCAGACCGGAGCATCATTTAGCAGGGCTAACCCATGACAGACCGCAGGAAGTTCACTTTAGGGTCGTCGCGCACCGGCTCTTTTGTGCTGGGTGGCCTAATGGTTGCGTCCATCGTTGCGATCGACGCTTCTCTTATCTCTAAAACAGGACGTGACGCCGGGCCTGCGGCAGATCCAGCTATCGAGCAAAATCTCGAACAACTCCAGAAGCTCTCCGCCCGAATTTACACCGATGAAGCAAGATTGAGCGCAATGAAGTTCGGTGATGAAACCGCCAAGGACCAGATGGAGGTTCCAGCCTTGCATCTGCGCGTACAGGCCAATCGCGCGCAGGCCGCTCAGGTCTGGCAGGACCTGGGCGCACTAATGGAACTGCCCTTGCCCGGCGCCGATACCAAGGGACTTGTCCGCTTTCCTTCAACGGCGGTGGAAAGATCGAACTATGACCAAGTCTATCACCCCATCGTCGGCCCGCAGCCTTCCAAGATGCCGGGCGGTTTCTCTTTCCGTTTTGACCGGGTTATTCCGCAGGCCGACGGGTCACTACTCCACCGGCTGGACGCGCGCGCCGGCGGCGCCATCAAATGGGAGCGGGAACTTCGCCGCGCCCGCACGCAGGGGCACTACACGGTAGAGGCCACCATAGACCGCATCTGGCCCGGTGTTGTCTATGCCCCGCTCTGGCTATTCGCTGAAGGGCCGCAGGCTTGGGGCCATGAGTTCGATTTTGAGCTGGTCAATGGAACGCTCGAGTTCAACCTGCACAACGGGCGCGGCGGCTTTAACATGTATCGTGTAGAGAAGGATCTCAGCGGCCACCGGGTGCGCTATGAAATCATCCGCCGCCCAGGTAACGTGATCATGCGAGCTACCAGCCTTACCGATGGATGGAACGAGGAACTTATCATCACTCCGGAAAAGGTAAGTGCCTGGGCAAAACAGGATGGCGCACCGCAGGGCCTGCATTTCCCGCCGGACACGGCGGCCATGTTCCCGGTAACCGAACTCTGGCGCTGCCGCTGGCCGGAATGGTGCGGCAAATGGCAAGACCTGCCGCGCGATACTTATATCGACATGGTCGTCCACGGGTACCGGGTGGAGCCATAGCGCATCCGGGTCACGCCTGCGGCTCCAGCGTCTCGTTGAAGCGCACCGGCTTGCCGCCGCCCTTGTGGACGATCTCGCCTTCGCGCATCACGAAGCCGCCACGCACCACCGTGGCAACCGGCCAGCCAGTGGCCTCGAAGCCGTCAAACTGGGTCCAGCCGCATTTCGACTTCGACCAGTCAGCCGTTATGGTCTGCTTGTGCTTGAGGTCCACGATGGTGAAGTCGGCATGGTAGCCTTCGGCGATGCGGCCCTTGTCGGCGAGGCCGAAGACGCGCTGAGGGCCTGCGCTGGTCAGCTCGACAAAACGTTGCAGGCTCAGCTTGCCATCATGTACATGCGTCAGCATCACTGGCACCAGCGTCTGCACGCCCGGCAGCCCTGAAGGGCTGGCGGGATAGGGGCGCTGCTTCTCTTCAATCGTGTGCGGAGCATGATCCGTCGCCAGAACATCGACAACCCCGGCGTTCAGCGCGCGCCAGAGCGCCTCGCGGTGGCGGGCTTCGCGCACGGGCGGGTTCTGCTGGGCAAAGCCTTTCAGGCGGTCATAGCAATCGGGCGCTGCGAGCGTCAGGTGGTTGGGCAGTACTTCAACGCTCGCCACATCCTTGGCGTTGACGAGCAGGTCCATCTCCTCGGCAGTGGAGATATGCAGCACGTGGATGCGCTTCCCGGTCTTGCGGGCGAGGCCAAGAAGGTGGCGCGTGGAAGAGACGGCGGCCTCGACATCGCGCACGATGATGTGGCTGTTCCAGTCGCCGGTCACGGCCAGGCTGCGGCGCTCCTCGAGGCGGTATTCGTCTTCAGAGTGGAAGGCGGCCCGGCGCTTGATCGCGCGCAGCACCGCTTCGACGCCCGCGTCATCCTTGATCAGCAGGTCGCCGGTGGAGGCGCCCATGAACACCTTGACGCCGCAGCAGCCGAGCATCCGCTCCATCTCGGGCAGCACGCTCACATTGTCATGCGTGGCGCCGGCATAGAAGGCATGGTCGATGTCCATCCGGCCCTTGGCGCGGGCGAGCTTGTCGAGCATCGCGTCGGGCGTGATGGTCGAGGGATTGGTGTTGGGCATCTCGAACACGGCGACCACGCCGCCGAGCGCGGCTGAGCGGGCCTCTGTTTCAAGGTCTGCCTTGTATTCAAGGCCAGGCTCGCGGAAGTGGACCTGGGTGTCGATGACCCCGGGCAGGATGTGCAGACCGCTGGCGCCAAACACCTTGCCTGCCGATGCGTGGGCGAGGTCGCCGATGCGCGCGATGCGCTCACCAATAATGCCGATATCGGTCTGGATTTCGCCGCCGGGCGTGACGACGGTGCCGCCGCGCAGGATGAGATCAAATGCCTGGGTCATAATCGGCTTTATGAGCCTGCTTCGCGAAAAAGTCACGCCGGAGCGCCTGTTAACCCTGCATCTGGAGGCTCCTGTTGCCCTTTTTCGTTACATCCCGGCCAAACAGGTAAAGATCGCTGGTCCCGGCCTTGCAATGTTCCTTGGGGAATGACGCAACTGGCAGATGGTTGACCTGTGGGGGGTAGCCACTGTGCCAATGTGAAACGCCTCGGCTGAGGCAGATTGGGTTTGGGCAGTACCGTGCAGGTTGATCAATATCAGAATTTGAAAATCGCGGTCATACTTCCTTGTTACAACGAGGAACTGACCATCGCGCAGGTAATAGCGGAATTCTCCGCCGCGCTGCCGGAAGCCGAAATCGTCGTGTGCGACAACAATTCTTCCGACCGGACAGCCGAGATTGCCCGCGCAGCAGGCGCAACGGTCCTGTTTGAAGCCTATCAGGGCAAAGGCAACGCAGTGCGGCGCCTGTTCAATGACGTGGACGCCGATGTCTATGTTATGGCCGACGGCGATGTGACCTATGACGCAAGCGCCGCCCGGGGCATGATTCACAAGCTGGTCTCCCAGCGCCTGGCCATGGTTTGCGGCGCGCGGGTTTCTGAAGAAGTCGAAGCCTACCGGTTTGGCCACAAATTCGGCAACTGGATGCTTACCGGCCTTGTCCGCTGGTCCTTCGGTGACCGCTTCCGCGACATGCTCACCGGCTACCGCGTGTTCAGCCGGCAGTTTGTGAAAAGCTTCCCGGCACTTTCCAACGGCTTCGAGATAGAAACCGAACTCTGTGTACATACGCTCCGGCTGCGCCTGCCTGCAGCGGAAGTCGACACGGTCTATCGCGCGCGCCCGGAAGGCTCTGCCTCCAAGCTCAATACCCTGCGCGACGGCTTCCGCATCCTGCGTATCATCAGCCGGCTTGTCAGGGATGAAAAACCGCTGGAGTTTTTCTCCGCGCTCGCCGCGCTGTTCATCCTCACGGCCGGCGTGCTGATGACGCCGATTTTGCTCACCTATCTGGACACCGGCCTTGTGCCGCGCTTCCCGACGCTCTTCGTGGCAGTCGCCCTGTTCCTGACCGGTATCCTCGGCTTCTCCGTCGGCCTCACCCTCGACACCCTGTCGCGCGGGCGCACCGAAGCGCGCCGCCTTGCCTACCTGTCGGCCGAGAAAGTCTCACCGGCCAAGGCCAACTCTCCCAACTTCAAACCGGCAACGTATTCCAAATGGGGTACCTGACACAGAATGGCCGGTTGCGGCCGGCAGTCCTGATCGCGCTCTTCGCGCTACTGCTGGCCTTGCCATCGGTGGTGAACGGGAAGCCCTTCCTGTTCTATGACAGCACGCACTATTATGATGTCGGCAAGGCGATTGCCGACAAAGTTGAAGGCGTGCTGTTGCCGGGCGCCGCAGCAGACGTGGAGCCTTCGGCCGCTGGGACGAGCGAGAAATCCGGGCCTCCGATTACCCGGGACCGGGGCGATGGCGCGCTGGCCGCCATCTCCGGGGGACGCTCACCGATCTATTCGCTGCTGACCTATCTCCTGTCGGTTGTCTTCTCCACTTACGGCGTCGTGGTCCTGCAATCGCTTATCTGTGCTTTTGTGATCCACCGCCTGCTGCGTGTCTTTGCACCGGGCGCAAGCGCTCTGGGCCAGATAGCCCTTGCCGCGGCCCTGGCCCTCCTGACACCGCTGGGTTTTCATGCCGGCTTCGTGATGCCTGACATCTTTGCCGGGGTATTTGTCGTCACCGCGCTGATCCTGATCTTCGACAAGACCCTGCGCCTTCCCGAACAGATCGGGCTGACGGCCCTGCTGGCCTTTGCCGCGACCATGCACACGACGATTGTGGCGATCGGACTGGTGATGATCACTCTGGTGCTGATTGCCCGCTACTTCCTCTCGCTCCGCCCTTCCGTGAACGCACAGGCCGCTCCGGCAATTGCCGCCGCGCTTGTGCTCTGTGTGGGATTTGGCGCGGTCTACAAGGCAGGCGTCGAGACGATCACCGGCAATGAGATCCGCAATGCGCCCTATCTTGCCGGGCGGGTCATCGCAGATGGGCCGGGCAAGCGCTATCTGGAAGAAAACTGCGACGATCATCCGTTCGCGGTCTGCAGGTTCAGCGGCGTCGACTATGTCGACCACAATGACTTCCTCTGGGGTGGCTTCGGCGCGACGCGCAACTGGTCCACCGCCTCTCCGGAAACCAAGGCCGCCGTCCAGAACGAAGAGAAAGACTTCGTCCTTGCCGTGATAAAGGCTTACCCCGCAGCCGAACTGCAGGCGACGATTGGGAATGCATTGCGGCAGCTGACCTATTTCGGCATTCGCGAAACCGCCTCTGGCGCCGAAGTGATGATGACCTATTCAGAGTTCGGGGAAAACGCGCTGATGGCGCATGTGCCCAATCTCGAAGGCTGCGCTGAGGGGCGCAACTGCGAAGGCGTGAACCCCTTCCGGGAAGCCTGGGCGGTGCTCGTGCATACAAGCCTTCTTGTCATGACAGTGATATTGATCGGCCTGATCGCGCTCAATGCCCGCCGTATCCTGGCGCGAGGCACGGGCGTGGATGAACGTATGAAGACGATCCTGATTGCGTCGGGATTTGTGATCGTCGTGCTCCTGGCGAATGCTGCTGTGTGCGGCGCCCTGTCCGGCCCGCATGACCGGTATCAGGCGCGGATCGCCTGGATTGTTGCGCTCCTGCTTGGCGCCGGCATCCTTCACTGGAAGACTATGCGGGCCGATGAAACAGCTGCTTGAGAAACCCGGCGCCCGCTATCTGGCCGCCAGCGTCCTTGCCCTTGGCCTCGACTATGTGCTGACGCTGGCGCTCTTCCATCTGGCCGGTCTCAACCTGTCGGTGGCAGCGGCCTTCTCCTTCTTTGCGGTTGGCATCGCCTTCTACTTTGTCCACGAGTTCTGGACATTCCGCGGCGAAGGATCGGCCTTTTCGATGGCGCGCCTCGGGGCGAACTTTGCCGTGCTGATGGCGGCCGGCGCGGTGCGCGTGGGCGTGATTGCCCTTCTGGAAGCCCTTCGGGCGCCTGAAGGCATCTGGGTGAGCGTCTATTTCGCCGCCGGGGTCGGCTGTTCCTTCACCACCAACTTCGTGCTGAACCGGTTTTTCGTCTTCAAGCGCTGAACCATTGCCGGCAGGCGCCGCGGCGCTTAGATCAGGGCCATGCACCGCCTTCCCGACCGCGCCATTCTCCGCCTTTCCGGCCCCGACACCATCGCCCTTCTGGAACGCACCGTCACCCACACGGTCGCCGGTTGGGCAGAGGGCGAGGCGCGCTACGGCGCCCTCCTCACCCCGCAAGGCAAGATCATCGCCGACTATATCGCTCACTGCACCTCTGAAGGTGTGCTGATCGACGTGCATGCCGAGGCGGCGGACGACCTGATGAAGCGCCTGAAGATGTTTCGGCTGCGCTCAGACGTCGAGATTGATCGGGACGAGACGTTGATCTCCGCCATCAATGTGGAAGGCGTAGCCGATCCGCGCACGCCGAAGCTGCCGCGCCGGTCGATCGTGCCTGCGGGCGACGCGGCAGATCCGCTGCCGCGCTGGGACGCGCTCAGCATTGCCGCCGGCATTCCCGAATGGGGCCGCGACTACCGCGCGGCCGAGGTCTTCCCGACAGACATCAACATGGATGTGATGAACGGCATCGACTACAGGAAAGGCTGTTTCGTCGGCCAGGAAGTGGCCAGCCGGATGAAACGCAAGGGCCTCATCCGCAAGCGCACCGTGCGGCTGCAGGGAGAGGGCCTCGAAACCGGCGCCGAAGTGCGCGCCGGGGAGAGCCTCCTTGGAACGATCACCAGCGCCGCCGCCGGCGAAGCGCTCGCCCTGCTGCGAACCGACCGGTTCGCCAAATCCCTTCAGGAAAAGCTGCCCGTCACCGTGAACGGCGCCCCGGCCGAAATCGAAGGTGCGCCCTGGCTGATTGCCGAAGTCAAAGCCCATCTGGAGGCTCCCACCCATGAGTGAACCCCATTCCTGTGGCTGGGCGCCCGTCACCGATCCGGTCTACCGGGCCTATCATGACGAAGAGTGGGGCGTGCCCGAACGCGACCCGCGCGCGCTGTGGGAGAAGCTGCAGCTGGACGGGATGCAGGCAGGCCTCAGCTGGATCACCATCCTGAGGAAGCGTGAGAGCATCAGGGAGGAGTTTGACGGGTTTGACCCTGAAAAGCTCGCCGGCTGGACGCAGAAACGCGCTGAAAAAGCGCTCACCAATCCTGGCATCATCCGCAGCCCCAAGAAGATCGACGCGGTGATCGGCAACGCCCAGGCCTACCTGTCGATGAGGGATTCGGGCGAGGATTTCTCTGCCTACTGCTGGAGCTTTGTCGGCGGCAAACCGGTGGTGAACAAATGGAAGAATTTCCGCGACGCGCCCACCAGCACGGACTGGTCGGCGGCAATGTCAAAGGACCTCAAGAAACGAGGCTTCAAGTTCGTCGGTCCGACCATCGTTTACGCATGGGCGCAGGCGGTTGGCATGGTCAACGATCATGAGGTAGGGTGCCCCAGACACAAGGGTGTGCGGGAGGTTTCATGAAGACGCTTATGTTTGTTACGGCTGTGGGCCTTCTGGCCGTTGCCGGCGGTTGCCAGAGCACCGCCGAATCCAACGCTTACGCCAATCCGCTGGATGCCTGCGCCAGCATCGAGGACGCTGAAGACCGTGACCGCTGCGTGAAGAACGTCGTAGCGGACGTAGCCATGTCCACCAAGCGCGAAGCAGAGCGCAAGCGGGTCCCATGAACCGCGCGCTGACCGCTGCCGTCCTGCTGGCAGGCCTCGCCCTCACCGGCTGCACGACCTGGGAAGACAAGGCCGGCGCTGAAGCCCTCGCCACCTGCGAGAAGAAGGTAGATCCCGAAGAGCGCCGCCTTTGCCGCGAAACGGTGATTGCGGCGGTCAAGGGCGAGCACCAGAAGCAGATCGACGCCCTTCAGGACAATATCGAGGCCTCCGAAGAGCGCGAGCGGCTGCGGAAGGTCTATGGCGGCCCCGGCCAGGTGAACGACTGACGACGCCTCGCGGTCTGACGCTGCAGCCTTGTGCTAGGCCTGCAACGCGCGTTAGAGCTCGCAAAATAAGGATATAGCAAGAAGGGCCTGACGCCTCCGGGCGGACAGGCGCCGCCGGAGAGCCCTATGCAGACCCCCGTGATTTCCGCCACAGGCCTGTGGACACCCCCCAATTCGATTTCCAACGCCGAACTCGTCGAGAGCTACAATGCCTGGGCGGATAACTGGAACCTCGAGAACGCCGCCGATATCAGCTCCGGCCTGCTGGAGCCCAAGCCCCACTCCTCCGTCGAGTTCATCGAAAAGGCTTCGGGCATCAAAGCGCGTTACGTCATCGACAAGGCCGGGGTATTGGACCCCTATGTCATGGCCCCGCGCATTCCAGAGCGCCCGAACGAACAGATTTCCGTGCTGGCCGAGATGGCCGTGCATGCCGCCCGCGACGCGCTGAAGCGAGCCGGCCGTGACCCCAAGGATGTCGGCGCGGTGATCTGCGCGGCCTCCAACATGCAGCGCGCCTATCCGGCGATGGCGATCGAGATCCAGCAGGCGCTTGGCATCGAGGGCTTTGCCTTCGACATGAACGTCGCCTGCTCTTCGGCCACTTTCGGCATCCAGACGGCGGCGGACTTTGTCCGCTCCGGCAATGCGAAGTCCGTACTCGTGGTCAACCCCGAGGTCTGCTCGGGCCATCTAAACTTCACCGACCGGGACAGCCATTTCATCTTCGGCGACGTGGCCACCGCCGTGCTGGTGGAGGACATCTCCATCGCCCCGGCAAAGCACTGGAAGATCCTTGGCACGAAGCTGAAG